>Ga0208942_1001008_pt1 | contig 10528 bp, 9 predicted proteins | sample GreLakmeSU08MSRF_FD_187704 | JGI IMG/M metagenome (GOLD analysis project Ga0208942, IMG submission 187704) | Freshwater lentic microbial communities from great Laurentian Lakes, MI, USA - Great Lakes metaG SU08MSRF (SPAdes) | ecosystem: Environmental > Aquatic > Freshwater > Lake | place: Great...
TAATTAACAACTAGTCGGAAAGGCTTTACTCATGCCTGCATTGGTATTACTCGGCGCTCAGTGGGGCGACGAAGGCAAGGGTAAAGCTACCGATTTATTGGGCGATCGCGTTGATTATGTAGTTCGTTATCAAGGCGGAAATAACGCAGGCCACACAGTTGTTATCGGTGATCAAAAGTATGCACTTCACTTACTGCCATCAGGAATCCTTTCTCCCAATGTAATTCCTGTTATTGGTAACGGTGTTGTGATTGATCCAAGTGTTTTGCTTGAAGAAATTCGTGGCCTTAACGAGCGCGGTATCAACACAAGCAAACTTCTTATTTCAACTAATGCTCACCTGATCACTCCTTACCACCGCACAATCGATAAGGTTTCAGAGCGCTTCTTAGGTAAGTCAAAGATTGGTACAACAGGCCGGGGTATCGGACCTGCTTATGCAGACAAGATCAATCGCATCGGCATCCGAGTACAAGATTTGTTTGATCCATCAATCCTTCGTCAAAAGCTTGAGAGCGCGCTGCGTGATAAGAATCAGATTTTGATCAAGGTTTTCAATCGCAAGAACATCGAGGTAGATGAGGTTCTTGATGAGTATTTGAAGTATGCAGAGCTTCTTCGTCCATATGTTGCAGATACTGTTTTGATTTTAGATGAAGCCCTAAAGGCTGGGAAACGAGTACTTCTAGAGGGTTCTCAGGGCACATTGCTCGATGTTGATCACGGAACATATCCATTTGTGACATCTAGTAATCCCACTGCGGGTGGTGCTTGCACGGGTTCAGGCATTGGACCAACAAAGATCACTCGGGTTATTGGAATTTTGAAGGCATACACAACCCGCGTTGGTAGCGGACCTTTCCCAACTGAACTATTTGATGAAGATGGTGAAGCGCTACGTCGTATCGGTGGAGAAATTGGTGTTACTACTGGCCGTGCTCGTCGTTGCGGTTGGTTTGATGCACCGATTGCTCGTTATGCAGTTCGCGTCAATGGTTTAACTGATTTCTTCCTTACAAAACTAGATGTATTAACTGGTTGGGAAAAGATTCCAGTATGTGTTGCATATGAGATCGACGGAAAGCGCGTTGAAGAACTACCTGCTTCACAAACAGATTTCCACCATGCAAAGCCAATATATGAATACTTAGCTGGATGGACAGAAGATATTTCAAATGCACGAAAGCTTTCTGATCTGCCAAAGAATGCGCAAGATTATGTTGCATTCCTGGAAAAGATTTCAGGTGCACCTATGAGTGCAATCGGTGTGGGCCCTGGTCGCGATCAAACAATTGTCGTAAAGGATTTCATCTAAGAATGAAAATCCTCCTAGTCGGAAGTGGTGGACGCGAACACGCACTAGGAGTAGGACTGCAGGCAGATCCAGCCTGTACCGAGTTACATGTTGCACCGGGCAATCCAGGCATCGCACAATTTGCGCAATGCCACCCATTAGCTATTACCGATAATCAAGCAATCCTTGAGTTGGCGCAGCAACTACATGTAGATCTAGTTGTAGTTGGCCCCGAAGTTCCTTTAGTAAATGGTGTTGCTGACATCCTGCGAGCAGCTGGAATTGCTGTTTTTGGCCCATCTAAGGCTGCTGCTCAATTAGAAGGATCAAAGAACTTTGCTAAAGAGGTTATGCGTGATGCCGGTGTTCCAACGGCGCATAGTTTCACCTGCACAACGCAACAAGAAATTGAGATTGCGTTAGATGCATTTGATGCACCCTATGTTGTTAAAGATGATGGATTAGCTGCAGGCAAAGGTGTTGTAGTAACAAATGATCGTCAAGAAGCATTAGAGCATGCACTAGCGTGTAAGCGAGTTGTTATTGAAGAGTTTTTAAATGGTTCAGAGGTTTCATTATTTGGCATCAGTGATGGAACAACAATTGTGCCAATGCAACCAGCACAAGATTTCAAACGTTCTCACGATGGCGATCAAGGACCAAATACAGGTGGCATGGGTGCGTACTCTCCATTGCCATGGGCACCGTCAGACATTATTGAAGATACATACAAACAAGTCCTTGCACCGATGATTGCTGAAATGGCTGCGCGCGGAACTCCATTTGTTGGTTTGCTCTATGCAGGTCTTGCACTGACAGATCACGGAACTCGCGTTATTGAATTTAATGCGCGCTTCGGTGATCCAGAAACACAAGTTTTGATTCCACTACTTAAGACTCCACTTGCAACCTTGTTATTTAAGGCTGCTACTGGTGATTTAGCTGGAACAACCTTGGACTGGAAGGAAGATTCAGCGGTAACAGTTGTATTGGCCGCCGAAGGTTATCCAGCTGCGCCTAAGAGCGGTGGTGTGATTACAGGATTTTCTTCAATCGATAATGTTCAGATTTATCACGCGGGAACATCGACCACAGAACAAGGCGTTGTTGCATCTGGTGGTCGAGTTCTAACAGTTACCGGAATCGGTGAGGATCTCACCGAGGCCCGCAACCGTGCCTACCGTGCGATAAGCCAAATCCGCCTTTCTGGATCTTTCTATCGGACAGACATCGCGCTTAATGCGTCGGTGGCAGAGAAGGGCAATTAAATGACTGATAATTCACCAATGAGCCTGCTTGCTAGCCGATATGCATCAGCTGCGATGCGCGAAATCTTCGCGCCAGAGGCCAAGATCATCGCTGAACGCAAACTGTGGATTGCAGTTATGCGCGCTCAATCAACCTTGGGCCACGCTATTTCAAAGGGTGTAATTACAGATTACGAGAATGTAATTACACGAGTAGATCTTGCATCAATTGATGCCCGTGAAAAGCAGACTCGTCACGATGTTAAAGCACGCATTGAAGAGTTCAACGCACTTGCTGGCCACGAAGCAATTCATGCAGGCATGACCAGCCGCGATCTGACTGAAAATATTGAAGCACTGCAGATTCGAAATGGTTTAGCGATTGTTCATGACAAGGTCGTAACACTTCTTGCCCGTCTTGCAGAACGCGCAACACAGTATGCGGATCAACCAATTGCCGGACGTTCACACAACGTGCCTGCACAGGTTACAACTTTAGGAAAGCGTTTCGCCTCCGCTGCTGAAGAATTGCTATTTGCTTATGAACGCCTAACTGCTTTGCAAGCTCGCTATCCAATGCGTGGGATCAAGGGTCCAGTTGGCACCGCGCAAGATTCAATTGATCTTCTAGGCTCATCAGATGCGCACTTTAAATTGGAAGGTGCAATTGCAAAGGAACTTGGTTTTAACAATGTATTAGATTCAACAGGTCAGATTTATCCTCGCTCATTTGATTATGATGTTGTCACAACACTCGTGCAGATTGCATCATCACCATCATCTCTTGCTACTTCAATTCGATTGATGGCTGGCGCCGAACTAGTAACTGAAGGATTTAAAGCTGGCCAGGTTGGCAGCAGCGCAATGCCTCACAAGATGAATACACGCTCATGCGAGCGAGTAAATGGCCTTTCAGTTGTTTTACGCGGCTATGCATCAATGGTTAGTGAGCTCTCAGGTGATCAGTGGAATGAAGGCGATGTTTCATGCAGCGTTGTTCGCCGTGTTGCATTACCTGATGCTTTCTATGCAATTGATGGATTGCTCGAAACAATGCTCACAGTCCTTGATGAGTTCGGGGCATTCCCAGCGGTTATTAGCGCTGAACTAGAGCGTTATTTACCATTCTTGGCCACGACAAAGATTCTTATGGCAGCTGTCAAGTGCGGCGTTGGCCGAGAAGTTGCACATGAAGTTATTAAAGAGCACGCGGTTAAGGCAGCACTTGGTATGCGCGAAGGAAAGAAGAACACTCTTCTAGATGATTTAGCCGCAGATGATCGCCTACCACTTGATCGCGCAGCACTTGATGCATTAATTAGTGATCCCATTGAATTTACTGGAGAAGCTCGCCAACAAGTAGCTCGAGTTGTTAGTCGCATCGGTGCGATTACTTCCGCGCACCCTGCCGCAGCGCAGTACAAGCCCGGCTCTATTCGGTGAGCGGCTTTGGCCTAGCTGGCCCACCGCCAGCGCCTGAAATAACTGGGTGGCAACATCTGCGAACCGGAAAAGTTAGAGATCTATACACAAATGATAAGAAGGAAATCTTGCTTGTTGCATCAGATCGTATTTCGGCATATGACTGGGTCATGCCAACTGCAATCCCTGGTAAAGGCGCGGTCCTAACTCAGCTTTCACTGTTTTGGTTTGAGCTACTTGAGGACATTATTGGCAACCATATTGTCTCGACCGATGTCCCTATTTCAGTTGAAGATCGTGCAATCATCGTGCAACCACTAACTATGTTTGATATTGAATGTGTTGCCCGTGGTTATTTAACAGGCAGCGGTTGGAGCGAATACCAGAACAACAAAGCGGTTTGCGGAAATGCATTGCCAGATGGCTTGCTTGACGGATCACAATTGCCAGAGAGCATCTTTACCCCAGCAACTAAAGCTGAAATTGGTGATCACGACATCAATATTGATTTTGATAGTGCTGTGTCCATTGTTGGCGCAGATGATGCTGCCGAACTTCGTGATCTCACACTTAAGTTATATGAAACAGCAGCAGAGTTTGCGGCTAGCCGTGGAATCACCGTGGCAGATACAAAGTTTGAATTCGGTCGCAATGACAAAGGCCAGATCCTTCTTGGTGATGAGGCGCTAACCCCTGATTCTTCACGGTTCTGGGAGGCCTCAACCTGGAAGCCAGGAGGCGTGCAGCCCTCCTATGACAAGCAATTTTTACGTGACTACCTAGTTTCAAGTGGATGGGATAGAAATAGCCCACCCCCTGAACTACCAGATGAGATCGTAGAGAAGACAGCACAGCGTTACGAAGAAGCATTTTTCCGAATCACCGGCAGCAAGTTCTAACAGGGAGAAAACAAATGGCAAAGATCGTGGTTGATGTGATGTTAAAGCCTGAGATTCTTGATCCTCAGGGAAATGCGGTTGCATCTGCGTTGCCACGACTTGGATTTAATTTTGCTAAAACTGTGCGCCAAGGTAAACGATTTGAAATTGAAATCGATGGAGAACCCACTGCAGCCCAACTGGCTGAAGTGGAAAAAGCGGCAGAGGTCTTACTTTCTAATCCTGTTATTGAAAACTTCGTCGTGAGAGTTGAGAAGTAATGCGCGTTGGAGTCATTACTTTTCCAGGAACTCTGGATGATCGTGATGCTGCGCGCGCAGTAGTTGTTGGTGGAGCAGAAGCGGTTTCACTCTGGCATGGGGACGCGGATCTAAAAAGCGTTGATGCAGTAATTCTGCCTGGTGGGTTTTCTTATGGTGATTATTTACGCTGTGGTGCAATTTCACGGTTTGCACCGGTTATGCAACTTGTTATAGACGCGGCGAATAAAGGAATGCCAGTTCTTGGTATTTGTAATGGCTTCCAGGTTTTATGCGAATCACATCTCTTGCCAGGTGCTTTAACACGTAATGCTGATCTGCACTTTTTGTGTCGCGCGCAAGAAATTGAAATTATTAATAATCAAACACCGTGGACTAGCGCTTTTCAAAAGGGTGAGAAGGTTGTCATTCCTTTGAAAAACATGGAAGGTGCTTTTCAGTGCGATGATCAAACTCTTGCGATGCTTGAAGGCGAAGGCCGTGTAATAGCCCGTTATGTGGGTGAAAACCCCAACGGATCACGAAATTTGATCGCTGGAATCACTAATGCCAAGGGCAATGTTGTGGGTCTTATGCCTCACCCAGAGCACGCAATTAATGAGCTAACAGGACCATCTGCGCAAGGTCTTGGCTTCTTTACATCGATCTTGAATGCAATGGTGAAGTAATGGCGCTAGATACAGTTGCAATCGCACAGTCGAGTCCCGATACCTCACAACCTTTTGCAGAACTTGGTCTAAAGCCTGATGAATACGCGCGCATCAAGGAGATTCTTGGTCGTCGCCCAACTTCATCAGAGCTAGCAATGTATTCAGTGATGTGGTCTGAGCATTGTTCTTACAAATCATCAAAGGTTCACCTCAAGCAGTTTGGAGAAAAGGCGCCAAAGTCTGATGTATTGCTTGTTGGTATTGGTGAAAATGCAGGTGTTGTTGATGTTGGCCAGGGGTATGCCGTTACTTTTAAAATTGAATCACACAACCACCCATCATTTGTTGAGCCATATCAAGGAGCGGCAACAGGTATTGGCGGAATTGTCCGTGACATCTTGACTATGGGTGCTCGCCCAATTGCGGTAATGGATCCACTGCGCTTTGGTCCGGCAGATGCACCTGATACTCGTCGTGTTCTGCCAGGAATCATCGCCGGTGTTGGCGGATATGGAAATTGTTTAGGACTTCCAAATATTGGTGGCGAAGTAACTTTTGATGAAACCTATGCGGGCAATCCGCTTGTTAATGCACTATGTGTTGGCGTGATGAAGCACAGCGATATTAAGTTGGCAAAGGCTGCAGGTGCTGGCAATCTAGTTGTTCTCTACGGTGCAAAAACGGGCGGCGATGGAATAGGTGGAGTTTCAGTACTTGCATCAGAGACATTTGGTGCTGGTGGATCAACAAAGCGTCCAAGCGTTCAAGTAGGCGATCCTTTTGTTGAAAAGGTTTTGATTGAATGCTCACTAGAAATCTTTGCTGAAGATCTAGTTGTTGGTATCCAAGACCTTGGCGGAGCAGGCTTATCCTGTGCCACAAGTGAGCTGGCATCAGGTGGTTCTGGTGGCATGAAGGTGCAGTTAGACAAGGTTCCGCTGCGCGATCCATCTCTTTCTCCAGAAGAGATCTTGATGTCTGAATCACAAGAGCGCATGTGTGCAATTGTGGAGCCAAGCAAGATTGCTCGATTCTTGGAAATTTGCAAGAAGTGGGATGTGACGGTCACTGTTATTGGTGAGGTAACAGATGGAAAGCATCTTGAAATCACATGGAATGGTGAGTTAATAGTTGATGTGCCACCACGCACTGTGGCACATGATGGCCCTGTCTATAACCGTCCATTGGCACAACCTGCATATATTGATCAAGTAAATGGTCAAAAAGTTAATGTTCCTATTCCAGTATCTACTGCTGAGATTAAAGCTGCTGTTTTAAAATTAGCAGCAGCTCCAAACCTTGCAGATAAATCATGGGTTACCTCCCAATACGACAAGTATGTTCAGGGCAACACAATTCAATCCCAACCAGATGATTCAGGAATGGTTCGCATTGATGAGACAACACATCTAGGTGTTGCAATCTCAACAGATGCAAACGCAAACTGGTCATACTTAAATCCTTATCAAGGCGCAAAGTTAGCCTTGGCTGAAGCTGCGCGAAATATTGCAACAGCAGGTGCTCGTCCCCTTGCCGTCACTAACTGTCTTAACTTTGGCTCTCCTGAAGATCCAGGTGTTATGTGGCAGTTTGCTGAATCTGTTCGCGGATTAGCAGATGGTTGTTTAGAAATGGGGTTACCTGTTACGGGTGGAAATGTTTCCTTCTATAACCAGACCGGATCAGTTGCGATCTTGCCAACACCAGTAATTGGCGTGCTGGGTGTTATTCAAGATGTTCGTACACGCACACCAATGAGTTTTAACAAGGCTGGCTTAGATCTCTTTCTTCTTGGTGATACACAGGAAGATCTTGCTGGCAGTGAATGGGCTTTCTTGCACAACCAGCGCGTTGGGCAATCACCTGATGCTGATTTACAGCGGGAAATGCGCCTTATAGAGTTACTTCTTGAAGGTAATTCCTTCTTTGCCGCAGCACATGATCTAAGTCAGGGTGGATTATCTGCAGGATTAACAGAGATGGTTTTACGACATAAAGTTGGCGTGACAATTTCACTTGATAATGCAGGAGTTAACCTGATTAGCGAAACACCTGGTCGCGTACTTGTTGCTATCGACCCATCTGATAACGCCCGTCTTGCGGGATTGGCTAACAAGAATTCCATAGCAATAACTAAGCTCGGCATAACTGGGGGAGATTCACTAACTATTAATGATGCGGTTATCTCCTTGTCCGAGCTTTCAACTGCTCACACTTCAACCTTCCCGAAGTTGTTTGGGTGATAAATATGCGCGACCCAAAGACACTTGAAGAAGTTAAGAGCACCCTTGCGCTATTGACTGCAAAGGCTCCTGGTCGCGCAATCGAGGTACGTGTGCCACCGTATGCGGCTGTTCAATGTGGTGATGGTCCAACTCATACTCGTGGTACTCCGCCTAACACCATCGAGATGAGCGCCGATACCTGGTTAGCGTTAGCTTCTGGAAAGTTAAGTTGGTCTGATGCCATGAACAGCGGGGCGATTGCCGCATCAGGTGTCCGGGCTGATTTAAGTGAGTACCTACCGTTAGGATCTAAGCTATGAGACGCCCTGATGGTTTACTCAATCACAATCTATTAGGTGAGGACAAAGGCCCTCAAGACGCATGTGGTGTTTTTGGAGTGTGGGCACCTGGCGAAGAGGTCGCAAAGTTAAGTTTCTATGGTTTATATGCACTGCAACATCGCGGCACAGAATCAGCTGGAATTGCAACAAGTGATGGCGAGAGAATTCTTATCTTCAAAGACATGGGTCTTGTTTCACAGGTGTTTACTGAAGGTGATCTTGCAACGTTAAAGGGCAACCTTGCAATTGGGCACTGTCGATACAGCACGACCGGATCTAGTACCTGGGTAAATGCCCAGCCAACATTGCGTCCAACTAAGTACGGAACACTGGCTTTAGCTCACAATGGAAACCTTACAAATACTGGCGATTTGGCCGAACTGGTGCAAAAACTTGAAGGTTCAGCAACAAGCATGAGTGGTGCCACGACAGATACTGAAATTATGACGGCGCTAATCGCATTGCAGGATGAAAAAAATGTTGAAGCAAGTGCGTTAGCCGTATTGCCACAATTAGAAGGTGCTTTCTCGCTCGTATTTATGGATGAGCACACCTTGTATGCAGCCCGCGATCGACACGGTGTTCGCCCATTGGTGCTTGGAAAACTTGAAACTGGTTGGGTAGTTGCTTCCGAAAGTGCTGCTTTGGACATTGTTGGTGCTGCTTTTGTTCGTGAAATTGAACCTGGAGAATTCATTGCAATTGATAGCAATGGTGTGCGATCACAACGATGGGCAGAGGCACAACCCAAGGGCTGTCTATTTGAATATGTTTATCTTGCACGCCCTGACACAACAATTGCGGGTAGTGGAATCCACAAAACACGTGTTGCAATCGGTGCGCAACTCGCAAGAGAAGCACCAGCAGAGGCTGATCTTGTCATCCCAGTACCTGAATCAGGAACACCAGCTGCAATTGGTTATGCAAAAGAGTCTGGGATTCCATTTGGTTTGGGTCTTGTGAAGAACTCATATGTGGGTCGCACTTTTATTCAACCTTCACAGACTATTCGCCAGCTTGGTATTCGACTCAAACTAAATCCACTGCGCGAGATTATTGAAGGCAAGCGTATTGTTGTTGTCGATGATTCAATTGTTCGCGGTAATACGCAGCGTGCGATTGTCCGCATGTTGCGCGAGGCAGGAGCCCGTGAGATTCATGTGCGCATTTCATCTCCGCCGGTTAAATGGCCTTGTTATTACGGAATTGATTTTGCAACCCGCGCCGAATTAATTGCTAATGGTTTAGAGGTTGAGGAAATTCGCCGCTCGATCGGTGCTGATTCTTTGGGCTATGTTTCACTAGATGGCCTGATTTCAGCGACCCAGGTGCCTTCTGATCGCCTTTGTTCTGCCTGCTTTACGGGTGAATACCCGATGAGTGTCCCTGAAGATATGTCTGACGGAAAATTGCGCCTAGAAATCACAGAAGTTCACGGTCACTAATGTCAACATATAAAGATGCAGGCGTGGATATTGATGCAGGAGACCGCGCAGTTGAGTTAATGAAGGCATCTATTGCAAAGGCATCTCGTCCTGAAGTTATAGGCAGTATCGGTGGCTTTGCTGGTTTGTTTGATGCAAGCAAGCTCAAGAATATGAAACAACCATTGCTTGCAACCTCAACTGATGGTGTTGGCACAAAGACTGAAATAGCTCGCGCACTTGGCAAGTACGACACCATTGGCGAGGATCTGGTTGCAATGGTTGTTGATGATTTAGTTGTGTGTGGCGCCGAACCTTTGTTTATGACTGATTATATTGCAGTCGGAAAAGTTGTCCCAGAGCATATTGCCGACATTGTTGCCGGAATTGCCAGAGGGTGCGCAAAAGCAAACACTGCATTAATCGGTGGAGAAACTGCAGAGCATCCAGGATTACTAGATGATGATGAGTTTGATGTTGCTGGTGCTGCAACTGGCGTAGTTGATGCAGATCGCCAACTAGGTGCACATCGGGTTAAAGCAGGAGATGTAATTATTGGCATGCCATCTAGTGGGTTTCATGCCAATGGATACTCACTTGTTCGCCACATCATTAAAATGGCCAAGTTAAGCCTTGAAGCACATGTTAGCGAGTACGGGAAAACATCAGGTGAGATATTTTTGACACCTACTGAGATCTACACACTCGATTGTTTAGCGTTGATTAAGTCAATGCCAGAGCATTTGCACGCCTTTTCACACATCAC
>Ga0208942_1001018_pt1 | contig 10485 bp, 7 predicted proteins | sample GreLakmeSU08MSRF_FD_187704 | JGI IMG/M metagenome (GOLD analysis project Ga0208942, IMG submission 187704) | Freshwater lentic microbial communities from great Laurentian Lakes, MI, USA - Great Lakes metaG SU08MSRF (SPAdes) | ecosystem: Environmental > Aquatic > Freshwater > Lake | place: Great...
GACCTTGCGGTGCTGCGGGTCGATCAGGTTCTTATAGGTCCAGGCGGTGTCTGCATTGCAGACAACGATGTCGGCCGGCAGTGTTTCACCGGTGGCAAGTGTGACGCCACAAGCGCGTCCATCGATGACTTCGATGCGACGAACTTCAGCGCCAGTGCGCAAACTGCCGCCCATGTCTTCGATCAAATCCACCAGGCCGTTGACCAAAGCCCCGGTACCGCCCATAGCCCAGTGCACGCCATAGCGTCTCTCGAGCGCATTGATGAGTGAATACACGCAGGTCACAGAAAACGGATTGCCGCCAATCAAAAGCGACTGCAGGCTCATGGCCTGGCGCAACTTGGGGTGCTTGAGGTGGGTGGCGACCATCGCATGCAGGCTTCGCCAGCCTTTCATGCGGGCCATAGAGGGCACCGCCTTGAGCAGGTCGCCGATACTGTCGAAGGCTTGGCAGCCCAAAGCCTCGAAGCCCAGCGCATAACAAAGGTCTGCCTCAGCCATGAAGGCGGTGTATCCCGGTCCGGCTGTGGGGTCGATGCGCAGGACCTCAGCGCGCATTCGCTCAGGGTCACCGCTGTAGTCGAAGTGATCACCGTCGGCAAATCGGACCCGGTAAAAAGGGTCCAGTAAACGCAGTTCTACATCATCGGACATTTTGCGCCCAGCCAGCGCCCACAGCTCTTCCAGCAAAAACGGTACGGTGATGATGGTCGGGCCGGCGTCAAAGGTGTAGCCATCGACATGGATCACGCGAGCCCGGCCGCCTGGCACATCGAGTTTCTCAAGCACCTCCACCCGCCAGCCTTTGGCGCACAGTCGGACGGCGGCCGCCAAACCTCCAAAACCGCTACCAATCACAAGAGCTACCGGAGCTTTTGGGTCTGTCTTCCTTCTTTGCTGCCCTGCGGCGCTAGCTTTCATCAACATAAAAAAATTCTTTCAGTATGGCGTTGTATGAGCAGGGCATCAAGTGCCCCAGAGAGTCTTGCACATTCTGCTCCAGAGCGAAGAAACCAGATTGACGCCAGGCCGATGGCCATGTCTCGCACGCCTGATTTACACGGGTAGCCGATTTGAAGCCCTGCATTTGGTCTGCGGGCGGTGCAGGCCGATCTCCACTTCTTGGGAGCGGGAAATACCTGGCCGTCAGTTCAGGACCTCAGCGCCCTTGTCCTGACTGAGGCGTCCATAGATTGGGCGTTGGACAACGAAAAAAAGGCGAATGCGACCGTCAATGCGCCGCCGGCACCCAAACAGCAGCGCAGGTGCGCCTCATGGACAGTCTCGGTTCAACCCTTGACAGCGCCTGCGGTCAGACCAGTGATGATTTGCCGGGCGGCGACGAAGGTGAAAATCAAGGGTGGGATGGCGATTAGGCTGGCCATGGCCATCACCCGACCCCAATCTACGCCCATATCGGTGATAAAAAGGGAGGCAGCCACAGGCAAAGTCCGGGTGTGGCGATCGGTCAGCACCAGCGCCAAAATGAATTCGTTCCAGGCAATGCGGAAGGTAAATATCGAGGCCGCTGCCAGACCGGGTGCCATCAATGGCAGCAGTACCTTGGTGAACACCCTGACCGGACCGCAACCATCGATGGCTGCGGCTTCCTCAAGCTCAATCGGCACCTGCAAAACAAAGCCATAGAGCAACCAGATGGTGAATGGCAGATTCACTGCGACGTACAGCAGAATTAGGCCCCACAGGCTGTTGACCAACCGCCATTCATTCCAAATCAAGAAAACCGGAATTGCCAGCACGGCCAGCGGCACCGTTCGCAGCAGCAGCGTGGTGTAAGCAACGGCTTGGCGGCCCGGAAAGCGGAACCTGGCCAAGCCGTAAGCGGCCATACAACCCAGTACCAAAGTCACACCCGTCGAGATCAGCCCCACGAACAAGCTGTTGAGCAAATAACGGTCGAGCCGGTCCTCCTGCAGGACAGCGCGGTAGTTTTCAAAGCTTGGCACGAACAGGAGATTCAGCGGTTCTGCAAAGATATCTACTTGCAGCCGCAGGCTCGTGGTGAAGATCACCAAAATCGGCGCCGCGCATAAAAAAGCCAGCGCGATCAGCATGGTGTAGTGGCTTGCCACCAGCCAGACAGGGCGTTTCATGGCTTGGTCGCGCCCTTATCGGGTATCGTCCTGCATCGGGTTGCTCAGGTGCAGTGCGCCCCAGGACAAGAGCGCAACGACTACCAGCAGCAGCACTGAAATAGCCGCTGCTACGCCTAACTGCTGTCCGATAAATGCAGTTTTATAAATATGCAATGCTAGGATTTCAGTGCTGTCGCCAGGGCCACCGAAGGTGAGAACGTAGATCACCTCCAAAACCCGAAACGCGTCAACCAGGCGCATCATGAGCGTGATCGCAATGACATGCATGATCATCGGTAACTTGACACGAAAGATCATTTGCCACCAGTTGGCGCCGTCGATGCGGCAGGCTTCGATCACCGAGCCATCGACATTTGCCAGGGCGGCGATTACCATGATGAAGACAAAAGGAGTCCATTGCCAGACATCGGCGATGACAATGGCGACAAAGGCCAGCGTCGGGTCTGCCAGCCAGATTTGCGCCGGAAAGTTCACCAGCCCGAGCAGAGCATTGATCAGCCCAAACTGGGCATCAAACAGATAACGCCAAACCAGTCCGACTGCGATGGGCGCAATCATCATGGGCAGGATGAACAGCGTCCTAAAAAAGAACATGCCTCGCACCGGACGTTCCAAGGCTAGCGCCAGGGCAATGCCCAATACCATTTCGATGCTGACACATGCGCTGGCAAAAAGCAGCGTCGTCCACAGGCTGGACCAAACCCTCGGGTTGCCGAAGGCTGACACGACATTGGCCCAGCCAACCCAACGTGCGCTGCTCCAGGGCGTACCCATACTCCAGTCATATCCGGCCAATTGGAAGGCAGAAAATACCGGGTACATGCAAGCTGCCGCCATGACCAACACGGCGGGCCCCACATAAAGCAGGGCGATCCAGCGGGAAGTGCGCATAACCGGCGAGCGTTGCAGATCGCTGACAGGTGGTGGTCAGACAGTGGTCAAACCTTGTAGCCCGCTTCACGCATGATCTGCGTGACCTGCGGCACCATGTCGTTGAGCGCGTCTTCAGCGCTCTTTTTTCCAGTCAGCGCTTCGGAAATACCCACGCCAAGCGCCTGCACGTTGATCTTGTCCCACACCGCAATGATCGGACGCCAATCCGGGTTGCTGTATTTCAGCGCTTCCTTGAATACGATGAACTCGGGGTATTGGCGCACCAGTTCGGCATCAGCCATGGTGGAGTTGCGCATCGGTGCACCGCCCAGGCGCGTCACGGCTTTGTCCTGCGCCTTGGAGGTCAACCACTGCATCAGTAAAAAGGCAGCTTCCGGGTTTTTGGCGTTTTTTGGAATGGTCAAGCCCAGGCCACCCGACTGCGAGGCGCGCCGCGCGCCGGCCGGGTGCAAGGCCCAGCTGACATTGCCCACTACTTTGCTGCGTGCCGGGTCATTCACCACCCCTGCGAGGCTGGTTGAATCGAGGTACATGGCGGCTTGTCCCTGCAAAAAGGCGGTGTTGGCTTCGCCTTGGCCGTAGCCGGGAATACCAGCCGGCCCGGTAGACACGACATCTTGCAGAAATTTCAGCGCGGCCACGCCCATTTTGTCGTTGAATCGGGGCTTCCAGTTGGCGTCGAACACGCTGCCACCCATCGGGTTCAAATGCAGCAACCAGGCGTGAACACACTGATGACCGGCCTGGCCACGGGACGTCAGCGCGCCCATGCCCGACTTGTCTTTGAGTATCCGCAGTGCCTTGCTGAAGTCCTCATAAGTTTCTGGCACCTTGAGATCAAGTTTTGCAAATACATCGCGTCGATAGGCTAGCACCGAGGTTTCGGCACCATAAGGCAGGCCATACAACTTGGCGCCCGGTCCGGCGAGATAGCCCTTCGGACCACCCACCAAGCCCAGGTTTTCGAGGTAGATCGGAATGATGTCTTTCATTTCGTAGGCCGGGTCAGCCAGCGCCGGATTAGCAAAGAACGGCTCCAGGGGCTGGATCAGATTTTTGGCAACATATTCACCCTTCCACATCACGATGTAACAGGCCAGGTCATAGTCGCCCTGGGGCTTGGCCATCTCGAGTAGTTGCTTCTCCTTGAGGCGGCCGATAGCCAGCTTATCGACTTCAACCAAGATGCCGGTCTCTTTGGTGAACTCGGGTAAAAGCTTGACCATAGCGTCGTAATGCGGGTGGGCTGGAATGTTGATCGTGACAGTCTTGCCGGCGTATTTGGCGAAACGGTTTTGGGCGATGGCGCCGCTGACCGGCAGGCCTGCGCCAAATACGGTCAGGGTCGTGGCATTGACAAAAGATCTGCGTTTCATGGTGAATGTCTCCTGGTTTTGGTGGGGGTTGGATGCTGGGAACGAGGGCTGGAATTAAATTGGAATTGGGATTGGGATGGTGATGGTGATGGTGATAGGGACTGGTGCGGCAAGGGTTGGCGCGAAACCTGCCATTTTTCAGGGCCGCAATGCCAACCCGCTATTCGTGTCGAAAACATGCAGTTTTTCGGGCAAGGCGTTGAGCGGCAGGGTTTGATGCAGCAGGCTGTGGGCATCGCCCGGCAGCGTTGCAGTAATACGCTGACCCGGAGCATCGGACCGGTTGCCGTTGACACCCTTCAAATGCCCCGCCACCTGACTTTCAGTGCCCAGATATTCAACAACATCTACCTGCACTGACAGGCTGGGGCTGGTTGAGGGTTCAAGGGCCTGCGGCCGTATACCCACTGTGAGTTGTTGATCAGCTGACGACAAGCGCGAACGCAACCAGGCGGGTGCAGTCAGCGAGAACCCACTGCCGAGTAGGCGACCGGAGCCCGGGCCGTCTGCAAACCGGGCGGGTAGCAGGTTCATGCTGGGTGTGCCAATGAAAGCCGCAACGAACAGTGAAGCTGGTTCGTTGAACACCTGAGATGGCGAACCAAGCTGCTGGATTCGGCCTTTGTCGAAGATCACGATACGGTTGGCAAGGGTCATCGCCTCGACTTGGTCATGGGTGACATACAAGGTTGTTTTGCCCAAGCGCTCATGCAGCAAGGCCAACTCGGCCCGCATATGGCCACGCAGTTTGGCGTCCAGGTTTGACAAGGGCTCATCGAACAGAAAGACCTGGGGCTCGCGCACAATGGCCCGACCTATGGCAACGCGTTGGCGTTGGCCGCCTGAAAGCTCTTTGGGCTTGCGCTGCAGTAGGTGCCCGATGTTGAGCACTTTGGCAGCGATGGCTACTTTGGCCGCAATTTCTGCTGCCGGTCGTCCGCCAAGGCTGAGTGCGAACGACATATTCTGTGCCACGTTCATGTGCGGATAAAGCGCATAGTTCTGAAACACCATTGCGATGTCACGCGCCATCGGGTGGACATGTGTTACGTCTCGCCCGCCAATAAAAATTTGGCCAGCGGTCACTTCTTCCAGACCCGCGACCATGCGCAGGGTGGTGCTCTTACCGCAACCGGATTCGCCCAGCAACACAACAAATTCCCCCGGCACAACTGCCAGGCTGAGCTCCTCCACCACCTTGACATCGCCAAAGCATTTGACGACACCTTTGAGTTCCAAGCCGTGCATGGTTATAGGCTGTTCAACCTAGGGGCCTTCGAATGCCCCAGCCGATCGGTTTACGCTGGTTACCCGGGTGGGCTGGATCTGGCCCCCAAATGGCTTGGTAAGTGTCGATGCAACGCCCGGCCCGCTGAAGCCAACTAAAGGCATATGCAAGGCTGATCCACCAGGCGCCCAGCAGCAGCGCCATCCAGCGCGGAGCGTTGACCAAGAGAAGGCCAGCGGCTATTACCCCGATGGCAGCCAACAGCGCCAGCCAGCCCAAGAACTTGTGCAATCTTTCAAACAGGCGTCGCCATGCGGTCATATCGTAGTGGTCGCCCCGCATCTGTGCAGCCGTGGGTCCGCCTTTGCTGCCGCGTGCCAGGCCGCCGGCGACTTGCAAGGTGCCCAATGCCACCACGAACCAGCCAATCAGGCCATGTATTTGAGCCAAGCGGCCTGCGCCGGCGGCGTTGCCGTCAACCAGGTAAAGGCCCATCAACATGATGCCAAAACCCAGCCACTGGAAAACCCGGTGAACCTGCCACCAGCCGGTGTGATCAAGGATGGTCGGCCAGTTCTGGCCTGGCAAAATCTTGAAGAAGCGTGCCGCCATCGCTCCCAAAGGCAACAGCAAACCCCAAGCCAGCACCATACTGCGGGCGTGCCACATCGCCCAAGGCGCAATTTGGTGTTGCGTGTGTCCCGTTAAGGGGGCCATCAGCCAGTCCATGCTGCAGACGCGGGGGCAGACAGTACGCTGCAGTCGATAAAAGCGCTGGCTCCAATGAACAAGACATTGCCATCGGGGCAAGGCAAATAATGTTTATTCATTATTTAGATTTTAAAGATTCAATTTGTTACCGGTAACTAGTAATTACCCTCAAGCGCTGTTGCCAGTTGAGTTCAGCCGAGATTGTCCATTGGGGTTTGGCGTGCAGACGAATGCAGTGACCGGGCAGTTTTGTCCTCACTGAGGAGTCCGTAGCGTGGGCCATTGACGCCGAAAAAGGGCGGAGATGACCGTCAATGCGCCGCCTTCACCCAAACAGCACCGCAGATGCGCCTCGTGGACAATCCCGGTTCAATATGATTGCGCTTCCATGAGCCGGCCAAAAACACAGGGGGCATCGGTCCCGACGCAGGGCGCAGTAACCATGGCCGATGTGGCCGTGCGGGTGGGCGTGTCAAAAATGACGGTGTCGCGTGCGCTGAATCGCCAGGAGGGTGAGGGGCGGGCCGCCACGCAGGCCTTGCGACTGCGCATTCTGGAAGCCTGTCGAGACATGGGCTATGTGGTGGACCAGACATCCCGTAATTTTTCAAGCAAACGGTCGGGATTTGTGGCGGCGCTCATTCCTGCTTTGAACAATTCCAATTTTGCAGACACTGTGCACGGCCTGACTGCGGCAGTGGAGGCCAGTGGCCTGCAGGTTTTGCTGGGGTACACGGATTACGACATTCACACCGAAGAGCGGTTGCTCAAGGCCATGCTGGCGCGGCGCCCGGAGGGTGTGATCGTCACAGGTGGTAGCCATACCCCCACGTCCCGGGCCTTGCTAAGCGCCTCGCGCATACCGGTGGTGGAGATGTGGGACTTGCTGGCGGATCCCATTGAACACGTGGTCGGTTTTTCCAATGCGCAGGCCACTGGCGATCTGGTTCGTCAGCTGTATGTCAACGGTTACCGGCGCATTGCCTTCCTGGGGGGAGCGCCGGCCAGCGATGCGCGCGGCGCCGAGCGGCGACAGGGGTTTCTGCGTGCGATGCATGCACTGGGCTTGTCCACGGACCATGTCATCACGGTCGGCCAAGCCCCTGTATCCATGGCGCATGGGGCCCAGGGCGCTGCCGAACTTCTGAAGCGCTGGCCGCAAGTACAGGCCGTTGTGTGTGTCTCGGACCATGCCGCCTTTGGCGCGCTGATGGAATGCCAGCGCCAGGGAATAGCGGTACCTGGGCAACTGGCCATCGCGGGCTTTGGCGGCTTTGAGGTGGCCACGGCCTGCCATCCCCGGATCACAACGGTGATGGTGGATTGTGTGCGCATCGGCCGCACTGCCGGGGATTTGCTGCATCGCGCCATCTTGGCGGCGCGTGGCGGGCATCGCCTGCCGGCCCAAGCAGTTGAAATCCCGTTTCGACTTTCAATAGGTGAAAGCACTTGACATTTGCCGACCGAGACAGCCCGTTAGGGCGAGCGACACTGTTTGCGCGACGAACGCCTGATCTGGGCCAAAATTCAAGAACACTTGGCTGAGAGGTCTCTGATCTTGGTCACACGCAGTGGGGCAGGGCACTCCATCGGAATGCCTCAAGGCAAAGCAGTACTGCCGATGACGGCCGGGCAGGGAGGCGAAAACTCGTCGGCCCGGGCTGTCGAAACAGCCGTAAAGCCGCGGTTTAGGGCAACACAGTGATCGAGACCTTTTCGCTCAACAGCGGCGGGTTGTGCGGCACATGGTTTTTGTCGCCAAACAAAAGTTGCAGCGTGTGCCTGCCAGGCGGCAGCGTCAGCATGGTCTCAGTCTGACCCTTGCCGAAGTGGCGGTGGTTGTCGTCGGCTGGGATCACTGCATCTGCGGGCGGCACTGGGTCGACATTCACCAGAATGTGGTGATGACCGGTCTCGGGATAATCGGTTCCGGCCGGTGCTACGCCCATGCCCGACAAGCCCATCACTATCTTCACAGGTCCCTTGATACTCGCCCCGTTTTTCGGCTCGGCGATGTAAAGCTTGGCGCCGGCCACCGAATCTGTGCGCGGTATCTGGGCTTGCGCCGCCAGTGGCAGTACAAAGCCAATAGCGGCACAAACTGCGAGCTTGGACATGGTGAATTTCATAATATCTCCGTTCGGATTATTGAAGAGCTTTCGGATGGTACACGGCAAAACCAGATGGCCCTCGGGTCGGGGGGTCCAATGCCAAGGGGCCAAAGGGTCAGGTCTTGCATTCAAGCCCCCGCCAGATAGTCAGCGTGAAAATGTGGGGGCGTAAGGCCCGAGCCCTGAGCCCTCAGCCCTGTCCTCCACCTGTGCCCCCTCGATGGCAGCGCCAAAATTCTTCAGTGATTGAGCAGGTGGCCGGCACAGCATTTATCATGGCGCGTGATTTGTAAGTTTGGCGCCAGTCAGTGGCGGGTAAGTGCGCTGAGCCATAGTGGTGCCCGGCTGTTCATAAAAAGGAGACAAGTCCATGAGCGAACCATCCTCTGCTATAGAGTCTTTGCTGGTTGAAAACCGGGTGTTCCCGCCCGCCGATGCGGTGGTCAAGGGCGCCCGAATTTCCGGCATGGCCGCCTACCATGCCTTGTGTGCAGAAGCTGAACATGATTTTGAGGGTTTTTGGGCCCGCCTGGCGCGCGAGAACCTGGTTTGGTCCAAGCCCTTTACCCGGACGCTCGACGAGTCGGCCGCGCCCTTTTACAAATGGTTTGACGACGGCGAACTCAATGCCTCGGCTAACTGTCTTGACCGGCACATGGGCACGCCGGCAGAGCATAAAACTGCGGTTATTTTTGAGGCCGACGATGGCACCGTGACCCGGACCAGCTACCGTGAGTTGCTCACCCGCGTCAGCCAGTTTGCCAATGCCCTCAAGGCCCATGGCGTGTGCAAGGGGGATCGGGTGCTGCTGTATATGCCGATGACCCTGGAAGGGGTGATTGCGATGCAGGCCTGTGCCCGCATTGGCGCCACGCACAGTGTGGTGTTTGGCGGGTTTTCGGCGAAAGCTCTGCAAGAGCGCATCATTGACGCCGGCGCGGTGGCAGTCATCACCGCCAACTACCAGTTGCGAGGCGGCAAAGAGCTGCCGCTCAAGGCCATGGTGGACGAGGGCCTGGCCTTAGGCGGCTGCGAGTCGATCAAACAGGTTTTTGTGTATGCGCGAACCGCTACCCCCTGCAATATGGTGGCTGGGCGTGACATCATGTTTGACCAAGCGTTGCAGGGCCAAAGCAGCTTTTGTCCGGCCGAACCTGTGGGCGCCGAGCACCCCTTGTTTATTCTCTATACCTCGGGCTCTACCGGCAAGCCCAAGGGCGTGCAACATGCTACTGGCGGTTTTGTGCTGTGGGCCAAGCTCACCATGGACTGGACCTTTGACCTGCGTAGCGACGATGTGTTCTGGTGCACAGCCGACATCGGCTGGATCACCGGCCATTCGTATGTAGCCTACGGCCCGCTGGCAGCCGGGGCGACCCAAATCATTTTTGAGGGCATTCCCACCTACCCCAATGCCGGACGTTTCTGGCAAATGATAGAGCGTCACAAGTGCAGTATTTTCTACACCGCGCCTACGGCCATCCGTTCCCTGATCAAGGCCGCTGAGGCCGATGAAAAAGTGCATCCAGCCCGCTCCAAGCTGGACTCCCTGCGCATCCTGGGCTCGGTTGGCGAGCCGATCAATCCCGAGGCCTGGATGTGGTACTACCGGCATGTGGGCGGCGAGCGCTGCCCGATCGTTGACACCTTTTGGCAGACCGAAACCGGTGGCCACATGATCACCCCGCTGCCTGGTGCCACGCCGCTGGTGCCGGGCAGTTGCACGCTGCCCTTGCCCGGCATCATGGCCGCCATCGTCGACGAGGCCGGCAAAGACGTGGCCAATGGCGCCGGCGGCCTGCTGGTGATCAAACGCCCTTGGCCCTCCATGATCCGCACCATCTGGAACGATCCCGAGCGCTTCAAGAAGAGTTATTTCCCGACAGAAATGGGTGGTAGGCTGTACCTGGCCGGCGACGGCGCGGTGCGCAGCCTTGACCGTGGCTACTTCCGCATCACTGGCCGCATTGACGACGTGCTCAATGTGTCGGGGCACCGCATGGGAACCATGGAAATTGAATCCGCTCTGGTGGCCAAAACCGACCTGG
>Ga0208942_1001020_pt1 | contig 10479 bp, 13 predicted proteins | sample GreLakmeSU08MSRF_FD_187704 | JGI IMG/M metagenome (GOLD analysis project Ga0208942, IMG submission 187704) | Freshwater lentic microbial communities from great Laurentian Lakes, MI, USA - Great Lakes metaG SU08MSRF (SPAdes) | ecosystem: Environmental > Aquatic > Freshwater > Lake | place: Great...
ACCAAAAAGAAAATGACAAAAACCTCACGCAGAAACAACAAAGGACCCACGATTTAACGTAAGTCCTTGATTTTCATGTAGCGAGACCGGGATTTGAACCCGGGACCTCAGGGTTATGAATAGGATTCTGAAATTCTACTCAATTGATTGTCAAAACTTTGAAATCACATGAGTGGTCATTTAAGTAATTTTGTATGAGATTTTAGCGTTGTTTCCTCACGCAAGGAATTTTACTTTTTTCCTGTAAACAAACAATTCCTCTTCCAACCTTTCTTTCCAATCTTGATTGTGTAGTTGGAATTCCAGTTTGTAGAATAAAGCGTTGTTTCGCAGCTGTTACGCCTAATGCTCTCTTCCATGAGAAGGATTTGATATGGGTTTATAAGACGTATAGGGGATTAGGGTCTTGAAAAAGAGGATAATCCAATTGGCATACTAATATTGATATCCTGCCGCATTCAAGTGTTGTAAACTACAGTAAAAATCTATTCCGCCTCCACCTCCACCAATACTATTCATTAATCTGTACCCAGCTATGGCAACAGGCGAGGGCCTTCCCCTATCATCACCTGCAACAACACCAAAACCGTCAGGTAAAACAATATTTCTTCCGCATGTCCTACAAGTTACTATACTCCCATTTGAATAACCTCCAGCACTTCCTGATCTTACACTACTACTAGTTGCATATTGATTATAAAGTTTATTGATATTTTCCCTTTGGTTTGTCTCACCTTTTAGTATATAGTATCGATCACCATTTTTGGTTGGAAATTTAATTAAATTGCCTTCCATTTTTGCTGGATCTACTAATCTATAATCTTGAATTAAAATTAGTTTTTGCATATCCGATGGATCAATCAATTTTGAAATATATACTTCCGTAATTTTGTCTAAAAATTCATCACCCGTTTTTTGATTAATTATTTTAAACATCTCTTTTTTATAATTTTTTACCAAAGTGGAGGAATAAAAATTATTAAATTTTTTTTCGCTCATTAATGGTAAGCTATCATATGTATAAACAATAATTATACTGTCTTGTGATGTTCTATTTGTTTCCTTGATAATTGCATTTGATTTTGAATATTCAAGTTCTATTTGAATTGAGTCAATTTTATTATTATGTTTTAAATAAATTATCCAATTCGTAACATTTCCAATATCATTGAAAAGCTGTTTCATATAAATTTTCTCATAATCATACTCTAGCTTTACGCCAACAAATTTCTTTGGGAAATTTGATTTATCTAATTGTTGATTTTCTCTCAAAATTGATGAGAATGTACCATTTGTTTTAAGTTTACCATTTTGGTAATAGCTATTAAATGATCCCTTTGGCGTTCCATTATCGTAAATAGAAAGGGTATAATAAAAATAGTTGGTGGTATCTTGTACTAAAATATCAGATTCGTCAAAATAATCAACCCATTTGCCATCTCTTAAACCTTGCTTGTTTACCTCGTTTTTAGCTTGACTTTTTGACGTAAAAGAGGTTTCACAAGATGTTAGTAATATTAGGCATGTAAAAAACAAGTATATAAATTTCATGGCGATTAATTTTCAGGTTATGTTTAACGTTTATTTATTTAATTTTTTATTCATCTAATTCATAATATTAAATATAACATAATAATTTAATTTGAAAAAAATAAATTCAAATTAAGAAGCAAAAAATGAACGGCAACCAAGAGTTGGCCCTCATTGATAGCTGAACGCGAAAAAGATTGACCTTATAATCAAAAAAACAACTCCACTTTAAAATTAGCTAATATGGTTTTAAATCTTAAAAAACATACTATATCTCAGAAAAAAGTGAAAAATGGGTTAAATTGAAATATTTAATAGAGATTTATACCAAATTTTAAATCTAAATTTATCTATATTAAAAAAAGTAATATGAAGAAACTATTAATCGCTATTGGACTATTTACTACTACTTTTTTGTCAGCTCAAAATTCAAATAAAATCTTAAGTAATGCTGACAAAATAATTGGGACAACTACTATATTAAACAACTTAGAGGTTGCAGAATTCGATTTTCCTACTAAACTAAATTGGAATGATTCTAAAATTGCCTGCTCAAAATTAGGAAAAGGTTGGAGATTACCAACTATTCAAGAATTGGAATTAATTTATAATTCTAATAAAAAAATGAAAATGAATCTTAAGGATGAAACTGATGATAAATATTGGAGTTCTGAATTAAATACTTTTAAAAAATCAGCGCGAATCTTAATAATGGGGACAGAATCTAGGAAATTTAGTAGTTTTCTAACTGAAAAATCAAATGTACGTGCAGTTAGATCAATTAGTAATTAAATCCTGCCAGATTTTATGTTTGTAAAGGGGCAACAGCGGAGAATGGAAGTGAAGGTCTAGGTGTCCCTAAAATGCAGTCTGTCTCTTCCTAAAAAAACAGTAAAGTAAAACCCGCGTGATACCTTTTGATAAGGTATTCCAGGACTAAACACAGATTATTTTTGGTAATGTTTTATTGATTGAGGAAGAGTTAACCAGGAATGAATCACTTCCTCAAATTTAGCAAACATTGGAAGAAATACATATTTAAAATGTAAAAACTAAACAATTACAGCCAAAGTCACCAGTGCAAGTCACCTTGAATATAAAACAACATTGTCAAACCCTTATAATATCATATCAAAACCAGCATAAACATCCGAAATCTCCTCCTTTGTAATTCCTAAATATCGCCTTGACACCTGCGTGCTTGAGTGATTCAGTATCATAGATATTTTCAAAAATACATCCTCTGACTTCTGATTCTCTTCGTACAAGAAACGAGCACCCGATTTACGAAGGGAGTGCGTAGATACCTGTTTTTTTCTAATTCCAACAAATCTAGAACCAAACTGTAGTAACCTATTTGTGTGGCGAAGGCTATAATTGAAGATGGTACTATGCAGCTCTGGCTGTCCTAGCAATTCATAATATTCAAGTAGCAATGCCTTTAATATAGCACCCACTTTAATACTCCTTTTCTTACCCGTTTTCTTTTCGTTTAGGACGAGTTCGTCTTTGTTTAATACATTCTCCCAAGTGAACCTTGATATATCAGAATAACGAAGCAGTGTTCGAAATCCAAACTCTATTAGTAGAGCCATCTGGTAGTTGTGCTCCTTTTGGAAATACCTATTTAATCGTTTTAACTCTTCGGTGGTTAAATAATCACTGGTTTTTTCAATAGTGTTTGTCATAAAATGTGTTTTGGCTAATGTAGAGCCGCAAAGTCGTAAAACCAGCCTTTTACCTCACTTTTGGTCATAAAAAAGCGCTAAAACTTGACTAATATTGATTATCAACTAGATGCATGTCTCTTAATAGAATTAACGGACATAGCTGTAAAATTACTAGCGTCTACTAGTATTGAATAAAATTTTAGAATTCTAATGTGTGATGCGAAACCACATCGGTCAGGTAGATCGCGCTGAAATAGCAACTCCTGACGTAAAATATTGATCTAATTGGAGTTGCTATGATTGATCGTGAAAACTATTGGTTTCGCACAGGTGTATCAGGATTAAAATCGTCTGTATTTTCTGTTTGGATAGTGAATTCTGTGTTTTGGAATTCAGACAGGAATAAAAAGTCCGCTAAAAACGCAGCTAAGTCCACCTTAGTGGCGCTAAATCCTACTTTTTCGGATTCGATATTATTTGTTGCAAGTAACTTATCAAGTAAGCTTAACACTGAATGGAAGTATTTTCCTTCACTCATTACTCCTTTATATTGTGATCCCTTCTCTAATACAAATACCGCCAAATCATCGGTTAATATTGTCTTTTCAGTATTCATTTTTATCGTTTTTTCGTTTTTGGTGTTATTTTAGTTATCAAATTTTTTAGTTGACTTTCCGAAATCAACATCCTTACTTTTTTTGTTCTTGTTTTCATAGTTATTCTTTATTATAAATATCCAGCGAAACGGTCTTTACTTCGAAAAGGGTACGGTTTCCACAATTATTTTTTTACCACTCATATATCTATTTGAAAACAAAAAATCCCCGATTGTAATATCAATATCGAAACTTTTATCCATTTATTGGATTTGTGGGAAATGAAATACTAGCAGTTGTCCGCTACGATAAAAAAGTACAAGATTTTTTTTTACAAATAATTTTATCTATAATTTATAAAAACAATTATATGGAGAATAAACACAGTTTTGAAATTACAGAAATGAGGTACAATCTGTACACTATGAATTACAATTATTACATGTCAAAAAAACTAAATCAACACAATTTTACGTATTCAACTAGGTTTAAATTGAAGCGATATTTTGAATTATATGCAGAATACATTTCCGAAACAAGTAATATGAAAGACATAAATTACAAAATTGCCATGAAAGAAATAAAAAGAATTAATAGACGTGTTTTAAGAGACGTAAAAAAAAGGTTGGACGTTATCACCTTTAAACAAATATAATCCTGCCATGGACGTTGCAATGTTGGTTGATGCTACTTTTGCATCACCAGCAGAAGCAGCGAATATAATCTTACTTGGGAGGGGGGTGAGCGGAATTTGGGGGGAGGGATTTGAAGTCGTGAGACTTCGTCTAAGGTTCGTTACACTCACCTCTTCGTTGAGGGTGATTTAATTACCATACAATTTCCTGCTAATATCTATTAGATTAGTTAAAATAGGATATACCAGTTTATATTCCTTTTCATTTACTACATCCTTAAAAAATGATAAATTCTCCGGTTCTATATATTGAAATATGTTTACGCCTAAACTGGACTTATCAACTAATTCTTCTACTAGTTCTTCATATCTATTTTCTAAAAACTGATTCATAGATATTCCAGTATTAGTCGATTTTCCAGTATACTGGATAGTTTCCTGAATTGTTAAATCTGAATTAGTAGAGGAATTAATTGTGTTCTCAACAGAACTACCATCCTCTACTTCAAGAACTACCTCCTGAATATCATGAGAACTACCTTTTGATACTTGGGGAACTAGGGTATGTTTCTTGTTAGAACTACCTTTTGTAATTGTTCGCCCAATACATTGTTTACCCCTGTAATGATTTTTGGTAGTGATATACCCAAGCTGCTCAATTTGATTTACTCTTTTGTTAGCTGATGGCCTTCCAATTCCAAGTAATTTTCCAAAATGGTTATCTGAAGCTATGCAACCATCAGGTAATTCACAAAGTGAATAAATCTCGGTGAGCAGCGCCTTATTAGTCCAATCTAAATTTTTATCATAAATAATTTCTTCTGAAATCCATATTCCCTTTCTACTATTAGTTTTGTTTTTGTTTCCCATTGTATTCCATTTATTGATAAATACATCAAGAATACCATAACTACATTGTTACCACAAAAAATATGGCAAGTATTACATCGTTATCTGAATTGCAACTATTTATCTATAAAGGAGTAACATGCGCACAAAAAAAGAAACCACTAAAAATGAATTTATAAGATTAAGGATTGACACTGTTGAAAAAAACAGATTAGAAAAACTGTGTAGTATTACACGACGCCAAAAATCTGACATAATAAGAGAATCGCTATTTGAACTGTATAAATCAAAATACCCAGAATGCATGAGTTAATAAATGCTCCGCATGGAACATACTAGCATTCGCTATTTTAGCAACAATCAATTACCATTTGTACAAAATTTCTGGAAAATATTTTTTTAACAGTACCGTCCCCCTGGTTAGGTATCAGAATTATGACATAAAAAAAGAGGGGATACTGCGGCTATACCTGCAGCTCCCCCCTCCTTTGTTGACTATACTACTCCAATTAACTTTTAAAAGTATAAAACGGTGCTACATCCTCAAACCAAGCGTGAATCAATAGGTCATGGTTAATATCCGAATTTTCAACCATGGTATATTGAAAATACAAGTCTAATAGGAACCCAGCTCTTTCATCAAGTTTTTTAGTTAATTTTCTAGATAATTTAAACCATTTATTAAATATTTTATTATCGTGATATAAATCCATAAAATTTACATAACAATGATCAATTTTACTATAATACTTAATGTACAACTCTTTGACTGTTTTTCTAATTAAATCACCATCATTAGGAAATTCATAATCTATCAATTTTTCAACGTTCTCAATAACATCATAAAAATTAAAACCAACTTCTGGAATAAATTTCAAATTTGGTTGTGACGCTTTTTCAGTAACTTTTGTAATAACTTTCATACACTTTTTTTATTTATTTTTTGTTCAGTATTTTATTTTTACCCGGATACCGATTTACGGGATTTTCCTGTTTAGTGACCATTTTTACGGTGAATAATTTTGTTCTTTCATTGTTAAAATTTTATATGTCACTATTATTTATTGACATAGTTTTTGATTAAAAAAAATTTATATCTCTCCCTCTCTCATTCTCCTAGCTAGCGTCTGTCTCATCTTGGAAATAGCAAACTCCTTGGCTTTTAGACTTTGAGTATCACCCTTAAAATCTGAAGCCTTACCCAAGTATATTTTTATATCCTTCTTTTTGAAATCTTTCATTGGCCATGTGGTTTTAGCGGTAAAGTATTCAATTCCGGTTTTTACGTCTTTTGTTCTAGCAATGTATACAATTGGATCAAAAATTATATTCAACCTGTGATAATTAAGAAGCGCGTCACCCATCTCATCAAATGCAAATTTATATTTCATGTATAGACTTTCGATTTCTTTAAGAGCGGCCTTAAATTCAGCTGTTTCAGCCTGTTTTAACATCTCTTTTATATCGATGGTCTTAAATTGAATAATAGCATCTAACCCCTTTACAATACCCGGTATTACCTTATTTGTATGTTTTTTGGATGTTTTCATATGGCAAAGATAAGAAATGACATAGTTTTTTCCAAATTTATTTTTTTTTGACTCAAATATCACGAAAATCCATTCTTAAATTATGCTCTTAATGGAACAAGCGTATACTTGCTAGCTAATTTTTTTCATTGCAATTTTTATTTGCAATAATTTTTTGTTAGATTTTGAATATAATAATTCTCACTCCCGTAAAAAACAGAGAACAGGGAGATGAAATAAAATGTTTGATGAGTATGTTAAAGAACCTAAATCACTTGACACATTAACTATGGAACAAGTTTCTGAAAGGATACATTCCACTAATGAAAGAACAACAAGAAGGTGGTTAGAAGAATGTGGTATTAAAGTATACCGATTTGCAAGAAGATCATTTGTGTACCAAGTCGAAGTTGAATCAGAAATCGACAAACCATTTGTGTTGCATCTGCGCAACAATCACCCTGACAATTGGAAAGAACGGTATAGGGATGTTGTAAAGGATTTGGGGGTGTATAATCTATTGCTATCAAAAATAGAAGATACTCCTACTCCAACACCTAACGTTCGAGCAAGTAGAATTAATAAAAAAGATGAAGATTGGTATAAAAAATTAATAGGATGAGAAAATTAACGGTACCACACAATCCCCATAAGGGATTAAAAATATTCTGTAGGACTTGCAGGATTGACAACCCAAAATGTAAGCACTTCGACCGACAGGTATTCCGTGTGCGAATCCATATTCCTGGCAACTCAAAAAGTATAAGAACTAAATTTTTAATTGCAGACAACTATAATAACGCAGTTGCAGAATGTGTAGATTTTGAAAGGGAACTAAAATCCAATGGGTATGAAAGAATGGCTGTGACATTTTCACAAACCTCTACCGATTATAATATTGGTGACGCAGTAATCAAATACCGTGAATACATGTCAGGTAAATCAAAATTTGCTCACCTGAAAAAGAACGTTTCTGAGGAACATATAGACGAGTGTGTCAGATACTGTAAAAAATTTGTTGAGAACCTATCATTAACAAAAAACCTTAAAAGAACCAGGCCAACTGATATACTTACAGAGGATGTATCTAATTTTTATGTATGGGCTGAAGAAAATTATTCATCTAAAACTTTCAATAAATGTTTCATTGCTCTACGTACTTTTTTTGAATTTCTAATTGAGATTGAGAATATTGAAATGAAAAATCCATTTAGAAAATTCGTGCCAAAATCCGTCACGCCATCATCCATTGATATTATCACAGAGGACGAGTTTAATCAGGTCTTAGAAGCAGTTGATACACACAATCCATTCATAACACTTGGTGGTAAAGGCGAGAAGAAAAACCTTTATAAACCATATCTAAAGGATGGATTCAAATTATTCCTCTTAACTGGTGGTAGACGAGAAGAAGTGGTTGACTTAAAATGGTCAGACATCTATAGCACACCACAAGGAGTTAAACTTTTTATCATCGACAACCTGAAAGTAAAGCGGATGAAAAAGAATAACAAGGAATGTAAAAAATATATTGGTATCAATGTTGACCTTGAGGATTTTCTGATTGAATTAGGTATGAATGAAAAGATTGGAACGGATGAATATATATTGTACCCTAATAGAACATCCACCACCAAAACCATCATGACCGATTTGAGTAGAGGGTTTTCCCATTACAAAGAAGGTGCAGGTATCAAGAAGGACATCAGTTTAAGTAACCTACGTAAAACCTATTTGACATGGCATCATCAAGTGTTAGGTGATGATACAGGACTGGTTAGCTCCCACTCTACCACTCAGGTTTTAGAAAAATATTACCTTGACCCAAAGGTGTTAACTGCTGTAGAAATATCAGCATTAAAGGTTCGTGTATTCGGTAAGAAATGACAAAAACCTCACGCAAAACCTCACGCAAACCTCACGTAGCAAAGGACCCACGATTTAACGGGATTGCCAGCTTCACTTCGTTCGCTGTCATCCTCGAAGGTCGCCTTACCCAAAGCCTTTCAAACACAAATCTTCGATTTGCGTTTGAAAGGCTTTGTAGCGAGACCGGGATTTGAACCCGTGACCTCCGGGTTATGAAGATTTTTTGAGAAAATGAATGCGTTGATTTGTAGTTAGTTATGTTTTTACAAAACCGAAAACGACCGATTTCAGTCGAATTCAGGGGGTGTTTTCATGACACAGAGAAAAAACAAGTACATACTAAAAAAACGAACAAAATTGAATACTTAAAAACTGTAGATTCCCAAAGAGCTTTGTGTTATTTGATAGTAAACAGGTGTGAATTGCTGGTGTAGGATAGAACAAAAGCATGCAATATTTTAAATATACTACACTAATTGTTAATATTTTTTACTATTTAACAATAATATCAATAGCTTCAAAGATTAGACAAATAGAAAATAATAAATGGCAAAATATTTAACACTTTTAATAATATGCTTAGGAGCCATTACCTGCAAATTATTCGGACAAGAGTTGCCTTCTATCCAACTTGACAGGCCAGACCAAACAGAGTGTCCATTTATAACACCTAAAAATTATATTCAAATTGAAAACGGGTTTACACTTGAAAATAAAGATAAAAACCAAAAAACTTTTTATTATCCTTCCTCGTTATGGAAATTTGGAGTAAATGAAAAATTTGAACTTAGGCTAATTACAGGATTGATTTCAGAAAAAATAAATAGAACTACAACTACAGGTTTTTTACCTATTTCATTTGGGTTTAAAACTGCTCTTTTTGAAGAAAAAGGTCTTATTCCAAAAACTTCATTTATAGGACATATTACCTCGTCAAAATTTGGAAGTAAAGAGTTTCAGACAAAGTATATAAAACCATCTTTTAGATTTTTAATGCAACATTCATTGACGAATAAAATCACACTTGCTTATAATTTAGGTGCAGAATGGAATGGTGAAAATGCCAATCATAGTTATATCTATACACTAACAACAGGTTTTAGTTTTACAGAAAAAATTGGTTTTTATACAGAATTATACGGATTTATTCCAACCGAAAATAAAGCTGATCATAGATTTGACGGCGGTTTTACCTATTTAATTAACAATGATTTTATAATTGACATTTCAGGAGGTTTAGGACTAACAGAAAATGTCCAAAAGAACTATATCGCATTAGGGATTTCTTACAGATTTAAAACTACAAAATAAAAAATTTTGTATTGTATTGAATGGTGTTTGGTGCTCTTCAGTTATACACTTTATTCTATCAAATGATAACTCAAACCTTGATGACATAGAGGTTTCAGAGTATTGTTTTATTTCTAAACCACTACATTTCTTGGGGCCAGTTTCAGAAAACGTTCCTAAAATCAAGACGCCATTAGTTTTGATGCCTTTTTCAGCAATAGAAACATATCTATTTATATTTTCATCTGTTGTTAGAAAATGAAAGGCTGCACGATCATGCCAAAAATCATATTGAACTGTAGGAACAAAATCAATTACGTCAGAAACAACCCAATGTACTTTTGTTGCTTTTTCTCCAAGCCTTTTTTTTACTCTAGCTAATGCGTTTTCAGAAATATCTAAAACCCATATATTTTGATAGCCTTTTTCTAAGAGTAAATCAACCAAATGACTATCTCCACCTCCTATATCAATGATATTAGCATCCAATGGAATATTGAATAGTTCAATGA
>Ga0208942_1001023_pt1 | contig 10476 bp, 11 predicted proteins | sample GreLakmeSU08MSRF_FD_187704 | JGI IMG/M metagenome (GOLD analysis project Ga0208942, IMG submission 187704) | Freshwater lentic microbial communities from great Laurentian Lakes, MI, USA - Great Lakes metaG SU08MSRF (SPAdes) | ecosystem: Environmental > Aquatic > Freshwater > Lake | place: Great...
AATTCAGTTGAACCTCCGGCAACTGCAGGTAAAATATACACATCATCGCCATCATTCAAAATTGTTTGCAATCCGTTTGTAAATTTTGCATTTTTTCCATTAATGTAGATATTTATCAAAGAGCGAGGTGTTCCGTCACTTTCCAAAACTTTGCGCTTAAATTCATCACCCATTATTTCAGATATGGCACCAAATGCCTCAGATAAAGAGATACAAGATATCTCGACTTTTTTCTCACCCCCGCCTGAATTTAGTATGGAGGGAATTGTGAATGTAATTTTTGCCATTTTAATTAACTAGAGGAGATATTTCAGATATATTTGCCTTGATTACTTTGGGCTTTGGTAAAACTTGCATAATTGTCTCAGTTGATTTAAGTCCGTTTCCAGTTACATAGCACACTATTGAATCGTTTTTGTCTACTTTTCCCTGTTCAACCATTTTTTGCAGTACTGCAACAGAGACGCCGCCAGCTGGCTCTGTAAAAATTCCCTCAGTTTTTGCCAAAAGTAATATAGCATTTAAAATTTCTTGATTGTCGCACTCTTCGGCAAATCCATTGTATTGAGCCAATCGTTTGAGAACGTATCTACCATCCCCCGGATCCCCGATTGCCAAACTTTTTGCAATTGTATCTGGAAATTCAACTGGAATTACCTCTTTGCTTTTTTTCTTGAATGCATCAACTATTGGAGCGCACCCATGTGGTTGCGCTGCAATCATGTGCATGTTTGAGACATTATTTAATAGAGAAACTGTTTGTAATTCTTCAAATCCTTTGCAAATTGAATTAAGCATTGCACCGCTACCAACTGGAACAATGAGTTGATCTGGAACTTGCCAATCAAGTTGCTCTGCAACTTCGTATGCAAGAGTTTTGGAGCCTTCCACATAGTGGGAACGCATATTTATATTTACAATTCCAATTCCTTTGCTATCACCTATTTGTGCTGCAATTCTATTTGCATCATCATAAGTTCCATCAACTGCAATGTAATTAGCGCCATAAGATAATGCCTGTGTAATTTTTGCCATTTCTATATTGCTTGGTGCAAAGACGTGACACGGCAATCCAGCTTTTGCTGCATGTGCAGCAGTTGCAGCAGCTAAATTTCCAGTTGATGCACAGCCAACTGCAGACAAACCAAATTCTTTAGCTTTTGAAATTGCGACACCTGCTGGTCTGTCTTTAAATGAGAATGTTGGATTTACAGAATCATTTTTTATATATAATTTATTTAATCCTAATTTTTTCCCCAAATTGTCCGCTTTAATTAGAGGCGTCATTCCGGCACCAATAGATACTATATTTGATTTATTTTCAATTGGTAGTAATTCAAAATATCTCCAATAGGTATGCTCTCTATTTGCAAATGCATTTTTTTCAATTTTTGGATAGTCATACTTTACATCAAGGGGTCCAAAACAGTCCTCGCAGACATACTTGAATGCAGTCTCGTAGATTTTTTTGCATTCTCTGCATTGTAGTGAAGTTCTAGCCAAGATCCATTGTCCTTTTAGAGAATAGATAAAAAATCCTAATATGAAGTTAAGTGTCACTTAACTTTACAGAGTAAAAATTAAAGAGAGATTTAAAACGAAATTCACATTCAAAAATATTCAACTAGAGAAAGGTTTTTAGTGATTTTTGAGAAATATATTTTTGTGAAAAAAGAACTAGTTGTAATTAGTCTAGTTGTAATTAGTCTAGTTGTGATTGGAATTATTTTATCTGTATTTGTAATATCTAATTTAAAATCAGAAACGCCAGTAATTAATGAAATCACAAATGTAGATAATCAAACTAGTGTAGAGACAAAAATTAATTTAGAAAATGAATATTCTCCAAAAGACAGAGAATGGCAAACTTCAGGACCATTTCAAATAGATAGAAAACAGTATTCTATTGGAGAGAAAATTTTCTTAAATATTGGAGGAATAGGTGTAGAAGAGAAAGGTCAAATTGCATTTATGAGACCAGTAAATGATACATTTTACTCTGTATATGTTACTGTTCCATTTGACGGAAAAATCAAACAGGAATTTAATTATTATGTAGAGCCAAAAATTTTAAAAAGCAAAAATACGTGTTCAGTAGATGATATAATTGGTAAATGGGCAATAGTTTTCAGAGGAACAGATTATCCAAATATCAATTTTGAGATAATACCAGGTCCTGAAGTTCCAGGAACAGATATAAAATCTGTATGCTAGAAATTTAATTTATTTTTCCAAAGAATTGTGAAAGCAAACTTGCTCACCTGTGTGACATGCAGGACCTAAAGGCTCTACAAGATAAATAATTGCATCAAAATCACAATCAACTAGAATTTCTTTAACTTTTTGTGTATTGCCTGATTCCTCACCTTTCATCCATAATTTATTTCGCGAACGACTCCAAAACCAAGAGTTACCAGTTTTTTTAGTTAATTCAAGTGATTCTCTATTTGTGTATGCTAGAGTTAGTATTTCTTTAGTAGATATATCTTGAACAATTACTGGAACCAGTCCACTGTTTTTTGAAAAATCAATCTCGTCAATAGATTTTTTCATAATTTAAATTTCTGATACATTGCTTATAATCTTACAGGAATTTTTCTTTCTTTGAGGTATGCCTTTACACCATTTACACCAAGTGTTTCATAATGAAAAATGGAGGCAGCCAATGCTGCATCTACATTTGATTTCTCAAATACGTCCACCATATCTTGAGATTTACCGCAGCCACCAGAGGCAATTACTGGAATAGATACAGAATGTGTGATTTCCTGATTTAGTAAAATATCGTATCCGTCTCCAGTTCCGTCTTTATCAATGCTAGTTACAAGTAATTCACCAGCACCAAGCAGTTGAGTTTTTTGAGCCCACTTTATAGCATCTATTCCAGTTGCCTCTTTACCACCATAAATAAAAACTTGAAACCAGAATTGCTTTCCATTTTCAGAAAATATATTTTTGTCTTTTTGAATATCATAATTTCTTTTTGCATCAATTGCAACTACAATGCATTGTCTTCCAAATAATTCTGCAAGTAGAGTAATTAGTGAGGGATTTTTTATGGCACCCGTATTGATTGCAACTTTATCAGCACCTGAAAGCAAGATATTTCGTGCATCCTCTAGTGAATTAATGCCGCCACCAACTGTAAATGGAATATCAATTACTTGAGCAACTTTGCAAACCAAATCATTGATTGTCTTTCTTTGTTCACTAGATGCAGTGATATCCAAAAATACAAGTTCGTCTGCACCCTCGTTGCTATATTTTTGAGCCAATTCAACAGGATCACCTGCATCCTTTATTGATTCAAAATGTAAACCCTTTACAACGCGTCCATCTTTTACATCAAGACACGGAATAATTCTTTTAGTTAGAGTCATACTTTTGCCTCTTTAATTGAAATTTTATTCTCATATAATGCCTTTCCAAGTATGACACCAAATGCATTTTTTTGCTTTACATTTTTTATATCTTGTATATTTGAAATTCCGCCACTAGCAATTACATTTGCTTTATCTAATTGACATGCTTGCTCTAAAAATTTCAAATCAGGTCCTTGCAGTGTTCCATCACGAGATACATTTGTAAGTAGAAATTCAGAAAATCCCATTGCAAGAAATTCTTGCATGGCAGCAATTAATTTAATACCTGTTTGTTTTTGCCATCCATGAATCACTATATCACCATCAATGTGATCAACAGAAATCACAATTTTTTCAGGTCCTAAATAAGATAGTAATTTCTTTAATGTAGATTTATCTGTAAATGCCAATGTACCTAAAACAATTCGATTGGAAATTTTTGAAACATCAATTACCATTGATTCATCTCGTAGACCGCCAGCTACTTGAATTGGAATTGAAATTTCTTGAATTATTTTTTTAATTAATAAAAGATTGGAGCCTCTACCCAAAGTTGCATCAAGATCCACCAAATGAAGCATATCAGCACCATCTGATTCCCATTTTTTTGCCACCTCAATTGGATTATCGCTATACACAGTTTTCTGATTTGGATCACCTTTGTAAAGTCGTACAACTTGACCATTCATTAAATCAATTGCAGGAATGACTTTCATTTTTTACACACATTTAGAAAGTTTTCAATCATGATTTTTCCTACCTTGCCTGATTTCTCTGGATGAAATTGTGTTCCAAAAAAGTTGCCATACTCTACAACTGCAGGCACTTTAATTCCATAATCAGATACAGCTGTAACTATCTCATTATTTACAGGCTTTACCATATACGAATGTACAAAATAAACCCAAGCGCTTTGCTCTACACCTTCAAGTATTTTACCAGATTTTTTAATTTCTAAATTATTCCATCCCATGTGTGGAACTTTCATTGATGTTGGAAGAATAATTACATCACCATCAATTACAGATAATCCTTTCTCATTTCCTTCCTCGCTTTTCTCAAAAAACATTTCCATTCCAAGACAAATTCCTAAAACGGGTGTGGTGTCTTTTATATAATCATGGAAATTAATTTTGGATTTAGATATATTTTTGATTGCAGGATCAAAGTTACCAACACCAGGCAATAAAAGTCCTGAATAGATATTTGGTTTCTCAAAATCAGTAATTACATCAACTGTGGCACCAATTTTTTCAAGTGAATTTTTCAAGCTAAAAATATTTCCAGCACCGTAATCAAAAATTGCAAGATTCACCATTTACATGGAACCTTTGGTGCTTGGAACACCTTTTTGCTTTTTGTCATATGAAGATGCTTGTCTTAATGCAACTGCAAGTGATTTAATTGCAGCTTCTACTTTATGATGATCATTGTCGCCATACTTTACAGTAAGGTGGACGCAGCAATTTAGATTTTGTAAAAGTGATTGGAAAAAGTGTTCCAGATCTTCTTTAGAGATATCTTCAATTGTGTCTCCACTAATAGATAAAACTAGTTTGTAAAAAGATCTTTTCACAAGATCTATTGAAGTTTCTGCCAATGACTCGTCCATCGGTACTGAGGCATAGCTAAATCGTGTAATTCCACTTCTTGTTGCCAAAGCTTTCTCTATAGCTAATCCCAAAGTAATTCCTGTATCTTCAATCAAGTGATGTTTGATTTTATCATGTGATTTTGAATCAACTTTGAGATCCATCATGCCGTGTTTTCCAAAAGCTGTAATTAGATGATCAAGAAAATTAATTCCTGTATTTATTTCAGTTTTTCCGCTACCATCTAAATTCACAGATATAGATACACGTGTTTCTTTGGTATTGCGATTTATGGAACTTTTTCTTGGCGTCATGTTTTCACAGAAAAATTACTATCTCATTCTAAATTTAAGAACTTCGGAAGCAAATTAATTGATTCCAAGACCAATTTAGCCCCATTGCGCTCAAATAATTCCAATTTTTCTTGCGGATTTGGACTAGTTCCAATTATTCCACAAAAGATAGTTTTACAGCCTTGCTCTGTAGCTTTTTTAGCCATAAGAAAGTCCTCCATTGAATCTCCAACGTAAATGCAATGATTGCAATTCATTCCAGTAATTGAGCGAATTAGAGATTCAGGATTGGGTTTTGCAAGTTCTCGTGATTCATCTTCAAGAAATGCAGAATTTTTTAAATCAAAATTATCTAAAAGAGATTTGAGAGAATATCTAATGGATTCTTTTCCTCGTCCAGAAACAATTGAAATTTTTTTTCCAAATTTAATTTCTAGTTTCTTAATTAATTGTAGAGTTAAAATTACGACGTCGTTTTCAATTAATCCTTTTTCTGAAAATTGTGATTTATTTTTATATATTTTATCATATAGATCAGATCCGTAAAATATCTGATCAAATATTTTGTATAGTAAATTATCATGATGATTTCCAGGATAAGATAATTTATTTTTGATTAAAGATATATCTAATAGAGACTCTAGATACTTTTCTACAGAAATAATTCCAAAAGAATTTGCATGTGAAATTACTTGAAAAATAAATTCATTTGGAGATTTATTTAATTTCTCTGCAGCAACAAGTGATATAATTGCAGCAAAAGTTAAATCTACTTCATCATTAAATCCACCTGTTGATTTAAATCCGTCAATAATTTTTGAATTTATTTCCATCTTGTGTTTAATTTGGAAAATATGTTCTAGCACATATTTTACAGTTTTATCTATTGTGAGATCATATGATTTTGTGATATTTATTAAAACACCATCGCAATCAAAAATAATTCCGTCTGCAGATAAAAAATCATCAGATATAGAATCATCTAAATAAATTCCCGGTTGTTTTTGCTGCAACATTATCCTAGTAAATCACGAATTGCAAGTAAAAATTTGGAATTCATTTCACGAGTTCCAATTGTAACTCGCAGGCAACCCTCATGCTTTCCTATTTTTCCTAATTTTCTTATAGAAATTCCTTGCTCAGCTAGTGCATCAAATACTCGTTTGTGGATTCCTTTAGCATCAAAAAGAACAAAATTAGCCTTGGAATCAAAGACCTCAAAGGCATCATATTTTTTTAGATTTTCAATAATTCTTTTTCGCTCTACTTTAATTATTTGAACTGCCTCTTTCATTTGTGTAGATTGCTGCAATGCCAAAATTGAAGATTCAATAGTTATGGTACTAAGTGGATATGGGTATTGTAAAACCTGATTAAATGCCTGTGTAAAATTTTTGTTTGCAATAAAATAGCCAACTCTCAATCCTGCCAAGCCAAATGACTTTGATAGAGTTTGAACAACTATCAGATTTTCTTGAGATTTTACCATACTTGATAAAGAAAAATCAGCAAATTCGCCGTATGCCTCGTCAATTATAATTAGACCTTGAAATGATTTGATTAGTTTTTGTAATTCATTTTTTGGAAATTGAAATCCAGTTGGATTGTTTGGTGAATCAAGATACAAAATATCTGCGTTTTTAGAATTTTTGAGAAATTCTTTAACATCAAGGGTCATATTATTTGAAAAAGGAATCGCAATAACTGGAATTGAATATAATTTGCATCTTTCTTCAAAAAATCCAAATGTCGGATTTGAAGTAAGTACTATAGTTTGCTTTGATGCAAAATTAGACAAAATCAAATCAAGAATTTGGTCAGAGCCATTTCCAACTCCAATCATTAAAGAATCTACTTTAAGAAATTTAGAAAGTTGAATAATAAGACGCTCTGTTCCACCTAATGGATATTCTCGAATATCTGAATTTTTTTTGGCATTTGCAATTAGATCTTGGTGAAACTGTTTAGAAATTACATAATTTTCATTAGAGTCAAGCTTGAGTGAATCAGGAATCAATTCAGGTTTTTGATATCCACCAGTAGAGGAAATATCTTTGATTTTTTTATTTAGCCAATTTTTTTTCATGAAATTCTACCCTTTACTGCCTCATAGTGATTTGGAAGTCCCTCAGATACGGTAAATATTTCCATGGATTTAGAAATTTCAGATAAAACAGATTTTGTTGCAGATACTTCCGTATTTATTTTCATATAGTCAAAAACTGAAAGTGCACCTCTTGTTTTTCCAAATCCATTTGTAGGTAAAATATGATTTGAGCCTAAAAGATAGTCACTTGCAGAGGACGGAGTGTAGTGACCTAGTAAAACCAATCCGGCAGATGTAATTTTTGATGCAAAAATATTTGGATTTGCAGTCATTATTTGCAAGTGCTCTGGCGCCAATTGATTTGTAAGATCAATCATATCTGAATTATTTTTGCAGATTGCAATAAATCCATTTTCTTTAAGGCTTTTTTCTACCAAATCATTTCTTTTAATTTTTTTACATAAATTGGTAATAATTTTATCTACAGATTTTGCAAGCTTTACTGAATTTGTAATTAAATAACAAAATGTATCCCTACTGTGCTCTGATTGAGAAATTAAATCTAGTGCGATATATTTTGGATTTGCACTTTTATCTGCAATAATTCCTAATTCAGTTGGTCCTGCAAGCATATCAATTGAAGTTCTATGTGAAATCAATGATTTTGCACTAGTTACAAACAAACCGCCAGGTCCAACTATTTTATCTACTTTAGATATAGATTTAGTTCCAAAAGATAGTGCTGCAATTGCTTGAGCGCCACCAGTTTTGTAAATTTCATTTGCACCACATAGATTGGCAGCCACTATAGTTAGCGGATCTATGTTTCCTTTAGAATTTGGAGGGGAGACAACTACAATTCTTTTTACTCCGGCAATTTTTGCAGGAATTACAGACATGATTACAGAACTTGAGTATCTTGCCAATCCACCTGGAATATAGCAACCTACACTTTGTATTGGAATAAAGTTCTTGTAAATTTTTATTCCATCTATAGTAATTATTTTATTTTTCAAGATAGATTTGAGTGCACGTTCAGTTTTTTCTAATTTAGATTTAGCAAGAGATATTGCATTTATTTTGTCTTTAGATACTAAAGAAAACGCTTCCTTAATTTCTTTTTTAGATAAAGAAAGTGAATTTATTTGTGCGCCAGTAAATTTTTTCTCATATTTTTTTACAGCTGAATCGCCATTTTTTTGCACATCATTTAAAATAGATTCAACTATAGATTTAGTTTTTTGTGATTGTTTTGGTATTATTTGTGATACAAATTTTTCAACATTAGTTACTTGAATTATTTTCATCAATTTTCTTCATCACGCTTTATCTCCTCTAAATCTAGAATTTGTCTTGGTTCATGAACGACAAGTCCCTGTGCAATTTTTCTTAATTTTGGAATTAATTTGTGAAAGTCATCTTTTGGAATAATTGTATTTATTCCATACCAGCCTTTCTCACTAAGTGGACTAATTGTAGGTTTTTTTAGAGAGTGAATTTGTTCCAATAATTTTTTGAGATTCTTTTCTTCCACATTAAGGTAAATGTGGAGATACTTTCTTCCATGTACTGCACCTCGTAATAAAGTCACAATATCAAATATCTTTTCACGCTTTTCTGGATCCCTTAGAGATTTTTTATTTACAATCAAATGTGCAGTAGAGGTAAGAATTTCATCAACAATTTTTAATTTATTTTGTTTTAATGTTGTTCCAGTTTCAGTTACATCTATTATTGCATCAACATCTTCAGGTGGCTTTGCTTCAGTTGCACCAAATGATAAATGAATTTGAACGCTCTTGTTTGTTCCAAGTCGAAGCCAAGGTGTGACAATTAATGGATCTTTAGTTCCAAAATATTTTTTATATGATTTACATTCTTTGATAAATTTAGATGCAGTAGTTAGATATTCAGAAGATATGCGAAGTGTTTTTTTCTTTTTTGCGTAATCTGCAATCATTTCATCTAAATTTTTGTATGTATATTTATCAGGAAATGCAACAACCAGACGAATTTTTCCATACTCTAAATCAAGTATAGCCTCTACATCAGCATTAGTTTCGGCAACCCAATCCTTTCCAGTAATACCAACGTCATACAATCCTTCAGATACAAGTGTTGGAATTTCTTGAGGTCTAAGCATTTTTACAAGAATGTTTGGATCGTCCAAATACACGCGGTACGTTCTACTTTCTCTATTTACTTTGGTCCAAGATCTTTCAAGAATTTTAAAAGTTGCTTCCTCAAGGCTGCCTTTTGGAATTGCAAATCTAACTAGAGACATTTCTTTCTATTTATTTCTAAACTGAGTATATAATAACTTCATTTATTTTTTCAAACAATAAGAGAATCATAAATCAACTAAATTATTCAATATCTCTTTAGCTCTATCAAGTGAGATTTTCTTTTCCTGTATCATTTTCTGAACAATTTTATCTACTTGATCAGGTTTTGCACCAGCTGCTGTAGCTAAATTTCTTGCATGCAATTGCATGTGTCCTTTTTGAATTCCATCAGTTGATAATGCTTTAATTGCACTGAAATTTTGAGCAAGACCTGTTGCAATCATAATACATGCAAGTTCTTTAGCTGAAGAAACTTGGAGAATTTTCATACATACTTTGGCAATTGGATGAACATTTGCAATGCCACCAATAATTCCAACAGATAAAGGTAATTCAAGAGAGCCAACTAAATTTCCATTGCTATCTCTAGTCCATGTACTCAAGGAGCGATATTTACCAGATTTTGCAGCATAAGCGTGTGCAGCTGCCTCTATTGCTCTACTATCTTGACCTGTTGCATTAGCAACGGCAATGATACCATTCATGATTCCTTTATTGTGAGTGACTGCTCTGTAAACATCATTATCTGCAAATTGGTATGCAGAAATTATATAATCAATCACTTGATCTCCAATTTCTTTTTTATCAAAGATAGCTGTTACCTTTGCAATTCTTTTTGTAGAATAATTTGATAAAATACGTAATAGTGCTTTTCCTCCAGTAATTTTTTCAAGTAGAGTGGAAACGCCCTCACACATTGTATTTGTAATGTTTGCTCCCATTGCATCACCGACATCAATAAATAATTCTACAATCAACATTTTCCCAAGTGCGGTATCAATTTCCTTGCAAGAAACTTGTTTTGCACCTTTATTCATTTTAGATAATGTATTACTA
>Ga0208942_1001024_pt1 | contig 10468 bp, 8 predicted proteins | sample GreLakmeSU08MSRF_FD_187704 | JGI IMG/M metagenome (GOLD analysis project Ga0208942, IMG submission 187704) | Freshwater lentic microbial communities from great Laurentian Lakes, MI, USA - Great Lakes metaG SU08MSRF (SPAdes) | ecosystem: Environmental > Aquatic > Freshwater > Lake | place: Great...
GGTACGTCACCATGGCTGGCGCCGAGGGAGTCGGCAAGTCGACGGCAAAGGCGGTGGTTATTTCCTCGATTTGGATCCTCATCCTCGACGCCGCCACGGCGCTCCTTCTCGCACCATATTTGCAATAATGAAACGACGCGATGAAGTACTGGTTGGCATCGTCACGACCATCGCACTGGTCATGGGGTTCATCGGCGCGCTCTGGCTCGCCCGCGGCGGCCTGAAGCCAGGCTATGTGCTCTTCTCGAAGTTCATCTGGGGCGCTGGCCTGAAGAACGGCCAACCGGTGCTCCTCGCAGGGGTGAATGTCGGATTCGTGGACGACGTCATGCTCCGCCCTGACGGCATGCTCGTCGTGTCGATGCGTGTGCGGACGGAGTACAAGGTCCCGAAAGGCACGACGGCCACCATCGAGCCGAACGGTTTCTTCGGCGACGTGATGGTCGCGCTCAAGCCCAACCAGCCAACGCTCGAAAACTTTGCGGCGGGCGACACGATTCCCTCCGGACGTTAGACCCCCTCCATCGGCGACGTGCTGATGCGCGTGGATACGCTCGCGGGCCATCTGTCCGCCCTCTCCGGCGCACTGCGCAAAGAGTACGTCGACCAGAAGGGGCTGACAGAGATTCGCGAGACTGTCGTCCGCGCCAACTCGCTCTTTGCCGAGTTGCAGAAGGTCGCCGCCAACCAGGACGTGGAGCTGACCAAGACGCAGGCAGCGCTTCGTCGCGTTGCCAGTTCGGTCGACTCGGCGCAGATCCACGCAACGATGGCCGAGATCGGATCCGCCGCATCGAGTATCAAGACGCTGGCGTCGGACCTTCGCGCCACGACGGCACGGCTCGACTCGCTGACCGACCGGGTCACCAACGGCAAGGGCACCGCCACCCAGCTGCTCAACGACCCCGGCCTTTACAAGGACATGCGCGGGATGTTGCAGCGACTCGACTCGCTGATGACGGACTTCCAGCAGAACCCGCGCAAGTACATCAAGCTGTCGATCTTCTAAATCGCGCAGCGGCACAAGCGAAGGCCCCGGAGCGCTCACGCGCTCCGGGGCCTTCGCTTACACAGAACCCAGACTAGAAGCTGTACTTCACGCTCAGCTGCATGCTGTAGAAGTTCGACGCGGTCGTCTGCGACCGGAAGAACGCACCGTTGTAGCTGTTCGACGGCTGGGTGTTGTTCATGACAGACTGGTTGAACGTCACGATCGGCACTGACGTGTTGAGCGGGCCGGCGGTACGGCCGGTCTGCGTCAGGATCGACTGCTGCGGGAATCCACTGAGCGTAGCGCCGCGAATCTGGCCCCACTCACGATTCAGTAGGTTCATGAAGTTGAAGACATCGAGCTGAACCGACACGCGCTGGTTTCTGAAGCCGGGGAACCGTTGACGCACCGAGACGTCGGCCCGGTTCTGCCACGGCGTGGTGCATGAGTCACGCGTCATGATCTGCCCGCGTTGCGCATCGAGGCACTTGTTCGCCGAGATGAACTTGTCGAACGCCGCTTCCTGCGAGGCGGCCGTGATCGTGCCCGCGGCAGCGAACTGCCAGCGCTTCGGATCTGCCGTGCCGGTCGGGATGTAGATGGCGTCGTTGGTGTTGATGCCGTCGCCGTTCAGGTCGGCGCTGGCGGTGTGGTAGGTGATCGGGAAGCCCGACTGCGCCTCGTAGTACCAGGTGAGGTCGGTCGTCTTCCACGGCATCGTGTACGAACCGAACAGCATGATGCGGTGCGGCCGCTCGAACGCCGACGTGGTCGGCGTGTCGTCCGTCTGTAGACCCTCGTAGTTGCGGCCGTTCTGGAAGTTCGACACGGCACGATCGGAGGTCATGCTTTGGACATCCTTCGACTGCATGTACGTGTACGAGACGGTCACGTCCAAGTCGTTGTCGAAACGCTTCTTGACCTGGCCCGTCAACGTGTAGTTGTAGTCCTTGCGCTGGTTGGTCACGTAGTAGATGCCCTGGCTGAACGCCACGGCCGGACCACCGAGGAAGTTGATGACCTTCTGTCCTGCGTTGGTCACCGCCCCCGACGCCGTGATCGTATCGGCGTACAGCGTGCGGCCATTGATGTCCGTGTAGGGCACGCCATTCACGAAGCGCGGTCCCTTGAGGTTCTTGTCAATGGTCATGATGCCGTTGATGGCTTTGCGGTACAGCGCCTCGAACGTGAACACCGCCCCGTATGGGAGCTGGCGATCGAACCCGAGCGAACCGACGGCGTACTGCGGGTACTTGAAGTTCGGATCCGTCGCGTTGGCAACGTTCGTTCCTGCCACGCCAGGGAGCGGCTCGGGCAGGCCGGCACACGACTTCGGCAACTTGGTCACGTCGGTTGTGAATGCCGGCGTGGCCGTTCCGGTGCACGAGAGCGACACGTAGCCCACACCGTTGGTGCTGTACGGATTGCCGATCAGGATGAACGGTGGCGGCGCCGTAAACACTCCGATCGTACCGCGCACCTGGTTCTGGCGGTCACCCGTCGGATCCCAGTTAAAGCCGAGTCGCGGCGACCAGAGAATCTGGGACTTCGGTGTCGCATCGGTACGAACCGGCGGCAGACCGGCTTTCTGGAACTGCGCGATAATCGAGTCGTTCCTCGGCGGCTTGTCGAGGAAGGTCGGCATATCGGCGCGAAGACCATAGCTGACGGTCAGCCTCGGGCTCACTTCCCACTTGTCCTGCGCGTAGACCGACGCCTGCTGCACGTTGAACACCGCCGCGCCGGCGCCGCCGTTCACGTAGCCCACCGCGTATCCGCTCGGCGTGCCCGCTTCCAGCGCCGTCATGCTCGGGAACTTCCACACGCCCAACGCCTGCTGCGGGAAGTTGTTGTAGATGTAGGTCCGTTCGAAGCGGCCGCCGAAGAGGTACGTGTGGTCGCCTTTCGGAATGGTAAAGTTGTCGGCGATCTCGAGAATGCGCTCCTTGAGCGCATTGCCGGGCGAAAACTGCTCCGAGCCGAACGTCGCGGCGATCGTGCCACCTGAGACGCGGGTCACCGGAAGGCTCATTTCGGGAAGCGGCTTGCCCGGAAGAATGCGCTGGTCCTGGATCGTGTTGTAGCCGCTAAAGAACTCGTTCGTCTTGCCACCAGCGAACGCACTGTAGAGATGGAGCGTGGACGAATAGTTGGTGTTCTTGCTGCTGAACGCGTTCGACGTGAGCCGGAACCCCGTGCTCTGCACGGTCGGCGAGGCGTTGTACGACGTGTTGCTGCGGCTGAAGCTCACGTTCTCCGCCGTGTTGTACAGCTGGCGGAACACGAGCCGGTTGTTGTCATTGACCAGATAGTCGAGTCGCATCGACACGTTCTGCAGCGGGTTGTTGATCGAGACCTTTCCGCCATCGCCGACGTCAACGCCCTTCGCCTTCATGATCGAGACGATGCGCGCGATCGTGTCGGCGAAGACCAATCCGGCGTCAGTGGCCGTCGCGCCGACGTACGTACCGGCCGCCGGGCTGCTGCGCTGCTGGAAATCTGGCGCGATAAAAATGTGCAACTTGTCCTTGATGATCGGGCCACCAACATAGAACCCGAACTGCGACACCTTGAGCTTGCCGTCCTTGATGAACTGCTCTGGCGAGGCGAGGGACGGGTCGCGGTAGGTGTATCCGGCGCCGCCGGTCCAGGTGTTCGTGCCGTTCTTCGTGATCATGTTCACGGCCATGCCGGCGAAGTTGCCCTGCCGAACGTCGGCCGGCGCCATCAGCACCTGGAACTCCTTGACGGCATCGAGCGAAATCAGGCGGCCGTTCGCAGCCGAGCCCGGGACGCCACCACTGGAGTTGAGGTTGAACCGGTCATTCTGGTTCGCACCGTCAATCGTATAGTTGTTATAGCGGTTGTATGCACCGCCGGCGGACGGGCCGCCCGTGGTATTGGCCTGCACCTGCGGGACAAATTTCACGGCCTGCGTCACATCGCGACCGAGCGACGCGATGCGGGCGAGTTGGCTCCCGCTGATCGACGTCTCGGCGCCAGTACGCGAGGAGGTGAACGTGTTGTCGGCCGACGAGGTGACGGTCACGGCCGTGAGCTGCGCGGCCTGTGTCTTCAGCGCGAAGTCGATGGACGCGGTCTGGCCGAGGCTCACCGAAAAGCCGTCGCGCGTCACCGGTGCGAAACCGATGCGGCGCGCCGTCACGGCAAACCCGGGGCCGACATCAAGGTTGGTGATGACGTAGCGGCCATTGGCGCGCGTCGTCGTCGCCGACTTGAAACCGGTGGTGGTGTTGACCACAACGATCTGCACGTCCGTAAGCGGAGTACCGCTCGTGTCACGAACCGTGCCGCCGATGGATCCGGTGGTGATCTGGGCTGAAGCAGTGGTGGCGACGCACAAGACCGCGAGGGCGGCAAGCGCGACGCGCAAACGAGATAGGATCATGTCGAACATCCCCACATGGATGAGAGGGAAACACTTCGTCCTAAGAAGATAGGGTCGCCCGGTGGACCGCACAACGCTGAAACACGCGTTTTACAGGTTCGCGACAGAGTGCTCCCTTGGCGCGGCCACCGATGGCATGTGGGCCAGTGGCGGTCCAAAGGTGGCCAACTAGGCGGTGACGCGCTTGCGCACGAAGAGGTAGTAGACCGGCACACCAACTGCGACGACACCAAGTACGGCCAGCGTGCTCATACGGCTCGACGGCTGGATGATCGCGTTCCCCAGGAGGAATAACACGCTCGCCACGAACAGCAGGGGTACAAACGGGTAGAGCGGCACCCGGAATGAGGGGTTGTAGCCCGGACGCCCCCGCAGCCTGAAAATCGCCGCTACCGCAAGCGCATAGAAGGGAAGGAACGCCGTCACAAAGGCATCGGCGAGCGACTCGAAGGTACCGAGCAGCACGAACGCGGCACCGAGCGCCGCCACCAGCGCGATCGCGATCCACGGCGTCCCACGCGTGGGATGCACCTTGGCAAAGATCGGGAAAAACAGCTTGTCCTCGGCCATGGCGAAAAACACCCGCGGACTCGTCAGGAGCACCGCGTTCAGCGTGCCAAATGTCGACAGCATCACTGTCACCGACACGAGCAACGCCCCGCTCGATCCGATCACCTTTTCCGCGACGTCGGCGGCGACGAGCTTCGACTGCCGAATCTCCTCAATGGGCAACACGGCCAGATAGGCAACGTTCGCTGCCAGATAGATGATCAGTACGAGGATCGTGCCACCGATGAGCGCGCGCGGCAAGTTGCGCTGCGGATCCTTCACCTCGCCGGCGTTGTACGCCAGATCTGCCCAACCGTCAAACGCCCAGAGCGTGGAGACGAGCGCCAGCCCGAACGCGGCCGTGGTGATGCTGCCGGCCGGCAGCGCTGGCGTGAAGTTGCCGCCAGTCTGAGGCAGTCCAATCAACAGAGCCACCAGCACGATAAACAGGAGCCCGCCGTATTTGGCGAGCACCGTGACGTTGACCACCACCGACGACGCGCGCACACCCACGATGTTGAACAGCCCGGTGGCGGCGATCGCCGCCACCGCCGTCCAGCGCACGTTCATGACCTCTTCTGCTGCCTGCGGATTGCGACCCATCACCCGGAACGAGTACTCGGCGAAGGTGATCGAGATAGCGCCGAGCGAGGCCGCCCGGATCATGACCAACTGGCCCCAGCCAAAGAGGAACCCGGTGACATCGCCCCAGGCCTCGCGGCAGAACACATACACGCCGCCCGTTTTGGGCAGCGCACTTGCTAATTCGGCAAGGGTCAGGGCGCCGCAGATGGCAAACACGCCACCGACGACCCACACCGAGAGCATCGGCAGCGGACCAGGCAGTTTGTCGGCGATCCCAGCCGGCGACCGGAAAATTCCGGAGCCGATGGTCGAGCCGATCACAATGGCGATCGCGCTCCAGAGGCCGATACGGCGCTCGAGTACGCGGGGGGCGGACACTCCGGCTGCTGCGGATGATTCTGCCATGCGCCAATGCTACCGTAGAGGCCGTCAATCCGCGAGCTTTCGGTCTACCCCGAAGACCGGAACCGCCGTGGCTACACCGCTCGCCGAAATTCTCTTTATCACCATTGCCGCCGTCATCGCTGTGTCGCAATGGTTGATCCTGCGTTCGACGGCGCGCGGCATGCAGCACAAGGCAGCCCAGTCGGCCGACGGCGTGCAGCGCGGCAGCGCCGGCCGGGCGCTCGAGTGGACATACGCCATCGTCCCCGCGATCGCACTCGTGTTCCTGCTCGGCTGTGCTTGGCGCGCCATGCACCCGACGGCCGTCGAGGTCGAAGGTGTCGCGCCATCCACGGGTATCGAGTCATGACGGGTTCTCCCGTGGTGCCACGCCAGCCGCTGGCGGCCGACATCCTCACGCTCACGAAGCCGCGCATCATTTCGCTGCTGCTCGTCACGACCGTGATGCCGATGTACGCCGCCGGCTCGCCGAGCATTTCGCTGGTCCTCATCGTCATGCTCGGCGGCTACCTCATGGCCGGCGGCGCCAATGCGGTCAACATGTACTTCGATCGCGACATCGACGGCGTCATGGTGCGCACGCGCACCAGGCCAATCCCGTCGGGGCGCATGGCGCCGCAGGCCGTGATGGCATTTGGCATCGCCAGCGCAACCGCAGCCACCTTCCTGCTCGGGCGGTTCGTGAATCCGCTCTCAGCCGCCCTCGCCCTCGGCGGATTCTACACGTACGTGTTCGTGTACACGCGCTGGCTCAAGCGGTCCACGCCCCAGAACATCGTGCTCGGCGGCGCCGCCGGTGCCTTTCCGCCGCTCGTCGGATGGGCAGCGGTCACCAATACGGTCGACCTCAAGTCGGTACTGCTGTTCCTGATCGTGTTCTATTGGACACCACCGCACTTTTGGGCGCTCGCACTCAATAAGCAGGTGGACTACGGCAACGCGGGCGTGCCGATGGCCCCCAACGCGTGGGGCACGCGCGAGACGATCGACCAGGTGCTCTGGTACAGCTTCTTGCTGGTGGCGCTCACCCTGCTTCCCGTCTGCTTCGGGATGTTCGGCCTGCCGTACCTCGGCGCAGCGCTCTTTCTTGGCGGCTGGTTTATCCGGGACGCGTGGCGGGTTTGGCGTCAGCGTGACACGGGTGAGTGGAGCGCGCCGGCCTGGAAACTCTACAAGTTTTCGCTGCTCTATCTCGCGCTGATCTTTGCCGCGATGGCGGTAGACCGCCACGTGTAGAGCAATGCGCCGGCAGCGAGCATCGCCGTGCCGGCCAGCGACATCAGCGGCGCCGACACCCAGGCGCTCGCCACACCGACGACGGCGCAGGCAACAAACGCCGCCGGCAGCACGGGATACCACGCTACGCGGTACGGACGCACGGCGTCGGGGCGCCGGCGGCGCAGCCGAAACACCGCGGCGGCGGCGAGTCCGAAGAAGACCCAGTCGGCAAACACCACGCCGGACAGGAGCGACCCGAGCGAGCCCCGCGTCGCGAAGAGCAGCACGAGCGACCAGCCGCCGAGGAGCAGCAACGCCACGTGCGGCGACCCAAAACGCGGATGCACGCGAGACGCGAACCCAAAGAGCGTCCCGTCATGTCCCAGCGCGAACAGTACGCGTGCGTTCGTCAGGAGGGCGACGTTCACGAACCCGAAGATCGAGAGCATCGCCGCGATCGTGATCGCCCTCGCGCCGGCATCGCCGACGAGGCGCTGCGCCGTGTCCGCCGCAACAGCGTTGCTGACGGCGAGCCCGTCCCGGCCAAGCGCGTTGAGATAGGCCACGTTCGCACCCACGTAGACCACAATGACGATGGCGATGCCAATCATGAGCGCACGCGGTAGCGTGCGCGCCGGGTCGCGGATCTCGCCGGCCACCATGTTCGTCTGTTGCCAGCCGCCAATCGTGAACAACACGGCGACGAACGCCGTGGCGAGACCTGGCCCCAGGGCGGGAGGCGGCGGTGCCGCTGGGGCGACGAGCGGTGCAACAGGCGTCAGCACGACGCCCGCCACGATCAGCGCGGCAAGTGCCACGAGCTTTGACACAGTGAAAATATTGGCGGCGATCGTTCCGGGTTTGACCCCACGGAGGTTCAGCACCGTGACGACGGTAATCGTGATCGCGGCGATACCCATCGGGCCGCCGACCGGGTCGACGGGCACAAATCGCGCGAGATAGTGGCCGAAACTCAGCGCCACGGCGGCGATCGCACCGCTGGCGATCATGAGCAGAATCATCCATCCGTGCAGGAAGGCCGCCAGCGGCCCGAACGCCTCACGGATGTACACGTACGGACCGCCTGCCTCGGGAAACATCGCGCCGAGTTCGGCAAAGGTGAGCGCGCCGGCGAGGGCCACGGCGCCTCCAATAATCCAGACGCCCAAAATCCACGACGCGCTCGGGAGCGCCAGCGCCACGTCGTGCGGCGTGAAGAAGATGCCGCTGCCGATGATCCCGCCGACCACGAGCAGCGACGCCGAGGCGAGGCCGAGCTCGCGCCTCAGCGCGGGGGTGGTGGCGGTGGGTGCGACCATCTACACGACGATCAGCTCCCGCTGTATCTCACGCGGGGTGACCAGCAGCTCGTCTTCCCCAATCCAGCAGTTCACCTCCGAACGAACGCCGATCTCGCCGGGGATATACACGCCAGGTTCGACCGAGAAGCCGACGCCCGGGATGAGGAGTCGTTCCTCGCGTGTTTCGAGATTGTCGATGTTCGGCCCGGACCCGTGCAGCGCGCGCGCATCGATCGAGTGGCCGGTGCGGTGCGTGAAATATGCGCCGAAGCCGGCCTGTTCGATGACGGCGCGGGCGGCATCGTCCGCCTCGCCACCGCGTACCGGCTGGCCGCTCGCAATACGCGACGCCAGCAGGTCGAGGGCCGCGTCGCGCGCACCGCGCACGGCAGTCCAAATCTTCGCGAGCTGCGGTGACGGTGCACCGATACTCGCCATCCAAGTCTGGTCAGCATAAATCCCGCCGGGCTCGGTGGCCCAGAGGTCAATCAGAATCGCGTCACCTTCGCGGAGCAGCCGCGGCGCCGACGCTGATGGCTCGTAGTGCGGGTTCGCCGCGTTCTCCGTGGCCGATACGTTCGGACCATGATCGGTGCCGAGGCCAACAGCCAAGAACTCGCCCTGCATCCACGCCATGACTTCATGCTCGGCCAGCGGCTTGGCGGTCCGGGCCGCCGTGCCAGCCTGCGCGAATGCCCCGCGCGCAATCCGAGCGATCTGCTCGGCGGCGCGCTTGTGTGACGCGAGACCGTCGGCGCTCCAGACGGCGAAAAAGCGCGACACGAGGTCGGCCGATGTCACCACGGTCGCGCCAGTGGCACGCACCATGTCGAGCACGCCCGCGGGGATCCGGTCAACGACCGGGACCGCGTCGCCAGGCGAGTACTCCATGGCAACTCGCTTGTTGCCAACGAGTGAGGCGACGTCACGCTCGAGCGTGCGCCATGCGGCGTAGACGCGGCGCTCCCACGCCGCGGGCCACTGCGCCCAGTCAAGCTGCTCGATGGCGTGCGACAGGCCGACGGGAGTTCCCGTCGTCGGCACCCAGGCAAAAATCCGGCGGGAACCCATCCCTTCAAGGCCAACCATGGCGCGCGCGATCGGGTTGAGCCCGCGAAAGTCGTACAGCAGCCAGCCGTCGACTCCGGCGGCGGCGAGCGCCTCCTGGATGACCGGTAAGGTGACGGCAGTGAGCAGCGCCGGTTCGCGTGCTGGCCCCCGCGTCATCGAGCGGTGCCGATCGGGCGCCATTCGGCACGCCATGCACAACGGTCCTCGCCGCGGCCGGCGCAATGCACATGTTCCACCGCGCCGACGCCACCGACGAGGAGCTGCATCAGTTCGCGCAGCCCGGATTCATAGTAGGCGCACCCGCCCTGTCGCGGCGCCATGTCCAGCGTGACCGACTTGGGCACAGTAAACAGGATCGTCGACCCAACGCGACGCACCGAACCCGCCATACACCGCGCGGCGGTCCGCCGCACATGGCGCAGCGCAATCGGTCGCGCCAGCAACGCCGGCAGCGCCAGCATCATTTTCCGCGTGAATGGCGAGATCGTGCGATACGCCTGACGGGCCATGTTGCGTCCCGCCTCGCGAAAAACGGCCTCGGCGTCAGGCCTGCGCCCGATCAACCGCGCAATGCCCTGAGCTTCGTCGAACGACTGCGGCTGCTTTCGCCGCACCGATTCGGTGAACCGTTTGATCTGCGCAGACACCGTTTCCGACAGCCCGAAGCGCTTACTGCGCAACTCGGCGACGAACTCCGCTTCCAAGTCGATGTCAGGAAGGTCGACCATGCGCACCGCCTCAAGCAGCGACAGCGGGATCAGCGGATCGACGGTATCAGTCATTGCGCGCGATGTGGGGTGGGGAAAGTGCGAAAGCTAGCAGGGACGCTTGCGTGGCGCCGATGCACAGAGCGAGAATGCTTCAATATGGAACGGGCGCTTCTCGGCGCGATCGCCGCGGCGCTGATCACTGGCATCGCGCGACGGCTGCATACACTGG
>Ga0208942_1001025_pt1 | contig 10466 bp, 8 predicted proteins | sample GreLakmeSU08MSRF_FD_187704 | JGI IMG/M metagenome (GOLD analysis project Ga0208942, IMG submission 187704) | Freshwater lentic microbial communities from great Laurentian Lakes, MI, USA - Great Lakes metaG SU08MSRF (SPAdes) | ecosystem: Environmental > Aquatic > Freshwater > Lake | place: Great...
GTTGCCAGACTGGCTGCAAACGCTGACGGACTATTTGCCTTTGACGGCGGCCATTGAATTGGTCAGGCCGCTGTTCTTGGACCAATGGCCCACCCATGTCGCCAGCAATTTGTGTTTGCTGATCGGCGTGACGGTTGTCGCTTTTTGGGTAGCCTTGGCCTTAACGCGCAAGCGTTTCAGAGCTTGAGTTCAAGCCTTACAATTTTTTTAACTTTCCTTTTTTTAAAATCATGATCATTCAAAAAGTTGGCATCATTGGCGCGGGAACCATGGGTAACGGCATCGCACAAGCATGTGCAGTCGTCGGTATTCCAGTGGTGATGGTGGATATTTCGGAAGCCGCCGTGGCCAAGGGCATTGCCACGGTGTCTGGCAGCTTAGACCGCTTGCTCAAAAAAGAAAAAATAACGGAGGCAGACAAGGCCGCAGCCCTTTCTAAAATTCAAGGCAGCACGCGTTACGAAGACTTGCAAGACGCAGATTTGGTCATTGAAGCCGCCACAGAAAATCAAGATTTAAAAATCAAAATCTTGAAACAACTTGATAGCCTTCTGGCACCCGAAGTAATCATCGCCTCCAACACATCGTCAATTTCCATCACACAGTTGGCTGCTGTGACCACGCGTGCCGAACGCTTCATTGGCATGCACTTTTTCAACCCCGTGCCCATGATGGCGCTGGTGGAAATCATTCGCGGTTTGCAAACCAGCGATGCCACACACGATGCTGTGCACGCCTTGGCCACGGCTCTAGGTAAAACGCCCATCACCGTGAAGAATGCGCCTGGCTTTGTGGTCAACCGTATTTTGGTACCCATGATCAATGAAGCCTTGTTTGTATTGTCAGAAGGCTTGGCTACACCCGACGACATTGATGCCGGCATGAAGCTTGGTTGCAACCAACCCATTGGCCCCTTGGCCTTGGCCGACATGATCGGCCTGGATGTATGTCTGGCCGTCATGGAGGTGTACCTCAAAGAATTTGGCGACAGCAAATACCGCCCATGCCCCCTCCTGAAAGAGTTGGTGGCCGCAGGCAGATTGGGTCGCAAAACGGGCCACGGTGTTTATCAATATTGATCTTGCTCAAGCGCGTTTGGCTTAGATCTGTTTAACCTGAGTGCAAGGATTTCTGTGACCCCCATTCATCCTGAAGGCAGCATTGACTTGGAAGTTAGAGGCGGTGTGCTCTTGATCAGCATCAACCGGCCCAACAAGCGCAACGGCTTCACGCCCAAGATGTACCGAGAGTTGGGCGAGGCCTATACGCGGCTCGACGACGACCCGACACTGCGTGTTGGCGTGTTGCATGCCATGGGCGAGCACTTTACGGCGGGTCTTGATTTGCCCACCATTGCGCCGCTGATGCAACGCGGCGAAAAAGCCGTGCCAATGGGTTTGGTCGACCCTTTGAATTTGGGCATGGAAGGCTATCGCCGCCGCACCAAGCCCATGGTGGTGGCTGTCCAAGGCATTACCTACACCTTGGGCATAGAGTTGATGTTGGCGGCTGACATTGTGGTGGCGGCTGACAATTGCCGATTCTCGCAATTGGAAGTCAAGCGCGGCATCATGGCCACGGGCGGCGCCACCTTGCGCATGTCTGAGCGCGCCGGCATGGGCAATGCCTTGTTGCATTTGCTCACAGGCGATGAGTTCGGCAGCGCAGAAGCATTGCGCTTGAATTTTGTACAGCGCGTGGTGCCAGCAGGTATGCAATTGAGCGAAGCGCTGAACATTGCACAAGCCATAGCAGCGCAAGCGCCGATGGCCGTGGTGGCCACAAGACAAAATGTTTTGAAGGCAATTGAGCAAGGCCCTTTGGTAGCCATGCACGAATTCATCTCAGTTCAAAAAAACTTGTCCAACAGCGAAGACGCCAAAGAGGGCGTGCAGTCCTTCATCGAAAAACGCGTAGCTCGGTTCACTGGAAAATAGCCTTGTGATCAATGAACTAAGCGCTAACAGCCATGTCAATCCTTATACCTTGCTCACGCCAGACTTTGTTTTAGATGCCTTGGCCGAGACGGGTCTGATGGGAGACGGTCGTCTGACTGCATTAAGTTCTTACGAGAACCGCGTGTACCAAATTCACTTGGAAACAGAACGCACGCCGACCCAAACCGATGGCACGCCAGTGCCTGACAGTGTGGTGGCCAAGTTTTATCGGCCTGGTCGGTGGACCGATGCGCAAATTCAAGAGGAGCATGACTTCGCAGCAGAGTTGGTGGCAGCAGAAGTCCCGGTGGTGCCACCTTTGAATTTGCAAGGCCGGACTTTGCATCACAAGGTTTTTGCAAGCAATGTGAACAGGTCTGAGACACCTGCATCTGGTGTTGCTGTGAATCACAAAGACTTCCAAGGCTTTTCCTTTTCAGTCAGCGAACGAAGAGGTGGTCGCCCCCCTGAATTGGACGACGATGAAGTGTTGGAATGGATCGGTCGTTTTCTCGCGCGCATTCACACTGTGGGTGCGACCAAGCCATTTCACAATCGACCTGCACTCAGCATCGACACCTTCATGCAAGAGCCCAAAGATTGGCTGTCCAAGAACAAAGCCATTCCGATGGAAGTAGAGCGCGCATGGCAAGACACTTGGCAGCAAGCCATGGATGTGATGCATGCCAATGGCCTAGGCCTTGCACATGGCAGTGACTGGCCTAATTTTCAAATGCTCAGATTGCACGGTGATTGCCATCCAGGCAATATTTTGTGGACACCTGCCGACTTGCCAGGAGGCGGCCCGCACTTCGTTGACTTAGACGATGCCCGCATGGGCCCCGCCGTGCAAGATTTGTGGATGTTGTTATCGGGCGATCGCAAACAGCGCTCAGGCCAGCTGAGCATGTTGCTAGAAGGCTATGAGCAAGTGCGTGATTTTGACCGGCGAGAATTGGCTTTGATCGAGCCACTGCGAACCTTGCGCTTGGTGCATTACAGCGCATGGTTAGCGCGACGTTGGGACGACCCTATTTTTCCGATCAACTTCCCTTGGTTTGGCACGCCCGATTACTGGCGCGGCCAAGTACAGATGTTGGAAGAGCAGATCGAGCAAATGCAAGAGCCGCTGTTGATGGTTTAAGTACAAATCTTTGCATCGATTTGTACAGGAACTGCTGCACGCATCTGTTCAAGTAGCCTCGGTATCTTTTCACCCGCATCAGGGTATTTTTTTTCGACTGAAGTTGTCCATTCCCTCTCAATTTCTTGAGTCCATCGAGCGGTGTACAAATCTGCATGAGCGAGACTTAGTAAAACATCTCGTTGCAATCGCGGAAACAAAACACACGCATCCAATACAGCCGTATATCGACCACTGATCGCCAATTAAAGAGCCTCGCCGATATCGTCGGAATACTGACGTAGTTTTTGCAGAGCATTTTCAGAGCGCTGTTTTTGCGCTTCTTGGTAGCGTACGAGTTCTTCGAATTCGATGCGACGGTGACTGTTCACAAGACGACATTTCAGTCGATTTGCATCAATTTCTTTGATTACAAATGGTCTGGAAACATTCAGAAACGCTGCTGCCTCTTGTGTCGTTAACTCACATTTTTGTGGAACTAAAAGCATTGGTTCACGCTTGGCCATTTGCCGCAACACATCTGCGAAAAATCTCAGAGCTCGTGGTGGTAGCTGCAACTCTGGAATTTGAGTCACGCCATCGTCAGTCGTGATGCTAATTTTGATGAACTCTGCATTCGAATGGTCCAAAGCTGCGACCAAGCAAGCTCGAGCAACTCCCGCCATTTCTGCTTCAGCCTCACTGGCTGGATCTAGAACATGTTGACTCATTGATTTCTCCTAGCTGTTGCCAAAATTAAAGAGACCTTTTCGAGGATTTAATCGCAATATTAGCATTATTCGAAATAAACGCAACAGTTCAGCCTTCCAGAAATGACAAAGCCGCCTTGAGGCGGCTTGTCGCCTTTAGAGCACTTGGCCAAACCAAGCGGTCAAAAGGGGGATGGTGAAATGACTGTACAACAGAATTTAAAAATCCTTGCTTTTTGGTCTTCCAAATTCTTTCAAATTGAACTTAAACCAATAACGCGTTCACGCGGCGCACATAAGCCGCTGGGTCTGCAGGCATACCGCCTTCGGCCAGTAATGCTTGGTCAAACAAAATGTTGGCCAGGTCATGAAAGTGCACAGAGCCTTCGAGCTTCTTGACCAAAGCATGGTCAGGATTGACTTCCAGCACCGGCTTAGATTCAGGTGCTTCTTGACCCGCTTGTTTGAGCATGCGCGCCAATTGCATGCTCATGCCATTGTCGGTGACCACAAGACAAGCAGGTGAGTCCACCAAGCGGCTGGTCACGCGCACATCTTCTGCTTTGTCCTTCAAAGCTTCTTTCAACTTGGCCAGCAAAGGCTTGAAGGCTTCGGCAGCTTCTTCAGCGGCTTTCTTTTCTTCTTCGTCTTGCAGGGTGCCCAAGTCGACAGCGCCTTTGGCGACGCTTTGCATGGGGGTGCCGTCAAACTCGTTCAAGAAGTTCAAGGCCCACTCGTCCACGCGATCTGTCATGAGCAAAACTTCAATGCCTTTTTTCTTGAACACTTCCAATTGGGGGCTGTACTTGGCGGCGGACAGTGTGTCGGCGGTGATGTAGTAGATGGCTTCTTGGCCTTCTTTCATGCGCGCTTTGTAGTGAGCCAAAGACACGCTCACTTCGTCTGACGATGTAGAGGCAAAGCGCAACAATTTGGCCAAGCGATCGCGGTTACCAAAGTCTTCGCCCAAACCTTCTTTGAGCACGGCACCAAACTCTTTGTAGAAGCTGGTGTACTGGCCCTGCTTGGCTTTGTCTTCCTCGCTCACCACGTCAGTTACGTCGTCAGCAGCGGTGGAGGGCGCTGCGTCGTGCTTGGCCAAGTCTTCCAACATGGACAAAACACGCTTGGTACAGCCTTCGCGAATGGCTTTCACGTCGCGGCTTTCTTGCAGCAATTCGCGGCTCACATTCAAAGGCAAATCGGCAGAGTCCACTACGCCTTTGACGAAACGCAAATAGCTGGGCATCAAAGCCTCTGCGTCGTCCATGATGAAGACGCGTTTTACATACAACTTGATGCCGGCTTTCTTGTCGCGGTTCCACAAGTCTTGCGGCGCTTGCGAAGGAATGTACAAAAGTTGCGTGTATTCGGTGCTGCCTTCTACCCGGTTGTGCGTCCAAGTGAGTGGCTCTGCAAAGTCTTTGCTAATGTGTTTGTAGAACTCTTTGTACTGCTCTTCAGTCACATCTTTCTTCGGACGCGTCCACAATGCGGTGGCTTTGTTGATGGCTTCCCATTCGCCAGTTTTAACCATGCTGCCGGGTTGACGGCCTTCGCTTTCGTCTTTGCCAATCAGTTCGCCATCTTTCCACTCTTCTTTTTCCATCAAGATGGGCAAGCTGATGTGGTCAGAATATTTGCCTACGATTTCTTTCAGTTTCCAAGTGTTGGCGTATTGCAGTGCGTCTTCGCGCAAATGCAAAATGATGCGGGTGCCGCGATGGGCAAGTTCGATGTTTTCAACTTCAAAGTCACCGGTGCCACCACTGATCCAGCGCACACCTTCTGAGGCGGGGGCGCCAGCACGGCGTGTTTCAACCGTGATCTTGTCGGCCACAATAAAGCCAGAATAAAAGCCCACGCCGAATTGGCCAATGAGCTGTGCATCGGCCTTTTGATCGCCAGAGAGATTGCTCACAAAGTCTTTGGTACCGCTCTTGGCAATGGTGCCCAAGTTGTCGATGGCTTCTTGCGCGGTCATGCCAATGCCGTTGTCGTCAATGGTCAGCGTTTTGGCCTCAGTGTCAAAGGAAAGGCGCATTTCCAAGTTGGGTTGACTCTCATACAGCGCATCGTTGTTCAAGGCCTCAAAACGAAGTTTGTCGCAAGCGTCTGATGCGTTAGACACCAGTTCGCGAACAAAAATTTCGGGGTTGGAATAAAGCGAGTGAGTCACCAAGTGCAAAAGTTGGGCCACTTCGGCTTGGAAAGCATGGGTCTTTTTGGTCATCTTCGTATCTACAAATTACAGTTAAAACGAGTTTTGCAAGCGGGGGGCCGCTGCGACATGGGGTCAAATTTCCCCAGCACCCCTAGATTTGGGGATGGGTTGGTCAATTTCAAGGGGCTAATGCTTGGGCAACTTAGCGAGCCTGTGCGCCTACTTCTTTGTTCCAGCGGTCGAGCAGACGCTTTCGCTCTGCGGCTTTGCCATACTTCTCAAAGTCGTATTTGATCAACCTCACATCGTCGAGTGTGGGAATTCGAGCGTCAGGTTTAAAAGTTTTGTTGGCCGGAAATTGCAGGCTACCCGCCAAACCGCCAATTTTTTGGCCATCAGCACTCATCAGCCAGTCGTAATATTGTTTGGCTGCAGCCGCGTTCCGTGCGCCTTTGATGAGCGCAATGCCACCAATTTCATAGCTGGTCCCTTCGCAGGGCGCACCAGATTGCACGGGGTACTTGTTGTGTTTCCAAAGGTCAAAACCAAACATAAAACTGATACCCACAGCCACTTCGCCCTTGGCCACATTGGGCGCTTGGGCCGTGCCACTGCGGGTGTATTGGGTGATGTTGGCGTTGAGCTTTTTCATGTATTCAAAAGCGGCTTCCTCGCCCATCAGTTGAACCAGACCTGCCAAGATGGTGTAGGCCGTGCCACTCGAAGCGGGGTGTGAAATTTCAACCTCGCCTTTGTAAATGGGCTTGATCAAATCTGACCAGCACTTGGGTACAGGCAGGTTTTTCTTTTTCAGCAATTCTGTGTTCCAACCAAAGCCGATGGCGCTGGTGTAGAAGCCGCCCACTTTGTTTTCTGACATGGCGTATTGGCGAACACTCCAGCCGTAGAGATCATTGATGTAAGCGGGACGGTAGGGGGCAAGCAAGCCAATTTCAGCCGCTTGTAAAAATGGATCGCCTGTGCCGCCCCACCAAATGTCGGTTTTGGGGTTGGCGGCTTCAGCACGAATTTGCGCCAAGGCCTCGCCCGTGGCTTTGCGGGTTTGAAGCACCGTGATGCCAGTAGCCTTGGTGAATGCTTGGGCCGCCATTTCGCACCAGCTTTGATCGGTACTGCAAATGGCATTGACGGAGGCCGTCTGCGCGCCAGAGCTCAGTGCGCTGCTTAAGACACACAGGCTCAATGCGGTTTTCCAAGTTTTTTTCAATGTTGAATTCATACTGTTTTGCTCCAAACCAAGGCTGCTATTTAAATTGAAATTGAAATTAAAAAGATTCTTTGGCACCCAAATACCGCCACTGTCCCACCGGCAAAGCACCCAAGCTGATACGGCCCATGCGAATGCGCTTGAGTCCTACCACCTTCAGGCCCACTTGTTCGCACATGCGTCTTATTTGCCGCTTCTTGCCTTCTTTCAAAACAAAGCGAAGTTGCTCTGGATTTTGCCATTCCACTTGCGCTGGCTTTAAGGGCTTGCCATCCAGACTCAAGCCATGGCGCAGGCGCTGCATTTGCGCGGCAGGAAAGTGCGCTTGCACGTTGACCGCAATATCGCCTTGCGGCCCCGCGCAAGTGACGCGCACCAAATATTCTTTCTCAATGTCGGCGTCTTCGCCAATAAGCTGACGCGCCACGCGGCCATCTTGCGTCATGACCAGCATGCCCACAGAGTCAATGTCCAAACGGCCCGCAGGCGCTAGGCCTTTAAATTGAGCCGGGCTAAAGCGAATCCGAGTTGTGTCGCCCGACCATTGATTGCGCGCTTGAAACAAGACCATGGCGGGCTCATGCCCGTCCTCCGCCTGGCCACTCACGTAGCCCATGGGTTTGTGCAGCAACACCGTCACTTGTTGTTCTTGTTGGGCTTGGGCTTCCCGCTCTACCGTGATGCGATCGGTGGAACCCACTTGCATGCCCATCTCGGCCACTTGGCCATTCACCATGACCCAACCTTGGTCAATCCATGCGTCAGCCTCACGGCGAGAGCAAAGTCCCAACTCGGCCATGCGTTTGTTCAAGCGCACTGTGGTGGCGCCAGAAGCACTGGGGTGTGCGCTAGAGACCGCGTTGGCAGGTCGTGGCGCGCGAGCAAAGGCTGGCTTTGGAGGGGGCTGCTTCATAAAACGTTTTCTTTGGACGGATTGTCCTTGTTTCTGCGGTCAATCATGCGGGTTCGAAGGCCATTCAAATTCAAAATTCGAACGCCGCCATATTCAACCCGTATGAGCGCCTCTTCCTGCAGGTGAATCATGGCTTCATTCACACGCTGCCTGGAAAGCCCCACCAAATAAGCAAGCTCTTGTTGGGTAATGCGCAGCAAATCGCCCACACCTGGAAACAGAACCGGATTAAAGAGTGCCGCCAAATTGCGGGCAACGCGCAAATCAGGATTGCTCAATCGGTCAAACTCCCTAGCTGCAATGAATTGAGCCAAGCGCTCATTCAACTGGTTCATCACAAAGCGGTTAAAGCCCAGCGAGTTGTCAATCAACCAATGAAATGTGTCAAGGGGCAAGCCCGCCACCACGCTGGCCCTCAGGGCCTGTATGTTGTAGCGGTAGGCCTCGCGTTTTAAAGCCGTGCCTTCACCAAACCAACCGCCTGGCGGCACGCCCGTGAAAGTCATGGTTTGGCCGTCGATGCTGTCGGTGCTCATTTTGAGAAGGCCCGACACATTGCCAAACCAGTAAGTCACAGGGCGGCCTACACGGCACACAAAGTCACCTTTTTCTGCATCACCGACTCGCAGGGCATTGACAGCGCGTTCGAGTTCCTTGGGTAACAGCAAAGTCAGCCAAGGAATGTTGCTCAATTCCTCGTCTGTGGGCGGGCGTCTTCTTTGATGCAGATCAGATGGCATGTCAACTTACTGTAGGACGTTGAAAACCCTAGGGAAAATCCTAGTGGAGCACGTCTTTGATTGTCGTCGAAATGACAACTTGACGTCAAATCACAGTCTAGCATCCAGTTACAGAATTTAACAAGTCTATTTCAATGGGAAAAGACGGAGATTAACCAGGACCCGTATGCAGACGACCTTTCCTCAATTGCTATTGACGCACGCTAAGCAACGGCCCTTGGCGCCGGCCATGCGTGAGAAAGAATATGGCATCTGGCAAACCATCAGTTGGCAAGACATGGCCACCATGGTGATGCACATGGCTTGCGGCCTTCATCAGGCTGGCTTAAAGCGCGGTGAGCACATGGTTGTGGTGGGCTCTAACCGTCCTCGCCTTTACGCCACCATGTTGGCTGCGCAATCGCTGGGCGCCATACCCATTCCTTTGTACCAAGACGCAGCGGCGTCTGAGTGTGTCTTTCCCATGACCAATGCCGAGGTGCGTTTGTGTGTGGTGGAAGATCAAGAACAAGTGGACAAAATGTTAGAAGTGCGCGAAACCTACGCCGCACTCGAGCACATTTATTACGACGACCCCAGAGGCCTGCGCAAATACGACGAACCCGGGCTCGGTGCGGTGGACGAATTGTTGGCAGCGGGCGAAGCGTTTGCCAAGCAGCATCCCCACTTTTACAAAGAACAAGTTGATGTGGGCACCAAAGACGATGTGGCCGCCATGTTCTTCACATCCGGCACCACGGGCAATCCAAAAGGTGTGGTGCACACGCACGGCACCTTGATTGACCGCGCACAAGCTGGCGCCGAATTTGATCACCTCACGTCCAACGAAGATGTGCTGGCTTATTTGCCACCCGCCTGGATTGGTCAAAATATTTTCAGCTACGCACAGTGGTTGGTAGCCGGCTACGTGGTCAACTGTCCTGAGTCTGCGGCCACTGTCATGATCGACTTGAAAGAGATCGGCCCTACTTATTATTTTGCACCCCCGCGTGTGTTTGAAGGCATGCTCACCAGTGTGAGCATTCGCATGGAAGATGCCAGCGCCATCAAGCGCAACATTTACAAATACTTCATGGACTTGGCCATGAAAGTTGGTCCTAAGCGCATGGAGGGCGAATCGATTGGCATGTTCAACAGCCTGATGTATGGCTTGGGCAATCTGATGGTTTACGGCCCACTGCGCAACAGCCTTGGCTTTAGCCGTGTGCGTGTGGCCTACACCGCGGGTGAAGCCATTGGCCCCGATTTGTTCACCTTCTTTCGTTCCATCGGCGTCAACTTGAAGCAGCTTTACGGCTCTACCGAAACGGCTGTGTTTGTGTGCTTGCAGCCCGACAACCAAGCACGCGCCGACACCGTGGGCGTGCCTTGCCGTGGTGTTGAAATCAAAGTGGCTGACAACGGCGAAATTTTGGTGAGGTCACCAGGTTTGCTCAAAGGCTATTACAAAAACCCAGAAGCCACTGCCGAGGTTTTGACGGCCGATGGTTGGTACCACACCAGCGATGCGGGTTTTTTAGACAGCCACGGCCACTTGAAAATCATTGACCGTGTGAAAGACGTGGGCCGCATCAAAGGTGGCAGCAATGACGGTGCCATGTTTGCGCCCAAGTATGTCGAGAACAAACTCAAGTTCTTTCCGTACATCAAA
>Ga0208942_1001026_pt1 | contig 10454 bp, 9 predicted proteins | sample GreLakmeSU08MSRF_FD_187704 | JGI IMG/M metagenome (GOLD analysis project Ga0208942, IMG submission 187704) | Freshwater lentic microbial communities from great Laurentian Lakes, MI, USA - Great Lakes metaG SU08MSRF (SPAdes) | ecosystem: Environmental > Aquatic > Freshwater > Lake | place: Great...
ATTGGCAATTTGGAGGCGGGAGGCTCATCAATACAAATAGTATTTCCCACGACTGCACCAGCTAGTGACGCTGCTAATATCTATAATGCCTCTATTAATGGTTGCTCTATGAATATTTACAGCAAAAAATTTTTGGGTCTTGGTGCTGATGATGCTCGAAAGTTTATGCGTACATACAATTATTAAATGCTTAAATAAATAACTGACTCCAGTTAGGATGCCTTTGTATTTCTTAAGCTCACCGCCCATAATGCGCTTGGTCCAAATATTCTAGAAATAGCATGTCTATTCTTAGCAAAAAATTGATAACCAATATGCAAAATAGGCTGTAAAACTGGTCTTGAAAATAGCCATGCTAAGAATGGTAAGCCCGCTCTACGATAGGCCTCTGGGAAAACAACTACCCCATTAATTAAGCTGCCATCGGCATATTGACCGTACATGGCAGCTAAAGCCTCAGCACATGAAACCCCAATTGCTTGGGAGTCATATTGGTCTGAATTAATATCAATAAAATCTAATAAATTGGCTTTATTACGGCGTGACAAAAATATGATTTCTGCCTGACACAAGGGGCATGCCCCGTCATAGAAAAGTGTCAGTTTCTGCAAATTATTTGTCATCGAGCAAGTGTAAGGCATATTTAATAAACTAGTAGTACTATGATTTCTTTATGAAAAATATCGACCATACCCAAATTCTCTTTAGCTTTGCTCTTATGGCAAGCGCCTTGTATTTCCTCCTTGGCTCTTCTCCTAGTCAAAGCGCGCCTAATTCTTTGATCCCTGCAGTACAAATTGGTAATTTGATTTGGGATCAGACCGAGATGACTATTGGGGATGTTAAAGGCTTTGCATCTAGTTCTAATTTTGTCAGTGCAGCTGAGAAAAATGGTGGCGGCCTTTCTTATGAGGGGGGATTTGTAAAAAAACCTGGCTGGACCTGGAAAACACCTTATGGGATTCCGGCAAAAGACACTGAGCCCGCCGTACACCTAAATCAAAAGGAGGCTGATTCTATTTGCCGTTTCTATGGCAAGCGCCTGCCAACAGATGCAGAGTGGACTTCAGCGGCATTTTTAGAGCAGCGATCTAACCCGCCAACTGGATATATCAAAGGACAGCGCTATTCATATCCAGGAGGGGTGAATCCCACTACTTCTCATTGCTTAAGTGGCTGCGGTGATTACAGGGGCTTAGCTCCAGCGGGCGCACTCAATCGTGGCACAGGACATGTTCAGACTGGCACAACTAAACCTGGAGTTAATGGTTTATATGACATGGGCGGTAACGTCTGGGAGTGGACCGCTACTGAGCGTAATGGTGGATACATTACACGTGGTGCTTCATGGTGGTATGGGCCTGAGCGGCAGCAAGAATCTGATGTCGAATCAAAGCCAAGTGATATAGCAGTGGTTTATATTGGCTTTCGGTGTGTGGCCGACGGCCTCATAAAATTGGCTAAGTGATTATCTTATTGCTCTATTGATCTATTGCTACATAAGATTTTCGGTAGCAAGGCAAAGTAATCGTTAAGTAATTTTTTTTAGGCGTAGAGCCATAAGTGCTACAAGCCCTCCAAGCATTACATACAGCGAGATCGCAACAGCTCCTTTGCTATGGGCATAGCTAAAGCTGGAGTAAGCCAGATAAGCAGAGGCTACACAAAATATCAATGGGGTAATTGGATATAGGGGCACAGAAAATACCCGATTTTGCTGATCTTTTGCCCTCAAAATAAACAGGCTAATACCCACTAATAATAAGAAACTCCAAAATACAGGCGCAGTAAATTCCACCATGGCTTCAAAGCCGTCACTTTGTAAAGCGCCAAAGCCAACCAAGGCGAGACTAATAACGCCTTGAACCAGATAGGCAAAGTTAGGTGTGCCACGGGCGGATTCCCATTGAGCCATTTTACGAAGACCATGCCAATCTTCACCCATGGCAAAGTTGGTGCGGGCACCAACAATCATGGTGGCATTAATGCTAGTGAGCGCAGCAATCGCTACAAAAAGACCGAGTAACTTTTCTCCAATGGGGCCAAAAGCTAGACCTAGTAAGTCAGCAGACGCTGCCTTGCTATTTGCTAACTGTTTTAAGCCTAGGCCATTAATCAGTGCCACGTTTACTAAAAGATAAATAATTGAGATGATTAAAAGACTTAAAATAATCACTCGCACAATAGTTTGTGGGGTTCCTTTTAGTTCGGCTGAAATGTAAGCAGATTCATTCCAACCACCAAAGGTAAGTAAAACAAAAACCATCCCTAGACCCAGCATGCCAAGTTGTGGTGTATTAGAAAATAACGGAGGATTTATAACGGGTGGTAGTGGATCGGTAAAAAGACCGAAGCCAGCAATAATGATGGCTATGAGGCCGAAAACTTCCAAAACAGTTAATGCTGTCTGAATATTCGCTGACGCTTGAATACCAACTAAGTTAATAATAGTTAGAACGAAAATAATTGCAACAGCCCAGTAGATAACCGAGTGTGGCCCTAAAGGGATCACCTTAGTCATATAATCACCAAAGACGAAAGCAAGCAGCGCAATCGATCCAGTATTAATTACCATGGCTTTAGCCCAACCATACAAGAAGGAAATGTTCTTGCCATAGGCTTTGGTTAAAAAATGATAGTCACCGCCCGTGTGAGGGTAAAGCGTTGCAAGCTCAGCATAACAAAGTGCGCCAGCAAGAGAAATAATGGCTCCACCCCCCCAAAGTGTCAGAGCCCAGCCTACATCACCAGTGATTCCAGCCACCATGGATGGAGTTTTAAAGATGCCAGCACCAATGACGATACCCACAATAATGGCAACAGCCCCTAGGGGGCTGAGTAAGCGCTGAGGCAAAGCTCCTAAATAACTATCCGACATGCGCAGAAATATTAACGGCGCTTACCAGTGATTTCTGTATCGTAGTAACCACTACTTTTATCAATACCCTTGATTTCATTATTATTTACAGCCAATTTCACCAAATGTGAAGTCTTGGACCGATCGATATATGAGAAGCTTAGGTTTGCTCCATCTAATTTAGGATTAAGAATAGGTTGCGAATTACTACCGATTTGAAGAGTGCCACCTACTTTTTGATAATGTTGAGACAGTTTTAAGATCGTCTTATTTTGAGGTTCCATTCCTGAAATTACCCAGTCTCCCTCGATCCGAGCAGGAACAACCCAATAAAAGGCTTTAGTAGGACTATCGATTTCACTATCTGGCTCCCAATCACCCATATTAAATGCATGCGATGTTACCCGTGTGCCAGGCTTCATTTTTAATATGGTAGGACGTAAGCTGATATTTAGATCAGGCAATAAATACATAGTGACCACAGTTGCCTTACTAAAATCTTCTACAAAGATATCGCCATTAATAATCTTCACACGATCACCAACACCAGAGCGATCCGCATTACGTTGGGCTAATGCTGCCATTTCTGGATTAAACTCAATACCAATAGCGCGCGCGCCAAAATCTTTCGCAGCTGCAATCGCAATTCTTCCATCCCCAGAGCCAAGATCGTAGACTAAATCATTGGGTGTTACTTTGGCAGTCTTCAGCATAATAGCTACTAACTCATTGCTAGTGGGCATCCAGATCACGTCTTTACCTTCTTGGCCAACCAAAGGCTTATATTTGTCGTCACCGCCCTCAAAGTAGTTCTGGGCAAATGTATTTAGGGCAAAAAGGGCGCCAAAAATAGTAAGCCAAATTTTAAAGTGCTTCATGTAATCTCCATAAAAAAGATGTAATAAGATAAAATTTTTAATTTATTACAGAACTTGGTAAAACCACATAATAAAGGAAGTTTGCTGTTAAGTTGTGTCTAGCCATAACCAGCGGAGTATTATGATTGCTTGAGAAGATCTCAATTATTGAATAAAAGATACTACTTCTTATATGCGAAAAACTCTGATTTTGTGGAGCTTCATTTTAGGCAAACTTCTTTTTGCTCATAATTCTTGGGCCGAGGAATGGCCCAAAGACCGACCTATCCGCATCATTGTTCCTCAGGCAGCAGGTGGTACCAACGACATCGTTACCCGATTAATTGCGATTGAACTAGGTAAAGCATTAAATCAGTCTATCGTGGTTGAAAATAAGCCTGGAGCATCGGGTGCTATAGGCTTACAAATAGCTGCCAATGCTGCGCCCGATGGCTATACCTTTGCCATTGCCTCTGATAGTTCTGCCATCCTGAGCGCCACTAAGGAGTCCTTAAGTTGGCGACTCGGCAGAGACCTTATTGGCATTGCCTTAATAGGCGATCAACCCATTGGAATCGCAGTATCAAGCCAAACGCCCTACCAGACATTGACGGATCTATTAGTTGCGGCAAAAAGTAAGCCAGGCACAATTTCATATGGAACTTCTGGACAAGGAACAAACCAGCATTACATTGGCGAGTGGTTAGCAAAATCAGCAGATTTCAAGTGGACGCATATCCCATATAAAGGCGGTGGGCAAGCAATTATTGATCTCACCGGAGGAACAACTCCTGCTGCAGTTTTAGGTTTTGCGCCACTACTTTCACAACAAAAGAAAGGTGGTATCCGGATACTAGCCCTCACTAGCGCACAGCGAAATCCTAATGCAGCAAATGTTCCAACATTAGCTGAATTAGGTTTTAAAGATATTATTATTTCGCAATGGGTGGGAATGGTCGCCCCTAAAAATTTACCCCTAGCGATTCTCAATAAAGTATCTAAAGAAATTTTATTAGTTTTAGAAAAGCCTGAGATAAAACTAAAATTACTTGATGTTGGATTAACAGCAAGACCTATGCCTGCAAGTGAATTTGAGGTATTTTTAAAAAACTCAATACAGCGCTGGATCGAATTAAATAAAATACTCAAAATTCCAGTCGATTAATATTTGCTCTTTATCACACTAAATCTCATAATGAAAAAACAAATAGATACACAACCAAACGTTGTCTTAATTCTTGCTGATAATCTTGGTTGGGGCGAACTAGGTTGCTATGGAGGCGGAGCAATTCGCGGAGCGCCAACTCCCCGAATTGATGCCCTTGCCCAAGAAGGCACTCGCTTTCTCAACTTTAATGTAGAAAGCGATTGCGTTCCAACTCGTTCTGCACTCATGACCGGTCGACACCCCATTAGAACTGGGGCAATTCAATCGGTTCCAGCTGGCTTGCCTCAAGGGATTATCCCCTGGGAAAAAACTATGGCAGAACTATTTTCAGAAGCAGGATATGCGACTGCAATGTTTGGCAAATGGCACCTTGGCGATAAAGAAGGAAGGTACCCTAAAGATAAAGGGTTCGATGAGTGGTATGGAATTCCAAGAACAACTAATGAAAGCATGTTTTTTGATTCCATTGGCTACGATCAAACAATTGTTGAGCCGCCTTACGTCATGGAGGGCATTAAAGGTAAGCCAGCTGAAAAGAAAGAGTTATACGATTTAGAAATGCGACGAAAAATTGATGCCGAGCTAACAAAACGTAGTTGTGAATTTATTAAACGCAATGCCAATCAAAAGCCATTCTTTCTTTTTGTACCGTTAACTCAACTACACTTTCCTACCCTACCTCACCGTGATTTTGAAGGAAGCTCCAATTATGGTGACTTTGCAGACTCATTAATGGAAATGGATGCAAGGGTAGGACAAATAATGGATACGATTAATCAAAAAAATCTCGCAGAAAATACTGTATTTATTTTTGCCAGTGACAACGGTCCGGAGTATCGTCGGCCGTGGCGAGGGAGCGCAGGAATGTGGACCGGCACCTACCATACCGCAATGGAGGGCGCCCTGAGGGTGCCCCTCATCATTCGCTGGCCTAATAAAATTCCCGCTGGAAAAGTGACAAATGAAATTATTCATGTAGTCGATTTATTGCCGACCCTAGCGCATTTTGCAGACTTAAAAATGCCGATAGATCGACCGATTGACGGGATTGATCAAAGTCAATTCTTATTAGGTAAGCAAGAAAAATCAAATCGTGAGGGTTTTGTATATTTCATTAAAAATGAACTTAGGGCAGCAAAATGGCGAGACTGGAAAATGCATTTTGTTTGGGAGGTAGAGCCAAATGCTGGCGCTAATCATCTTGAAACACCCTATCTATTTAATACTGTCCAAGACCCCAAAGAGGAGTCTGACGTAAATTCAACCCAAGGATGGGTAAGGGGTCCAATTCGGAAGATGGTCATGAATTTCCAGAGCTCATTAAAAGAACATCCGCCTATTCCACCTGGTGCCGCAGATGATTTTATACCTAAATAAATTTATCTCACTTCACCAATTAATTTTTATATGTAGCCTCTATTTTTAAAAAAAATCCTACTTAAACTAATAAATCTTGCCCAATTTTATTTTTCTAGTAAATGTCCAGTCTTAACAAAAATGGTGCAGCCCTCTTTACTAAAAGGTTGGTGCCCACTCATATGGGGGCTTCTAATCCACGACCCTGAAGGATAACGTCCATACTCATCCTCAAATACACCATCAATTACAAAGATTTCTTCACCTCCATAATGCTTGTGCGCATTAAAGTAAGTTTGAGGCGCCCACCGAACCAAAGTAGAGCCAGTACCTTGTTGCATCAACGGCATCACATTTAAGCCAGGAACCATCCCTTGAAACCATTGGGTGGTATTGGTATTAATGACTTGTCGCTCAATCTGATCGGGGCCAAGATGGCGCAGTTTAGCAAAGAGAGTACAGCCAGATTCGCTAAACGGGGTATGCGCAGATCCCGGGGGATTCATAATGTAGGTACCAGTTGGATAATCTCCTGTCTCGTCACTAAAGACACCATCTAAAACAAATAGCTCCTCACCAAATTCATGGGTATGTGTTTCAAACTTAGATCCCGGTAGATAGCGAACTATAGAAGTGGCTTTTGCTACTTCATCACCTGCACGTTCGAGCATACGCCTATCAACCCCTAACTCGGGGCTAGAGATCCACAACAAATCATGGTGATTAATCACCATGCGTTGGCTATAGTCAGTATTGATATTCATGATCTAGATTAGGCTCCACTTGCATTGACTTAGACATGATTTTTGAATATAGAAGTCAAGCATAATAACTTGGGTTCTATTGTCCCATAAGTACACGCTCACTGTGAGCCTTTGGGCAAATCAATTCCAGGGAAAATTTTAATAACAGCACTATCATCCTCTTTTGCAAAACCTGCTGTCGATGCCTGCATAAACATTTGATGAGCAGTTGAAGACAGGGGTAATGGAAACTTACTCGCCCGCGCCATATCTAGCACAATACCCAAATCCTTCACAAAGATATCCACTGCTGACAAAGGTTCGTAGTTAGCAGCCAATACGTGAGCCATTCGATTTTCAAACATCCAACTATTACCTGCACTATGGGTAATTACTTCATATAGGGCGTTAGCATCAACCCCCTCTCGCAAACCTAAGGCCATTGCTTCTGCTGCTGCCGCAATATGCACTCCAGCTAGTAACTGATTAATTACTTTAACCTTACTACCCATGCCTGCCCGATCACCTAGCCGGTAAACAGTTCCAGACATTGCTTCGAGAACATCATTAGCTTTTTGATATGCTGCAAGATTGGCAGAGGTCATCATAGTCATTTCACCACTAGCAGCTTTCAGCGCACCGCCTGAAATAGGAGCATCTACGTAAAGGATATTTTTTTCTGCCAAGCGAGATTCAAATGAGATTGATAGATTAGGGTCTACGGTAGAGCACATAATAAAAACACTACCGGGTTTTAATGAGTCTACTATTCCAGATGAGGTCTTTGTGCCAAATAAAATTTCTTCAGTTTGAGCAGCATTCACCACTACCGAAACCACCACGTCAGCTATTGAAGCAAGTTCATCTAAAGATTGACAAGCCGTACCTCCAGCTTGAGCAAATTTTTTTGTTAGATCAGATCGAAGGTCGTAGACATAAAGATCAAAGTTTGCTTTACGTAATGAGCCCGCCATTCCCAGGCCCATTGCACCCAAGCCAATCAGTCCAACTTTATCCATAAGATGTTCTCGTTTGAGCTCCTAGTTGTAGTACTAGAGCAATCATATCAAGATGCACGAAAAGCTTCTGTACCAGGTAGTTATGGCTTAATTTTGCATCTCTAATAGCAAGGTACTGCTAGCGTTGCTCTTAATAGCCGACTAGGCAGCTACCAATGGGGCTAGCCGGCAGAAATTGAGTCATTAATTAAGTCCCACTTTCTCATTTTTCTGAATTTTGTGATAAAAAGAAAGAAATTCGTTAAAAAAAGGAAATAAGCATGCACCATCCATTACTTAGTGTCTTTATAGTGCTTTTAGGTCTGACGGGCATCGGAAGTGTTAACGCTCAAGCCTATCCTAATAGGGCCATTAAATTAATTGTGCCCTTTCCCCCAGGCGGACTGATTGATAACGTAGCTCGCTTGATTAGTCCCGAGCTCTCAAAAGAACTTGGTCAAGCCATTGTGATTGAGAACAAACCAGGAGCAGGAGGTAATCTTGGCGCGACTGATGTTGCTAGAGCTGCTCCCGATGGCTACACCCTACTAATGGCATCAGCCCCGTTATCAATTAACCCCGCACTATATAAAAGCTTACCCTATAACCCAGCTAATCTTGAGCCAGTTGCCATCTTTGGTCAACTGCCCAATGTCTTGCTCGTTAGTCCTGAATCAGGAATTACCTCGGTTAATGATTTAGTTAAGCGAGCAAAAAGCGCTCCCGGTAAAATTAATTATGCTTCCAATGGTAATGGCACATCACTTCACTTGAGTGCAGAATTACTTAAAAATCAAGCTGGTATCTTTGTTGTGCATATTCCGTATCGTGGTTCAGCATTTGCAAATACTGCAGTCATGGCAAAGGAAGTAGATTTTATGTTTGATAATCTTCCGCCGGCGATGGGGCATATTAAAGGCGGTAAGTTAAATGCTCTAGCGGTAACTAGTGCTCAACGTAATCCCGCATTACCCAATGTTCCCACCATGATCGAATCGGGTTTTCCTGGTTATGAAGTCAATGCTTGGTTTGGTATTGCTGCTCCCAAAGGAACTCCTGATGTAGTCATCCAAAAACTTCAAAATAGTATTGAGAAAATTATTTCTCGCAAAGAAATGGTTGAGTCCCTCTCTCGTTTAGGTGCTACAGCTATGTTCATGAATACTGAAAGCGCTACTAAGTTTATGAAGGCCGATACCGATCGTTGGCGTAAGGTCGTTGACTATGCCAAGATCCAGTTAGATTAAATAAGGAATTATTTCCAAAAGTAAGGTACGAGTCCAACTTTTGGTGAGACAAAGTGGTGATCACTCGACTTATTAAAATTTAGGTTCCCATCACAAAAATTAGAGAATGAAAAGAATTTTACTTGGCTGTATTGCCGACGATTTTACCGGTGCAACCGATCTGGCAAACAATCTTGTACGTGCAGGTATGCGCGTGTTGCAAACCGTAGGGGTTCCAACAACTTCATTAAATAACTCGGTTGATGCAGTCGTCATCTCTCTCAAAATTCGAATGATAACTTCTCAAGAAGCAGTTACTAAAGCATTACAAGCATTGCAATGGCTTCAGGATCAAGGTGCAAGCCAAATATATTTTAAATATTGCTCTACCTTTGATTCAACTCCACAGGGAAATATTGGTCCAGTAATCGATGCATTAATGGCTACATTAAAAACTGACTTTACTATTGCTACTCCCGCCTTCCCTGCGCTTGGTAGAACAGTATTTAAAGGCTATCTTTTTGTAGGTGATGGTTTGCTACACGAGAGTGGGATGCAAGATCATCCTTTGACACCCATGACAGATTCTAATTTGTTGCGCGTGCTATCACCTCAAACTACTCATAAGGTTGGCTTAATCGATCATTCTATCGTAGCCCAAGGTACTTTGGCAATACGTGAACAGATTGAATTACTTAAACAGCAAGGTTTTGGAATTGCGATTGTCGATGTCTTAAGTAACGATGATTTGTACCGATTAGCACCTGCTTTAGCTGATCTTCCCTTGGTGACTGCTGGATCTGGGGTCGCAATCGGGTTGCCAGCGAACTTTGGGATTACTCCCAATGACCGGGCCGCACTGTTACCTGCTGCACAAGGTTTAAAAGCAGTATTAGCAGGCAGCTGTTCACGAGCCACTAATTTACAAGTAGCGACTTGGATTACGACGGGGCGTCCCGCTTTTATGCTTGATCCCATGCGCATGGAAAATGATGCTGATGCCCAAGCAATGATGGTACGAGATGCGCTAGCATGGGCGTTGCCACACTTACTCGATGGCCCAGTTCTGATTTACTCGACTATACCCCCAGAGCTACTAAAACAAGTGCAGAATAGGCTTGGTAGTGCTGAGGTGGGGAAGTGGCTTGAGCAAAGCTTTGCTCTGATTGCGCGTGAGCTTGTTGCAGTCGGTGTTGCCCAGTTGGTAGTTGCGGGTGGTGAAATCTCGGGCGCTGTTGTACAAGCACTT
>Ga0208942_1001027_pt1 | contig 10452 bp, 16 predicted proteins | sample GreLakmeSU08MSRF_FD_187704 | JGI IMG/M metagenome (GOLD analysis project Ga0208942, IMG submission 187704) | Freshwater lentic microbial communities from great Laurentian Lakes, MI, USA - Great Lakes metaG SU08MSRF (SPAdes) | ecosystem: Environmental > Aquatic > Freshwater > Lake | place: Great...
GTCCGCTGCACGACGTAAGTCTTTTTGCGCACGAATGGGCGGTATGCCAGGGGCAATGAAGAAGCCAAATGGCAAACCAACACGCAAAGCACTTGCGTTACGTAAGTGGGACTGCTAATATTTTTATATTATCAAAAGGGTAATATATTTTATAAAAAAACAAATAGGAGAAAACAATGACAATGCATAAGGGAATGAAGAAGGAAACAAAGAAAAAGGCAAAGGCTCCAGCTCCAAAGGCTGGCATGACCGCCGCTCAAAAGAAGCTCCCACCATTTATCCAGGCAGCTATAGCTAAGAAGAAGAAGAAATAATACAATGGCTGCAAAAAAGAAACAGTCAGCGACAATGCAAGCTACATTATTAGCCGGTAAGCCAATGATGCAGACTGTCGTTTCGATGAAGAAAACTGCACCAAAAGGTAAAGAAGCTTCTTCGAAGCCAAGAAATAAAAAGTAGTCTTTTTAAAATCCCCCATCTGTTTTTACGGGTGGGGGATTTTTTTATGCTATCATATTAATATGAGATTTATCGTAGATGGTTTTCCAAGACAAGGAAATGGATCACTTACTCAGCTATTGACAAATGTATTCCCTACAGTTGATGTAGAGTTTACTCACTATCATGATATAAATAAAATTATCAAAGAGCTTGAAGAGGGTTCTACTGTATTTTCGCCCGTAAGAAATCCAGTAGAAGCGCTCTCTTCGTATCTTGAGATGCAAAGACTAAGACATCCGCAGAACGACAATCCAGTAGATCATAGTTTCATGATGGTTCACGCCATGGAACTATTAAAAGATTTTCAAGAGTATTTTATAAAAAATATTAATTTAATTAAAATTATTAATTTTGAAGATGTAGTTAATATGAGTATGGATTTTAGTCAAGGGGTAATTCACAAAAATAGAGTGATCAATAAGATATCTATTGATTTTAATATCCTGATAAAACCACACAATCAGTTGGGGAATCTCTTTTCTACTATTTCAGAATACTTTAGTACTAAGTCATCTTTCTTTGAAGCAGAGATTTTAAAAGAAGAATTTAAAGAAAAATTAACTTTACTTATAGATAATCATAGTTTTTTAATAAATAAAAGTTACTAATATATGAGACCTTATAATAGATAGGAATATATCATGGCCAAAGTTGCATGGGACTATATTGTTCCTATTGTAATGCCCAAAGACCTGAAGGGGGTTACACCTGGAAAACTGCCGGAATCTCTACTTAGACCAATTCCAGGTGGAGGAAAACTTCACCACAGAGCCGCCGATGCATGGAACGCAATGGTTGCAAAAGCTAAAGCAGACGGAGTCGAACTTAAACCTACAAGTTCCGGCGATTTATATCGCACATACGAAAACCAACTGGCTGGTTTTAAGCAACGCTACGTTTTAGAACCAGTTGCAGGAACAAGCACGAAGACGTTTGAAGGAAAGACCTGGTATCTAAAAAAGGGCATGGCAATGCTTGCCACGCCCCGGTAAGTCCAATCATAATCTGCGGAATTGCAGTTGATGTCAGTGATGCTGGCAACCCTAAGCGTCTTAATTGGTTGATAGCTAACGTAAAAGATTTTGGATTTTCTTGGGAAGTTGTTCCAAGTGAGCCATGGCATTTGCGACTAGTAACCCGGAGATAACCCAACACCAGCCGTAATCGCATTCACTGGCGGTTCTGCTCCAGTAGTGAACCTAAACACAACACCGCCTATCCACGACCACAAAGCCCTACAAGAGGCTCTGAAGGCTAAGGGGTTCTACAAGGGTAATATCGACGGACAGATGAACCAGGGCACTACAGAGGCAGTAAAAGCTTTTAAGGTAGCCAATAAGCTCAATGCAGATTCGGTTGTTGGTCCAAAGGTAAAAGAACTGCTTGGCCTTAAGTGATTTTTGCGTCTGAAACTTTAATCACACCAGCGGCCGACATGACCAACTGGCAAAATATTATTGTAGCGATAATTACGGCATGTAGTCTTATAGCAGTAGCATATCTACAATTTGTTTATAAAGCTGGAAAAAGGCGCGGTGAAGAAGCAAGATCAGAATGGAAGCAGAATCATACAGATCATGATACTGTGGTCAACCTGATTAACCAAATGGGTAAAAGCCTTGGCCGCTCAATCGACAAAACAAATGATTCTGTTGATAGAATAGAGGGTAAGCTTGATACTCACATTAGGGATCACGCATTGGGCGGATTTGACATAGATGATGTAAAGTTTAAAACAGGAGAAAAAGCTAAAGATGGCAAGTAAAAAATCAGATAAGAAATGGATTGCTGGAGCAATTAAAAGACCGGGAGCTTTCACAGCTAAGGCTAAGAAGGCCGGCAAATCTGTAGCAGGTATGGCAGCTGCCGTATCAAAGAATCCGGGCAAGTACAGTCCTCTCACTCGCAAGCAAGCTTCTCTTGCAAAGACCCTCAGAAAAATCAGTAAAGGAAAATAAATATGCATTGCACAAACGAAAAACACCATCAAGATAACGGCGAAGAATGCTCATCAAATAATGAGCACCGTGAAGACAGAAGAGAACAAAATACCAGAGTTGAAAGCCCACATAATATGCATTGGCATATTAATAAGACATCCTTCAAGGGTTGGTCTTTAAACTTTATGTATCTTGCACTTCATGCGGTTGAGATATATCTTATTATTACATTAGTAAAATAATGGCTAAAGTAAACAAACCCACAAAAGCAGCGCTCTGGTCTTCAGCTAAGTCTCAAGCTAAATCTAAGTTTGATGTCTATCCATCCGCATATGCAAACGCTTGGGCTGCTAAAAAATATAAAGCCATGGGTGGTACATGGAAGACTGTCTCAACTACGAAAGCTAAGAAAAAGAAATAAATCTTATGGCGTGTTGGAAGGGATATTCCGCTAAAGGAATGAAACTAAAAGGTGGGAAGCTAGTTCCTAACTGTACGCCAGTTAAAAAAAATAAAAAAACAAAGTTAGCGAAGAAATAATGCCAGGTCCTAAAGGTATTGGGTTAACCAAATGGTTCGACCAAAAATGGGTTAATATTGGCGCCCCTAAAAAGAAGGGCAAGTATCAACCTTGTGGCACATCAGGAACTGGTGGTTCCGGTTATGCAAAATGCTTGCCAGCTGCAAAAGCTAGGTCATTGTCGAGCGCTCAGAAAAAAAGTGCAGTTCAAAGAAAAAGAGCATCTGGGACTCCACAAAAAGGAATTAAAGGCCAAGCTCCTAAAAATGTTAGTACTTTTAAAAAGAAAAAATAATTATTACCCTATAAGATATTGAATCCATAGTATAGTCAGTGGTATACTTATGAGTATGACCGCTTTTGGAAAAATTTACGAAGGTAAGACCTATCAAGATATCTGGGATAGTTCAGAAGGTATCTACCAAGAACTTTTAAAGTATAAGGTATTAGTTTTTCGAGGTATTGAAACTGACTATGATGCTCAAGTAGCATTGATGAAACATTTTTATCCTTCTACTGACTATGTAAGAAACCTACAAAAGGTAGACCATCAGCCTTTATTCGATCTGTTTCAAGGTAAAGGTTTGCCCATCCCTGGCCCTGAAGAACTCTTTGCTCGTTGGCACACTGATGATTCCTGGTTAGAAGAAACAGTCGATATTAATTGCATTCATATGTTCAAACTTGATGGTAATATTACTGGCGGCCAAACTAGATGGGTTGATCTAGAAAAAATTTATACCCTCTTAGATGAAACCACTCTTGATTTTATCAAGAATATAAAAGTAGCTCTTCAATGGAGCGCAGATAATAAGAGTGATCCAACCTATAGGGCTGCAACAGAATCTCATTCTCACCGCACATTAAGAACTCATCCAGAAACTGGCAACACTTCAGTCTACTATCCAGGTTTAACTACGATTGGTAAAGACCAAGACAAATGGTCAGACTATACATATCTACTACTGAGATTATTCCAAGAGCAGGATAATATTTTTTCTTTAGATTGGAAAGAAAACGATTTAGTTATTTGGGACAATAGATGTACAGCTCATTGTCTCATGGGTGGTTTTACATTGGGGTCTAGGATCTTAAACAAAGTAGAAATAGGAAAATCAAAACCATACTATGATTGAGGATAATTCCTATAGTGGCTTCATGCCAATGATCAAACAGATCACCGTTTCGCACAGTACTGCTATGTTAAATACTGAAGGTCAACTAATTCACGCACATTCTTTTATTGTAAACACTAGAGAAAATAAAGATTTTGTTTTTAGCATAACTCAAGAAGATCTAACAAAACTATATTTTTTAATAGGGAAAGTTTTGTCGGCTTAATATGGGAGTTAAATTGCATGGTGGTGTGGGTGTAGGCGCCGTGCCTAAAACACCGTTGATACCCAATGGTCGTTCAACCGATGAATCATTAGTCAAGATACCATCAACAACATTACTACAGTACGGATATCAATTAGGTTATCCAGTAGCCTACGCCCAAGAACAAGATGGACAATTAATACAAAATATTGTTCCTGTTTACAAAACTGAATACGAACAAATTTCTTCTTCATCAAAAGTTGAATTAGCACTACATACAGAAAGTGCTTTTCATCCTTATAAACCAGACTATGTTTTGCTACTTTGCCTAAGGGGCGATCCTAATGCGATAACAACTTATGCAAACGTAGAAGATATCGTTGAATTATTATCGCCACAAGTTGTGGAGACATTAAAAAAACCATGGTATAGAACAGCTATAGATGATAGCTTCAGAACGCATGGTGAAGCACAACAAGAGTTTATTATCCCAATTCTAAATACTGACGGTAAGAATTTTACAATTGTTTACGACAGCTTTTTTATGCGAGGTATTAACGAGTACGCTCAGCTAGCTTTGTCTGAACTCAATGCTGTTATACAAAAATGTACAAAAGAAATCATACTTAAATCTGGTGATTTATTAGTTATAAATAATTCTAATACGATACACGGGCGTAAGCCATTCCAACCACGATATGATGGAACAGATAGATGGGTACAAAGGATGTTAATAAGAAAAGAATTACCACCTAAAAATCATATAGAAGGTAATGTAATCACTACCAAGTTTGGATAAGAGCTGCTATACTAGTAGTCACTATGACGCATAAAAAAGTTTCAGTAATCCTAACCAGCTATAATAATCCGCAATATTTGCCTAGAGCTATAGAGTCCATTCTTAATCAAACCTATGATAATTTTGAACTTATTATTGCTGATGACAATTCTTCTCAAGAAACTCTTAATATAATTGAAGAATATGTTCATCTCCCCAATGTCATATTTTTTAATTCTAACATTAAAGAAGAAGACAGATTAAAAACTGCTAGATACGCAACTCAAATTAATACAGGTGTAAGAAATTTTTCAACTGGAGAATACCTTACCTACTCGGCGGACGACGATTACTGTTATCCTACGATGTTAAAAAAGATGATGTCTTATGTGGATAAAACTGGTTATGATATTGTTTTTTGCGCGCAACACATAAAAGATACTGATGACAATGTTGATGGTCGAGGAATGGATGGCAGAGGAGTAAGATTCTTTAACCAACCATTAATGCGTGGCGCTGATGCATTAGATCACGGTCAGGTCATGACTAGTAGATCATGTTTTGACGCGGTAGGCGGTTGGAATGACGAAGCTTGGTGTTGGTCTGGTGCAGATGCAATATTCTATGATAGATTAGAAAAAGCTGGATATATTTTTTACCCAATGGATACAATGGAACCACTCCAGGTTAAGATGTATAGGGAAAAATCTATTCAATGGAACATGGCAAATGGTTTAACCGCAACGGGGAAAGTTAATATATAATGTCAACTAATTTTTGGGCTGTAGGAATGGCTAAAGACGAAGGGGATATAATTGACCATACCATGTACCATCTTGCGGTAAATGGTGCAGCTGGCATTATCATTGCTGATAATCTTTCCAAAGATGACACTAGAGAAAAGATAGAAGAAGCTAAGACTAAAATAAATAAATACAATCCAGATATACAGATAATAATTCTGGAAGATAACATTGTGGCCTATACTCAGTCCGATAAGATGAGCAACTTGGCATCTATAGCAAGGCAACATGGGGCTGAGTGGATAATTCCTTTTGACATTGATGAGATTTGGCATGCGCATGATAGGACATTGCAAGAAGTTTTTGATTTATTAACGCAAGATTCAGTTGACGCGTACAAGGTTTTGTATACGAATCATTCAATTACAGATAGCGATCCAGAAGGTTTGTCACCGTTTCATACAATGAATTGGAAGTGGCCACTGCCGACTAATCACAAGAGCTGTTTTAGATTTAGAGATAGTGATGGTTTTGTAACAATTTCTAACGGAAATCACTTTGTGCAACATAATGGTTGGAGTATTGGTGTGAATATCAAAACAGCAATAGATGATTATGGCCACGATAAGATTATATTTGGTCCACAGCTTATAGAAATAAGACACTTCCAATGGAGATCTTTGGATCACTTTATGAAAAAAATATTGAATGCTTATGAATCGTGTAAGGCTCTTGGCCCAGGCAAAGATCTATACAACGGTGCTGCTTGGGAAGAACACTTTAAGATATATGAATCAGATGGTATTAATGGGTTGAGCAAATATTATGAAGATAATGTTTTAATTAAAGGAGACACTGGTTCATTAATATTTAGCCCTACTCCAATAAAAGAATTACCATTGTGAATAAAGTATCTTTAGTGGTAATTACTGATGGAAGACAATCTTGTATTGAGCAAACTATAGATAAGTTTAATCAAACCATTAACTATACCTTTTTTGAAAAGTTAATAATTAATGATTCTGGAGACCTTAGATATCATCAGTTTTTAGTTAATAAGTTTCCGGGATTTGACGTAGTCTCACATGAAAGAAGAAGAGGACTAGCTGGCGCAGTGCAATCAGCTTGGGAATCTGTCAATCCAGAAGTTGATTATGTATTACATTTAGAAGATGATTTTTTATTTGAGAAATCAATAGACATAGACCACATGGCATCTATATTAAAACTAAATCCGCATCTCGTTCAGATGGCTTTAGTTCGTGCTTCAGTTAACCCACCAGAAGAAGAAGTAGGTGGATTTGTTTTTCAACATCTTGCGGACTATTATCAAAAAGATGATTACTTCGAGCATAGTAGATTGTTTACACTAAACCCATGCTTGTATCCTATGTCTACCGTTAAGATGGGTTGGCCAGATCACGGTGGAGAGTCTGAGTTTACGGCAAAGGTACACTCTATAAATCAGGATCATAAATTTGGTTTCTATGGACAGATATATGATAAGCCATTAGTTACTCACATAGGCGGAAGAAGAAGCGAGGGATGGTTTCTGTAATGACAAATAATATAGTTGTAAATAAAAATAATTTATCTTTTACTGTAGAAGATAGCGAAGAGCTACACCAGGATAAGGGGTATAATTTTTGGTCAGAAAAATATTCTTCCTGGGAGCCAGGAACGTTTAAAGTCTTAGATACTTATCTATCAAAAGACAAAGATTACCTAGACATAGGGGCCTGGGTTGGGCCAACGGCTATATATGGATCTATTCTTTCCAAAAAAGTAATTGCCGTTGAGCCAGATCCTGTAGCGCATAAGATACTACAAAAAAATATAGCTCTTAATTCAATCAAAAATATAGAGGTAATCAACAAAGCTGCTTCAAAGTTAGAAGAGGCTTTTTTGGAGTCTAGCCATTTTTTCGGTGATTCAATGACTAGAGTTTCAGAAACAAATGCAGGGTTAAACGCTATCGAAACAATAGGCTTAGACGCATTGATTTCTATGGGAGATTTTTCTTTAATCAAAATTGATATTGAAGGACATGAATTTAGTTTAATTAAAGAATACATAAATACGTTAAACGAATGCAAGATACCACTTTTACTATCCGTACACGCACCATTTTTTAGCAACGGTGAACTATTAATGAAAGATCTTCTCAATGACATGTCTAGTGTAAAATCAGTCTTGAATGAAGATGGTGAAGAAATTGATAAAAAAACTATAACTAATAGTTTTGGATCATATCTTTTTATTTGGTGACCATATGGATTTAGTTATTATTGGAGCTGGTGGACATTCTAAAGATTTAGAATACTTAGCTTATTCTGATAAGTATAATGATTGGAATATCATAGGATATTTAGATGACAATCTATCCTTAGATAATACTAACATACTTGGCGATATATCTTTTATTCATTCTTTATTAGAAAAATATCCTAACTTAAAATATACTATAGCTATTAACTCTCCTAAGATAAGAAAAAATGTAGAATCAAATATACAAAGAATAGATCGAGCAGCAAACCTTATCCATGAAACAGCTGTAATCGGAACCCATTGTCAGTATGGTAACGGGCTAACCATGGGTCCATATTCAGTACTGACAACCAAAGTTACGCTTGGCATACACGTGCACATAAATACAGCAGCATCTATAAATCAATCTAGTTCGATAGGAGATTTCTGTACCGTCAGTCCTGGAGCTAGAATATGCGGGGATGTTAATGTTGGCACACAAACTTCCATAGGAGCAGGTAGTGTTATTATCAATTTCAAAAATGTAGGTAGCAACTGTACGCTTGGAGCAGGGACTGTTGTGATAGAAAATGTAAGTGATGGTGCTACTGTAGTTGGAGTTCCAGGAAGAGAAATAAAAAAGTTTGGAGAATACATATAAGCTTGTCTTCTATGCTATACTAGTATCACGAAGTCAGATGCTCTAATCCCCCAGCACAGCAATGTGTTGGGGGATTTTTGTTTGTATGGTGAGGAGTAACATTTGAGTTAAAGCTTTACTATTTATAATATATAACTGAAGGGGTAATCAGTTGAGTATCATTAACAAGCTTAGCTTTGCTTTGAAAAAAATTAAAAGTAGTGATCGTGGTAGTCGCATACGCTTTCGCAAAGGGGCTTGGATATTAGCTCCAGCTTTTTTAATATCAATGTTTGTGCCTATGGCTACTCCGGCCCAAGCATTGACTCCAATCTTTGAGTCAACCACGGCAGCAAAGGTAACTTTGGGTTCAATGGCAAGTCGAACCCAATGTACGGTTCTGAGCAAGCAGGGGCTTGGTCCATACACAATGACTGGCACCGACGCCACCTCTAATAGTTCATATTCCTATGTAACCGATAAGAACTACACGCAAACGGCGCAGTTATACGAAGGTCAAGAATCACCCAACCAGAGCCTGTCTTACACCACATCTACAGGACAAACATATTCTGGACGTAGTGGAGTAATTCGCCTATTCTCTTCGGGTCAGATTAATTACAACAATACCTGTAATAATCATTCAACATACGGTTCGGCGTTTGGACCAGAAATATGGACCGAGCCGTTTCCCGCAACAGCAAATCAATCAATTTCTTTTGACTGGGCTGCTGCTGGTGGCGGTGATGACTACGAATCATACGGATACTTGGTTAAGGTTTCGGCAAGTGGGAACACATACGACTATGGCTCTAGTGCTAATTCAACTTTGGTTGCATACGGACGTGGACAAAACCAGTCATGGGTTACGTCTACCGGCATAGTTCCATCTACTGGTTACTACAGATTCAGGTTCGTGAATGGTTCCTATGACGCAACTGGCGGTCAAGTCCTTGGTGCGGCAATGTATATTGACTCAGCAATATCTGTAGCCGGTGCAAACACTATTACTTTTGCTCAGCCTGCCGACGTAGTTACATCTTCATCAAACCAGACATTTACTGTCTCGGCCACTGCTACTTCTGGCTTGTCGGTTACATTTACATCTAGCACTACAGGCAAGTGCACCGTTGGTTCATCAACTGATAGCGGTGGAACATCAACGGCAACAGTGACAGTGTTGGCTAGTCAAACGGGAACCTGCACCATCTCCACTAATAGTTCTTCTAATAACTCATATGTAGCAGCAGCCACCGTGAGCAGGTCGTTTACTCTCGTTGCAGGATCTACGGCTCCAACAACATCTGGTGGAACATCAATGTCTGGAACTGTTGCATCCGGAAATACTTTGACCGCAGTCGATGGAACTTGGGGTGACGGTGGGTCTGCTATAACTGCGACAACTTATCAGTGGCAATCATGTACTCCTGCTTCGTGTACTTGGACAAATATATCTGGAGCAACATCTTCAACATATGTAATTATTTCAGATGATGTTACAAAACAAATACGAGTAGCCGTAACTAAGACCAATTCAATTGGTTCGCTAACAGCAAACTCGGCTGCATCAATCACGGTCACTGCGGCATATCTTAATGCGGTCACAAACCTGACGGCTGTTGCAAACGCAGACGGAAGTGTTGACCTTGACTGGGATGCGTCGACGGCAAGTAATACCGCCATCTACGCTTACTCGGTTAGTTTCTATGACCTAACCGTGATTGGTGGAGCCACGTCAGGCGGCTGGGGAGTTTGGACTAATC
>Ga0208942_1001028_pt1 | contig 10450 bp, 8 predicted proteins | sample GreLakmeSU08MSRF_FD_187704 | JGI IMG/M metagenome (GOLD analysis project Ga0208942, IMG submission 187704) | Freshwater lentic microbial communities from great Laurentian Lakes, MI, USA - Great Lakes metaG SU08MSRF (SPAdes) | ecosystem: Environmental > Aquatic > Freshwater > Lake | place: Great...
TATTTCGATGTTTTAATATTATAATTTATAATTTATAATAATCCTTTGATAATAAATTTATTAATGAATCAAGTTATGGCTAATAATATAAAAAAATTAAATAACACTTCAACGAAAGATAAGGCTAATGAGTTAATAAACAAAATTTTATATGGTTTGTTTTTGGCTTTTATTCTAGGGACTTCCTCTTACTTCTTATATGCCATGGCGCCTGAAATTTTTAGATTCATTATGAAGTACATAGTTATGATAATTAAAAAAGATTATCCAATGTTAAATTAGAATTGGAAAAATCATGAAGTTTGAGTTCAAAAAAACGATAAATAGGCTCGAGGCTCCCGTATCAAGGACTTTTATTAAAAATTGTAAATTTTTTTCAAACTAAATAAATAATTTTGATAAATTTGACTTTTAATTTAAATTTAATTTCAATTACAATATATAATCTTAAATTTAAAAAACATATTTTTAAAATTCAAAAATTCTAACAACTTTTTAAAATGATTAAAAATAATTCAATCAAAGGTTTTAAGAAAGAAGAATTACTCGGTTTTTACCGCGAAATGCTATTAATTCGACGCTTCGAAGAAAAGGCTGGGCAACTCTACGGAATGGGATTAATTGCAGGTTTTTGCCATCTTTATATTGGCCAAGAAGCCATCGCTTCAGGAATGCATTACACAATGCAAAAAGGCGATAAAGTTATCACAACTTATCGTGATCATGGACATATGATTTCGGTTGGTTCCAATCCAAAGAAAATTATGGCAGAGTTGCTAGGAAGAAGAGATGGTTCGTCAAAAGGCAAAGGCGGATCAATGCATTTATTTGATTTAGAAAAACATTTTTATGGCGGTCACGGTATCGTTGGAGCTTCGGTTCCAATTGGCGCTGGACTTGCTTTTGCTGATAAATATAAAGGCAATAATAATGTTACTTATTGCTATTTTGGTGACGGCGCGGCTCATCAAGGTCAAGTTTATGAAGCCTTCAACATGGCAAAATTATGGAATTTACCAGTTTTATTTATTATTGAAAATAATCATTACGCCATGGGGACATCTCTTTCTAGAGCCTCTTCGGTTGATGAGCTTCATAAGCGGGGAATCGGCTTTAATATACCGGGCGTCAAAATTAATGGCATGGATATTTTTGAAGTAATTTGTGAGGGTCAAAAATGCGTTGATTATGTTAGAGCAGGTAATGGTCCGATGATTCTTGAAATGGATACTTATCGTTATCGCGGACACTCAATGTCCGATCCGGCAACATATCGCTCAAAAGAAGAAGTTAATTGCAAAAAAGATCAAGATCCAATTGATTCTTTGAGGATCGCGATTCTTGAAAATAAAGTTGTCGGCGAAAATGAAATAAAACAAATTGATGATGCAATCAAGAATGAAATCAATGAAATAGTTGAGTTTGCCAAAAATAGCCCCGAGCCTGATGAATCAGAGCTTTTAACCGAGATTTATAACTAATTTATGACTCTTAGAAAACTTACAGTTCGTGAAGCACTTCGTGAAGCGATGGCGGAAGAAATGCGTAAACATCCTGAAATTTATGTGATGGGCGAAGAGGTTGCTGAATATAATGGCGCTTATAAAGTGACGCAAGGTTTGCTTGCCGAATTTGGTGCCAAAAGAGTTATTGACACTCCAATCACCGAGCATGGATTTGCAGGGCTTGCGATCGGCTCTGCTTTTGCAGGATTGAGACCAATAGTTGAATTTATGACATTCAATTTTGCAATGCAGGCAATCGATCAAATCATTAATTCTGCTGCCAAAACAAATTATATGTCGGGCGGACAAGTGCGTTGCCCAATCGTGTTTCGTGGTCCAAATGGTGCGGCATCTCGAGTGGGTGCGCAACATTCTCAATGCTATGCTTCTTGGTATGGTTCAATTCCGGGATTAAAAGTTGTTGCGCCCTACAGCGCCTCTGATGCAAAAGGTTTATTAAAATCAGCAATTCGTGATCCAAATCCGGTAATTTTTCTTGAAAATGAAATCACTTACGGCTTTAGTTTTGAAGAGGAGTATGATGATGATCATGTCGTTGAAATTGGTAAAGCCAAAATTCTTCGCGAAGGTTCGGATATTACTATTATCGCTTTTTCTCTGGTTGTAAAATACGCACTTGAAGCCGCCGAAGAATTAGAAAAAATTGGCATTTCTGCTGAAGTGATTGACCTTAGAACAATTCGCCCAATTGATCGCGAAACAATTGTTAATTCGGTGAAAAAAACTTCACGATGCATAACTGTTGAGGAGGGCTTCCCTTTTGCTTCGGTTGGCAGTGAAATCGCTTCAATTTTAATTGATGAAGCTTTCGATTATCTCGATGCACCAATTAAAAAATTAGCTTCGGTTGACGGTCCTTTGCCATACGCCGCAAACCTCGAAAGGCTTGCTTTACCTAAGACGAATGACATTATAAAAGTTGCCAAAGAACTTTGTAACAAGGAATAAATTTTTTAAGTTCAAAAATTTAAATTGTTTTTTAATTTGAATTTTGGATAATGCTGGGGTGATTTAAATTAATTTTTTTTAAATGGTTGTCACTAAAAATATTCTATACAACTTCGTCAGAAGAAATCGCATCAATAAAGTAACCTTTGTTTCTTATTGCATTACAATCTCAGTGATTTTTTATTTTATGTTCGTCTCAATATTTGGCGATAAAGGTTTAATTGAATATTATTTGTTAACAAAACAAGTATCTCAAATCGAATTTCAGAAGGCGGAATTACAAAATAAAATTCGTTCTAAAAAAGAAATGATAAAGGGTATGGATTATGATTCCCTAGATCTTGATTTGGTTGATGAGCAATCTAGAAAAATATTGGGATATGTCGGAAAAGACGAGATTGTTATTTATCAAGGCGAAGAAAGTAAAAACCCTAACCAGAAATAATTAAAAATGCCAATCAAGCAAGAGCTGTATAGAAAATTATTCCATATTTTATTGTTCTTAATTCCAGTTTTTTTTATTAAACTAGGAAAAAATGAATTTCTTAGAATATTTATTCCAATTTCGGTAATCATAATAATGTTAGATTATTATAGATGTAGGTCTGATAAGCTTAACAACATCGCTTGCAAATTTTTAAAAATTATCATGCGCGATACAGAAATTAATCAAAAAAAACTTTCGGGTATGAGTTGGGTTTTTGGCGGAGCATTAATAAATTTTTTAATATTTGACACCATAATTGCGGTAACGGGTTTTTGCATTTTAATTTTTGCCGACGCCATAGCCGCCATCATCGGAAAATCAATAAAATCACCGCAATTTTATGAAAAATCGCGCGCAGGGTCTTTAGCATTTTTTTTGACTTCAGTCTTGGTAATATTGGTTTCAGGGCTATATTTTGACTGTCGACCACTCTTTTATTTTTTTGCAATTTTTATTGCTAGCTTCATAACTTTTATCGAAGCCTATCCAAGTTTTTTTATCGTTGATGATAATTTATCGATACCGCTCACCTTCGGAATCTGTATGACTTTGCTAGATTTTATGTGGCACATTTTATAATTTTAAGATTCCAAATTCAAAAATATTAGCATGAATTTTTCCAAAGATTTTCCAGAAAAATTACGCTCCTCGATTCTTATCTCCGAAGTCATCGGAAAAAAAGTTCGCCTTAAAAAGCAAGGCAAAAATTTTCTTGGACTTTGTCCTTTTCATAATGAAAAATCTCCATCTTTTACGGTCAGCGATCAGAAAGGTTACTACAACTGCTTTGGTTGCCAAGCTCGAGGAGATGTTATAACTTTCACCATGGAAAATGAAAGACTAGAATTTAAAGAAGCAATTTTCAAGCTCGCCGATGATTTTGGAATTCAAGTCCCCATAGTTGCTTCTTCGCAAATTCAACAAAATTATGTTGCGCGAGATTTTGAAATTATTGAAAAAATTAATCAATTTTTTGAAAAAAATTTATATCAAGAAAATGCTGTCGAGGCACGAAATTATTTAAAGAAACGCGGATTTAGTTCAATAATTGCCAAAAAATTTCACATTGGTTATGCGCTAAATTCTTATGAAGGATTGTTAAACCATTTAAAAAACTTAGGCTTTAGCGATACGGAAATAGAGGGTTGCGGAGTAATTGGTAAAAGTGATAATGGTAAACTTTATGATAAATTGCGCAATCGCATCACTTTCGCAATTAGCGATCGCAAAAACAGAATGATAGCTTTCGGAGGACGAACTTTGGGGGACGATCTTCCAAAATATTTAAATTCGGCAGAAACCGAAATTTTTAAAAAAAATCAAACACTTTATAATTATTCAAATGCCCGCAAAGCCATATTTGACAATGGTTGTGCGATTATGGTTGAAGGTTATGTCGATGCAATTTCTTTAGCAAATAATGGCTTTGAGAATGTGGTGGCGGGTCTTGGAACGGCAATTGGCGAAGAACATTTAAAACAGCTTTTTCAAATTACTGATAAAATTATAATGTGCTTGGATGGCGATAATGCTGGTGTCAAGGCCGCAAAACGCGTTTTAGAAATTGCATTACCTTTGATAAATTCTAAAAAAACTTTGGCATTTAATTTTTTACCAAATCAGATGGATCCCGATGATTTTTTAAAAAATTATGGCGCGCGTGAATTCAAAAAAATTCTCGACGAAGCGGTTCCGCTTTCCAAGGCGATGTTTGATTTTGCCGTCGCTGATTTGGGTTTAAAGAATATCGAAAAATTAGCGCCCGAAAATAAGGCAAGACTTGAATTGGAGCTCAATGCTAAAATTAATTTAATTACCGACGCTTCTTCCAAAAAATATTTTAGTTTATTCATTAAAGACGCTTTATTTTCAATTGGTCGTCCGCAAAATAATTTTAAAAAAAATATTACTAAAACTACAATTTTACCAAACAGAAATCGCAATAACTTTAATCAAAATTCTTTGTCGATCATAGCTTTTTTAATAAAATATCCAGAATTAATTGATTATCGCGATAATGACTTCGATCTTAGAGAAATGCAGTTCGAAGATGAAAAAATGAGCGATTTAAAAGAATTTATAGTAAATTTAATTGATGAAAATTGTCAAAATATCGTCGAAGAGCTTGAAAAATCCGATTTCAAGCTTTATAATAGGGAGATTAAAAATATTTTAATTCGGCAAAATTCAAATTGCGAAAATGTAAAACAAAAATTTCGCCTTTTGTTTTTGAAAGATTTACTGCTCAAGGTTGAAGAGCAGTATTTAGAAAATTTGAATGCAAATGATGAAATTCAAACTCATCAAACTACAATTTCAGAAAATCAAAAAATCATTGAGATTTTTGATTATAAAAAATCGCTTGAGTCTCAAATTAGAGAGCTTGAAAAAGAAATATTATAATTTTTATATAAATCATTTAATCAATTTATGGCAGTTAAGAAAAAATTAACAAAAAAAATTGTGGCAAAAAAAGTTGTAAAAAATAACTCTAAAAATGTTGCCAAAAAAACCAAAATTGTTGTCAAGAATCTTAAGGCGGTAAAAAATATTAAAAAGGCGGTTGCCAAAGTTGCCAAGGTTGCAAAAAAATTGTCTAAGCCATTGCAAAATAAGGCTAAAGTTCCATTAAAAAAAGTTGAAAAAAAGTTAGTTGCGATTGCTAAGAGCGTTAAAAAATCATCAAAAATTATTAAAGCTTCGCCAAAAAAAATCGAGAAAAAAATTACTAAAACTGTAGAAAAAATTGGTAAAAAAATTAAAGCCAAAACTCCGATTAAGACCAAAGTCATCAAGTCAGCGAAAGTTAATTCAAAGAAAGTTAAAATCGCTAAAAAATCTGCAAAAAATTTAGTGAAAAATGTTGTTAAAAATGTAAAAAAAGCAGTTAAAAAAAATGTTAAAGAATTAAAAGTAAAAGTTAAAAAAGTTGTAAAAAAAGAAAAAAAACTAATTGAGAAAAAAATAAAAAAGCCTAAGAAAGAGAAGGTTTTGAAGATTAAGATACCAAAAGTAAAAATCGCAAAGACCTCAACTAGATTAGGCGATAAAACTTCGCGATTAGCAGAAAAATTTCAACTAATTCAAGATGTCCGAAGCGCTATTAATAAAGGTGATGATGAAACTAAAAGAATTTCTAGTGAAATAGCAAACAAACTTAAAAAACTTATTGCTATTGGTAAAACCCAAGGTTTTTTAACTCATGAACAAATTAATGAAAATATTGAAACTGAACTCGATGGTAAAAAACTCGATAGAATTGTTGATATTCTAAGTGAATTCAAAATTCAAATTGTTGAAAAAGAAGAGGATCTTGAGCGATTAATCGAAGAAGGTTTGGCTTCAAAAGATGATGAAAAAAGTCAAAAAAGGAGCGAAGATTCGGTAAAAACTTATCTTAAATCGATGAGCACCGTAAAGCTTTTAACGCGTGACGACGAGGTTTCTATCGCCATGAGAATAGAAGATGGACGCAGTAAAACCGTAAATTTTCTTTACCAAAGTCCACTAATAATGCGCCATTTTATTGAGTGGTATAATGGCTTATCAAATGGCACTATTTTACTTCGCGATATTATTAGAATTGATGAAACATATAATTCTGAACTCGAAGAAATCATCAAAAGTAATGATCAACAAGCGCCAGTTGTGGATAGTAATGTGGAAGATGTGGTTGCTATTATTGAAGCGCAAGCTGATTCCGCCGAAATCAACGAAGATTCTTTATTTGAAGATGAAGAGCTCGAAGAAATTGATGAAAGCGCGGTTTCATTCGTTTCGATGGAAAGAATTTTGATGCCAAAAATGCTCGAACTTTTCCAAAAAATTGCCACAATTTGTCAAAAAATTATTGATAAATCGGAAGATAAAACTCTTGAACAAATCAAAATTGATAAAGACATTAACAAGTTAAGATTGGAATTTGAAGTCCTTTCTAATGAAGTAAGTTTTAATGATGGCCTTATTAAAGCTTTGGTAGATCAGCTTTACGAGGCGCAACAAAAACTTTTATCAATCGAAATTGAGCTTTTAAAATATTCACAAACATTTGGTATCGATAAAATTGATTTCCTAAAAAATTACGTTGGCATTGAAGATGGTGTAAAGTGGTTTAAAAAAGTTAAAGAAAATAAAGACAAAAAATGGCAAAAATTTACACAAGAGGGCGAAAACCAAATTCTTACTTCGCTCGAAAAAATTGCTAAATTTACTAAAATCATGAGTATTTCAATTGTTGATTTTAAAAAGATGATTAGCAATTTGCGCTACAGCCAAGAAGAAGAATTGAAGGCTAAAAAGGAAATGATAGAAGCCAATTTGCGCTTGGTGGTTTCCATCGCTAAAAAATATACTAATCGTGGATTACAATTTTTGGATTTAATTCAAGAAGGCAACATCGGCCTGATGCGCGCCGTTGATAAATTCGAGTATCGTCGTGGTTATAAATTTTCAACATACGCGACTTGGTGGATTCGTCAAGCCATTACACGCGCAATAGCGGATCAATCACGCACGATTCGTATCCCAATTCACATGGTTGAAACTATCAATAAAATCGTTAAAACTTCGCGTCAATTAACGCAAGAGCTCGGAAGAGCGCCAGACGCCCAAGAGATAGCCGATCGTTTATTAATGCCAGTTGAAAAAGTTCGTAAAGTTTTAAGAACTTCAAAAGATCCAGTAAGTCTTGAGTCGCCTATATCGGGAGATGATGAAGAAAGCGTTCTTGGTGATTTTATTGAAGACAAAACGGCGGTGTTGCCTTTCGATGCGGCTTCGCATTCGAAATTAAAAGAACTTACGGCGCAAATTCTTTCATCGCTTACTTCGCGCGAAGAAAGGGTGTTGCGTATGCGCTTCGGTATTGGCATGGTTACGGATCACACTTTGGAAGAGGTTGGTAAACAATTCTCGGTTACTCGTGAGCGTATTCGTCAAATCGAAGCCAAAGCATTAAAAAAATTACAACACCCGAAACGCGCTAAATTATTAAAAAGCTTCTTACAAGATTCTTAATATTTATTACTAAACCAAAATGTCAAACCCACAAAAAACCTCAATTTTACAAAAAAATTGGCAAGCCAAAACCTACGATGAACGTATGGTTTTGGCGATTATGCAAAAATATTCCATTTCGGAAGTTTTGGCTAAATTATTAAATATTCGTAAAGTTCCCCTTAATGAAATCGCCGATTTTCTAGACCCAAAAATTAAAAATATTTTACCCAATCCGTTTGAACTCGGCGACATGAAAATCGCCGTCGAACATGTTATAAACGCCATTAATTCCAATAAAAAAATTACTATTTTCGGTGATTATGATGTTGACGGCGCAACTTCAAGCGCAATTTTAAAACGCTATTTTCGAAGTCTTGGAATTGAAGTTGGAATTTATATTCCCGATCGCATTTTGGAAGGTTATGGTCCTAACTCCGAAGCCTTGTTAAATCTCAAAAAAAATGGCACCGATTTAGTGATTATGGTTGATTGCGGAACTGTGGCTTTTGAGCCGTTGCAAACCGCTAAAAAAGCTGGTTTGGAAATAATTGTTATCGATCATCATTTGGGTGTTATCGATAAGCCCGAAGCTATTGCCATTATTAATCCCAACCTTCTAAACGAAGAATTTTCTCACAAAAATTTATGTGCGGCGGGCGTGGTTTTTTTGTTCCTCGTCGCCATTAACAAAACTTTGCGCGAAAATAATTTCTTTGTAGAAAATTCCGAACCAAATTTATTTGCTTTGCTCGATTTAGTTGCGCTTGGAACGGTTTGCGATGTGATGCCCTTAGTCGGCTTAAATCGGGCTTTCGTGGCTTCGGGATTAAAAATTATGCAACAAAGAAAAAATCTCGGATTGCGCATAATTTGTGACACCGCGGGGCTCGATGTTAAACCTAATTCTTATAGTTTAGGATTTGTTATTGGCCCTAGAATCAATGCTGGCGGAAGAGTTGGCACTTCAAATTTAGGAGCGACAATTTTATCAAGTGAAGATGAAAATCAAATTCATGAAATCGCTCAAAGGCTTGAGGTTCTAAATCAAGAGCGCAAAGACATCGAAGCGCAAGTTTTAAGTGAAGCCATTGAAAATCTAGAAAATAATAAAAATGGTTTTAATAAAAATGATGCGGTAATTTTTGCGGTTGCCAATGATTGGCATCAGGGAGTCATTGGAATTGTAGCGTCGCGACTCAAAGAACTTTATGGAAAACCCGTCGCGGTTTTAACGATTGATGAAAAAAAATCGCGAGCCAAAGCTTCTTGTCGTTCAATTAACGGCATTGATTTTGGTGGAGAAATTTTGAAAGCTCGTTTTGAAGGCTTGTTAATTGAGGGCGGAGGGCATGCGATGGCTGGGGGCTTTGCGGTTGAAATCAATAAAATTAAAGATTTACATCAATTTTTTTGCAATAATTTACAACATAAAATCACTAAAATTTTACAAGAAAATCTTTATGAATTTGATTTAGAACTCGATTTAGAACAACTTAATCTTGATTTAATTAAAGAGCTTTCAAACTTAGAGCCATTTGGAACCGCGAATAGTCGCCCTAAATTTTTATTACGCAATGTTTACAAAATCCGCACCAATTTTGTTGGCAAAAAACAAGAGCATTTAAGTTGTATTTTTGGCGCTAAATCGATGGTTGGATTTAACAATCAAATTCAGGCGATTTTATTTCGCGTAGGCACTTCAAATCTCGCACAAAATTTAATCGAATGTAAAACTTCACAACCAATAAATCTGATCGGAACCATTGATATTAATAGCTGGATGGGGGTTGAGAAGTTGCAACTACAAATTGAAGATGCGATATTTTGATTCTATCATGAAATTTATTATAACGCTTCGTCGCTTTTCTCAATTGAAAATTTCATTTTGATTTCGAAGACGACTCGCGACTAGGATTGCTTCGCTTCGCTCATGATCCCGTTATTCGCTAAAAATAGCCGTTTAGGCTATTTTTTTAACGCGAATAACCTATCGCAAATTTAGGGAAAAGTTGAATCGCTTCGGGCGAAGTAAATTCGCCCATCCGCGATGAAATTTAGTTTGCAATAAATTTTGAAATATCAACGTGCTCTAGCTCCCCCCTTGAGGGTTATTTGCGCCCAAAAAAATAGCCTAAACGGCTATTTTAGCAAATAACGGGACAAGGAGCGATAGCGACGCGGGTCCCCGGCGTGAATCTTTTTCAAAGAAAAAGATGAAACGTTTATCCACAAAAAAATTCCAAAAAAGACAATTTTTGATTTTGTTTTTAACGCAAGAAAATACATTTCTAATCACCCCTCACCCTAACCCTCTCCCCGCAAGCGGGGAGAGGGTTAGGGGGGCTTTAAAACCTACATTTCATTACAATACTCACAACGCATACGGACTGTAGCTCCCCCCTTGAGGGTTATTTGCGCCCAAAAAAATAGCCTAAACGGCTATTTTAGCAAATAACGGGACAAGGAGCGATAGCGACGCGGGTCCCCGGCG
>Ga0208942_1001031_pt1 | contig 10424 bp, 6 predicted proteins | sample GreLakmeSU08MSRF_FD_187704 | JGI IMG/M metagenome (GOLD analysis project Ga0208942, IMG submission 187704) | Freshwater lentic microbial communities from great Laurentian Lakes, MI, USA - Great Lakes metaG SU08MSRF (SPAdes) | ecosystem: Environmental > Aquatic > Freshwater > Lake | place: Great...
GACCACTTTGATTTAGAATTTGAACAGTGTAATTTGACTTATCAGTTGAATTAAACGAAACTGTTATCAATTCAGCACTTGGGTTTGGAAATATTTGAATACTGTTAAGATTCAAGTTTTCTGAGAGTGACGCAACATTTCCACTTAGACTCAAGTTGTCCACCCATAAATAATCCATATTTGTTGGATTCATTCCACTTGCTTTTAAAATAATAACACAAGAATCGGGTGCTTGAGCATCAAGATAATTAAATGGAATTGAAAAGTTAGCCCAACTCATTGCCATACCAGAAAGGGTAACATTTGCAGTGGCAACAGTAACACGCATTCCTGAAGCGGCATCCCAACGGGTTAAGAGTGCGGAAATAGAACCTTGACTTGATCCATAAATCATATGCTGCCATTTTCCTGTTAATGCAGCAGGTTGTCCAGCATAGGCAAATCCAGAAACAGGCTGTAATGTTGCAGGATTCAAAACACCACTTACAGCAACACCATTGGCTACAGTAGGACCAGCAGTTTTAGAAGTTAACTTCAAATAAGAACTGCCCGGACTTCCCGGAGTTCCTTTTTCTGCTGTGTATACAGCAGCTGCTGTAGTTAAATCATTTAATGTTCCCCAACCGTCAGGATTGTTATAAGAACCCATAGATGTCCAATTTTCAAATCCAGCATTTGGAATTTGAGCATTTAAGCAAATTGTCACCGCTAATGCAGTGAAAGTTAAAAATAGATTTTTCATTTTTTGGATTTTAAAATGTGTAAATTTTATTATTTAACAAAAATAAGTTAAAAAAGTTTAATAATCGGTACATTCAACTAATAAATGCATGTTTATTTTTAATAAAAACAAATGGTTTATATTTGTAAAACAATCCACCTTAAACTCATTACTTATGAAATTATTACTACTCTCATGTCTCTGTTTTCTAAACGCTAACGCATTTGGTCAGAATCAAATTACCTGGGGCATAACATCTGATGTTTCCATGGCCATGTACGGATACAATTTTCCGAGAATAGTTAAGGACGGTGGAGGTGATCCCCTTATCTCATGGACACACAACAGTAACATGTACTTTGCCCGTTGGAATGGAGCTGGATTCACTAACCCCATTACTCTGAACAGTTTTCCGATAGCTGGTGCAGGATGGATGGGACCAGACATTGCCTCAAAAGGAGATACTATTTTTGCAGTATATAAAAAAACGCCAGAAGGTGACACGAATAGTCATGTGTGGTGCGTTGGCTCATTTGACGGAGGAATGACATTCAATCCACCTGTCAGAGTGGACTATATCGGCAATAATATTTGTCGCTTTCCAACTGTAACAATAGATGGTATGGGGAATCCCATTGTCGGATTTATGCGATTGGACGCAGGTTTTGGTAATGCGCAATGGGTCGTTTCGAAGTCTACTAACTTAGGTGCATCTTTTTCTACTGATGTGCTCGCTAGTGGTTGGAGTAGTGGTAATTCCGAGGTATGCGATTGCTGCCCAAGTAAAATCGTTGCCGATGGCAATAAAGTAGCGATGCCCTATCGAGACAATAACAGTAACATTCGAGACTCATGGGTAGGAATATCAACTGACGGTGGTGCTAACTTTCTTGGTGGGATGGATGTTGATCAACAAGGATGGATGATCATGTCTTGTCCTTCTTCTGGACCTGATGCGGTCATTATTGGCGATGATCTATATACAACGTTTATGAGTGGTGCATCGGGATCATCACGAGTATCGTACAATATTTCTTCCATTTCTGCTTTGAATGGTTCGAATGCCATTCCATTGGCCCAGACGATGGCAGTAACGTCTCAAAATTTCCCACGCATTGATAGCGACTTGAATTCTATGGCTTTTGTATGGAAACAAGTTTCAGGTGGACAACAGGAGTTGGCCATACAATTTACAGGAAATCTCGCAGGCGGAATAAATCCTCTTTTAGAGATTGTAGATATTGATAACGTTGGTGCAGTTGATGTAATGATGAATAACGGAACTATTTGGGTTGTTTGGGAAGACGCTTCTTCTGGAACAGTGAAATATAGAAGCGGAACTTACACGCAATCTTTAGGAAATAAACCAGTCGAAAATTTCCAATCCTATATAAAAGTTCAACCCAATCCATCATCTGATGTATGGCAAATAAGCGGAATTTCTAAATCTCAGCGAATTCAATATGATCTATCAACGATTAGTGGTGAAATAATTGAGCGTAATTCAGTTGCTAATTTTGATAGTAAATTCAATTTTGAATTGGAGAATTCTGTGTTAAATTCAGGAATTTATTATTTAATCATTTCAGATGATTATTCCATTGAAACGCTTAAATTGGTGAAACAATAAGCGTTTTAATTTGCAATCGAAATAGAGCAAAAAACATAAAAAAATGGCCCTCCGACTTGGATCAGAGATAGATTTTTTAAATGTGGGCCACAGGTCTGAATTATCGAACCTTTTGAAGGAGGATTTGGAGAATTTGCATAATACCCTCAACTAAGATCAAAAAAGATTCAAAAGATAAAAATCGCTTGTGATGAACTCAAAACAATTTTTATTATATTCATTAAATGAATATTTTATTCTTGTATAATCGAGTCATCGGCTATTCTAGCAGCGACCGTGCAAATCATCAACAGACCAACAATTAGAAAATAATACCTAACTTTAATTATTGTAAAAATAAAATGACGAAAAAGTTTCTCATACTACTCATCATCTTGACTCTTGGTTTCTTTGCGACACCAACGCTGACTTATGCTTGTGGAACAAAATCAACGAAAACGGAAAGATCCTGTTGTAAAAAATCTGAAACCGAAAAAAGCAACAAAAATGACTGTTGTAAAAACCACAGATCTAAAAATGGCAAAAATGATGGCGGTTGCGGTGGAAAATGCAATCACAAATCTTGCAGTTGTCCGACTACTAATTTTGCTTTTGCCTTACCTTTTTGGACTGAAATCAAAGTAAAAATCTACTTTGCTGAAAGTGAAAAAATAAAAAATTACTACAACGAAAACTATCTTTCTGATGGTTTTGTATCCATTTGGACACCGCCTAATATAGGCTAATTTCTTGACTCGACAGCCATAGGTCTGTCCAATTGAAAGCACAAGCCTTGCTTTCACATTCAATTATTCACAAAAAATTTAAATTTTCAAAAAAATGAAATCAATAAAAATATTCATGGCAATTGTATTGCTATCATTCACAGCGTGTAACGCTCAAATCAAAAATGCTAAAACCGAAACCGTAAAAATTTATGGTAATTGTGGTATGTGTGAAACAACCATTGAAACAGCTGGTAACGTTAAAAAGGTTGCCAAAGTTGACTGGAACAAAGACACCAAAATGGCGCTTATAACTTACGATAGTACAAAAACAAATCAAGATGAAATTTTGAAACGTATTGCACTGGCGGGTTATGATAGTGATAAGTTTCTTGCTCCTGATGATGTATATAGTAAACTTCACGGTTGTTGCCAATACGAAAGGGTAAATAAAACGGCTGAAGTTAAAAAAGAAGTAGCAGAAGACACGAACACACACGCAACAATAATTATCACAGCAACCGAAGCAGAATCAAAGCAAGATGTTAATCAGCTAAAGGTAATTTTTGATAACTATTTTGCCTTGAAAGATGCTTTGGTGAAATCTGATGGAAATTTAGCGTCTTCGGTAGCTAAAGATTTACTTTCAAATATCAATGCTGTTAAAATGGACAAACTCTCAACCGATGTGCATACAGTTTGGATGAAAGTAATGAAGGATTTAGCGTTTGATGCGGGGCATATTGAAGAAACTAAAGATGCAGGTCACCAAAGAGACCATTTTACATCGCTTTCAAAAAATATGTATGCTCTTATTAAAATTTCAAAACAAGAAACGACAATCTATTACCAAAACTGCCCAATGTTTAACGATGGTAAAGGAGCCAATTGGTTGAGCAAAGAAAGTACAATAAAAAATCCTTACTACGGTTCGCAAATGTTGAGTTGTGGCAAAACAGTAGAAATAATTAAATAATAATTTATAAGGTGTAGCCGAAGGCTACACCTTATTTTTAATGTTCTAATTTATGTAATTCTTAAAATGGATATACAAAACATTCTTTCAAAAAAAATGTTGCCGTTAGCAATTTTGCTGCTGGTAACTCAACAGATATATGCTCAAAAAACAGTTCGTTACGATTTATATGTAAAAGATACTATTGTAAATTTTTCTGGTAAAGAAAAAAGAGCCATAGCTGTAAACGGACAAATACCAATGCCAACGCTCACATTTACCGAGGGCGACATTGCAGAAATCTACGTACACAACGAGTTAAACGAAGAAACATCAATGCACTGGCATGGTTTAATGTTACCCAATCAATACGATGGTGTACCAAATCTTACTCAAATGCCAATAAAACTACACTCTACATTTTTATATAAATTTCCAATTATCCAACACGGCACACATTGGTATCACAGTCATACGGGCTTGCAAGAGCAAATAGGAATGTACGGAAATTTCGTAATGCTGAAAAGACAAAATGACCCAACATTCAGAAAAGGAATTGACGATTTACCTACTGTACCAATTGTATTAAGTGAATGGACAGACTTAAAACCTGAAAATATTCACAGAATGTTGCATAATGCCAATGATTACCCTGCACTGAAAAAAAATTCCGTTCAAAGTTACGCCGAAGCCATCAAAGCAGGGCATTTTACAACCAAACTAAAAAACGAATGGAAACGAATGTTGGCTATGGATGTGAGTGATGTGTATTACGAAAAAATATTAATGAATGGTAAACCCAGTGCAGACCTTACAACCATTGATGGGAATGAATTAAAAGCAGGCGATAAAGTTCGACTACGTATTTCCAACGGTGGTGCATCATCCTACTTTTGGCTGACGTATGCAGGTGGAAAAATCACCGTTGTAGCCAACGATGGAAATGATATTGAACCTGTAGAAGTAGATAGGTTGATTATTGCTGTTTCAGAGACTTACGATATTGTTGTAACTATTCCAGCCGAAAATACAGCTTTTGAATTTTTGGCAACTACCGAAGACCGAACCAATTCAGCATCATTATATATCGGAAACGGCATCAAACAACTGAAATCGCCACAACCAAGATTGAAGTATTTTGAAGGAATGAAAATGATGAACGATATGATGAAAATGAATGGAGAATTGGACGATATGGGAATGAGTATGAGTCTGAACCAAATGGATATGAATGTGGTAATGTACCCAGAAATTACAGGCGACAGCAAACCAACACAAAATGATAACGACCCGAACCGTTATAATGCAAATACTTTGGCAGATATTGTAACGCTGAATTATGCAATGCTAAAATCGCCAATCAATACCTCACTTCCCAAAGATGCACCAGTAAAGGAATTAAAGTTTAAACTCACTGGGAATATGAACCGCTACGTTTGGAGTTTAGACAATAAAGTTGTTTCAGAAACCGATAAAATCCTCATCAAAAAAGGAGAAAATGTTAGAATTGTGCTTTACAACGGCTCAATGATGCGACACCCAATGCACTTGCACGGACACGATTTTCGTTTGCTTAACGGACAAGGCGATTATGCACCACTCAAAAACATTGTGGACATAATGCCAATGGAAACCGATACGTTGGAATTTAATGCCAATGTAGAAGGTGATTGGTTTTTTCATTGTCATATTCTTTACCATATGATGAGCGGAATGGGCAGAGTTTTTTCGTATGAAAATCAAGCACCAAATCCATTAATTCCCAATCCAAAATTGGCACAACGGAAACTATTTGCAGACGATCGAAAATTTCATTTTATGGCAGAAAACGATTTCGCCACCAACGGAAACGATGGATTGGCAATGTTGCAAAATACACGTTGGAGTATTGGTACAGAATGGAGATTAGGCTATAATGATATGCACGGCTATGAAACAGAAACACATATTGGACGATATATCGGAAAAATGCAATGGTTTATGCCTTTTGTAGGGTTTGATTGGCGTTATAGAAAAATGGGGATAGACGAAAAAGAAAAAAACTTATTCGGACAAATTAATACTAAAGACAACAGAAATTTAACAAGTATAGGTATTAATTATACTTTACCAATGTTGCTAATTTTTCAAGCTGAAGTCTATCACAATGGAAATGTAAGATTGCAATTAAGTAGAGATGACATTCCTATTTCTAAAAAACTAAGAGCAGGTTTTATGTTCAATACCGACAAAGAATATATGGTGGACTTACGCTATATCATTAACAAAAACATAGGTGTTAGAACACATTACGACAGCGATATGGGATTTGGAGTTGGACTGAATATTAATTATTAAACGAACAAAAATCAATCGAACGGAAAGAAGAACAGCCGATAACATGGGTTTTCAATAGTTGGGCTTTTGTGCAAAATTCAACATTTTTTCATAAATTAAGCATTGGTGCTGAAAGGAACATTTGTGCTTCTAATTCCTCACCCCCGCAAAGCCCCAAACCTTTTAACATTTTTCAACCCCAAACCAAAGCCATAAAAACCCCTGTAAATATTACTTACAGAGTTTTTTAAAGTGTGCCAAAGGTCTGAATTATCGAACCTTTTGAGGGAGGATTTAATTAGAATTATTGAATGGGAGTTTACATTAAGTAATCCCAGATTAGAGCGAGAAGGAGAGTGAGATCGAAGTAAAACAGAGTGGATTTTCAGCGCTCTCGCACTTCACTCTCACTCTGTTTTAGTGGGCCAAAGGTGTGAATTATCGAACTTTTTGAGGGAGGATGTGGAGAGGCTTAATAGAATGTAAAACTTGATTTAAATTACTCTTATGATAGAATTTTAAAAGAGTAATAGATTAGCTATTTAAGCCGAATTTTAGCACTAAAAACATTCAGAATATTAAAAGCCCTTTTGATGATTTATAATAAAATAATGGTAAATTTATAAGAATAAAGTCTGACGTTTATCAGATAAAGCGATCCAATTTTGGGTTTATATGTCTGAGATTGTCCGACATATAAATAAGTTATAGCCAATTTTAAAACAAAACAGTGATGAAAAAAACATTAACACTTCTAACCTTAATACCAACCATATGCCTTGGTCAATGGATGCAAATAGGTAGTGCAATAAATGGCGAAGCGGCAGGTGACGGCAGTGGCCGTTCCATTTCAATTAATTCAAACGGTACTGTAATAGCCATTGGTGCAAATTATAATCAAGGGAGTGGACCATCTGCGACATCAGCAGGGGGCCATGTGAGAGTTTATGAGAACGTTAATGGAAATTGGGTTCAAATCGGTAGCGACATTGATGGTGATGGCGGGGATCAAACAGGTCAATACGTAAGCGTATCACAAGATGGGTCTACTGTCGCTGTTGGTGAACCCATTAGTGCTGTAAATGGCAGTCTATCCGGACAAGTTCGTGTGTTTCGAAATGTGAGTAATAATTGGACACAAATTGGTGGTAGCATCAACGGGGATTCTTTTAACTGGCAAACTGGATCGGTAAGTTTATCAACCGATGGGTCCATACTCGCTGTTGGCTCACGCGGAGCAGACGTTCCGGGCTTGGGGCCGTTTTCAGGTAAAGCACGAATCTATGCTTACCAATCGGGTGATTGGGTGCAAATAGGAAACGACATAAATGCAAGTGGACAAGAAGACTTCTTCGGAGTATCTATAAGTTTATCATCCGATGGTTCCATTGTTGCCATTGGAGCCATTGGGGATATATTTAATAACGACACTGGCTATATAAGTGTATTCGAAAATGTTGCTGGCACTTGGACACAAATTGGTTCCAATATCAATGGTTCAACTCCCGCAGGTGAATTTGGTAATAGTGTTAGTTTATCTGCTGATGGATCAACAGTTGCAACGGGTGAGTATTTAAGTGTGCCTGGAGGGTCAGCTAAGGTTTTCAAAAACATCAATGGGATATGGACACAAATCGGTAATACAATTCTTGGCAACGCAGGTGATTTTCTTGGTTATTCCGTATCTCTATCGGCAAACGGTAATATACTCGGAGTAGGAGTATATGGAAGAGACGATAATGGTGTCGATGCTGGCAGTACGATTGTTTTCGAGAATCAATCTGACAACTGGATTCAAATTGGAAATGTAATCAACGGAGGGTCGGCAGGTAATTTTAGTGGTATTGCAGTTAGTCTTTCATCTGACGGATCAATCGTTGCAACCAGTGCTCCTGGCGATGATGCAAATGGCAATAATGCAGGACATGTTAGAGTTTTTGAGAATTCTGAAGTACTTAATATTAAAGATATTTCCTCAAAAAATAACTTTTATGTTTACCCTAACCCGGCGACTAAAAGTTTAACAATCAAATGTGATTCTGAAATAATAGCTTTCGAATTATTCTCACTTTTAGGGCAATTGATTTCTATAGGAAAAGCTAATGGAAACAAAGAAATTGAAATTAAACTTGATGGATTACCATCAGGCAACTATTTAGTGAAGGTCAAAACAACAAACAAAACTTATTATACAAAGATTATAAAGGAATAAAACTGGCTATAACATCGTGTAATCGATATTGCCTTGCCGCAGGCGCAACACAAGGCAACATCGCCTACACGCAAACCGTTAGCTGCAAGCTGCCAAAAAAACTGCAAAAAGACATTATGAAAAAATATCTAAAACTATTCATTATAATATTTTACCTGCCAAATTTTGCAAATAGTCAAATATTATTGGGCAAAAAACATGAATATGTTTACAATAATTCAAAAGACACAATTACATTTAAAGGTTTTACAACTAGTTTTACTAAAGTAGGATATAATAATCCAAGAACAGAGTTTTTTAACCAACCAAAAATTATCGATTCTATTCAAATCGATGGAAAAGGAAAAAAAGAAATAGTTTTTTACTTAAATTCTATATTTAATAATTCTCAACACGGCGGAAGTTTCGACATTGATGAAAATACAACAATCGGAAAATACGAAATTTGGAATTTAGACACAAAGACCATGCTTTTTGAAGTAATAAATTATAGAGAAGATGTTTTTAATAGATTCATTGCAGGAAAACCTCATGAAAAAGGAAAAGAATTGTATAAATATAATGTGCAAATTGACGAATTAGGAACAATAACAATAAAAAAAGAAGAAATCAAACCAGCTACTTTTATTGAAAATAAAAAGAAGAAAAAGAAGTTAAATTCTAAGACTCCAATTTTATCAGTAAAACCTGAAAGTGTAGAAGGAATCTATAAATTCAACAATGGTAAATATATCAAAATAGTAAATCAAGAATAAAGCCAGCAGCTAACAGCCGTTTCACGAAATTGCGGGGTTTGGGATTTATCAGAATTGGTAATTTTTGAAACTAAATTTTGTCTATATTTGTAAACAAAAGTGTTGAAAATCCGCAACTTCGTGAAGCGTCGACACGTTATCAGCAACCCTAAAACCCGAAAATGCGACCATTGACCGACAAACATTAACCGACCGACAATGCAATTTTCGGCAAAGCCGTTTGGCTATCCCTTCGCAAAATAAAAAGAGCTGCAAAGCCACCCACAAGCCGACCCGCTTTTGCAGCACATTTTATTTTGCCCTACCGCACCCCTACTAACCGACAATTTTCAGCACAACCGACAATATTTTTCCCTACATTTGCCCCGTGAAACAAGTTTTGACACTCATATTCAGTTTTTACATTTTGGCTTTGTCCTGTATGCCTTGCAGCGACAAGGACGACTGTAATTATATGAGTGCCGACCAATCAACATTTGCAACTACCGACCATTCAGACCACGACAGCGACAACGAGAATTGCTCACCTTTTTGTATGTGTGCTTGCTGCGGACAATCTTTTAGCAGTCCATTTTCGCATTACAGCTTATCGCTTCACGTTCCTGTTTCATTAGAAAAATTCCCAGTTTACAACGCTTCCTTCGTTTCAGAAGTGTATTTGTCTATTTGGCAACCGCCAAAAATCAGTTAATGAATTTCTGATGTTCCGCTTTCAGCGGAACAAAACAAAACTACTTGCAGTGCTAACGCACCGCAAGTAATCCTGTATTCATTCATTAAACTGATAAAAAAAATGTTAGATAAAATAATTGCGTTCAGCATAAAAAATAAATTCATCATTGCTTTGATGACACTTGCACTCATTGTTTGGGGAGTGTGGAGTGCAACAAAACTGCCTATAGACGCAGTTCCCGACATCACCAACAACCAAGTGCAAATCATTACGGTTTGTCCAACCCTTGCAGGACAAGAGGTTGAACAGTTGGTAACTTACCCAATAGAACAAAGCATTGCCAACCTTCCCGACTTAGAAGAACTGCGGAGCATTTCCCGTTTCGGACTTTCGGTAATTACCGTTGTGTTTGACGATAAAGTGGACATCTACTTTGCCCGACAACTGATTAACGAACG
>Ga0208942_1001032_pt1 | contig 10421 bp, 26 predicted proteins | sample GreLakmeSU08MSRF_FD_187704 | JGI IMG/M metagenome (GOLD analysis project Ga0208942, IMG submission 187704) | Freshwater lentic microbial communities from great Laurentian Lakes, MI, USA - Great Lakes metaG SU08MSRF (SPAdes) | ecosystem: Environmental > Aquatic > Freshwater > Lake | place: Great...
AGCGGGAGTCGAACGAACGATGATTCGGGCTGCTTCTCACAATTTGGCCGAGGTGGTGGCCAAGAAGATGTTCGGGAAGAATGCGTCGGTTTGCTACACCGAGGTATGAATAAGACAGAAAAGTTAATGGTGGTTAGGAATAAGTTGACTAACGAGTATTGGTCAATTTTTGGTTGGAATGATGTAAAACGGAACGCTACACTGTTTAGAGAGAACGACACTAAGTTTTTGTCTTTACCGTGTACAAACTCTGAATACATTGAGGATACTATATTTAAGAAAGTTGACTGATTCTCGTTGACAACTCCTATAATCTTTATCTATGAGCTTAAATCTATGTTGCATTAGTCTAGCCTTAAAAGAAAAAGGCTATGGCTTTCAAATAATTACTTGGACGCGGTTCCAAAAACTTGGCCGAACTGAAGGGCTGAGAATTTTGAGTGATAGAATTCTAAATAACGTGCGTGTAACTCAGAAAACAATCGAATACTGCGTTCAAAATAATTGGGGATACAGATTAAGTTCCACTATATTTCCTTTAATATCTTTTGATAAAGCGAATATAAAAGTGCAGGAATTAAAAGACCACAATGAAATAATGGATATTCTAGCGGAGACGGGTCAAACAGCCCTAAAAGAAAACTTGCGTTTGTCTAGTCATCCTAACGAATTCACAACTCTCGACAGTGAGAATAGAGCTGCTATCTTGCGTAGTATCACTGATTTGGAACTGCACGGGTTCCTACACAATTCGTTAGGCTTGCCTAAAAATTATTCTAATCCAATCAACATTCACTTGAAAAACGAACATCTTGGTTTCGTTGACCATAAAAATAGAATAAATGAATCTATTAGTCTATTATCAGACAATGTTAAAAGCAGATTAGTATTTGAGAATAATGATAAAGGCCGTTGGCATTGCGATAATTTGGCGTCACATTATTCAAATATGCCATTAACTTATGACAACCTACATGACTTAGTTAATCCAAGCGGTGAACAGAACACGAACATTCGCCGCTTTTGCGCGACTTGGGGAAATTACAAACCGCTTTTTCATTATTCCGAAGGTCGTGAAGACAAGAAACGCGCTCACAGAGATTATCCACAGAATAATTTGAACTTCTTTCAGAATAATAGAAAAGACTTGGCCGATTACGATGTTGAGCTGAAGATGAAAGATCGCGCGTTAAACATGATGGAGGGTAAGTAAAATCAGTAGCTTGACTTTTTATACAATCCACGGTATTCTATTAACACTATGGAAACAATCAAATTTCAAGTAGAATTTTTGGTGGATGAGATTAACCGTGAAAATTCGACAGAAATCCAGCGGCGGTACTTGACGAGCCAATCACTGGCTGCTCTTAAAAGAGCAGCTGAAGAATTTAAGGAACGTAACAGATTTGTCCGAGATATAAAAATTAAGTTAAGTTGATGACCCAAGTTTCGATATTGACAAACAGTAGAATTCAAAGAGTAATTTAACTCAGTGTAGTGAGTAATCCGTATGAAAACATATAAAATCCCTGTTAGTTGGACCGTGACCGCTACGATGGAAATCGACGCCGAGTCTTTAGAAGATGCTATCCTAAAGGCAGAGGACGCTAGCCTGCCCACTGACCCTGATTATTTGGACGGTAGTTTCGATGTTGATCACGCTTGTATTGAATATCTGAACGCGCGGCGTTTCTGGAGGACGTGGCACGTCCTCCAGAAACGAAAACGGCGTTGAGGCTTGACTTTTTATAAAATCCGAGGTATTATTTTAACACTATGAAGTTGTTCACTAAAGAAATTGAAGAGAAGTTGACGAAGGCCGGGTATGATGGAAGTCGCCCGATTTGTAAATTGTTCGTGCCTTGGGGTGCGGGGACGTGGTTGGTGACGGGTGAGGAAGAAGGTATCCTCTATGGCTGGGGATGCCTTGGGATGGGATTCGTAGAGTGGGGCGGATTGTTCTCCCGTGAAGAGGTTGAGGCCATCCGAGGGCCAGCTGGTTTGAAGATTGAAAGAGATCTTCACTTTAAGGATGATGGCGTCACTGATTACGGTTCATTGGATTCTCTGTCGGGGATTTAAGTTATGAACGAAGAGCCAAAATACAGAATCGCGTCAATCATCTACTTCAAAGACGACGTGGAAATGAAGCGGGTTCAGGCGTGGATTAACGCTTTGAAGAAGAAAGGCGTCATTGAGGGTCACGACACGCGTGAATACTTCTCCGAATACGGCGACCCTTGTTGGTATATTCCTTGACTTTGGTTAAAACCGTGGTCATACTGATAAAGTATTCTTAAAATATGAAAATAACTATTGAACCGAGTAATAAAACCGTAGGTGAATCCTTTGAGTGTATCACGCCGACGGTGACAATGGATTGTCAGACTGATGGAATCGTTTGTGCTGATTTATTCAGTATGTTCGCCAATTTGGCCGTAGCATCTGGCTATCATCCACATTCTGTAGCCGAATGTTTGTCGAATGATCTTGCTAAAGAAATCTTCGGCACGACTGCATCATTGGATTGACATTTTATAAAATTCTGATATTCTATTTATATGACTGAAACTTACACTTGTAAGGCTGAAGAGATGTTGATGAACGCAGGGGTCATTGAAGTTGATGGCTATTTGATTCATAATTGGGAATTGGATTGTTTTGAAAATGATTCCAATGATGTAGTTCTTAACTTCTCATATACCAACGATGAAGGACTCATTTTTGAATTTGAGTTCACCGTTGAGGAATTGAAGAACGCGGATGTTAAGAATAATATCATTGTGGTTAAAGATACACAAGGACAAGAAGCTGAGTTGGGATTTTACAAGTTGGTTCCGTTGGTTTAATAAATAAAATAAAATGAAAAATGTAATGTTGGTTATGGTGTTGGCGATGTTTAGTGGTGGTTGTGTTACTAAGCGGTTTATTGAAGCTAAACCGATGCTTAAGGAGACGCCTAAACCTATCAAGGGAATCGACTATATTCGACCGTATCGGGCGTCACTGAACTACGAGAATTATTATTGTCCGGTTTCTGAGATGGACGCTACGCATCGTAAGCTTTATCAGGAGAATAAGGCCGGCTTTTAATACACTAAACACTATTTATAGATGTTATGGGTAAATCATACAAAGAGAGACCGGATAAGTTCAGGGATAACTTAAAGAAGAAATCCAAGAATAAACATAAAAACTTCCAACCACAGCAAGATGAACAATCTAACGACTGGAAGAATAATCAGAATAAACAAGATTGGTCTGATTAAATAGTTTAAAATGGCTTGACTTTTTATAAATTTCGTGTATAGTTATTACATGAAATTGAAACTGTCAAATCAACTTGATGTTATCAAGAGTGTTCGTCGTGGATGGGGGATTTTGAATCCTGTAACCAGACGTATCGAGTCGAAGAAGGGGTATAATCGTCGAGAGGAGAAATCCAAAGTTAAATACTTAGAGGAATAATCTTATGGCTATAAAACCAATCAAACTTGCGGCTGGTAGGTATGAACTTGCTTATCATAAAATTCTAAATGATCTTCCTTATTGGAAGCGAGAAGCTATCAAGGAAGATACCCTAAATAAGAAATTTGGCAATGACATACTGATAGAGTTTTCCAAGGAAGTTATTAAGTTAGCTGAAAGCGATAAAGAAATCTTCACCACTACAGAATAAATTCTCTGGACTTAAATACTTGAAAATAAAAAAAGTATTTCTTATAAGTTTCAGGAAAGTTTTTACTAATTATTTTTGCCATAAGCATAACAACCAACTTTATCCTTCTTAAAGTTTTAAACCTCTATAAGCATAAACAAGCTTGAGGTACAGTACGAAAAATTTCTTGATTGACTTCTTTTAAATAAGTTGTATTCTTTGATCATGAAAACTGAAATACCGTCAGGCGATGTTCCCACGAAAAGTCGATGGATCCGTCCGCTGCGACTGGCCATACTGTTCATCATCCTTTACGTCGTCAGTATCGGACCGGTCTTCAACCTCTACCGCGCAGGCAAGATTTCCCGCGTTTCGATGATCGCTTATCGTCCGCTCACCAGCATCAAGTCGCCGATGTTTGAGTTCAGCCGTTGGTATCTCATGCAAGGAATTTCAAATCACCGTGAAGAGGTCGCGATTGACGACTAAATATGAACATTTTTTATTTAGAGCATGATGTCAAAAACTGTGCAAAGATGCACGTAGACAAACATTGTGTAAAAATGATTCTTGAGTATGCTCAATTACTTTCGACGGCTCATAGGGTGATTGATGGGATTCAAACGGTTGGCGTCAGTATTAAAACGGGTCGGAAACAAACTCGATATGTTCTTCCCGATAATCGGGAATCTGGATTATATTCTGCAACGCATATCCACCATCCATCCGGTGTTTGGGTGAGACAAAGTTGCGCTAATTATGCGTGGTTATTCGAGATGTTTGTCGCTCTGATGGATGAATACACATACCGTTACGGCAAGGTTCACGCTACCAGCAGACTGACAGAACATTTGAGTCACATACCAAAGAATATTGCTGAAGGTTCTTTTACACAGCCAACTCCGGCAATGCCCGAACAATACAAAGTATTCGGTGATTCAGTCAAATCATATAGAAATTATTATCTTGGTGAGAAAAGACGAATGTTTTCTTGGAAACAACGAGAAGTTCCGGCTTGGGTGGTGATGATGAACTAAGGCTTGACTTTTTATAAAAACTGAGGTATTCTATTTACACAATGAATCATATCCCAAAGGTCCGTGAGTGGAAAGTTACTGACAAGGAAACTGGCCGTTCTGTCATCGTCTCAACCATCAACAAGCGTTTCGCTCGGTGGGAAGCTAGTGATCACGGCGTTAACGGTAACGTGTCGGTGTCGGTGGTTCGTAAATCTAAGTAAAAATTGGGGCTTGACTTTTTATAAAATCCATAGTATTCTATTTACACAATGAACAAAGAACAAAACACGGTTGAATCCAACGTCGAAACCTTCTCCTTCCTCACCTCTTATGAGGACAAGATGAACTTCCTCGCCTCCATCCATAAAGAAATCCTTCACAAGAAGGGCATCGTTGATGATGATGTCACGGATCACGATGACTCGGCTCCGACGGGCAAGTATCTGGACATGGTTTATTCGATGGGCACGATTTAATCAAAGATGAAATCTGTTCTCATCGGTAGTTGTCTATTGGTGGTGTTTGGACTAGAGTTCAATGAACCGGCTACGAATCACCAGATTGTGGTAGCCTCGGCTATCAGATCGAATACGACATATAAAGTGTTGTGGGATAATGATGAACAGTCGTTGCTGTTCAAATCCTTTGACAAGGCGTTGGCTGTGAAGTATTATATGGATTACAAATTGAATCACGATATGATTTTTATGGTTGATGTTAGTGGAATTGAGCATCGGGTTCTCGAAAAAGATTTCGGTAAAATGAAGTAGTTCGGTAAATAAAACAAAAACAAAAATATGGCAAACGTAGAAAATATTCGGCTCAAGCCCGGTGGTCAGATCACTCATCAAGTTGTCACTGAAGGAAATGGTGATATGTTTGTGAGAGAGAATGGTGGTAAAATTCTTGGACGTTATGATAAGAGGAATAACATAGTCACCGAGAAAGGAAACTTTAAGGGCTATGGATTCAGTCTATTTGGTTCGCTGATTAAGTAAGTCTATTGGATGGCCAACTCGGGGATTAATAGGGCTTGACTTTCTATAAAGTTGGTCTATACTATTACCACAATGAAGAACACGATTGTTAGTTGTTTGGTTATGTTTGTTGGGTTGGTTGCCTTAGCGGTGGCATTAAGCGCCCTCTGTGCACTTCCTTTCATGTGGCTTTGGAATGCGTTGATGCCAGATATATTTGGATTGAAAGTTATTGGGTTTCTCCAAGCATGGGGACTCTTGATTCTCTCCAGCTTTCTGTTTAAGAGCACAACCTCTACTTCCAAGAAAGATTGATTGGGGCTTGACTTTCTATAAAATTCCTCTATACTGATCGCACAATGAATACGAAACTTATCGACGAACTCTACGCTAGAATCAACGATCTTGAAACCAAGAACTGGGCCCTCCGGAGCCATCTGTCGTATCTCTCCGGTTATCTTGGGTCTTCTGCTACCGCAGGTGTATCCGTCAAAAATATGCCGATGACTTCTGCCCATCAAGCTGAACTGGCAACGAAAATTGACAAGGTGCTCGGTGAGACTAAATAATTAGTTGATTTTTTATAAAATTGGTGATATTCTATTAACACTATGAAGATCAAGTTGACCAAGAGCAAGTTTTACAAGTATGGAATTTCACTCGCCAAGGGAGAGGTTAGGACATTGCGGCAACATTATGGTAAGTATCAGGTTGAAGCGGACAGTGGAGTTTGGTTGACGTTGAATCGGAAAGATTTTGAGATTATTTAATTGACTTTCTATAAAGCTGGTCTATACTATTAACACTATGAAACTACTTGATTTGGTTTTTGAGACTAACGCGGACAAGATGGGGACAATGAGGTTTGTCCAAGTTGAAAAAGTAGAAACTCCTTCTCTAAACTGTTACATCTACCGACGTGACCAACTGGACGGCACCTTCTTCTCTTACGAAGTATTTATCGCTAAACGTCGTTACAAGGGTGATAAACTCCCCGGCGGTTTAGTCGAGCTGGAAGACCGTGAAAGGTATTGCACTGCAAACAGTTTCGGATCAACTGCTAAGGAATGTCGTTCGCTCCCTCGGTCACAAGTCATTCTGGCAGAATTCGTTAAGAAGCTGCACGATAAGGAAAATAAGAAGAACGAACCGGCGGATGTCGTTGATGGTGATGACTTTGTGAACGCTCTTCACGCTAAACTTGATGTTACTCCAAAAGTTAAGGGTCAACGTGGTCGGAAACGTATTGAACGACCTGATATGCAATACCCTACTATGCAACGGTTTGGGATGAAGGACATTTTGAAGATGAACGAGAAGTATAGTCAACCTCTTGCTTATCAACAGCTTAAGAAGGACATTACCGCTGGTCTATTGGTTGAGGTTGGCCGTGTGAAGTCGGCGAATGGACGAGGGAAGCCGTCTGTGGTCTATTCTGTGAGGAAGTAGGGTGGTTTGGACCGGCCAGGGATGACGCAGGCGAGGCTTGGGTTGTTAATCGGAGTGTGAACCTGGTCGGAAGTGAGGCAGCAGTTGTGCGTGGTTTATAAGATTCTTAAAGAATTAATTTAGAAAGGCTTGACATTTTATAAAACTTGGAGTATTCTATTAACACTATGAACAACATCATTCCGATCGAGACCCTCCGTGACCTCAACTTCAACAAGTCAGGGGTGACCATTCCAATCGGCACCCATCTCAACCTTTCTTTTTCCGAAAAGAATCACAGTCAAGCAGCAATCGAGTTCAATGGAAAACGGTTTGGTCTTCGGGTCTCAAACCTCCATTCGACGGTCAAAGCCACCAACGGCGTGAAGTTTCAAAAGATGCCGTCGATGAATCGTTTGGAGAAGATGAGTAATGACGGCGTCTGCACGACTGTCACGGGTAAACGTGTTGAGCCGGACGGCGTTGCTGAAGATGGTTCCGCTTCGTGGCTCTTGGTTGCCGGAGTTATTTAACACTACCATGATTAAAGCAATCTACCGACGACGGGCAGATGGTGACTACGACTTTGTGGCCGCTTTCGAGACGGAGCAATTACCAGAACCGCCGAGCAACTGGCCGGAAGAAATCACCGAATGGCTGAGCTTGGAAGGTGAACTTCCGCTCGTCATAGAAAACATAGACCTGAACAAACTCACTGATGTCTGGTCTCCAAGGATGGGGCTAAACTGATATGAACGAGTGTAAGCTGATTAAGTCATTGAACGTGAACGGTGTTTCGGTAAACGTCTTTTCCAACGGATTGATTAAGATTTACGGAAAGGATAAGTTGGCATCCGATGCGGTCATGCGTTACCTGGAGTTGGAAGGCGTTTTAGATGATTTGATATGGAACACGAATTAAATTCAGAGGATGAATTTCCCGAGGAATTCACAATGACACGGCAATCTTCTCAGTTTTATCTTAATGAGTCTGGAAAATCATTGATTGCGTTCAATGCTGCGACTACAATAAAAGCTAAGAAGAAAGCTCGGAAGTTGTTGGTTGAACAAGCAAGTAGATTAACGAACGAGTTAAAAGCCGTGGTTAAAATGATGGGAAAATATGAAGAATAAACTTGAATTGATTGGAGTGATTGTAGGAACACTCTTGTTAGGCGTAACTGTTATCGCGGTGATTACGTTGGTGATAAGAACCGTGTGGTTTTGGTGAAGTTAAGGGCTTGACTTTCTATAAAATCCGTAGTATTCTATTTCCACAATGAACGATTACTGGAATGACCCACCCGAGGAATACGAAGCCGAGTGCTGTGAAGAACCAATGGATATCTCCCCTGACGGAGTCTGTTCGTGTTCTAAATGCGGTAAACGCATCGAACCAGAACAAGACGGCCCGCCGGAGCCGGACATTGAATTGCCGGACGACTACCTCAGAGAGAAATAACCCACACCGAATTTGGTGAAGTTAAGGGCTTGACTTTCTATAAAATCCGTAGTATTCTATTTCCACAATGAACAACGAACAAATCCAATTCATCGAAGAAGTCATCCGTAAAATGCCTGACTTCGCACCGTCACTCCGAACGCAGAAGGCCTCCGTCGCTGCTGCCTTCGCTAAGGCATTGGACCAAAAGACTGCGGGGTTTGGGTTTAGCAGCGAAGAGTTTCTTGTTAATTGTGGAGTTAATCAAGCTTGATTTTTTATAAAATCTCGTCAGAGAATCGTCAGAGTAATTATCCATCATAAACTATGAAAAACAACTCTACAACAAAATATCTTCTTTCTTCTTCTTTTTTTAATAGAACGGCAATTAATTTCTTCGGCGGTGAAAGTCTCGACGTTATCCTTTCCATTGAGACAGAAAATGGTTCAGGACACGATTTCAATGTGACCGGATACAAAGGCACCAAAAAGAAAACAATTTTTGTCTCAACTGTTGATTGACATTTTATAAAATCCGTAGTATTCTATTTACACAATGAAAATGAACCTTACAGTCAACAAAGTCTCTCACCATCGTAACGGCGTCAGTGGCGTGGGTTTCACAGTCGTCCTTTTCACCGATAATGAAAACAACGACGGACCGATGGTCGCCACTATCTCCGACGATGATTCCTCGGCGTGTCATGTTCTCAATGTAGGAGAATTGGTCAAGGGAAATATTGAATTCGCTAATGGTAACAGTTTTCGTGGGGACCATTATTCTCACGCTCTCCTTCCGTTGATTAAGAATCGTAACGACATGGCTTGACTTTTTATAAAGTCGGTGGTATTCTTTACCCATGTTGACCATCACACTACTCGAATCCAAAACCGTCAAACTCACCAAAACCGAAATCGATCTACTAACTACCCTTTGTAACGGTAGTGAGGTGATGGTCAATGAACCGAAGGGAACCTTTTGGTGTGAAGACATTGACCTTGAATTGGTCAAAACCACCGACGGAACCGTTCTCGTTAAATACCTCTCCGACAGTGGGTTGGGTGTCACATACACCGACACCCACTCCACCACCGAGGAAACGATCAATCACTGTCACATCGAATTTAATTTCTTCCGTAAGTCTGACCGTAAGACCCTTGATAAACAACTGAATTCCGTTCATAACACCTTCAACGTCAAGAAGAAACATCCTTTCTCATTCACCGTTGTTGACACGAACGCGGAAAAGTAATCGAAAGAATCCATTGACTTTGTATAAATAACCTCTATACTATTCCCACAATGAAAACAGCATCAAACATCAAACGTGGTTCCATCGTCACCAACATCCTCCCCATCAGTGAGGGTCGGCTAACACATCCTACCGGCACAGTCGGTCAGGTTCTCCGCCGGAAGCGGACTGGCCAGATTCTCGTTAAGTTTCGGGATGGATACGGCGTCAATGTTAAAATCACCGACATCACGCCGGCTCCAACCACCAACCAGAAGACACCCGTAGTCGGAGACCTGTTCTACTCCAGTTGGGGCTACGATCAGACCAACATCGACTTTTACCAAATCGTCGCAATGAAGGGCTGCACCGCCTCCGTCCGCCGATGTGCTGCAAAGCAAGTCAGCTACAGTCAGATGCAGGGCGTGGTCAAGGCGGACAAAGGCAACCTCTCAGGTGACACCAGGAACTATCGAGTGACCTACAGTGTCGAAGGAGAACCATCCTTCAAGGTGGCCTCCTACGCTCGTGCCTGGCCTACTGACGAGAATAAGGAACACAATTTCACTGAGTGGCATTAAACGAACCTCGGCCTATGGCGGGAAACCGCTGAATTCATTGTCCACTCTTATTCCGTAGTGGGGCCAGAACGGAACCTCTTTTTCT
>Ga0208942_1001036_pt1 | contig 10399 bp, 10 predicted proteins | sample GreLakmeSU08MSRF_FD_187704 | JGI IMG/M metagenome (GOLD analysis project Ga0208942, IMG submission 187704) | Freshwater lentic microbial communities from great Laurentian Lakes, MI, USA - Great Lakes metaG SU08MSRF (SPAdes) | ecosystem: Environmental > Aquatic > Freshwater > Lake | place: Great...
AATTAGTGCTCGGCGGTAGCCTTAAAGACGGAAGGGTGCCAGAGCGGACGAATGGAACGGTCTCGAACACCGTCGTGGGTTTAGGCCCACCGTGGGTTCAAATCCCACCCCTTCCGCCAATTTTTAATTTTTAAAACTTTTATGAAGGAATGTGAGCTCGAAGTTTGTCAGCGACAGGTTTTTCTTTAGGGTTCATTTCAATACCTCCGTCACCCATTCCAACATCAATTTTGCGCACGCCACCAACAAGTTGACGGAAACCAGCCGGCTCAATTGATGCTGCTTGATCTGATCCGTACATGGCACGATCTAGAGTTATATGGCGCTCAAGCGATGTCGCTCCCATTCCAATTGCGGCGTAAGAGATCGCTAAACCAGTTTCGTGACCGCTATATCCGACATTGCATTTATAGCGATTTTGAAGTGTCTTGATGCGTGAAAGATTCGCATCATGTTCGTCCATTGGATAGGTAGAGATACAATGCATTAATTCAAATGGGCACCCAGCCTTACGAAAAATCTCAACAGCGTCGTCGAGCATTTTAGTTGTGCTCATTCCAGTTGAAATAAAAGTTTTTCGTTTTTCTTCAGCGATCACCCTAAGTAATTCGGTATAAGGCAACATTGCAGATGCAACTTTATTAAAACTAAGGTCAAATTGTCGAAGAAATTTCTGACTTTCAACATCCCATGCTGATGCTGACCATGAAATGTTGTTTTCCTTACAGAACTTATCAATTTCTCTATAGTCTTCAAGTCCGAACTCGAGACCTTCTTTTTGTGCTCGTTGAGTCGTTCCCCACTGGCTTTCGCGAGCAGAATTTAGAAGTTCTTGCGTGTAGACAAGATCGATAGTCCGCTTTTGAAATTTCACAGCATCGGCACCTGCCCCCGCCGCAACGGTGATTAATTCTTTAGCGATTTCCAGACTTCCGTTGTGATTAATTCCAATTTCCGCGATTACAAAAACTCCCATTTTGAATTCCTCCTGAGGTAAAGACTAGCCATTCAAAAGTCGTCAGGAAGACAAGCCCGAACCTTCCTAATTTGTGATCAATTCCGTAACGAGACTTTTGAGAGACAACTGAGTTTTAATATCGTCCGAATTAGCAATCAGGTATCGGCGTAGATCGCCGAATATCGGCTCAAAGTTTTCAGTATTGAGACTTAGAAGCCAATCCATTCTTTCACTGAATTGGCTGTACAACGAATCCTCCAACGCCCATTTACCTGGCACAGGAAAGTTATAGCGCTTGTAGCCAGTTGGATTGAAAGCAAGAATCGGTTTGTTAAGAGCAAGGGACTCGCGCAACATGCTTGAGCACCACGCGACGACAACTTTTGAGTTACTAATCGTCTGGTACGAAGCAAACTCGTCACTTGTTCTTGCAACAAATGCAATATTTTCGCCAAGTTGATTTAGAAACCAGTGTTCTTCAGCTATAACGTCGTTGGTCTCCTCAGTGCGACCAGCAACTACTAAATGACTCTTATTTTCTCGTGAGTACTGTGCGAGGTATTTACACAGTTGCTCAGGATGTTCGTCTGGTCCGTAATCTGAAACTAAACAAATATCATAAATAGTCTGAGGCTGTTTTGATTGGTTTAAATTTAAGTACTGGTCAAGCTTCAATGAACCAACGACGTGAAAGTTTTCTACCTCAGCCTCATGCTTTGTGTATTGATCAATTTCATATCTCCCAATGCACGCAAGGTGCGAATGATAAATAGCCCAAGTATCTTTTGGAAAATCTAAGTCAATAGCCAAAGTTCCATTCTGCAGTGCGAGAAACGGCACATTTGTGACTGCTCGATCAAGTGATTGAAAAGGTTTTGAATTATGAACTCGCGTAACTACTAACTGTGGTTTAATTTGCATGATCAAAGATGCAAGGTATGAAGTTTGCAAACTCATTCCACGAGCTCGATTCATAATAAATCTGAATATAACCGCAGGATGAAGAGAGATTGACTGCATATTTGGTAATGGGTCAATAATCATCGACGTATATGTCTTTAGTGAATGCGCAAAGTCTTTAGCACCTTGTGAATGAATAATCACAACGTCAACTCGGGTTGCTCGCTTCACAGTGATTCTGTGTCTAGCGATGATCTTTATAATTTCAGTTAGAGAAGCCACTCGTCTGACGATCTCTTAGAAACGGCAATTTTTCACGTACATTTTTAACTTCTGTAATGTCAAAATCACAAAGCAAAATCTCTTGGCGACTCGAAGTAGCGAGGACTTCCCCCAAAGGAGAAATAACCATTGAACCCCCTACATATTGTTGTGATGGGCTAGAGCCAACACGATTGCAAGCAATGACGAACATTTGATTTTCTATTGCACGAGCCTTAAGAAGAGTTTCCCAGTGTGATTGGCGTTGTTGTGGCCAATTGGCAATTACTACAGCTGCTTGTGCGTCTGCGGCTTGCGCCCAAAGTTGATAGGCGAAACGAATGTCATAGCAAATTGCCGGAATAATTGTGACCCCGTCAAGATGGAGAACCGTTGAATCAGATCCACCAGAGTACGATTCACTTTCCCCATCCAGAGCGAATAAGTGCCGTTTTGCATATCGACCAACGCGGGTGCCTTCGCGTGAAATTTGAAACAAACAATTTTGGGATTCGTCAACACCTCCATAGATCACATTTGCCTGTTTGACTTTCGCAATTTCTGAAAAAAATTGATGGTGCTCATCAAGAAGTGATGACGCATTAGGGGACATCGAAAAACCAGAAAGCGTCATTTCAGGAAATACCAAAAGATCTAATCCATTTACATTTTTGATCATGTCAGTAATATTTTCAATATTCGCACTTTGGTCTTCCCAAACTTGATCAAGTTGGCAGATACCGACTCTCATACGAATGCTTTCAGTTGTATTTTCTAAAGACAGGTTTAACTATCGCGCCTTTAACATATTTATCGACTCCATCGTCCAAGGCTTTTCTCATAACCGTGAAAGTGTGTTCAAGTGCCTCTTCTGTTTCAGACAGCTGTTTTTTGTCATGTCGATAGCAGAAAATGAGTGCAGCCATTAACACATTTTTTTTGACCATTTCTTGCAAGAACAGAGTTCGCAACTCAAACGAAACTTTGCCTGACGAATCAAGCGTTAGGTAATAAGGATTTACAGCTGGACCAGAAACAACGAATTGTTTTTCGAGGCCATGTTTCTTTGCAATAGATCGCATCAGGTCACATAGTTTTTCGCCGTATGACCATAAATGCTTGATTACAGGTTCTTCTTGAAGAAATTGCATAGTGCGAATAAATGCACCGAGACTTGACATTTCTGCGCCGTGAGTTGTAGACAATAAAAATAGACGCTCCGCACCAGGAGTGTCTATTGAACCAAGCTTCATGATCTCTCGCTTGCCGCAAACGGCTCCAACTGAAAAACCATTTGCCATCGCCTTTCCAAATGTTGTCAGATCTGGATTAACTCCATAGACATGTTGGGCACCTTTGAGATGCCAACGAAACCCAGTAATCATTTCATCTAAAATAAAGACAATTCCATTCTTATTGCAGAGTTCTTGGACTTGTTTTAAGAAGTTTTCCTGTGGCGTACTAAAGGCGCGCGTGCAAGTAGCCCTGCCACAACAGCCAGAAGTATCTTTGTCAATTGCTGGGCACTCCATTGCGGCTGGTTCTAGCATTACGCATGCGATTTGATCTGGAAATTCTTCGATTATGCGGCGTAGAGATTCAATATCGTTATAGTTAAAAAGTTTTGTCATTGATATTGTTTCGTCTGGAACTCCACGAGACATGACTGTTGAGCCAATGAACCAATCGTCGTAACTAAAGAAAGGTTGTTGCGCACATCGTGCAACAAGTTTTCGACCTGTATATGCGCGGGATAATTTAACAGCCGCAGATGTGGCTGTTGATCCGTTCTTTGTGAATTTAACCATGTCAACTGAGTCAATGAGGCTGACCAATAATTCAGCCGCCCGCAATTCAACCGTTGATGCACGAGTTAGGTTGTTACCTTTTTCAATTTCTACCCAAGCAGCAGCGTTGATTACTGGTTCGGCGTAGCCAATGTTGACCGCACGCAATGCCATTCCGTAGTCCAAATATCGGTTACCTGAAGGGTCGAAAGAATACGAGCCTTCACCTCGCTCAAGAATTTGTGGCGCGTTTGACGGGTACTGGTCATCTCCGCGCGAATATGTATGAGCACCTCCAGGTATTACATGGTGCAATCGTTTACTAAAGTCCATTTTTAATTTCGCTTAGATGATCTAGACGTTCGAGTAACCGAAGAATCTTGGTATCTTCGGCAAGGGTATTTGGAAACCGCTTTTGGTCGTTGTTTTGCACTGCTTGCACGAAATCAGCGATTTCAGCGATGTATGGCTCCTCAGGCTTTACGTATCCAGGTTCTTGGGTACCCATCCCAACATTGATTGTTGTCCAATTGTCGTCTCCGGCATTTTTGTAGCGCACCGTATGCTCATGGTCACTGAAAACAATTTGGCCATTGGTACCAAGAATTCGCAACTCACGAGTCATAACTGGTCTCGAAACAACTTCGATCGTGATGTTTGCAAGTGGCCCATTTGGATAGCGCAAAATAAAGTGATAAATATCGTCAATATCCGCGTCGATTTCTGTAACTTTATCTCTCACACAGGAAAGAATGCTTGGGTCACCGAATAACGAGTTAAGCCATGTAAGTTCAAAGGCCACCATCTCACGACATCCACCTGTTTCACGCTGCCCGACATAGAAATCTTTGACCTTCTCCCATGGGTGCCAGTCAGGTAGATATTGCCCGTGCTGATAATTGAAGTTGAGTGGTTTTCCGATCACATTTTTCTCTAGCAGTTCTCGAATGCACTTGACGCCTTCAGAATAACGCATTGTGCACGACGGGGCTACAACTATTGGCTGTTTCGTAGCCTCTATTTGAAGTGCCTCAACCCGATCAGCATGGACTACGGATGCTTCAATGAAGCAAGGAATTTTGCGACCCACAGAATCTTCTGCGTATTGCATATGTAGTGCTGGGCCAGTCGAAATAATCAGTGCATCTGGTTTAAAACTCTTAATCGCCAATTCATAATCAGAGAATGGAAAGATGTTGTACTTGGTTACGGCTTCGTTACGGCGATCCTCCCGTGGATCAAACCCGGCTATCTCTTTATGCCCCAGTGCAAGCAAATTTCTGATTCGACGCTTGCCCATAGAACCTAGTCCAACTACCAGAAATTTCATAGACTTGCGTCCTTTAGTTTCAAAATTTGTTCAACACAAATGAAATCATAAATATCATCAATTTCATAACATTGTGATCGGTCAATTATAAAGTATGTCTGGCGTTTTGGATAAAAAGTTTTTTCGTCAAGCAGAACCTTAATTTTGGATATATACGCAACACCAAAAGGGTAAAAGTGTGTGGGATCATCCTGTCGTCGCGTGATTTGAGTAATGGCATTAAATCGCATTTCTGTTTTGTCAACTATTTCTAACAATAAAGAAGTACTAAAATTTGTCACTCCAATTGAGACAATTGAGTCAAAGTTGGGGCTTAAATTATTTAATTTCTCTAACATCACGTCGATGTCTGTTTTTTTTCTAATCGGACTAGTTGGCTCAAGTAAAACGATGTACTCGAATTCTTGCCCGAGGTTACGGTAGAAATCAATCGCATGTTTTACTGCTTCAAAACTTGTTGATTTGTCGCCTGCAAGTTCTGCGGGCCTTAAAAACGGAACTTTTACGCCAGCACTTTCTGCCACAGCTGCGATCTCTGGACTGTCAGTCGAAACACAAATTTGATCTATAAATTTAGATTCTTTAGCGCTCTCGATTGTCCAGACGATGAGTGGTTTACCCAAAAGAGGTCTAATATTTTTGCCCGGTAGGCCCTTGCTTCCGCCGCGTGCTGGGATCACCGCCAGCACCTTCTTTGATTTAATCATTAGTTGTTTGATACCAGTCCCTACTAGCACGGTCAAAGTCATCTATTCGCCCGACGTCGGTGAAATAGCCATCCATCTCGTAAGCGATTAGTTTCAGGCCTTTTTCGTTGCTTCTGGCGAATAGATCCGGCATGTCTAATGGTTCGTTTTGGTTAACTAGATCAGTTACTACTTTTGAGAGCACATATATGCCAGCGCTAATAAATTTTTGAATGATCGGCTTTTCAGCAATATCAATAATTCTTTCGCCATCAAGGTTTACAACTCCAAATGGAATTTGTTGTGACCATTTTCGAACGACCATAGTCGCATCAGCATTGTGGATTTGGTGAAAGTCAATGACATCCCCAAAATTTTGAGCAGTCAGAATGTCCCCATTCATTACAATCAGGTTCGAAGATAAGTCTTTGCCAATTGAGCCGATTGCTCCAGCAGTGCCCAACTCTTGCGATTCGTGGACGTAACTAATCTCTGCACCGAATTGTTTTCCATCGCCGAAGTACTCTTCAATTTGATCGCTCAAATAGTTAACTGAAATGAAGAACTTACAAAAACCTTGTTCAACAAAGTTCTGGACGATTGACTCAAGAATCGGTCGGTTGCCAACTTTCAACATTGGCTTCGGAATTTGTTCCGTCATTTCGCCAAGACGTCGCCCCCGTCCACCAGCCATTAGTAACACAGGTTCCTCGTGTGTCCGCATTCCGACAAGTTCGTCAAGCGAAAGAAGCCCACAAACTTTGCCATCAGATTCAACAATCGGTAGGTGGTGAAAAACATTTTCTCGCATCAATTTGAGACTTGTCTGCCGCGAAGTTCCTGGAGCGACACATTTTGGCGAAGGATTCATGATGGTGCTGCATGGATCTTCAAGAACTACATCACTTAATATCGCACGCCTGATAATTCCGTCTGTTATGACACCAAGTAATTTAAGATTTTCATCTGCCACAAGAACAATTTGTTGTTTGGCATTATCAAGGCGTTCGATGACGGTGCGAATGGTGTCGGTTTGGTTAACAAGGGTCTCGCGCCAAGATTTCATTCGTGGGCCAATCTGATTGCTCCAGATCCACCAATTGTCATTCGCTTACGAAGTAAAGACTGGTTTAACTCAACAGTCGACAGCACATTAGCAATTCTACTGCCAGCTCCACCCTTCCAATAAGGGTTGTCTGTCTTTGCACATTCTGCTCGCCAGACATCATCAAAAAGACAGAAACACGCTGACTTGTAAATCTCGTCAGTTGAATAATTTGTATCCTTGACGTTGCTTCCTCTAAGCCGTCCCAATTGACGTGAACCAATATTCACTGTTGGTGTCCCGAATATTGGAGTCTCTTTGATTCCGGAGGATGAATTTCCGAGGCAAGCAATTCGATGCTCGATATTTTTGGATAACGCGAGAATACCGTGATACATAAATCTACCAAGCGATTTGTGCAATTGAAAATTCTTCAGTTTCAATGAATTAAAGTTCTCTAGCTCTGCGATAATTGCGCGACCACCGGCGTCATTATTTGGGTATGTCGCAATAATTTGCACTCCGTCATTTGCTAATTTTAACAATGCATCTAGACAAGGTTTAATTTGTGATGCCGCATCTCCAGATTCTGTCGTCACAGAGTGCTGGGTAAACAAAACTATTGGTTTAGTAAGATCAAGGTTTAATTTTTCTGTGATTTCTTGGGGACTAGCAAAACTTCCAGCAGTTATTAAATCAATCGCTGGAAACCCAACGGTGTGAACTCTCCATGGCTCTTCACCCATGGCGATGATTCGTTGAGTTGCTTCATCATTGGTGGTGAAATGCAGGTGTGAAAGCTTTGTCATTGCATGGCGGACTGAATCGTCTAGCGCACCACCTTCAGTAATGTCGCCACCTTCAATATGTGCTGTTGGAATGTTCATTTGTGTTGATGCGATTACGGCCGCAAAACCTTCAAATCGATCTGCGTACACAACCATAAGGTCTGGTTTGAGAATCGCAAGGGCGTGACTGATATTCACAATTCCGCTTCCAATCGCCTGTGGAGTAGCCAACGCAGTATCCGATGCCATTTCAATTATTACTTCTGTCGCGATTTCGAAGCCATCTCTGGTGATCTCTTCGCGAGTTCGGCCAAAGTTTGCATCTAGGTGCGCACCTGAAACAATCAGTTGATATTCAAGCTCAGGATGGTTACTTATCGCTTTGAGGATTGGAAACTGAAGACCGTATTCGGCTCTGTTACCTGTAAAGACTGCAACCTTACGTTTTGCCATAGCAAAAGTAATTCTACTTCTCCGGATGCATTAGACGATAAAAACCATCATAAATATTGACTGTTGGTTGCCAGTCGAGCTGTTTTATTGTCTCTTCAATGTCGAGGATGATACAAGACGGCGCACTAGTTGATCTTGCTGAAATTTTAAAGTCACTTCTACTGGCAATTTGAAGAGCAGTTTCAGCGAGTTTTCTGATTGAAGTACCGTCTCCACTGCCAATATTAAAAACTTGGTCTTTATATTTTTTGGAGTCATTAAAAATAATTTTTGTGATTGCCTGAGTTGCGTCTTCGATCCATAAAAAATCTCTTATTGGTTCTAGAGATTCAACTTCTATCTTGTTGTCAATTTTTGCTTGCTGAATAATTGTATTAGTTACGTTGTTTGGACTCATACCATCTCCGTAGAGGTTTGAAATTCTAAGCACAAAACTGTTGCTGTTTGTCAAGATCGCTTGTTCTCCGGCAACTTTTAACTTCGTATATATATCTGCCGAGATTAGCTCATCCGTTATCGAATGTTTATTAGTAGAAGAGTCACCGTACACAACTGCAGACGACGCATAAATAATTTTACTAAATTGTTTTTTCGTTAAACTTTCTATTAACTCTGACGCATTTTTGAGTGCGTCATCTCCACCATTTTGCGCACCCGACCTACTGTTCTCTTCTGCAAGATGTATTAATACATCGCCTCTAGGGGTATCTTTATAATCAGATACTTGCAAGAGCCCGTCAATTTTTCGCCGTGAAACTCCGACTATTTCTATATTTGCTTCTTGGTTCTGGCGCAGTTTAGAAACAAGATGTTTGCCGAGAAAACCGGAGGCGCCGGTTATTACAACTCTCACCGGCTCTTATCTATATCATCGGGTAACAAGTGCTGGTCTTTGGATAAAGCGTGCTTTGCACGACTTCCAATTATCTTCATTAGGTCATTGGCTGGAATAGGGCCTAATCCGGGACGTTTAACCCATAAATTTTCTTCAGAGAAGAGTTCTCCGGCTGCAACATCCTTAATTGTCACGACTGTTGCATATGCAAAATCAATGACAGGTTGCTCACCTGCCAGAACCGTTTTAGCACCACCACGCGCCGACCAAATGGCAGTGCTTCCAATAATCAGGTCGTGAAGTTCAGGGGGTTCAATTGAAATTGGGACATCAGGTCCGGGCCAAGTCCTTGAAACTGTGAAATGTTTTTCTAAGATACATGCGCCAAGAGATACGGCCCCGAGACATGTCCAAATGTTTGTTGAATGATCAGAAAGCCCAATCGGGACATCAGGGAATTCTTCTATCAATTGAGAAATTGCACCAAGACGAACATTTTCGTAAGGAGTTGGATACATGCTTGTGCAATGGAGCAGTGCAACTTGAGTTCCTGCATCTCTAATTGTTGCGACCGTCTTCTTAACTGATTCAAGATCATTCATCCCTGTAGAAACAATCATTGGTCTACCCATCGCAGCAATGTGGGCGATTAATGGAAGATTGTTACATTCCCCTGACCCAATTTTAAATGCTGGAACTTTCATTTCATTCAAGCGGTCAGCTGCCTCGCGTGAGAATGGAGTCGAAAGGTACATGATTCCTTTTGACTCGCAATAACGCATTACTTGAATTTCTTCGGATTCAGTGAGTTCGCACCGCTTGATAATGTCCCACAACTTTTCTGTAGAGATTTCACCAGGAGTCATATCTGTTGGAATCATCTCCTGCTCAGTTATGTGGCACTGAAATTTAATTACCTCAGAACCAGCATCTACAGCCGCATCTACCATCTGGAGTGCTTTATTGACGTCACCTTCGTGGTTGATGCCAACTTCGGCAATTACGAATGGCGGAAAATCGGGGCCAATCGATCTGTTACCGATTTTGATTTCTGTGGTTTTGTTACTCATCGCAGCCTAAATATTATAAAGCTCATGCTTGTAGCGACCTAAGTTTTTTGGGTTGCTAAACCACTCAATTGTTTTTGCTAAGCCCAACTTGAATCCGTCAATACCGCTAAATTCGGGTTGCCACTTCAAAGACTCACGAGCCTTTGAATTATCGGCAAACAATCTGTCAACTTCACTATTAGCAGGACGTAATCTTTGACTTTCTGTCTCAAGTTTAAATTTTTTATTAGTTAATTCTCCAATGAGTCGACCAATTTCTTCTACCGAAACTTCAAAGTTACTTCCA
>Ga0208942_1001037_pt1 | contig 10395 bp, 12 predicted proteins | sample GreLakmeSU08MSRF_FD_187704 | JGI IMG/M metagenome (GOLD analysis project Ga0208942, IMG submission 187704) | Freshwater lentic microbial communities from great Laurentian Lakes, MI, USA - Great Lakes metaG SU08MSRF (SPAdes) | ecosystem: Environmental > Aquatic > Freshwater > Lake | place: Great...
GTTGCAACCAAGAGAGTATGTCCATCTGGTGGTGCTTTAGCCGTGAGTTCTGCAGCTATCGTGTTTGAAGCGCCTGGTTTATTTTCAACAATAAAAGTACCTTTTAGTGAATCCGTCATTTTTTCGGCCAACATGCGGGCAATGATGTCGGTACCACCTCCAGCGCCTGCACCAACCATTAGTTTTACGGATTTAGTGGGGTAAGTTTGTGTGAGGCCAGTTAGAGACCAGAAACTTAAACAAATAAAGAAAAAAAAGCGATAAATATTCTGCATGGTTTGTCTCCTTTGGTTTTAAACGTTAAGCGAAGAATTATTTCGATGAGAAATCCCCATCTTGCAAGCCAGTTCGAATGCATTCAGCATCGCTCCAATATTGGCTTTATCCTGACCTACGATGTCATAAGCTGTCCCATGTGCTGGAGTGGAAATGGGGATAGGTAGGCCGCCATGGACTGTCACGCCTTTTTCGAACCCCATCAATTTCATGGCAATTTGACCTTGGTCGTGATACATCGTGACCACGCCGTCATAACCGTTGTCTTTTCTAATCGCGCGAACGAATGTTGTATCAGCCGGAAATGGTCCTTCTGCTGCAACTCCTTGTTGGGCTGCAAGTGCTACACCGGGTGCAATGATGCGAATCTCTTCATCTCCAAAATTACCGTTATCACCGTTATGAGGGTTGAGTCCACAGACCGCTAATCGAGGATGCGAGGTACCTGCATTCTTTAATGCGTTGTTAATCATGAGAATAGCTTCTGCTACTTTTTCCGGTGTGATCAAGTGACTGACTTCCTTGAGTGCTACGTGCGAGGTCACTCGAGCAGTCCATAAATTCTCTAACACGTTGAGTTCACCGCATACACCGTCGAATTTCAGTAACTCTGCAAACCAACGTAACTCGTCTTCTGATTGCATTCCGCCAAAGCGAAGTGCAGTTTTGTTAAGCGGAGCAAAGCAGAATGCATCTGCTTTGCCAGCGGTAACCAAATGCGCGCCTTCGGCCAAGCCTTCCATCATGTACTTTCCGTTCTCTGTGCCTGCATGGCTTGGTTGAAAGAGGCTGGCATCTAATCCAGACCAAGGGTGTACCTCTACAAAAGAAGGAAATTCAAAGGCTTTTTTTTGGCCAATCAAAATGATATTGGCTTTCTCTGCAGTGTCTGATCGATGGAGCAGTTTTTCCACTAATTCAGGGCCAATACCCGCTGGATCGCCCGTAAACAATGCAATGGTAGGTTTTGAGTTTGACATTTAATTGTTTCCAATAAAGTATTTAGGAATGACGGTGGTGATCCAAGGTACGTAGGTAATGAGTAACAAGGTTCCTACTAATGGAATGTAAAAAGGCAACATCTCGCGAAGTACTTCACGCATTTTGACTTTGGCGATATCTGAAACGAGATATAGCGATAGTCCCATCGGGGGGGTTACTAACCCGATCATTAGATTGAAAACTACTACCATGCCCAAGTGAACAGGATCAACACCTGCTGCTATCAGGGGCTTGGCAATGATGGGGGCTATGACTAAGATAGCTGTAGTGCTGTCTAAGAACATACCCACCAAGATAAGCATGACATTAACTATCATCAGCAGGACAAAGGGCTCTTTTGAAACAGAGAGCATTCCTGCTGTGATTTGTTGGGGGATTTGTTCAACCGACAATATCCAGCCAAACAATGCTGCTATCGACACAATTAGCAAGATGCCAGAGGTCGCACGAATGGTTTCAAAAGCAGCCAGTCGAAGTCCATTGAGTGTTAGTTTCTTGTAATAAACCACCCCAATAAATAAGGTGTACGCAACGGTTACTGAAGCCACTTCAGTTGGTGTGAACCATCCCCCCAACATGCCAACTGTTAGCAACAAGGGTGCTGCCAAAGCGGGCAAAGCTGGCCACATATCAGACCAAAACTCCTTCATGCTAGGCCATCTTTCTGCTCTTGGGTAATTGCGCTTTTTTGCCAACCATGCGGCCATTAGCATCAACATCACTGTGCATAACAAACCCGGCAAAATTCCTCCTAATAGCAACTGGAGGACTGAAGCACCCGTGACGGTTCCATAAATGATTAAAGGAATGCTAGGAGGGAATATGGGTCCAATTATGGCTGAAGAGCATGTGACTGCACATGCAAACGGCACATTGAAACCTTTTTCTCGCATTGCATCTATTTCAATACGACCTAATCCACCAATGTCTGCCAACGCAGAGCCTGAGATGCCTGAAAAGACCAAGCTTCCGAAAATATTGACTTGAGCTAAGCCGCCGGGCAATCGTCCGACTGCAGTATCGGCAAACTTATAGATGTAATGCGAAATTCCGGAGCAATTCATGATGCTGCCGACAAACAAAAATACAGGTACCGCGATCAGTGGAAATGAGTCTAGCGAGTAGAGCATGCGTTGCGCCACCATATCGGCGGGAATGCCGTTTGAAAACAAATAGACCAAGCAGGGTAAGCCAATCGCCAACACCACAGGAAAGCCCAATAGGAATAGACCTAGAAAAGAAGCAATTACAAGATATCCAGCCACTGGGTATTTCCTTAGGTTAAGTTGGTTGTTTTTGCGTCTGCGTGTCCAGATTTAATGAGATGCAGCAAAACCATCGAGGTTTCAATCGCCAGTAAAAACATACCAAGTGCTAGTGGCGCCATAAAAATGGGGAAGGGCATTTCAAGCGTTGCTGTTTGGTTGTCAAGATTTCTAGAAATTGTGACCAAGGCGGATATACCTACAGTTACAAAAAAAATAATTCCCGAAAGCTCCACCACCATCTGTGTCCACCAACGGATTCGCTCAGGCAAAAATGCCTGAACTTCTTCCATACAAATTTGTCCACCCTCTCTTGTTACGAAGGAAGCCGCAAGAAAAGATAGACAAATTAAAAAGTAACGCGCTAGTTCTTCTGCGCCGCTCATAGGAACATTGAAAACGCCTCTCATGACAACTTGCGCTAGAGGTGTTGCTATCAATAAAAAAAGTAATAGCAGGCTAGCCCATCGAATGAGAGTTCGGGTTTTATCAAGAACGAGCGACATTTTGCGATTTACTTAACAGCTCGAATTTCTTCGATGTAGTTGTTCCACTCAGGAAAGTCTTTGTTGATTTGACCTAAAACTGCTTTTCTAAACGCGTCTAGATCTAATCCATCCTTAGGTTCAATAAAAATCATACCTTTTGCTTCTAAGTCTTTTCTGTATTGCGCTGAAGTTTCGCGGTCCCAGTCAAGCGTTTTCTTACCAATTTCTGCCATCGTGTCTTCTATGATTTTTCGGTCTGAAGTGGCAATACCTTGCCACATACGCTCGTTTACAAAAACCGATAGGACGGACTGCATATGATTAGTCATCATGACGTATTTTTGACCCTCGTATAACTTAAGGTTAAAAATATTAGGAAGAGGATTTTCTTGACCTATTACCAAGCCAGTGGCCAACGCAGTTGCCAATTCAGAGACTTCTACAGGCGTTGCAACAGCCCCCATACCAGTTAACATAGAAGACCAAAGTTTCACTGGTACACCTCGGTATTTTTTACCAGCCATATCTTTTGGCGACAAAACTTTCTCTTTAGAAGTAAGTTGACGTGTACCTTGGAAAAAACTACCCACAATTCGCATGCCGCCTTTGTCTACTAGCTGCTTATTTATTTCTTGTAAAGCTTTAGAAGTTCTTGAGTCAGTTGCGCGAAGACTATGTTCTGCATCTCGGTAAACAAATGGCGTATTGAATACGGCTGTAGCTGGCAATATCTTGCCAAGTGATGCGAAATCGTGATGACCCATAGCGATAGCTCCCGACTTGATGCCATCTACCATTTCGCCTACACCGCCCAATTGAGAATTTGGATAGACCTGAATTTCAATACGGCCATTGGTGCGTTCTTTGACGAGTTTCGCCACTTCATCAGCATAAAGGGTTTGCGGTGCGTTAGCAACACCTACGTGTGCGTAGCGTAATTTTGTTTGAGCCCAAGCTGATTGGCAGGTAATTGCACAAGCAGTTGCTAAAGATACAAGCGCCCAAGTTGCGATATTCTTTTTCATACAAGTCTCCTTCTTTGGTGGTTTAAATTAACGATCAATCACTTTGACAATAGCGGAAGTGTCTAGTTCAGCATGGCCCATATGAACCAACATGCGGTACAAGGTTTGTGCCTGTGCGGTCATGGGTGTGGGAATCTTCAAATCTGCAGCAAAGCTTTGCACCATGTCTAGGTCTTTAAGCAGTTGCCTTGCATATCCACGTGGAGAAAAATCTTTCGCCAACATCCTAGGGAATATTTGTTGAAATAGGACGCCATCAGCATGGCCGCCTGCTAAAGCGACTGGGATACAAGATGCATCTATTCCTGCCTGTTCAGCCAATACGGCAGATTCCGCAATAACTGCATGTAAACAACCGACTATTAATTGGTTCAATGTTTTTGCTACTAGACCACTACCTGGAGGTCCTACTAAAGTAAGCCGAGCCGATACGTTTTTCAATAAATCTTCTACTCGCTCGAAATCTTGCGCATTCGCACCGACCATCACAGTCAAGCTTCCATTGCCAGAGGCTACTGGACCACCTGAAACTGGGGCGTCAATCCAAGCGCAACCTGTTTGTTTGCTAAGGGCATCAATACAGACACGACCTTGACTCACTGGATTAGTAGAAAAATCTATGATGCATTGCGGTGGGCGAATGACTTTTGCAACACCATGATCGCCAAAAACTACTTGCTCTACTGCATAGAAAGTAGGCAAATTTAAAAGAACAATATTGCCTGCCAATACAGTAGATTGGACATCGGCATGGATCTTTACACCATGTTTTTTCGCTTGTTGCTGTGCATCTGGGTTTATGTCATACCCATGTACTGAATAGCCTTGGCTCAGCAAATGCTTAGCCATTGGCAATCCCATTAAGCCTAGACCGATATAACTTAGGACGGGTTTGTCGCTCATTCCAACCCCATGGCGTAAATACGATTTGCATTTGACCTAAAAAGCATGTCTTTTTCTTGTTCAGTAAAGTTAGCCACAATTTTTTCAAATCCACCGTAGATTTCATCAAAAGATGCGCATACCTTATCGACAGGAAAATTACTTGCAAACATGCATCGTACGATCCCAAATAAATCAATTAATGTTTCAACAATCCCCCCATTGGCTGCTATGGTCCAAGGACTTTTAGGTATCCCAATGCCAGAAATCTTGATGGATACATTCGGACACTCGCTTACTTTTTGCATGGCTTGTTTCCATTGGAGTAATCCAGCGCTGCTTCTATCCGCTGGTAAGCCTGAGTGGTTAATGATGATTGAAGTCTCAGGGTAGGCGCTTGCCAGTGCATGTGCTTCATGCATATGCCACCAAGGTGTTTGCAAATCAAACCTTAGGCCTAATCGACTGAGGGAATCAAAGCCAATACGCCATTGCGCGTTTTCCATACCGCCTGGTTCGTTATTGCCAGGATTTGCGTGGGCTTTGGGTTTGTGACGAATGCTTCTTACAAAATTAAATTGGCTTTGAAACTCTAACTTTTCTTCTGCGTCCAGGTCGTCTAGTCGCACGTGCATCACTGCGACGGTTGGTAGTCGTTGAACTTTTCTCATTTCAGCAAAGTAGAGAGCTTCACCCTTGTCATCTAAGGGATCCCATTCGGTTTCAACGTAGACACTACCTTGTATTTGGTAATTTTGAGCATCATTTAAATAATCTGCTAACAAGTAATTTTTGCGTATTGCTTTGTAGTCGCCATATCGAAAGGGGATGGGTGTGGCATCGCATAACCATGGGTGGTAGTTTTTTGACAAATCCCAAAGATGGTGGTGCGCATCAACGATCCTTCTTTGATGCGGTGATTGACCAGCTCCAGAATTCATGAAAAATAACTTCTCTAATCTGTAATTACGCATTATGCTAAGGACCTTTCAGTCAATATTGCCTATGGTTAACCCTTCATCTACCAAGAAACTTGCGTCTACTCCCCAACCAGCCATTAGTCGCTTGGCCTTACATAACGAAGTCACATTGCGCCTGCGCGACATGATCGTAGAGGGCCAACTCGAAGCAGGTGCGCGTATACAAGAAATGGAATTAGCTCAGGTCCTAGGGGTATCGCGTACCCCAATACGTGAAGCCATCAAAGTTCTGGCATCTGAAGGATTGGTGGATATGCTTCCGCTCAAAGGTGCTGTTGTAAAACAATTCTCTGATAAAGACGCGCAAGATATGCTGAAAGTGATCGCGGTATTGGAATCATTTGCAGCCAAGCAGGCTAAGGCAGCAAGCCAAGCTGAGATAGATCATATTTTGGCGTTACATCAAAAGATGCAGTCTCATTACAAGCGCAAAAACCGCAGCGAATATTTTGCTTTGAATCAAAAGATTCACGATAGTTTGATTGCTCTTTCTGGCAATGACACCTTAATAGGCTTACACGCTACTTTAAGTAAGCGGATGAGGCGTATTCGTTTTACAGGCAACACAATGCAAGTCAATTGGGATGAAGCCATGCAAGAACATGAATCGATGATGGATGCATTAGCGTCTGAAGACTTCAGCCGCCTAGCTAAAACTATGGAGCAACATATTTTGAATACTTGGCCGCGATTGCAAAGAATTGCTTTTACCAATAAATAACAGCAATGTGCGAGAAAAACATTTTTTGGGTTGGCAATCATTAAGAGAATAGCTTTATTACTTAACCTCCAGATACTGGACGGTACAGGGGTGTCCAGAGCAGGGAATTCCTAATTAATTGCCTTAGGTCCAAGCATGTCTAGACGGTTTGACGCCCCGCCCAGTATTCAAAAAATAAAGCCCTAACCCTAACTCCCAGCATGTACATAATCTCATTTGAACCACAGGAGAAATATCATGAAAAAATTCCTAGCAAGCTTTATGACAAGTTTGTGCCTTACATCTGTATGGGCTTGGCCAGATAAACCCGTTACCATCATTGTTCCGTTTCCACCAGGTGGTTCAACAGATTTAATCGCGCGAACTTTGGCACCTAAACTTCAAGAAAAATTTGGTGGAACGTTTATTACCGACAACAAAGCAGGCGCGACGGGAACCATTGGTGCTGCGATCGTTGCCAAAGCACCGCCAGATGGGCATACCTTATTCGTTTCATCTTTGGGGCCATTTGTCATAGCACCGCATTTGCTGCAAAAGGTTGCTTACGATGCTTTAAAGGATTTCGACTACATCACGATTGCCGTGCAAGCCCCTAACGTATTGGTTGTGCCCGCCAATTCACCCCATAAGTCCATGGCGCAAGTGGTTACTTATTTAAAGGCCAATCCAGAAAAAATGACTTTTGCTTCTTCTGGTAACGGAAGCAGTGACCACCTCACCGCCGAATTATTTTGGCTGCAGACTGGTACCACTGGTATCCACGTGCCTTACAAAGGCGGTGGCTCCGTCATGACAGACTTATTAGGCAGTCAGGTAGATTCTTCTTTCATGAACGTCAATACCGCCATGCCACAAATCTTGGCGGGTAAGTTGCGCGCACTCTCCATCACCAGTGCCAAGCGTTCGCCTTTGCTAACCAATGTGCCTACCTTGGAAGAGTTGGGTATCAAAGAGACCAATGTGTATTCATGGCAGGCTGTTGCTGCGCCCAAGGGTTTACCCTCTGATCTCAAGGCAAAGTTACACGCTGCCATCGTCTCGAGCCTGAATGACCCCCAAGTCAAACCTAAGTTACTCGAATTAGGATTTGAAATTGTGGGCAATACCCCAGAACAATTCACCGCTTACCAAGCTGCTGAATTTGCCCGCTGGAAGAAATTGATAGAAACCCGCAACATCAAAGCAGATTAAGTATGGACAGGTGGGTGTCATTTAAAAGTTGGCATCCCTTTTGCTAAATCTAAAACGATTGGCCGGTTTCTTGACATTCAATTTTTCAATTGAGCTAAATAAAACAGGTCTACAGAGCCAGCCAATCTCTTTCTCGCTATTGCTAACAAAAGGAAAAAGTACAGACAGATCAAACTAAAGGAGCCCGATATGGATACCTCGAATGCATTGCGAATAGATGCCAACTCCCGTCAGTGGGAAGGGCAACACCATGGGTCAGACGACCGCAAAAAGCAACGCGCGAGTAAATTACAGGCTCTTTTTGCATCGATCGAATCTGGTGATTTAGAGTTGGCAAAACAAGCGCTTGCTGCATTTACAGCGTTTGACAGGCCCAACCTACAAGACGCCGATATGGCCAAAATTGCTTCTGCCTTGCAGGATGGCAATATCTATTCAGCCCAGTACTTCATGCGTGAGTACAAAACCAAGTCCATCAATGCGCAAAGTTTGAGTGCTTTTAAAGTACCCAAAAACTTAGTTGGTCCAGGAAACCAAACAACCTATGAATTGCCTGGGTTTAATCGGGTGGACATTAGGGCCTGATTACTTGCTGAAATGCGGTGGCAGTTGCCTCAGGTGATTCTGATTCAGTTATCGCACGAACGACTGCGACTGAACCTACACCGGTTTTAACTACTGCTGGTAATCGCTCAAGGTCTATTCCGCCAATGGCCACCAGTGGATAGTTTTGCATTAACTGTGCGTAGCGCTCCAACCTACCAAGCCCTTGAGGCGTAGTCACCATGCGCTTGAGGGTGGTTGGAAACACTGCACCTAAAGCTATGTAACTGGGTGAATGGCGATCGGCCAACAGCATTTCTTTATATCCATGGGTACTTAAACCTAAGCGAAGACCAGCAGATCGAATTTTTTCTAAAGGCGCCTCTTGCATGTCCTCTTGCCCTAGGTGTACTCCGTAAGCACCTGCAGCTATGGCTTCTTCCCAATGGTCGTTGATGAAGAGCAATGTGTTCGTGCCTTGCGTGGCTGCAACGGATGCAGCTACTTCTTTTGCAACTGCGGCTTTATCGTCTGATTTAAAACGCAACTGAACGGTTGGAACATCTGCTTTGGCCATTCGCGCGATCCATAGTGCGTTTGGCAAAACTGCATAGAGACCTAGCTGTATCGGACACGGCGCAAATCCATTTTCTCTTGGGAAAGCAGACATGCCAAAGTCACTTGCGTTTGTTGGCCATAGCGCGATATCAAAAGCACCCAATCGCTCACTTTGAGTTTGCCACGCATGCACGATGCATTGGGCATCGTGCTCTACAAAACCCAGCATGCGGCAACCCACTAATACGCCTTGCATTTCCAACGATAGTGACGCGATATTGGGAATCAGCACTGAATTGCCTGAGCACTGCGAATAGCTGAGTGTTTCACCCACTTTTAATTGGGTGTAGCGCTCTGCTATGCCATGTGCGATAGCAGACGCAGAGTTAGGTGTAGGAGTGTTGATCATGCGTGGTGCCAAAAAGGTGTACCTAAAACAGGTGTGCTGGGCTGTGCCGTATCTTGCGCTTGCATAGCACCTGCTAAGAATGCGTTGTGTCCAGCTTGTACAGCATCTGCGAATGCGCCTGCCATAGCCACTGGGTCTTGCGCCAACGCCACAGCAGTGTTGAGCAACACCGCGTCATAGCCCCATTCCATGACTTGACAGGCATGGGATGGAAGTCCTAATCCGGCATCCACGATCAACGGCACATTTAGACGCTCTCTGAGTGTTCGCATTGCTGTGGGGTTGACGGGTCCTTTGCCAGTGCCTATGGGTGCTGCCCACGGCATGACGGCTTGGCAACCGACATCGACCAATCGTTGGCACAGCACCAAATCTTCGGTGCAATAGGGGAGCACTTTGAAGCCTGCTTTGATAAGACGGCTGGCAGCTTCAGGCAAATTTAAGGTGTCGGGTTGCAAGGTGTAATCGTCACCGATCAACTCGAGTTTGATCCAGTCGGTATTAAAAACTTCACGCGCCATTTCAGCAGTCGTGATGGCCTCTTGCAAACTATGACAGCCAGCAGTGTTGGGAAGTACAGGCACCTTGGCTTCGCGAAGCAAGTTCCAAAAACTCTGCGATGCTTCGCCACCAGCGCCCGTTTGACGACGTAACGACGCAGTCAACATTGCCGGTTGCGCGCGCTCGACGGCAGCGAGCAACACACTAGGAGAAGGGTAGCGTGATGTGCCCAAAAGAAGACGACTTGAAAACGTCTCGCCATACAGCGTGAGGGGTGAAGAAGAAGACATAGGGGATTCCATGGACATTAACCGCCCGTAATAGGCGCGATGAGTTCTATCTGATCATTCGCTTGCAGCACATGGCTTGCGTATTGCGTTTTAGGAACAAACTGTAGATTGACTGCGGCAGCAAATGGCGGCGCAATGCCCACGCATTGCACTGCGTCTGCCAAAGTGGCATTGGCAGGCAGTTCGTGTGGCGCTTGGTTGATAAGCACTTGGATAGGGGCTGATTCAGACATGTTCAAACTTCAAAGAAAATTGTTCGGCGAG
>Ga0208942_1001038_pt1 | contig 10370 bp, 7 predicted proteins | sample GreLakmeSU08MSRF_FD_187704 | JGI IMG/M metagenome (GOLD analysis project Ga0208942, IMG submission 187704) | Freshwater lentic microbial communities from great Laurentian Lakes, MI, USA - Great Lakes metaG SU08MSRF (SPAdes) | ecosystem: Environmental > Aquatic > Freshwater > Lake | place: Great...
ACATCACAGCAATATCGTCGGCAACATGCTGAACAACTGCCAAGTCATGCGAGACAAACAAATAACTTAAGTTCAGTTTTTCTTGCAACTCGGCAAGCAAGTTGAGCACGCCAGCACGAACGCTCACGTCAAGCGCCGAAACTGGTTCGTCGAGCGCAATAATTTTTGGATTTAAAGCGAGTGCGCGAGCGATAGCGATGCGTTGGCGCTGTCCACCCGAAAACTCGTTTGGATACTTACTCGCCTGTTCGCGGTTCAAGCCAACTAGTTCGAGAAGTTCTAAAACTCTTCTATCTTGTTCATCTTGAGTTGCGCCAAAGTTGTCAAGCGGTTCGGCGATTGCGTCACCAATTGGCAACCGAGGGTCAAGTGACGCAAATGGATCTTGAAAAACTATCTGCAAGTCTTTGCGCATCTCTAGGCGATCAGACTTTGAAAGTTTGGCAACATCACGACCCAAAACAGAAATGGTCCCGGCTTCAGGGGCCACCATATTTAAAATTTCAAGCAAAGTTGTTGTTTTGCCACAGCCAGATTCACCGACAAGCGCCAAACTATGACCCTGGCGCAACACAAGATCGACACCATCGACTGCATAGACAGAACCAACGCGACGACGCAATAAAGCGCCTTTCATCAGTGGGAATGTTTTTTTCAGGCCGCGAATTTCAAGTGCGATCGCGTCGGTTGTTGTGCCTTGTGCAACGTGCGCTGGACCTTCTTGAAACATTTTGCCCGCTGCTTGTAATCCAAAAATTTCGCCCTGACGCAGACACGCGGTCATGCGTGTCGCTGAAAGATTTATAAGTTGAGGAATACTTTGACTGCAAACATCTTGCACCGCTGGACAACGAAGCGCGAACGCACAACCAGGTGGAAGCGCAACCGGTGATGGCGGTGCACCAGAAATAGACGCGAGTCTCTCACCTGACAATGCGTCAAGTCGTGGAATCGAGCGCAATAGACCAATCGTGTACGGCATCGCTGGTTGTGCATAGACCTCATCAACTGGACCAACTTCAACAACTTTGCCTGCGTACATGATCGCAACTCGATCGGCAATGCCGGCAACAACGCCTAGATCGTGGGTTACAAGCACGATCGCCGCACCTGTCATGTCTCGAGCAGTTTTTAGAACGTCCAAAATCTGTGCCTGCACAGTTACGTCAAGTGCAGTTGTTGGTTCGTCGGCGAGCAAAACTTTCGGTTCGTTGGCAATCGCTAACGCGATCATCACACGCTGACGCATACCGCCAGAAAATTCATGTGGATAAGACTGCGACCTTTCGTCTGGCCGCGGAATACCTACGATTTCAAGCAACTCAATTGCGCGCTTGTTCGCTGCGGCAGTTGAAATATCTTTGTGAATCAACAGTGCTTCTGCGATTTGCCGACCAATTGTGTGCACGGGGTTTAATGCTGACAACGGATCTTGAAAGATCATCGCGATTTCTCGTCCACGATATTTAGACATTGCATGATCTTCGAGTGACAATAAGTTCACGCCATTGAACATCACCGAACCCGTTATTGATGCACTATCTGGAAGTAACCCAATTGCGGCAAGCGACATGACCGTTTTTCCAGAACCAGACTCACCAACAATTCCGAGCACTTCTCCTGCACGAATGTCAAGCGAGACGTCACGAACTGCTTGAACGATTCCTGCTTCACTAGGAAACGTAACTGAGAGATTGCGAATCTCAATTAATGAATCAGTAAGTTTTGTGTCGGACATAGAAGTGACTTTAATGTTAGTCATGATGCTTTGCTTTTTTTATACGAACTGAACTAGGGTCAAATGCATCGCGCAAACCATCACCAATAAAACTGACCGCCAAAACGGTGAAAATCAGGATCGAACCGGCAAACAGAAAGAGCCAAGGATAAGTAAAGGCTGCGCCAGTTCCTTCTGCGATCAGCGTGCCGAGCGAAACATCTGGTGCCTGCACACCAAAACCTAAATATGAAAGACCGGTTTCAGCAAGAATCGCACCGCCCACGTTGAGTGTTCCGGCAATTATTAAAACTGATGCCATATTCGGCAAAAGGTGTCGCATAATAATCGTTCGAGTAGGCACTCCCATATATTTTGCCGCGCGAACAAAATCTCGCTCGCGCAAAGTCATCGCTAAACCGCGTACAACGCGCGCCGAGATCATCCAGTCAAAAACTGTTAGACCGACAACAAGTAATAACCAAGTCTTTCCCTGATAAAACCTTGAAAGAATTACGAGAACGAGAAACGATGGCAACACGAGCAATAGGTCAACAAACCACATGATTACTCGATCAGTACGACCCCTTAAATAGCCAGCGAAAGATCCAACAATTGCCGAAAGTCCAGTCGAAAACACGGCTACCAGCAAACCGATGATTAAAGACTTCTGCAACCCACGGGTGGTCTGGGCAAAGACGTCGACACCAACTTGAGTCGTGCCGAACCAGTGCGACAGTGACGGGCCTTTCAACAGACTCGAGAAGTCGTTTTCTGAATAGCTCCACTGGGCAACGAATGGCCCGCCGAATGCAAAGAGAAACATGAAACCGATTACCCAAAGACCAAATACCGCGGTCTTGTTGCGGAAGAAGCGTCGGCGAATTAACTGACCACGCGAAATGCGCTCAACTGAAGTTGCAACATCGATCGTCATGCTATGGACCTAACTCTTGGATCAAGAATCGCCAAAATAATCTCGGCTAAAAATCCTGAAAAAAGAACCAACACTGCGGTGAACGTAACAACTGCACTCACCGAGTTGATGTCGTTCTTGCCAACCGCCGAAATGAACCACTGCCCCATGCCGTACCAACCATAAATTGTTTCAGTGAATGCCGCACCGGCGATCAAGAGACCGAAACCATACGCAAAAAATGTTGCCATCGGCGAAATTGCAACTCGCAGGCCGTGACGAAATAGTGCCTGACGTTTTGTTAAACCTTTTGCTCGGGCCGTACGCAAGTGGTCACTGCCCAAAACATCAAGCATCGTGTTTCGTTGATAACGCGAATAAAAAGAGATGCTGCCGAGCGCAATCGAAAGTGTCGGCAAAATGAGATGCTGCAGGCGATCAGTAAAGCGAGACCACCCCGAACCTTCGAGACCTGATGTGTATTCGCCCTGTGTAAAGAAAAACGTCGTGCCTATTGAGTCGTTAAATTTTATGCCGACGAATTTGAGCAGAACTGCGAGCAAAAATACCGGCGTTGACAAAATAAAATAGGCAAACAAACTTGTGCTGCGATCAAACAAGTCGTATTGACGCACCGCGCTCGTTACACCGATGATCACCCCGATCGTTGCACCCAAAATTGAACCAAGCAACAAAAGTCGAAGACTCACCCAGACTCGTCGTGAGAACTCTTCGTTAATTTTGTTCTGCTCAAGATCTTCGCCGAAGTCGCCTTGAATTACATTCGAAGCCCACTTGACATAGCGCGTTGTGAGCGACACTTCATCGTTTACGTTTGCCCGATTCAAAACCGCGTCGATCGACTCTTTGGGGAGGGGTGGGTTTGCAACCTCATAATTGCCGCGAGGATTCAGCGCAACTGAGGCGATGAAATACCCAGCCGACGAAGCAATTATCACCATTATTAAAAAGTGAAAAAATCGTTTAGTTATATAGGAAAGCACTAAATCTCCAAAACCCTTATATCTATTAGGAAAACAAATGAATTATCACCGACATAACGACTGCTTACACGAAGTCACATAGCATATTGCAGGTAAACGCCATGTGAACAAATAGGTAATTTTGTCATTAGTCTAAAGTTACGTCAAAAGTAATAGCAACTAGGTAAGACTACTAATTTGCTACGAAAATACTCTAACCAAACACAAAAGGGGAAATAATGCGAATCAAATCGTTCAAGAGATTATCCGCTGTGGCACTCGCTATTGCGCTGATTTCGCCAATGGGCCTGCTCAATCAGGCAAGTGCTAAAAAAGACGATGGAAATCGTCAAATTAACGAACTGCCGGTAGCAAGTCTCAAACCGGGTGGAGTTTTCCGCTTTGTTCAAGTAGACATTTGCCCGAACTTCAATACCAGCGCAATCGAAGGAAACCTTCTTAACTGCAGCCAAGTAATGGGCACAATGTTGCCATACTTTATCTATTTTGATAAGAACACAGTGCTTCAAATCAAAAAAGAGTATGCCCTAGATATAAAAGCGACCCGTGTAAATGGCAAGCAGACTATTACTTACTCACTTAACCCAAAGGCTAAGTGGAGTGATGGCAAGAAAATTGGTCTTGCAGACTTCGTTGGCATGTGGAACGCTCAGAAAAAAACTGGGCAGGGCTACAACATCACTTCAAGTGTTGGATACGAAAAAATTGAGTCTGTCAAAAAGGGCAAGAACGCAGATGAGATCGTTGTAACTTTCAGCGAAATATACCCTGACTGGGCACCACTTTTCAGTGCGCTCAAGCCAGCCTCACTTACCGCAACACCAGAAGCCTTCAACACTTCATGGAAGGCAGCACCACTCGTGACTGCTGGTCCGTTCAAGTTCAAGGCACTTGACAAAGTAACACGCACAATCACTGTTGAGCGTGACAAAAAGTGGTGGGGCGACAAGCCAGTGCTTGACACGATCATCTTTAAGGCGTTGCCACAAGTCGCACAAATCGACGCTCTTTTGAACGGCGAAATTGACTACATGGACATCGGTAACGACACAAACGCTCTCAAGCGTGCCCGTGAGAATACAAAGATCAGTGTGCTCCTCGCTAAGGCTCCGACTCACGAACACTTCACCTTTGGTCTTCAAAATCCAGCAGTGGTTGGAGATGTTGCTGTGCGTCAGGCGATCATGCTTTCAATAGACCGTTACCAGATTGCAACTGCAATTCAGGGAATCGTTGATCCAAAAGTTAAGCCAAACAATAACCACATTTTCCTTGACGGAGTAGCGTGCAACCAAGACAACACAGGCAACCTTGGCAAACGTGACCTCACTGCAGCAGCAAAACTGCTTGACGGCGCAGGTTGGGCAAAGGGTTCAGACGGCATTCGTGCAAAGGGCGGCGTTCGTCTCTCGGTCAAGTTGAGTTACCCAAGCGGTAACGACAACCGCCGTGACACAGTTCTGCTTGCATCAGCAATGGCAAAAGAAGCAGGTATCGAATTGGTACCACGTTTGATTCCGACAGCGCAATACTTCACCTTGGCCAATATCACCGGTGGCCAGTTTGAAATGTCCATCTTTGCGTGGAGTGGAAACAACTTCCCAATTTCGTCAAGCAGCAACCTCTACAAAGTTGGTACTGCACAGAACTTCGGCAACATTGGAAGCGCAGCAATTGACACACTGTTCACAAAGGCAAACAACATTCTTGACCCCAAGAAGCGTTGCGAGCTCGCAAACCAAGCCGACAAAGAGGTGTACAAACTTGTTCACTCGATCACATTGTTTCAACGCAACAACGTTGTAGGTGTGCCAAAGAATGTCGCCAACTTCGGCGCATTCGGATTCACATCACTTCTGTGGGAATACGTCGGATTTACAAAGAACAAGTAATTAGTAGTCAGTAAATTAACCAGTGGGCAGCCCGCAAGGGCTGCCCACTTTTTTTATCTCAGCCCACAAGGGCTGAGATTTTTTTATCGGTTTGACTTTTCAACGATTCTAAATTTTATTTGCTCTTAAACGAACCAGGGTCTAAAGCATCTCGCAAGCCATCGCCGATGAAGCTAACCGCGAGAACCGTAAATATAAGTGCTCCACCCGCGAAACAAAATAACCACGGATACGTCAAAGCCGACTGCGTGCCTTCGGCGATCAAACTACCTAACGAGACATCTGGTGGTTGAACACCAAAGCCAAGGTAAGACAATCCGGTTTCACTAAGGATTGTGCCACCAACATTTAACGTGGCATCAATTATTAAAATAGACGCAAGATTTGGAATCAAATGCCGAAAAACAATTTTCCGTGTGGGCATACCCATATAACGAGCCGCACGAATAAAGTCACGCTCGCGAAGGCTAAAAGCCATTCCGCGCACGATGCGTGCAGTAATCATCCAGCCAAATGCTGCGAGCAATACCACGAACACAAGCCAAGTTCGTCCTCGATACAGCGGCGACATGATCGCAATTAGCAAGAACGACGGCAATACGAGAAGCAAATCAACTAACCACATCAATGAACGGTCTGCACGACCGCCAAGATATCCAGCGAAAGCACCGACTATTGCTGCGAGACCAGTAGAAAATAACGCAACTAGCAAACCGATTATTAAAGACTTTTGCAAACCACGCAAAGTCAATGCGTAAATGTCTCCACCGATTTGCGATGTGCCAAAAAAGTGTTCGCGTGATGGAGGCGTAAGCATGTAAAGAAAATCAAGTTGATCCCATTTGTGTTTTGTAAAAAACGGACCAATAAAAGCCAACAAGAACATAAACGCAAGGACAAATAGACCGACGACGGCAAGTTTGTTGCGAAAGAACCGGCGACGAACGAGTTGACCACGCGAGAGTCTTCCACTTTGCTCAAGACTTGCAGATGAAAGTTCAACTGTGCTCAACGTAGTCTCACACGCGGGTCGAGCGCCGCAACTGCAATATCTGCAATAAAGCCAGAGAGTAAAACCAGAATTGCTGAAAACAAAACAATCGCTGCTGTTGCATTGACGTCATTGCTTTGTACAGAAGTAATGAACCACTGCCCCATGCCGTTCCAACCAAAAATTGTTTCTGTGAACGCTGCGCCTGTAATTAGTAAGCCAAATGAGTATGCAAAAAAAGTCGTAAGTGGCAAAATCGCAACTCTCAGTCCGTGCTTAAATAAAGCTTGACGCTTTGTCAACCCTTTAGCACGAGCAGTGCGCAAATGATCACTGCTCAAAACGTCAAGCATTGCGTTTCGCTGATAGCGCGAATAGAAAGCAATACCACCAAGTGTGATTGACAAGGTTGGGAGAATTAAATGCTGAAGACGATTTATAAAGAAACCAAAACTATTGCCCTCGAACCCCGGAGAATATTCGCCAACTGTGTATAAAAACGTGCTTCCAATTTTGTTGTTCAAATTGATCGCACCAAATTTAAGCAAAATTGCAATCAGAAAAACAGGGGCAGATAGAAACACATACGACAACACTCCGAAATAGCGGTCAAAAAACTTGTACTGCCGAACTGCGCTAAAAACTCCGGCGACAACGCCGAGGATTGATCCAAGTATCGAACCAATCAGCAACAACCTAAGACTGACCCAAATTCTTCTGCTCAATTCGTAATTAACTGATTTTTCACTGAGACTTGTACCGAGGTCTCCTCTAACAACGTCACTAACCCAAACGACATAGCGCTTGACGATCGGAACCTTGTCGTTCATATTTAGATCATTCAGTTTTTTATCAATCGAACTGGCTGGAATCGGGGGGTTGCGACCTTCAAAATTCGAACGAGGATTTAAGGCGACTGCAGCCAAAATGTATCCCAAAGTAGATGCAAGAACCACCAATAACACGAAGTTAAGAAACCGTTTATATATGTATGTAATCAAGTCTTAATCCTGCTTAGTTGGGTTGATTTTGAAAGTGCCACTTAAATCTATATGGTTAGGGCAATAGTGAACTCTATTTATATACCAATTGGTGGATATTTCGGGTTCACACAAAACTAACCAAAGGAGAACACATGAACAAGCATTCGATCCGCAGATTTTCTATTGCTGCGGTCATTGCCCTGCTTCCGGTTTTAGGCGCACCTGCTGCGACTAATGCCGCGAAAAAAGGCGGCGACGGCCCGGACGTAAATGAACAACCGGTAGCGAAACTAAAACAAGGTGGAACGTTCGTTTGGGCAATTAATAATATCCCTGACAACTACAACACCAGCACTGTCGACGGCAACACAGCCGACACCAGCTACATCATGGGAGCAACCCAGCCAGGTTACTTTAGTGTTGACAAAACTGGCGCACTAGTTGTTGACAAAAACTATGCGAGCAGTGTTGTCTTAACATCAAAGAGTCCGCAGGTAGTTACATACACTTTGAATCCAAAAGCTAAGTGGAGCGACGGAAAACCTATTTCTGTTGCAGACTTTGCCGGAATGTGGACTGCTAATAATGGCACAAACGCGGCGTATGAAACAGTTTCAACAACTGGCTACGAAGATATCGGATCGGTCAAAAAAGGAAAAGGCGCTAACGATGTAGTTGTAACTTTCAAAACAACTTATGCCGACTGGCAAGGTTTGTTTGGTGGCTTACTTCCTGCTTCAGTGACTGCGACTGCAACTGCATTCAATACTTCTTGGCAGACTGCTCCAACACTTACTGCTGGACCATTTAAATATTCGTCGACAGACTTGACTGGTTCAACGGTTACTCTTGTGCCTAACACCAAGTGGTGGGGAACAAAGCCAGTACTTGACAAAATCATCTACCGAGCGATTCCGCCAGCAACTCAGCTTGACGCTTTGGCCAACGGCGAAGTTGACTACATCGACATTGGACCAAGCGCACCAAACTTCACGCGTGCTTCAACATTGCCAGATATCACTGTGCACGTGTCCAAAGCGCCGAACTATCGTCACATGACGTTTGGTAGCAAGACTGCGATTAGCCAGGACATCACAATTCGTCAAGCAATCATGATGTCAATTGATCGCAGCACAATTGCTCGCGCGATGATTGGACCGATTGATCCAAACATCACTTCGTTAGACAACCATGTGTTCGTCAAGGGTCTTTCTTGCTACACCGATAACTCGGGGATTTACGGCAAACAAAACTTGCAGAAAGTAAACCAAATGCTTACCGCAGGTGGTTGGACTGGATCTCCAGTACGCAAGAACAAAGACAAGGTTGAACTAAAGATTGCAATCACAATTCCGTCTGGTGTGCCAACGAGTGCTCAAGAAGCCCAATTGATGCAAGCAATGCTTGCGCCAGCGGGTATCGCTCTTGAAATTCGAACTGTGCCGCTTGGTGATTTCTTCGCCAAGTACATCACTCCTGGTGATTTTGAAATGACAGTGTTCACTTGGATCGGTGGAGTTTTCCCAATCTCTGGTGCCACTGGAATTTTGACAACAACCGGTGAGCAGAACTACGGCAAAATTGGAAATGCCTCAATTGACGCGCTGTTTGTTAAAGCCAATAAAGAACTTGATCCTGTCAAGCGCTGCAAATTGGCCAACGAAGCAGACAAGTTGGTTTGGCAGGCTGGTCACTCAATGATTAACTACCAGCGTCCAAACGTAACTGCGACCGACAAGAAGCTCGCCAACATGGGCTCGTTCGGTTTCACAAGTTTGGATTACACAACAATTGGATTCATGAAGTAACTCATAAATATTTTAGTAACCAGTGGGCGGTCCGCAAGGGCCGCCCACTTTTTTTATCTGGTTTTTGAGTTATGAATTTGCGTAAGCGGCGTAGCCGGTGACTTCAAGTTCATCGGCCAGTTCTGGTCCAGCACTCTTGACGATTCGACCATTAGTTAAAATATGAACAAAGTCTGGCTTCAGTTGATCAAACAACCTGCTGTAGTGAGTAATAACTAGTACGCCGAGTTTTGTTTCGTGAGTTGCATCTTCAACTCGTTGTGCACAATCGCGCAGAGCATCAATATCAAGACCTGAGTCAAGTTCATCAAGAATCGCAATTTTGGGTTGCAAGACTGCAAGTTGCAAAGTTTCGCTTCGCTTTTTTTCGCCACCAGAGAAGTCGACATTTACTGAACGCGTCACTAACTCGGGGTCGAAACCAATTCGCTTGGCTTCGACCTCAATAAGTTTTTTGAGTTCGCTTGAATTACGGCTGCGTGTGTCTAGTGCGGCTGCCATTGCCTCTTGCAGCATCACTCCAGGTATCTCAGTTGGATATTGCATAATCAAATGCAAGCCAGCAATCGCCCGTTGCCAAGTCGGTAATGCAAGCATGTCTACCCCATCAAGGGCAACTGAGCCACCAGTAACTGTGTAACCCGGTTTGCCCATTAGTGCCGCTGACAAAGTTGATTTGCCTGCACCGTTAGGACCCATCACAGCATGAACTTCGCCAGACTTAATTGTCAATGAAACATCATTTAGAATCTGCGCACCACCAACTGACACTGCAAGATTTTTGATTTCTAGTGTTGTCATTTCTTAGACCTCATTCGATCTCGATTATGACTTCGCCGTTTTCGACTGTTGCAACATAGACAGGCACTGCCTGAGTTGCCGGCAAAGTGTTTGGCTTGCCAGTTTCAAGACTGAAAGAACTGGCATGTCGAACACATTCAATTTCTTTGGTGTCACAGAAAACTTCACCCTCAGAAAGAGCCACATCGGCGTGGCTGCACTTGTCGCCGATCGCATAAACCTTATTTTCTATTCTTACGACAGCGATGGCACGAGTGC
>Ga0208942_1001039_pt1 | contig 10362 bp, 10 predicted proteins | sample GreLakmeSU08MSRF_FD_187704 | JGI IMG/M metagenome (GOLD analysis project Ga0208942, IMG submission 187704) | Freshwater lentic microbial communities from great Laurentian Lakes, MI, USA - Great Lakes metaG SU08MSRF (SPAdes) | ecosystem: Environmental > Aquatic > Freshwater > Lake | place: Great...
TCCATTCGTTATCGTTATCTTTATGGCCATCCACTTCTGGCGTGTACGTAAAGATGGCGGAATTTCCGGACCTTTGTGATCGAGAGGACATCAAATGACTGAAATACCTGAACACCTACTGAAGCGGGCACAAGCAGCTCGCGATAAAGCGGCAGAAGATGCCGCAACACCAGCTGCAGCCGCTAGCGACTCACGTATTCCTGACCATTTGCTTGAACGCAGCAAAGCTGCTCGTGATGGTGGTGGAGCGGTAGCAGTTGCAGAAAAAGTATCAGCAGTTGTAACTTCGGTTCCCTCAGCCGGATTGCCCGTTGGTGCTGGTCCTGGTGGACATACACAACGTTTATTGACCGTTGTTAAGTCAGGTTCTATTCAAGAAACGAAAGCAGCACCAGTTGACAAAGTTCATACATGGCCACACTTATTGGCTGTTGAATTTGTTGCAAGTCTTGCATGTACAGCGTTCTTGTTCATCTTCTCGTGGGTTGTTAACGCACCATTACTTAACGCAGCTGACTTCAACAAAACCCCGAATCCATCAAAGGCTCCGTGGTACTTCCTCGGGTTACAGGAACTCCTAACCATGTTCCATCCGCTGGTTGCTGGTGTAACTCTTCCTGGAATGGGACTTATTATCCTTATCTTGGCTCCTTTTGTCGACAGAAACGCTTCGAACAAACCTGAAGATCGCAAGTGGATGACTTCCATGTTCACCTTGTTCCTGATGTTCTGGGCAGTGCTCGTCATCATCGGTTCTTTCTTCCGTGGTCCCGGATTCAACTTCACCTTCCCGTGGCGTGACGGAATCTTCTTTGAATTGTGATGAAGACAATGAATACCCCCTACGACACGCGACGTAACGACACAGAAGCAAGGAATGCACAGTCATGAGCACCGGAATTGTCATCGCAATCGTTGTTATTGCGGCCATCGTTTTTGGCCTGATAGTTGTTCTTACAACATCGCGAACCACTGAAGTTCGTGGCGCAGGCGCATTGTCTCGCGAGACTCGTTCTCGCAATGCAAAGACGACTATTTCAGATGCCGCGCCAAGTGGTCGTGAAGTTGAAGCACAAGCAGCTGTTCGCTCAACATCAGTTGTCAAAGCAGCACCTGTTGAATTGGCGCCATGGGTTGCACCGGATGAAGAAGCACTCGGCGTTTCCCGTCGCATGTTTTTCAATCGTGCAACAATTACCTTGTTTACGGTAAGTCTCGGAGCATTCGGTGCTTCTGTAGTTGGTTTTCTGTGGAAAGGCGCTGAAGGCGGTTTCGGCTCCAAGATCAATGCCGGAAAAGTTGACGACGTTATTCAATTGATTCGTCAGAATAAAGGCTTCTTGTATCTGTCGGAAGCTCGCGCGTGGGTAACCGAGTATCCAAAAGATGCTCTTGGTAAAGGCCAGGCTGTGTATGCCGGTCAGTCTCCTGTGTATTCCGGAATGCAAGCCGGCATTGTTGCGCTATATCAAAAGTGTCCTCATCTTGGTTGTCGAGTTCCTGAGTGCAAGAGCTCGCAGTGGTTTGAATGTCCATGTCACGGTTCTCAGTACAACCGTGTCGGTGAAAAAAAGGGTGGCCCAGCACCACGAGGTATGGATCGTTTCGGAGTGTCCATTGCCAACGGTGTTCTCACCATTGACACAGGTGCAGTTTTTGCAGGACCATCAATTGGAGTTAACACGACTGGTCAAGAAGCCGAAGGACCACACTGTGTCGGCGGAGGAGAGCACTAATCATGTTTGCATCAACTAGTACCTCTATTGCATGGGTAATTCTTCTCATCTCACTTGCCGGATGGGCGTTCTACGCATACTCCAACATTCGCTCGTCACGAGCCGAAATCGGTTCTGAGCAAAAACTTGCTGCAAACCGCAAGGAATATTACGATGATGAAGTTCTTGAAGGGCCACGCTTAGAGCGGGTTCAGATTCTTGGGCTTTTCTTCCTTGTCATCATCACCCTTGCACTGCCTCTCTATTGGGTTCTTGAACCTGCTCGCACAGCCGGTGCACAATTTGGATTCGAAAAGCGTTTCACCGAATGGGGTGCGACACTGTTTGCGTCAACTGCTGATGGTGGCTATAACTGTTCAGGTTGTCATGGCGGCATGAAGGCAACTGGTGGTGTTGCTGCGTACGCAATGACTGATCCAAAAACGAGCGAAGTCAAATCTGTGTCATGGAAAGCTCCTGCGTTAAACACTGTGATGTACCGCTACACAGACGAAGAAATTCGGTTTGTATTGAACTACGGCCGTCCGTTCTCTCCGATGTCAGCATGGGGAACCATCGGGGGCGGTCCACTGACTGATCAGAACATCACCACTCTTATTGAATACTTGAAGTCAATCCAGATTCCGCAAGATAATTGCGTGGAACCGCGTGGCCCATACAACCCAACATGTGTTGATGGCAAGTTACCTACAGCAGAAAACAAAGCGATTATTACTGAAGCACAACGTCTCGTCGACAACGGTACTCACGCAACTCTTGGTGAATCGCTTTTCAATCTCAATCTCAATTCAGGTGCGTATTCATGCGCACGTTGTCATACGAAGGGTTGGTCATACGATGATCCACAAGCAACCGGTGGTGGCGCTTTTGGGCCAAACCTCACTGGTGGTTCTTCAGTCCGACAGTTCCCGAATCAGTCAGAAATGATTGCGTTCATTAGTGGCGGCTCTGAACTGGGTAAGCGTTACGGAGAACAAGGTCAGGGCGGTGGTCGTATGCCGGCCTTTGGCCAGGTGTACACACAAGATCAACTGAAGTTGATTGTGGAATACGTGCGGAGTTTGTGATGCTGTCAGCGCTACTGGCAGTCAGTTGGGAACCCGAGATCCGCGGATGGATCATCGTAATTATCAGCGTTGCGGTGTTGATGGGGTCTACGTATCTCATCTTGGGTACCAACCTCGGTGCCCGCCTTGGCTTCTTGATTGCCATTTCTGGTCTGGCCGGATGGATGATGTCTATGGCCATTATTTGGGCTGTATACGGCATCGGATTAAAAGGGCCAGAGCCAACGTGGCATCCTCACGAACCAATTGCCATTGTTCGCGATGGCGCTTTGCTAGACCGAACAGAAATTGTAGAGAGCTCTAGCGACATCAAAGGACTTGACTCTGTTGCGGCAGCAAAGAAGATTTCTGATCAGTTAGAGGGCGAAGGATGGGAATCTCTCGCGGAATCTAATCCACAACGTGGCCAGGCAGTCGCCTCAGCAGATGAAATTATTCAAAATGAAGCAAAGGAATTTGCGGCCGGAGAATATGTTGCGGTTGCTGTGTATGACAAGGGTGGCGAACGATATCCAAAACTTGGCGATTCGATTGACTTCTTGGCGTTCAAGCACAAACCTCGGTATTCAATCGTTGAAATTGCACCGTTAGTAGCTCAACGCGCAGAACCGGGTCGAGCACCTGCGCGTGCTCAGATTGATGAAGCTCAACCTCGCCGTTATGTAGTGATGATTCGTGATTTGGGTGCGAAGCGCCGACCAGCGTTCCTCATTGGCTTTGGTTCAGGATTGATTTTCTTTTTGTCGGCATGGGTCTTGCACCGTCGCGAAGCGCTGTTGCGCAAGAATCTTGCACTCACATCCTCGGTGGCCTAGCTCATGGGCCAGTACCTTCCAATAGTTTCATTGATGGTGTTGGCAATTCTGTTTGCTGTCATCAGTCTTTTCGCTTCGAAGTTACTTGCGCCTAATCGCCCGAATTCTGCAAAAGAGGCACCATACGAATGTGGAATCGTGCCAAGTCGTGAACCACCGGAACGGTTTCCCGTCAGTTTCTATGTTGTCGCCATGTTGTTCATCATGTTCGACATTGAAATTATTTTTGCGTACCCGTATGCCGTTGATCGCCAGTTTCTTGGCACGTACGGATTCTTTGAAATGGTCTCCTTCAGCGCAGTGTTCTTCGTGGCATTCGTGTACATGATTGCGCGCGGGGCTCTTGACTGGGGCCCACTACAACGGTCAAGCAAACTTGAAACTCAAGAGTCACTTGGCTTTACTACAACGAGTTCTGTACGAGTTGTAGGTTCAGAAGGCAGAGCGGCCTAATGGGAGCTGTTCAAAATATTGCCGACGATGGTCTCGGCGGCATGGACCACAACTTCGTTACGGCTCGTATCGAAGACTTGGTGAAGTGGGCACGTTCACGTTCAAGTTGGGGAGCATCGTTCGGACTTGCCTGTTGTGCAATCGAAATGATGGGAACTGGTGCTTCGCATTACGACCTGTCACGTTTCGGCATGGAAGTGTTTCGCGCTTCTCCACGCCAAGCGGACATCATGATCGTTGCTGGTCGAGTCAGTCAGAAAATGGCGCCAGTACTTCGCCAGGTGTACGACCAAATGATGGAACCCAAATGGGTGATCTCAATGGGCGTATGTGCATCAAGCGGCGGAATGTTTAACAACTATGCAATTGTGCAAGGTGTAGACCAAATTGTTCCTGTTGATGTGTATGCACCGGGATGCCCTCCAACGCCTGAAACTCTCATTCATGCAATTGAAACTTTGCATCAGTTAATCGAAGATGGTGAAATAATGCGTCGTCGCACTGCTAATAATGGTGGTGCTGGTGTTGAACTTTCATCTGAACCCGTAGAGCACACTTCAGTCACAATCGGTACGAAGTAATCATGAGTGACGCAGCAGGCACAATGGAGAATGCTGTAGAGACTCAACATGGTTGCCCAGTGCAAGATTCTCTCGGACAGCGTGTACTGCATGTCTCGCGTGATCAGTATGTTTCAGTAATCAAGGCTTTGGCCGATGAGGGATACGAGATGTGCGTTGACCTCACCGGAGTCGACTATTTAGAAATGCCACATCGCACAATTGGTTTTGGCATTAAACCAGAGCGTTTTGAAGTTGTTGTGAACTTGTTGTCGTTGTCGCAACGCAAGAGAATTCGTCTACGAGTGCAGGTTCCTGCAGATGATGCATCGCTGCCAACATTGTTTGACGTTCATCCGGGCACAGAAGCTCACGAACGTGAAACTTTCGACATGTTTGGAATTGTGTTTTCAGGTCATCCTGACATGACTCGTATTTTGATGCCAGAAGATTGGGACGGTCACCCGTTACGTAAGGACTACAGCCAAGGCTCTATTCCCGTTCAGTTCAAAGGTGCCAACTCATGACCATTATTTCTGCAGGTACCGCTGAAGGCGGACAAGAACTTCTCTCGCGTAGTGAACTCACGGCAAAAGAATTGCTACGTGAAGTTGGTTCTGTATTGCGTCTGAGCGAAACAGAAGCGGCTCTTCTCGCTGAAGTAGAGACCGAGGCTCCTGAAGATCAAACCATGATCATCAATATGGGTCCGCAGCACCCAAGTACTCATGGTGTTCTGCGTCTCATGCTTGAACTTCAAGGTGAAACTGTGTTGCGCTGCAAGCCAATCATCGGCTATTTGCACACCGGCATGGAAAAGACCGGCGAAGCACTGACCTACATGCAGGGCGGCACCAATGTCACCCGCATGGATTATTTGTCGCCATTGAACAACGAACTTGTTTTCTCGATGGCGGTTGAGAAGTTGCTTGGCATTGATGGCGATATTCCGGAACGTGCTGTTTGGATGCGCATGTTGCTTTCAGAATTGAACCGTATGAGTAGCCATTTGTTGTTCCTCGCAACCAACGGAATGGACCTCGGCGCAGTGTCCATGATGTTGTACGGATGGCGCGAACGTGAAGACGTTCTTCGTTTCTTCCAGAAGGTCACGGGCCTTCGAATGAATCACAACTTCATTCGTCCTGGTGGTGTAGCAGCAGACTTGCCAGCAGGTTGGCGCGATGACGTGCTTGCAATTCTTGAAGGTTTGCCATCACGGCTTGAAGAGTATGACATCTTGATGACTGGTCAACCCATTTGGCGTGAACGCCTACAGGGTGTTGGTGTCATCACAGCACAAGAAGCAATTGCTCTTGGTGCAACTGGCCCAATTCTTCGTTCGACCGGAGTTGCATGGGACCTGCGTCGCGACATGCCGTATTTGCACTATGACCAATTGGAGTTCGATGTCATCGTTGGTCAATACGGTGATGCATACGACCGTTACTCAATTCGTTTTAACGAAATTCGCGAATCAATGCGCATCGTGTATCAAATTCTTGATTGCATGCCTTCTGGCGATTTCCGTATCCAGAACAAGAAAGTCACGCCACCGCCTCGTGCCCGCATTGACGAATCAATGGAGGCACTGATTCACCATTTCAAGATCTTTACCGAAGGTTTCAAAGTGCCAGAGGGCGAAGTGTACGTAGCCATCGAAAGTCCACGTGGCGAAATCGGTTGTTACATCGTGAGCGATGGTTCATCGAATCCATATCGCATGCATGTTCGTGCTCCGTCATTCGTGAACATTCAAACCATGCCGCACATGATGCGTGGTGGGCTCGTTGCTGATGCTGTTGCTGTAATTTCATCCGTTGATCCCGTACTCGGGGAGGTTGATCGCTAATGGCTCGACTCACAGAAGAAAATATTCGCCTTGCACGCGAAATAATTGGTCATTATCCAAAAGCCAGGTCTGCAACTATTCCGTTGTTGCACCTCGCTCAAGAACAAGATGGTTACGTCACAAACGAGGCGATGTCGCACATTGGCGAATTAGTCGGAGCGTCGTCAGCAGAAGTGTTCGGAACAGCATCGTTCTACGAGATGTTCAAATTTGAACCAGTGGGTAAGTACCTCATCAATATTTGCGGCACTATGTCGTGTGCATTGATGGGTTCTGAAGAACTCATGCATCACGCTGAAGAGCGCCTTGGTATCAAGATGGGTTCCACCACGCCAGACGGAAAATTCACTCTGGAACATGCTGAATGCCAGGCCGCCTGCACCGAAGCTCCTTGCTTGCAAGTGAACTATCGCTATCGATATCGCGTCACGCCCAATCAACTTGACGCCCTCATTGATGATCTGTCGGCCGGAAATCTGACGTCAGAAATTCCTCCACACGGAACAGTTGCTGTAGTTCGCCAACACATTCCTACCAATCGCGCAGTTGGCGCTGTTGCGCCAGAATTAGTCACAGAAAATCCTGTATGGCTAGATGGAAAGGCTGCGCTATGACTGGTGGAACATGGAAACATGCACCTGGCTTTTATGCCGGTGATCGTCCTCAAGTTGTGACATCACGTTTTCAGTACGAAGACTCGTACACGCTCGAGCGTTATCTAGCCACCGATGGCTATAAAGGATTGCGTTCAGCACTTGCTCGTCCTGCAAATGAAATTCATGACGAAGTAAGAAGCGCCACTGTTCTCGGCCGAGGCGGTGCTGGTTTCCCAGCTGGAAGTAAGTGGGGCCTTATGCCACAGGGCGTGTGGCCTCGGTACCTCGTTGTTAATGGCGACGAAAGTGAACCAGGCACATATAAAGATCGCTTGCTCATGGAGCGCGATCCGCATCAGCTTATTGAAGGTTGTCTCATCGCTTCGTACGCGGCTGGATTATCACAATGCTTTCTTTATATACGTGGTGAAATGGCACTTGCTCAAGAACGAATTGCAACGGCCCTCAACGAGGCGTATGCAGCCGGATACATCGGCAAAAATATTCTTGGTTCAAAGTTCTCTCTTGACATTGTTCTTCACTGGGGTGCAGGCGCATACGTAGTGGGTGAAGAGACAGCACTGATTGAAAGCCTTGAAGGTAATCGCGGTATGCCTCGCTTGAAGCCTCCGTATTTCCCTGCAGCAAATGGCTTGTACGGGCAACCAACAATTGTTAACAACGTTGAGACTCTTGCCAACCTTCCCTGGTTGTTGAATAACGGAACTGCTGCATACACAGCAATTGGTACTGCTACTTCTCCGGGTACACGAATGGTCGCTGTTTCTGGCCACGTGAATCGTCCAGGTGTGTTTGAAATCATCAACGGCATTACAACTTTCCGTGACCTGCTGTATGGGGAAGAATTCTGCCAGGGCATTCGCAACGGAAATGATCTCAAAGCTTTTGTACCTGGTGGCGGTTCTGCTCCCTGGTTCACTTCTGATCAACTTGACCTTCCGTTCGAAGCAAGTCAAGTTGGACCTGCAGGTTCAATGCTTGGCTCTGGTGCGATCATGGTGATGGACTCAACAACCGACATTCCGCGAGCCGCATTAACTCTTACTCGTTTCTATGCTCATGAATCGTGTGGAAAATGCACACCATGTCGCGAAGGTGGAACTTGGCTGGAACGAATTTTGTCTCGCGTTGTTGATGGCAAGGGTACAGATGCTGACCTTGACCAAATCTTTGAAGTGGGCGAATCAATTTGTCCTGGTGCATTCCCTCATGCATCAAACGAGAAACTCGGAATTGCTGCAGTGCCATTTCCGTATCGCATGAACACCATCTGTTTCGTTGGACCATCTGCGTATGCGCCAGTTCATTCAGCTCTGACGTTGTTCCGCAGTGAATTTGATGCGCGCATCGTGAAGCGCACCATGATCAAAGTAACGGCGGTTTCAGAATGACCACTATTGACACCACCGCCACAAACGATGTGCCGCCTCAAGACCCGAACGCAGTATCTATCACTATTAACGGTCGCACCGTTGCAGCACGTAAAGGTGATTTCATCATTGCGGCAGCCGACAGTGTCGACGAATATATTCCACGGTTTTGTTATCACCCACGTATGAGTTCAGTCGGTATGTGCCGCCAATGCATGGTGGAAGTAGAAGGGCCTCGTGGCCCAATGATGGTTGTCAGTTGTATGACCCCTGTTGCTGATGGTCAAATAGTGCGCACAGATACGCCACAAGTAAAGCGTGCACAAGAAGGCATGATTGAGTTGCTACTTGCGAATCACCCTCTTGATTGCCCTGTATGCGACAAAGGCGGGGAGTGCCCGTTGCAAGACCAAGCCTTCAGCCATGGTGCAGGCGAGAGTCGATTTGTTGAAGAAAAGCGTCACTATGAAAAGCCAATCCCAATTAGTGACTTGGTGTTTCTTGATCGCGAACGTTGCATCTTGTGCGATCGTTGCACCCGTTTCGCTGATGAAGTAGCGGGCGACCCTCTCATCAGTTTCACTCAGCGTGGAAATAACACTCAGATAATGACGTTCCCAGATGAACCATTTGCTTCTTATTTTTCTGGCAACACCGTGCAAATTTGTCCAGTGGGTGCACTTACAGCTTCGCCATACCGATTCAAGGCTCGTCCGTGGGACCTTGAACAACGGGAAAGCACATGCACAACGTGTTCAGTTGGTTGTCGAACAGTTGTTCAATCAAGCCGTGATGAACTGTTGCGCTACCAAGGTGTCGATAGTGATCCGGTGAACTGGGGTTGGTTGTGCGACAAGGGTCGCTTCAACTTCCAATCAACGAATTCAGAAGATCGCCTCTCAACCCCGCAAATCAAGTCGGGTGATTCTTTTGTTACTTCCTCGTGGTCTGACGCTCTTGAGTCAGTTGCTCGTGTCATTCGTCATTCGCGTGAAGGCTCAGTAGCAATTCTTGGTGGTGCTCGTGGAACAAACGAAGACGCATTTATGTGGGGTGCTCTTGCTGATGCAGCCGGAGTCACCATGCGTGACGCGCAACTCGATGACGGACTTCCAGCATCTGTGTTCTCGCATCCGCAAGCAACAATTGATTCTGCATGTGCTGGTGGCACAGTGATTCTTCTGGCTCCAGACATCAAAGAAGAACTTCCGGTGTTGTACCTGCGTCTTCGTGATGCAGTACAGAAGAAGAGGATTCGCCTGATTGAGATTTCATCTCATGAAACTGGTCTTACAAAGTATGCATGGAAATCAATTCGCGCAGAATCCGGCACCGCAGCTGCCGCTATGCCAGTGCTCCTTGCGCAAGCAGACATCTCTGCACAACTTGCATCTGGCCCAGTCGTTGTAGTCGCTGGTCGTGCGAACCTTGCAGAATCTGCATCGCACACAATGGATGCGCTTTCTGCTGTTCTCACAGTTGCACCATCAGCAAGTGTGTTGCCAGTTTTGCGTCGTGGAAACGTCCGGGGTGCATTGTCCCTTGGGCTCGCACCACGTAATGGCAATGATGCTGCAACAATCCTTGAAGCATCAGCGAAGGGCAATGTTGATTGCCTCATCCTTCTTGGCGCGGATCCACTGTCCGATGTTGCTGACGTTGATCTCGCTCGTCGCGGAATCGCGGGGGCAAAGTTTGTCGTTGCCATTGATACGTTCCTCACAGCCAGTGCATCGCATGCAGATGTTGTATTACCTGCAGCTGCCTATGGTGAAAAAGATGGCACCACGATGAATCTTGAGGGCCGAGTCACTTCTGTCGTGCAAAAAATTACTCCACACGGAACATCCCGGGCTGACTGGATGATTGCAGTCGAACTCCTGACACTTCTC
>Ga0208942_1001040_pt1 | contig 10361 bp, 8 predicted proteins | sample GreLakmeSU08MSRF_FD_187704 | JGI IMG/M metagenome (GOLD analysis project Ga0208942, IMG submission 187704) | Freshwater lentic microbial communities from great Laurentian Lakes, MI, USA - Great Lakes metaG SU08MSRF (SPAdes) | ecosystem: Environmental > Aquatic > Freshwater > Lake | place: Great...
GAGCGGATGCGTGTGCGCGGGGATGGTCGCGCCCGCCTTGAAACGGCGCAGCACCGTCACGCCGCCGGTCTGCTCATTCTTGTGGAGCACGAGCAACTCGACACCTTCGTAAGGTCCCGGCTGCCAGTGCTTGTCTTTCGCCATCGCGATGTATGGAAACATGGCCGGATGAAACGTCGGCGCGCGTGAAAAAGCAAGTCGCAGCAACTCGCCTCGCGCCGTTCCTCTGCGGCAATAAGAGAGAAGTTTGCACAGCTTCGTGGACGGCCGTGTTCTTGCCCATCGCGCGCGGGCGGGTTACACATTCGGCGATGTTGATGCTTCGCGAAAAGGTTCCGGCGGATTGGTTGCCGAAGATGCTGGCCCGTCTGCCGGCCGTGCTGGTGGACCACGCGCACCTCGAGCGCAAAGCTGCGACCACCGCCATCACGCTCGAGAAATATCCGAACCTCTTCGGCCGCGTGGAGGAGCTGAACGCCATTGCCATCGAGGAGATGCAGCATTTTCAACTCGTGCTTGCGCTGCTCAAACGTCGCGGCATTCCATTCAGCCAGCCGTTTCCAAGCCCGTGGATCCGCGATCTGATGCACGCCGTTCGCCGTGGTCAAAGGCTGCAAGTGATGGATCACCTCATCGTCTGCGCGCTCATCGAAGGCCGCTCGTGCGAGAAGTTTCAAATGCTCGCCGCCAGCGCGGAACTCCAGCAGAGCGATCCCGAGCTAACGCAGTTTTACGCCAGCCTCGTCGAGTCCGAAGGGAATCACTACGCCAGCTATCTGCTGATGGCGCGCGACATTGATGAGGCCGAAGCCGATCGCCGGCTCGACTTTTTTCTCGATCTCGATGCCGAGCTGATTCGTCGGCCACACGACCTTCCAATCCTGCATTGACCGATCGTGCGCAGCGCTCTCCTCCATGCGCACGACCGTTCCGTGCGTCGGAAAATGTGTTCGCCACACCGTTGGATTCGCGCCTTACTTCGCTCATGAACAAAGCGCTCCTTCTCGTGTCGTTGCTCGTTTTTGCCCTGAACACTTTCGCCGCCGCGCCACGTAACATCGTTCTCTTCATCGCGGACGACATGGGGCAGGACGCCGGTTGCTACGGTAATCGTGATGTGAAGACGCCGCACCTCGATGCGCTCGCGCGGGAAGGAACGCTCTATCGCCGAGCCTTCTGCACCACGTCGAGTTGCAGCGCGAGTCGCTCGGTGATTTTGAGCGGGCTGCACAACCACGCCAACGGCCACTACGGTCACCAGCACGCATTCCACAATTTCCAGGCGTTCCCATCGGTGCAAAGTTTGCCAGTCATTCTCACGCGCAACGGCTACCGCACGGCGCGCGCAGGCAAATTCCACGTGCAGCCGGAGAGTGTGTATCAATTTGGAAAAGTCATTCCGGGCGTCGGCTGGAACCCGATGGCGCTGGCCGAGGGTAGTCGCGAGTTCGTCGCCGACAAGTCGCAGCCGTTCTTCCTCTACTTCTGTCCGCTCACACCGCATCGCTCCGGCGGCGCGGTGCTCGGACATCCGCTCAAGCCAAACGCCTTCGGAAATCATCAGCCGATGCCCGGCCACACTGATGTGAAATACGACGAGAAAGCCATCGCCGTTCCGCCGTATCTGCCGGATACGCCGGCGTGTCGCGCGGAGTTGGCGCAATATTATCAAGCCATCACGCGCACCGACGCCGCGCTCGGTCGGCTCATCGAGATTCTCAAGGAGACAGGCCAGTATGAGAACACGCTCATCCTTTTCGCTTCGGATAACGGGATGGCGTGGCCCGGTGCGAAGACGACGCTTTACGAGCCGGGGATGCGCTTACCGCTCGTTGTCCGCAGCCCAAACCAAAAGCAGCGCGGTGTGGCGAGTGACGCGCTGACATCGTGGGTGGATCTCACGCCGACGATTCTCGATTTCGCCGGCGTGAAGGAAGTGCTCGCGCCACCGCTGGTTGCCAGTGGCGAGGGCGGTGGCAAGGCGGCGAAAAAGAAAGTGGCGGATGTTCCGTACAAATTTTCCGGCCGTTCGTTTCTACCGACGATTGAGGGCGGCGTTGCGTCCGGTTGGGATGTCGTTTTCGGTTCGCATCAGTTTCACGAGATCACGATGTATTACCCGATGCGTTGCATCCGCACCGAGCGTTACAAACTCATCCTGAACCTCGCGCATCCGCTGCCGTATCCTTTTGCGTCCGACCTTCACGAGTCGGCTACGTGGCAGGATTTCCTCAAGAGCGGCGCGAGTCGTTACGGTAAACGCCCCGTACAGGATTACCTCCAGCGTCCGCGCTACGAGCTGTATGATTTGCAGAACGATCCGGACGAGGTGAGCAACCTCGCGCAAAGCGCGAAGCACAAAGCGGTGTTCGAAGAGTTGGCTGCGCGATTGAAGGCGTTTCAGGAACGCACGCGCGACCCGTGGATTTCAAAATACGTTTACGAGTGAGCCATTCCGCCGAATGCGGCCGTTGTCGAAATAGTGAGTTGCCAATCTTTCGATTGAGCAACTATGCTCGCGCCTATGCGTGTGATGCTTTTCTTGCTGCTGGGTTTCATTGGAACGACTTTCGCTCTCTCCGCCGCCGAACCGCTGAGAATCTTCATTCGATCGGGACCGAAATCCCACGGGCCAGGGGATCATGATTATCCGGCTTTTCTGCGCGATTGGGTTCCTCTGCTCAACGCGGCCGGTGCGAAGGCGAGCGGTGGTCAGACTTTCCCCACGGCCGAACAATTGGCTGAGACCGACGTGCTAATCATTCACCGGCAAGTCGGCGGCGACTTCAAGCCGGAGGAGAAAGCGCTCGTGGACGCCTACGCCAAACGCGGCGGCGGCTTTGTTGTCATTCATGCAGCCACTCTCGCCGGCGACGATGCCACGGTTCTCTACTACAAAGATCTCATCGGAGGATCTTGGCGGCACAAGGTCACCAAGTGGAAGGAAGGCCCGATGCAGCTGCGTTTCACAGATCGGGATTCGCTCATCACGCGAGCCATTGCCGACTTCGGTATGAAGGATGAAATCTACTACGACATGGACCTCCGCGATGACATCCGTGCGCTCGCGGTTTCGCCCACGCCGAAGAAGAAGGGGGACGGATTCGAGGAGCAGACGCAAATCTGGACGTACGAGAAGCCGGGCGCCCAGCGCGCGTTTGTCTTTGTTCCCGGGCACACGTACACGAACTTCAGTCGCAGCGACGTGAAGACGATTTTGCTGCGCGGCATCGCGTGGGCTGGCAAGCGCAAGAATCTCGACGAGTTCACAAAACCAAACGAAGGCGCTGCCGTGCTTCGTCCTGAAGGAAACAACGCGCCTGTGGTTCCGAAGGCCGTTGCAAAGAAGGACGAGCCGAAAGCGCCCGCGACACTCCCATTGCCACCGGGTGCGGCGAAGATCGAGTGGAGCACGGGCACGAAGGTGCTGCTCATCGGCGGCGGCAGTTCGCATGACTTCCACAAGTTCTTCAACCTCGCCGATGTGGCGATGCTTAAGGCCGCGAAGTTCTCGGTGAATTACACCGAAAGTCCGCTCGACTTCGTGGAGCACGTGAAGACCGTGGACGTCCTCGTCCTCAGCGTGAACACGCCCGCCTTCACCACGCCCGCGGTTCGCAAAGCGCTCTTCGACCACGTCGCGGCGGGCAAAGGTGTCGTGCTGCTGCACGCCGGCGTCTGGTATAACTACCGCGATTGGCCCGAATACAACCGCGAGCTCGCCGGCGGCGGATCGCGTGGCCACGATCGCCTCGGCGAATACGAGGTGAAGGTTTCGCAGCCGGACCATCCGCTGCTCAAAGGCGTCCCCGCGAGCTTCCGCATCACGGACGAGCTTTACTACTTCGAGCCCGATGCGACCGGCACGCCCATCGAGGTTCTCGCCACGGCGCACAGCGCGGCGAAGGGTAAAGCCTACCCGCAGCTCTTCATCGTGAAGCATCCCAAGGCCCGCATCGTCGGCCTCACACTCGGCCACGACGCCCGCGCCCACAGCCTTCCCGCGTATCAGCAGCTTCTCCAGAACGCCATTCTCTGGACTCAAACGAAGTGAGTTGGCTCGCTTAAAAAGGTTTTGCCAACCCGCCATAGCACGGCATCATCCCACGACGTATGAACAAGATTCTCACATTCCTCGCCATGACGATTGCCCTCACCGCCACCGCTGCCACTGCTGATAAGGAGGCGCGCGTGTATGAGATTCGCACCTACACCGCCAGCGCCGGCAAGATGGAAGCCCTGCACAAGCGCTTCCGCGACCACACCGTTCGCCTTTTCCAGAAGCACGGCATCGAGCAGCTCGGCTATTTCGTGCCCGTGGATGCGCCGGAGACCAAGCTCGTCTTCGTGCTCAGCTACCCCAGCCGCGCCGCGCGCGACCAGTCGTGGAAAGCCTTCATGGCCGATCCGGAGTGGGTGACCGCCTTCAAGGAATCTGAGAAGAACGGCTCATTGGTCTCCAAGGTCGAGAACCCGTTCTACCTCGCGACTGATTATTCGCCCGCGATCAAAGCCTCGGCTGGCACGGAGGCGCGTGCGTTCGAGCTCCGCACCTACACCGCCAGCGCCGGCAACCTCGCCGGGCTGAACGCCCGCTTCCGCGACCACACCGTGGCGCTCTTCGCCAAGCACGGCATGACCAACCTCGCTTACTGGAACCTGATGCCGGACCAGAAGGGGGCAGGGGACATGCTCGTCTACATCATCGCCCACAAGAGTCGCGAGGCCGCGGCGGAATCCTTCAAGAACTTCCGCACCGACGCGGCGTGGACGAAAGCCCGCGCCGAGTCCGAGAAGAAAGCCGGCGGCTCGCTCACCGCAGCCAAGGACGGCGTCGTCTCGACCTTCCTCAAGGCGACCGACTACTCGCCGACGAAGTAAGTCGTTCCCCTTTCTAAAAGGTATAATAAAAGCCCGAGCCAGAATGGCTCGGGCTTTTATGTTTATCTACTGGCTGCCTTATGTCGCGGCGGTAGGCGGCGTTGTGTTCGCTGGCGGCTCCTCGGCGAGGGGCGGGGTTGGGGGTTCAGGCTCGGGGCTGTCCGTTCGGCCGTTCGGATTCTTAATTAAGCCGGTCCAGACATCAATTTGACCGCTTGAATTGGCAATCAAGGCGGTCGAGTTATCAATTCAAGCGGGTGAATTAACAATTGATGTGGTCGAATTGGTAATTGAAGCGGTCAAATGACGGATTCAGCCGCTTCGATGGCTCATTCAAGGGGGAAATGACCGACGGGAGCGGGAAAGCGCCATAATTATGAGCGGGCGCTTCATAAATATGACCTAGAATCCGAGAGATTCTCAGGGAAGGGATAAATATGGAAGGTGGGAAGAGGTGGGATGGGTTTGAGTCATCTAGGGAGCGAGAAACCTCCCAAAAAAGCGAACGGTTTGCTTACGGTGCGCAAGAGAAACCCGACGCGGCCGCTTTCACACCTTCTCCCAGCGGGAGAAGGCTGGGATGAGGGAGAGGATAGAAATGGGGACTCAGGGTAGGGCCAAGTCGCGGGCTTGGCGCGGCTGTGGATTGCCGAGGGCAATGACAAGCCCGCGGCGGCCCGCTCAGGCGCGCTGAAATTGTTCGCGACTATTTCCGCCGGAAGTGGCGGTCGGCGAAGTCGAGGTAGCGAGCCCAGTCGTAATCGGTCACATCGTGTTTGCCGGTGCGGACGTGGTAGCCGATGGTGTCGCCAACGGGCTTGTTGATCTCCGGCCACTCTGCGACGCCGAGCCCGTTCTTGTTGAAGAGGCGATAGACCGGCTCAGCGTGTTTCGCGGAAAGGAACTCTCCCTTCGGATCAGCCCACTTGTCCTCCTCGGCGCTGGCGACATACACGGGGCGTGGCGCGATGAGCGCGACGAGTTGATGGGCATCTACGGGCAAGCTGGTCGCGTCCTGATTGTATTTCTTGAAGTTGCCGCAGAACCAATGGGGGAAGGAGGTGTTGATGCGCTCGATGGTCTCGCCGAAGTTGCGTCGCATCAGAGCCGCACCGCCTTCGCCGGAATCATTTGAGATGATGATGGCGAAACGCTCATCTTCCGCGCCAGCCCAGAGCGCGGCTTTGCCGAGACGCGAGTGGCCGAGGAGCGCGATGCGCTGGGCGTCCACATCGGTGCGTGTGCCGAGATAATCGAGCGCGCGGCTGAGGCCCCAACCCCACGCGGCGACAGCGCCCCAATCATCCGCTTTCCATTGCGTGTCCACGCCATCCTTGCTGAGCGCAGCGCGCAGGCCGTGCTTCCAACCGGTCGTGTAATCGGGCTCGACGTCGGCGCGGGCGATGGTGGCCACGGCGTAGCCGCGCGCGAGAATCGTCTCGAGCGGCCAGCGGCCGATGCTCTTGCCGCGCGTGGTCTCGGCGGGTTTCACGAGCTTGTCGATCTTCGTCTTGGCATCCGGCGTCCATTGCTCCGCAATGGTGATGGCCGGATCGGCATCAATGGTGTGGTTGCCCTCGAAATTCATCCCGAGGAAGGCGGGCACGGGTTGTTTCGCGCCGTTCGGCAAAAAGAGGAGGAGCGTCATGCGGTGCCCGCCCTTTTTGCCATCGAGAAAGATGTGGATCTCCTGACGCGTGGCTTTGCCGCCGAGAGCTTTCGTATCGGCAGCGCCGACTTCGTAAATCAGCTTGGCCGGCTTGGCGGGACTGCGGCCGTACATGTGCGTGCGGAAGAGTTCGAGAATTTCAGGCCGCCGCTTCTCTCGCCAGACTTTCGCGTCGGTGACCTTCGTGCCATCGGCGCAGAGGAGGGGATTGGGCAACGTGTAGGAGACAACTTTCGCTTCGTCGTAGTTGTAGCCGGCGGGTTGAGCCTCGGCGTCGTCGGGGATGAAGGTGGCGGACATGATCGTGGCGATGGCGAACGCGGCGGTGCGGGATGAGAATTTCATGCGCGCACTTTAAGGAGCGGCGCGCTCGGGCTCAAGTCACTTCACGTCCGGCTTTGGCGCAGGCCCCGTGCTGTCACGCAGGATGATCTCGGCAGGGAGGCGTTTGCTTTCGATCGGCTGGCCGCCGAGAAGTTTGAGCATGGATTCCATCGCGGCGATGCCTTGGCGGAACTTGGGTTGGCGCACGGTGGTAAGCGGCACGCGGAAATGTTCCGCGGAAAGAATGTTGCCGAAGCCGACGATGGAGAGGTCCTGCGGGATACGAACGCCTTGCTGCATGAAAGTGGTCGCGGCACCGATGGCGACGAGGTCGTTCACGCACTGGATGGCCGTGGCGCGCACGCCTTCATCGATCATTTGAAGCGCAGCCTTCGCGCCTTCCTCGATGGTGCCGCCGGCATTGAACATCAGCTTGTCCTCGACCTCGATGCCGGCCTCGCGCAACGCGCGGCGATAGCCCTCGAAGCGTTCCTGCGCGGTGGGCGCGAAGACTTGCCCAGCAAAACAGGCGATGCGGCGGTGGCCCAACTCGAGCAGATGACGCGTGACGGCTTTGCTGGCGTTGAGATCGTCGGTCTCCACATTGATGAAACGGGAGCAGAAGGCTGCGCGATGACCGAGCAGCACGGTGGGCGTGCCGCGCCGGAGCAAGTCGTCGTAGATGCGCGCGTTCGTCTCGCGGCGATAAACGGGGTGGATGAACAGGCCGTCCACGCGCCGCGAGAGTAGGCGGCGGATGCACTCCTCTTCGCGCTCGGGATTGTTCAACGAATGCGCCAGGATAATCTCGTAGCCGAGCGCGTGAGCTTGCTCTTCGATTGCCATCACCACGCGCGCGTAAATCGGATTCGTTATCGCGGGAATGACGAGGCCGAAAAACTTGGTTGAACGCAGGCGCAGGCTGCGCGCCGCGGTGTTCGGCACGTAGCCGAATTGATCGGCAAGCTGGCGAATCTTCGCTTTGGTGCGCCCGGAGATGTCCGGTTCGTCGCGCAACGCCTTCGAGACAGTCATCACCGAGACGCCCGCGTGCTGGGCGATGTCCTTCAAACGAATCATACGTTCGATCCGCTCCAGTGCAATTTTTGGCGCAACGTGGCGAAGAACGAATCGCCGGTGAGTCGCAGCAGTCGCACCGTCTGCCGGCTGCGGCGGATGGTGATGCGGTCGCCGGCGTGAAGGTCCGCGCGCACTTGGCCGTCGGCCGAGAGATAGCTTTCGACGTGCTTGCTGATCACGTTCACTTCGATCGCGGAATTGAGGCTCACAATCAGCGAACGGTTCGAGAGCGTGTGCGGGCAGATTGGCGTGATGGCGAAAACCTCCGCGTTCGGACTGACAATCGCGCCGCCGGAAGCGAGCGAATAAGCCGTCGAGCCGGTCGCCGAACTGAGAATGAGCCCGTCGCAGCGGTAGCGGGTGAGAGCCTCGCCGTCCACGCTCACTTCCAATTCGATGAGCCGCGGCACGGTGCCACGGCTGATGACGAGGTCGTTGAGCGCGAGTTCCCGGAAAGGGCTGCCTTGCTTGCGGCCGGTGGCTTCGAGCATCGGCAGCGTCTCCATATTGTAACCGCCGCTCCAGAGTTGTTTCAACGCTTGTGGAAGTTGCTTGGCCGACGCAGCAGTGAGGAAACCGAGACCACCGATGTTGATGCCGAAGATGGGCGTTTTCGTTCCCGCCACTTCGCGGGCGACGCGGAGAATCGTGCCGTCCCCGCCGAAGACGAGCAACAGGTCGACTTGTCGTGCGAGCGCGGCGGCGTTCTCGACGGTCGGCAGTTTCAGGCCGCTCATCTCAGCCGTGGCCTGCTCGGTGAGCGCGGTACAGCCAGCAGCGGTGATCAGGCTCGCGGCTTTGCACAAGATGGCGCGGCTCGCGGCCTTCTCGGTGTGGGCGATGAGTCCGATGCGACGGAATTTGTCAGGCGGCTTTTTCAATCCAGGTCAAAAATTCTTTATTGCCAGCTGGGCCGAGTAACGGCGATTCGGTCACGCCGCGCCAGCGCAAATTCGGTTGCACGCTGATAAACGCTTCCAACTCGGCCAGCACTCGGGCGTGGATAGCGGGGTCGGTGATGACGCCCGCGCCTTTGTCCGCTTCGGCTTTGCCGGCTTCGAACTGCGGCTTAATCAACGCGACGATGTTACCGCCCGGCCGAAGGATTGCAACCGCGGCGGGGAGCACGAGTCGGAGCGAGATGAACGAGCAATCCACTACCACAAGATCCGGCGGGGCGGGGAAGTGCGCGGGCGTGAGGTGCCGCGCGTTGGTACGTTCCATCACCGCGACGCGTGGGTCTTGCCGCAGCTTCCACGCGAGTTGACCGTGGCCAACATCGACAGCGAAGATTTTAGCGGCGCCGCGTTGTAGCAAACAATCGGTGAAGCCGCCGGTCGAAGCGCCGAGATCCGCGGCGATCGCGCCGGTCACGCTGAGTTTGAAAAAGTCGAGCGCGTGCTCGAGCTTGAATCCGCCTCGGCTGACGAACTTGTCGCCACTCTCGATGCCGATCACATCATCTGCCTTCACCGTGTCACTGGCCTTGTGCGCCAACTGGCCGTTCACGCGCGCCTGCCCCGCGAGGATAGCGCGTTTAGCCTTCTCGCGGCTATCGCACAGGCCGCGCTCGACCAAGGCCTGATCGAGGCGGATGGCTTTGCCGGTCGGTTTTGGTGCGGAGGGATTCAATTTGAAATGACGCGCATCACGGTTGCGTCGGCTGGGGTTTTAGCCAAACTCACCGCCGGTCGCAAGGATGAGCGAGCTGATTAAAAAAATCCGTGGCGAGATTGAGGCGAAAGGGATTGTCTCTTTCGCGCATTTTATGGAGCTCGCCCTCTACGCGCCGGGACTGGGTTATTACGAATGCGCCTCGCAACGCGTTGGTCGCGCGGGCGATTTTTACACGAGCGTGAGCGTCGGTAGCCTGTTCGGTGAATTGCTGGCGTTTCAGTTCGCCGAATGGCTGAAGGCCGATGCCTGCGAGAAATGCCAACTAGTCGAAGCCGGCGCGCACGACGGCAAACTTGCGGCGGACATCCTCGGCCATCTTCACAAGTTTCGTCCGCAGCTTTTCGAACGGCTCGAATACTGCATCATGGAACCATCCGGCGCGCGGCAACAATGGCAGCGCGAGACGTTGGCCGGTTTCACGGGCAAGGTGAAATGGTTCGATTCGCTGGCGGCGCTGCCGGCCGTTCGCGGTGTGATTTTTAGCAACGAGTTGCTCGACGCATTTCCCGTTCACCGCATCGGCTGGGAGGCCGCGGCGCAGCAATGGTTCGAATGGGGCGTGCGCTGTGAGGGTGAACGATTTGTCTGGGAACGAATGATTGAGCCGGCGGCAAAAGCGGTGAGGAGCCAGACGTTGCAAGTGCCGCGTGAGTTGCGCGCGGTGTTGCCGGATGGTTTCACAACGGAGATCTGCCCCGCCGCTGCCGAGTGGTGGATCGCCGCCGCGCGG
>Ga0208942_1001044_pt1 | contig 10342 bp, 10 predicted proteins | sample GreLakmeSU08MSRF_FD_187704 | JGI IMG/M metagenome (GOLD analysis project Ga0208942, IMG submission 187704) | Freshwater lentic microbial communities from great Laurentian Lakes, MI, USA - Great Lakes metaG SU08MSRF (SPAdes) | ecosystem: Environmental > Aquatic > Freshwater > Lake | place: Great...
GCGATCGAAGAGACCGAGGCGCTGACGGGCCTCGTCACCGACGATGTGGTGCGCAACGGGCCCGACCGACTGCTGGATGCAGTGTTGGCCGCTGTCGACGCGTTAGGCTAGCCCGACTTGACACGAACGTGTGTTCGGTGTATCGTTCCGAACATATGTTCGATCTCCGCATACTGCGTTCGCTGGGACTGCTACTCGCCGTCCTCGCCCTCGTGCTCGCCTTTGGTCTCCGCAGCGCGCCATCCAGCGCTGGTGCAGCGCCGCCGGTCAGCTATGCCGTGCAGTCGGGCGACACGCTCTGGTCGATCGCCGACGCGTACACCGAGGGAGATCCGCGCGAGCTCGTCGCTCAGATGCGGCAGCTCAATGACCTCTCGACGACGATGCTCCAGCCAGGGCAGACGCTGTTGTTGCCCACGACGTAGTGGCGAGCGATGCCGGTTTGGTGGTCATTGGATGTTGGCGTTGTGTTCACGCTAAGCCAATTCTCGGACGAGATATTTGGACTTTGTTAGAAGTCCGGCAGGATTCGCCGATTCGGGTAGCGGATCGGCCAGTAACGCGGGATCCTGACTAGGCCATGACAGCAACCGCCACATCCAAGCGCCCTACGCGCACACTCCGAGTCGTCGATCAAGAGACCGTCTTCGATGCTCCCGTCGCCGATGTTGCCATCGACGATTCCTTCGACGAGACTCCCGAAGTTGATCTGCTCTTCACGTACGTGCGCCAGATTGGCGACGGGCGTCTGTTGAGTGCCGGTGAAGAGGCCGCCTTGGCCCGCCGCAAGGACGTGGGGGATATGGGCGCGAAGCAAGAGCTCGTCGAGCGCAACCTGCGGCTGGTGATGTCGATTGCGCGTCCCTACAGTGCCGCGTCTGGCGTGCCACTGCTGGACCTGATTCAAGAGGGCAACGTCGGCCTGATGCGCGCTGTCGAGAAGTTCGACCACACCAAGGGCTTCAAACTGTCGACGTACGCGACCTGGTGGATCAAGCAGGCCATCAGTCGCGCGATCGCCGATCAGGGACGCACGATTCGCCTGCCCGTCCATGTCGTTGACAACCTCAAGCGTGTCCGCAAGGCCGAGCGTCGGCTGCGGCAGGAGCTGGGACGTCCGGCGACGCCTGAGGAACTGTCGACGGCGACGGGTCTTGGTCTCAAAAAAGTGACCGCACTGCTTGACATCGTCGACGACCCGATCTCGTTGGACGTCAGCGTCGGAGACGGCGACTCGGACATCGCCGATCTCGTCGAGGACCAGAACGCCACGCAGCCAGATGCCGCGATCACCGAAGGTGACGTGTCGTTCGATCTCCAGCAGGCACTCGACCAGCTGCACGACCAGGAGCGTCGCGTTGTGGAGTTGCGCTTCGGACTCGACGGAAACGGCACGAGAACGCTCGACCAGGTCAGCAGCACATTGGGCTGTACCCGCGAGCGAGTGCGTCAGGTCGAAGGTCGCGCGCTCAGCGCGTTGGCCAAAGCGAATCCGGAATTACGGGAATATCTCGCGCTCAGCGCGTAAGTTCCGGAGCGGAATGGACGCTGAGGTAGAGGTGGAGACGCCTCTACCTCGCGACCGGCCGTCAGACCTGCGTAGAATCTGCCTGTGACAAAATCTCCGGAGCGGATGCGGGTCTACCGCTTTGAGGAACCGATCGAGAGCAGTCTTGATTCGAAGCCTCGGCGTCGCCGTGGACGCCTGCTTTGGGTGGTAGGCACGATCGTGGTGGTTCTGCTTGCCATTCCGACCGGGGCGGCGCTCTATCTCGGTCGCGATACAGGCAGCAACATTCCAGCCGGTACCGAAATTGATGGTGTGCCGGTGGGTGGCCTGACGGTGCCAGAGGCGCTTGCGGTGGTGCGCACCCACGGCAACGAGCTGATCGCCCGCGGCCTGATCTTCGTGGCAGGAGGCAACCGCTTCCAGATCGATCCGGCCGAGATCAAGTTGCGCCCGAACGCCGCGGCGGCCGTGGCCACGGCCCAAGCCGATTCGAGTTTTGTTGAACGATTGCGAGGACGGCTCGGGGATACCACGACGCGATCGATTCCACTGACCTACCTGTTCAACGCGAATGCCTACCGGCGCGCCACTCTGCCAGTGAGACAGGCAGTGTCGATTGCCCCACAGTCGGCGAGCGTCACAATCAGTGAGTCTGGTGCGTTTGTCGTGACACCAGCTGTCAATGGTCAGTTGCCCGTGATTTCTGACATGCGGGCCGCTGTTCGCAACATCGGTAACACAGGCCCGGAGATTCCCGTGGCCGTGCGTGTCGTGCTGCCACGCATTTCGACGGCAGTGGCGAACGAGGCGGCAACCAGTGCGCGAACCTTTGTCGCGACCCGCCACATCGTGTCATTGAAGTACGACTCGCGGGTGATTCCGAGAGCTGTCGCGAAGCGAGCAGCCGGCTTTACGCAAACCGAAAAGACGGTGCGCTTCACGATCGGTCAGGGCGTCCTGCGTGGCTACTTCACGCGGATCTACGGCAAGAGCGAGCGCCCAGCCCGGAACGCAACCTTCGTGACCAATGCCGCGGGCAAGGCTCGGATCATCGCGGGTCGCAATGGTCGGGGCGTCGATGTCGAGACGTTGGCGCGGACCTGGGAGCAGAACCCAGAACTGAAGATTGTGCCGATCACCGTGGGCGTACGTGAGCCCGCCTTGACGACCGAAGAGGCCCAGAACCTCGGTGTCAAACAGATTGTTGGGCAGTTCTTCACGCCCTACAACGGCGGTGCTCGCATCACCAACATCAAGCGCGCGGCCGAGATCCTTGACCAGTTCATCTTGCCCGCTCAGGCAACCTTTTCGTTGAATGATGCGCTTGGCGAGCGAACCCTGCAGCGAGGGTTCGTTGAGGCGCCGATGATTGGCGAGAACAATATTCTGAAGGATTCTGTCGGTGGCGGCGTTTCGCAGGTTGCCACGACCACCTTCAATGCGGCCTTCTTTAGCGGCCTCAAGTTGATTGCCCACACGCCGCACTCGTTCTGGATCCCGCGCTATCCGATGGGACGAGAGGCAACGGTCTCGTGGGGTGACCCGCAGCTGATCTTCAAGAACGACTGGGACGCTCCGATCGTGATCCTGACGCACACCAACGATGAAGGCTTGACGGTGCAGTTTTTGTCAGATCCGCTCGGGCGCAAGGTTGTTGCTGTCGAAGGCGAGCCATACTCCTACAAGAAGGCGAAAATGATTCGCAAGCGCGACCCAACGCTCGCGCCGGGGCAGGTCAAGCTACACCAGCGGAAAGGCACAGATGGCTTTCACATCAAATATGGGCGGCGGGTGTATAAAGACGACAAGCTGATCTCGCAGGAGAATTGGCACTGGCGCTATGCGCCAGAGAACGGGATCATCTACATCGGACCGAAGTTGCCGACCCAAGCTGGCGGTGGGGGAGCCAGCACGGACGATGGTGGCACCGACACCACGGGCAACGTGACTCCCGATCCGACTGCCACCAGCACGGTGCCAGCGAGCGGTACCTAGAACCAGGGCCTGGAACCAGGGCCTGGAACCAGGGCCTGGAACCAGGGCTTAGAACCAGGGCCTAGAACACAACCTAGGCGCCGAGGGGCTGCGTGCGCGGGAATGCGATGCCCGAGCCGCTGGCCGCGATTCGTCGGTTCATCGCGCGTTCTGCTGCGCGTTGAATCGATTCCGACATTGAGGGCGTGACGACGCCCGTATTGGCCAGCGACTCGACGCTCAACCCTTCGTTGACAGCAAGCGCCACCAGAGCAATGTTCTCAGAGGCGCGATAGCCGACGATCGATCCGCCAAGCAACACGCCAGTCTCTGGGTCCGTGATCAGCTTGATCATGCCCTCACGCCAGCCCGAGATAACCCCGCGCGGATTAGCACCAAGGTAGTGCTTGGTGACATCGACGGCGATACCTTCTCTAGCCGCGGCGTTTTCCGTGAGTCCGATCGTTGCCACCTCAGGACGAGTAAAGATCGTCCAGGCGACGTTTTGGAGGCGGATCGGGTCGCCGGCCACACCGAAGGCATGCAGCGCCGCGTGTCGTCCTTGCATGGCGCCGGTCGAGGCGAGCATCATGCCGCCCGCAACGTCGCCTGCCGCATAGACACCTGCGGCGGTCGTCTGCATGTGCTCGTCGACGACAATCGCGCCCCGGGCGTTGAGTTCGACGCCAAGCAACTCAAGGCCGAGGCCGGCTGTATTCGCGCGTTGTCCCATGCAGATGATGGCGTGCGTGCCGCGGTACGTATGGCCGTCATCGCTCTTCACCACCACATGATCGCCATCGATATTGATCTGATTGATACGCGCGTTCATCTGAATCTCGATGCCACGCGACAGGAAGCCCTCCTGGATAATCTCGGCGACGTCCTCGTCCTCGTTTGGGAGCACCTGCGAGCGAGCCGACAGCAGCGTCACTTGGCTTCCAGACGAAGCGAAAAACTCGGAGTATTCGCAGCCCGTCGCACCAGCACCCACAACGATCAGGTGTTCGGGGGTCTCGCGCTGATCGAGTACCTCGCGGGTCGTAAAGACGCGCTGATGGTCGCATTCGGCAAACTCAGGCACCCACGGGCTGGCCCCGGTCGCGATCAGCAGGCGGTCGTAGGCGACCTCTTGCTCATAGCCGTCACAGTCGACGTGGATCATGCCGGGCGCGTCGACGTGGGCTCGTCCGTGTACGACACGGACTGTGGTCTCCTCGAGGCGGTCGCGGATCCCGCGCGACTGATGGGTCGCCACCCAGCGCGCGTGCGCAACCGTACGGAGCATGTCGACGTGGGGTTTGCCGTGCTCGAACGTGACACCAGACTGGTCGGCGCGATCGATGGCAGCCAGTACCGTGGCCGTGGAGAGCAGCGTCTTCGATGGAATCGCGTCGGTCAGCGTGCAGGAGCCGCCGAGGCCGCGGTCCTCAATCAGGGTCACCTCGGCGCCGAGTGCGGCTGCCGCAGATGCAGCGGCATAACCAGACGGACCACCACCGAGAATCACGTAACGCATTCGGGTAGCGTATCGCGACTTTGAGGCGGACCTGCGCGCTTCTCCACTTGGTTGCTGATCTCTGACCCCGAGTGGTGCAGGCGGACTACTTCCGACCTAATCGCACTTCCCATAATCATGATTATCAGGCGTGTAGATTTAAAACGGAATGCAGCGGTTCCTCCTACTCGGGTGCTGGCAGCGCTAGGATGCGCAAAGAGCTTCTGAGGAGTCCCTATGTTCGGTTTAACGCCCATTCAGATATTGATTGTCGTCGTGATCGGTTTTCTGGTCTTTGGAGTTGGCGGCAGCAAGAAGTTGTTTCGGCGCGGCGCAAACCGCGTCAAGGACACCGGCGGCGGCATCAAGGGCGCGGCAACGGAGTTGCAGGCGAGCCTTGGTGAGGAGGCCGACGAGAATTCGGCGATCTATCGCGCCACTGTGGCGGGTCGTGAGAAGGCGACAGAAGGCGCAACGATCGCTCTCGAGGCTGCCAAGGAGGCGCGCGACGAGGTTGCCGGACTCGCCGAAGATGCGCGTGCTGGCGCCACGGGCGCAGAGCCACAGACTGCGATCGGGCGTGCGGCGCGATCCGTGAGCGACACCGCTCGCGATGTGCGCGCTGGCATCACGAGTGACGAAGACGCGGAGCACGAACCACAGACTGCGCTCGGTAAGGCAGCTAAGTCGGTTGGCGATTCCGCGAAGGCGCGCGTCGACATGTTGGGCGACACGGCGTCGGAGTTCGCGGCCGGCATTGAGGGCGCTCCGGCCGCGGAGGCAACGCCTTCGGCTACCGAGCCAGCCGCACTACCCGCTGCCGACGATTCACCACCAGCAGCACCACCAACTCAGACGTAGTCACTGATGTCGAGCACGTTCAACCGTGATCGTGGCGCACTCTTCGAGATCGCGATCGTGCTGGCCCTGGCGCTCGGTGCGGTGGCGGGTGCGATCGTGATCGCTACCTCCCTCCCACTCCTCACGATCGTCGTTGGAGCGGCTGCTCTCTATGCGATCGGATTCGTCGTAATCGCACTCGCGGTTTGATCCTCGAGGGCGCTACGCGAGATTGATGGAGATCGGCGAATTGCCCGTGAAGACGGCAATGATCGAACCGAGCAGCCAACCGACAGCGGCGATGATCAAGGCGATCTTGCCGATGCGGTTGCGATCACCACTGATCGCGAGGCCGATGATCGCGAAGCCGATGGCGAAAAAGCCAATCACCATCGGGGCAAACCACAGGGCGACGACGCCGAGGCCACAGGCGAGTCCACTCAGGAGGGCAGCGGCCGAATCCAAGCCGGACTCTCGTGGCTCGAGCATGCGATCGACATAATCCAACTGTGTCATCGGTGCGGCGACTTCTTCGTCTGTGGGCTGCGACTGATTGGCGCTCATCGGGAAGGGTCATCCTCCGGTCGTTAGCGCCGCTTCTCGACGCGCCGTCAGCATAGCGTGACCGCCCCGAATACCCAGTCAGAGCATCGTTTCGTTTGATGCGATGTTGCGTGTCGTCCGCAAGCGTGGATACGATGCCAGCCGTGGGCAATTTGATTCCTGTTGACGCGCGCGCTCGAAAGGCTTGGCTGAGGTGAAGACGATCAAGGTTTTGCCACTTGCCCTGCTCGGCACCGTCGTCGGAATTGTGATTAGTGTGATCCTTATTTTCACGCGAACCTTGCCCGTGCAGGCTTCCGCTGAAGCCAACGACATTGACAATCTCTACATCTTCTTCCTCGGCTTTTCCGGGATCATCTTCGGCATCGTCGTGCTCTTTCTGCTCGTCGCGGTGTATCGCTTCCGTGCCCGCCCGAACGACGAGCGCGAGGGTGACAATGTTCACGGCATCACGTGGCTCGAGGTCGTCTGGACCGTGATTCCCTTCGTGATCGTCGTGCTCTGCGCGATTGGCGGGTTGATCGTGCTGCGAAGCGGAGACGTCGAAGCGCAGGCGCGGACGAAGGGCCAGCAGATCCATGTCCTCGGCTACCAGTTCGGCTGGAAGTACGCCTACCTCAATCAGGGCATCGATCTCAAGGACCAGCAGACGCTGGTGTTGCCGGTTAACGAGCCGGTCATCTTCGAACTCGAGAGCAACGACGTGATCCATTCGTTCTGGGTGCCAGCATGGCGCATGCAAATGAATGCGACGCCCGGTCAGGTCAACGAAATCTCGACCACGCCGACGAAAATCGGCAGCTTCGAGATCGTCTGCGCCTATCTCTGCGGCGTTGGTCACACGAACATGAACTCCGCGCTCCCGGGATCAATCATTCCGAAGGTTCAGGTCGTCTCCAAGAGCGATTTTGATGCCTGGATTGAACAACAAAAGGCCGAGGCTGCCAAGGCAGCCGAATCGTCTAGTGCAGAGACGACCACTGGGAGCGCTGGCTGATGCGCCCGACTATGACTGATGGCTTGCTTGGAGGGTTCGACCAATGACCGCTGTTCTCAAACCAACGCTCGCACGCTGCCTCTGGGTCGCCCCCGCCTTCGCTGCACTCGCGATCCTGATCACCGTCGCCGCGCGGTCGATCTTCGGTATGACACCGGTGCTGCAAGAAAGCACGTTGTTGACGGTCGCCTACATCGCGGGCGGGATTGGTTTCATCGTCGGCATCGGCGGTTTTGACTACTGGTTCACCTGGATGCGTGGCGGGGAACTCGATCCCAACGATCACTCCCAGCATGGCGCCCACTCGTGGGGCGATTACTTCAAGTTCAATACCGATCACAAAGTCATCGGTATTCAGTACATTGTCTTCACGTTCATCATGTTCCTGGTCGGCGGCATGTTCGCCGAGGTCTTCCGCTCCGAGCTAGCAACCCCTGGCCAGCAGGTTCTGACGGATCAGCAGTACAGCGGCTTGATCTCGCAGCACGGCGTAATCATGATCTTCGTGTTTATGGTGCCCGTCTTCGCCGGCATCGGTAACTACGTGATTCCGCTGATGATCGGTGCGGCCGACATGGCCTTCCCGCGCCTCAATGCCGTTTCGTTCTGGCTGCTACCGGTTGCTGCCTTCACACTGCTGTCGTCGTTCATGTTTGGTTCGTTCGACGGTGGCTGGACCGGCTATCCGACACTGTCCGAGCAGAGTGGCTACGGCATGACGCTCTACCAGCTGGGTGTTCAGTTGGCTGGTGCGTCATCAATTGCGACGGCGGTCAACTTCCTCGTCACGATCATCGCAATGCGCGCACCTGGCATGACGCTCTTCCGGATGCCGCTGCTCGTCTGGGCCAACCTCGCCACGTCCGCCCTCGTTGTGGCGGCAACTCCCTTCATCGCCGGTGCGCAGTTCATGGCGATGTTCGACCGTGAGATGGGCACACATTTCTTCACGATCGCTGGTGGCGGCGACACGCTCGTGTACCAACACATCTTCTGGTTCTACTCACACCCAGCCGTCTACATCATGATTTTGCCGGGCTTCGGCATCATCAGCGAGGTGATCGCAACGCACGCGAGAAAGCCGGTCTTTGGCTACCGCGCCGTTGCCTTCTCGTCCGCAGGCATCGCAATTCTGGGCTTCGCTGTTTGGGCGCACCACATGTTTGCCTCCGGCATGGAGCCGTGGCTGCGTGTGCCGATCATGCTCTCCACACTCTTGATCGCGATTCCGACCGGAATCAAAATCTTCTCGTGGCTCGGCACCATGTGGGGCGGCGTGCTGCGTATGACGACGGCCAACCTGTTTGCAATTGGCTTCATCTTCACCTTCGTGATTGGCGGTCTGTCCGGCGTCATGCTCGCCGTGGTGCCGTTCGATGTCTCGATCACGAACTCGTACTTCATCGTGGCGCACTTCCACTATGTGCTCTTTGGTGGCTCGATCATGACTATCTACGCCGGGTTCTATCACTGGTTCCCGAAGGTCACCGGACGGATGTACAACGAGGTTGTTGGGCGCTGGCACTTCTGGATCACGTTCGTCGCGATGAACATCACCTTCTTCCCGATGCACTATCAGGGGCTCGTGGGCATGCCACGTCGTGTTGCGGACTATGCGCCCGAGTTCGCCTGGAGCAACATGGTGATCTCGCTTGCGGCCTTCGTGCTCGGTGCCAGCACGCTGATCTTCGTCTACAACATGATCCACTCGGCTCGTCACGGTAAGAAAGCAGGAGCGAACCCCTGGGGTGGGCTCACGCTGGAGTGGCTGCTGTCCTCCCCACCGCCGATCTTCAACTTCCCCGCGACCCCGCGCGTCATTGGTGGCCCCTATCGCTACGGCGAAGAGGGCGCGAAGCACGCGATCGTGCCAGAAGTCGAACCCGCGACCGTCGAGACGACCGTCTAGCGCCGCGCGCGCAGGAGACTCATTATGAGCGCAGCTACCGATCACTCCGCACCGCAGATTCAGCCCTACCGCACGGGTCTGCGACCAGAGATTCTCGGGCTGATCATTTTCCTCGTCTCGGAGGCCGCCCTGTTCGGCGCGTTCTTCATGTACTACGCCAATCTGCGCGTCCTCAATGGCGTCGTGTGGCCCGGCGAGTTCGATATCCCAGCAGAGGCGACGTCGATCAATACGCTGATCCTCGTGCTGTCGAGTTTTACCTGCGAATTTGCGCTGCTGTCGCTCTATAAGCGCAAGAACGGCGCCGTCTTTGCGTGGCTCCTAGCGACCTTCATCCTCGGCGCGATCTTCCTCGGCTTACAGGTTGAGGAGTACATGGTTGTGGGCTTTACCCCGCAGGACGACGCGACGGGCGCGATCTTCTTCACCTTGACCGGTCTGCATGGCGTACATGTCTTCATTGGTCTGGTGCTGCTGCTATTGGGCATGATCCGCGCGCTTGCTGGTCGCTGGACACCCGAGCGTCACTCCGGACTGCTAGCGATCAGTATCTACTGGCATTTCGTCGACATCGTCTGGGTGCTTCTCTTCACCGTCGTGTACTGCCTCCCGAGCAGCTGACGCTGGGTTAGGAGGTCGGCCCATGCTGTGGGTCGCGATCCATCTGCCCCATATTGTTCCGCCGCTGATTGCCTTCTTCTTTCTCGCGCGACTGGCTGTCTGGGCGGCCGCGCAACCGCCATCGCACTACACCGATGACCAGGTAGACGAGTGGAATGCGGCTCGGCTTGAGAAGCAGCTCTTGCTCAATCTGCCGGTGCGTCGCAGAACCGCTCGCTTCGGCATCGCTGCCTTAGTGCCCTTGCTTGTAGCGTTTGTGACGGGCCTTTGGATCTACACGTTGAGCCTCCGTGGGCAGGGATCCGATCCGTGGCTGATCTGGTTGCATGTGGGGACTGGATCAGTTGGCCTGCTACTGGTGACCATCAAATCGGGTGAGTTGGGGCGCAGCAGAATTGTCGCTCGCCTCCAACTGAAACGCCCGCAGGA
>Ga0208942_1001046_pt1 | contig 10340 bp, 9 predicted proteins | sample GreLakmeSU08MSRF_FD_187704 | JGI IMG/M metagenome (GOLD analysis project Ga0208942, IMG submission 187704) | Freshwater lentic microbial communities from great Laurentian Lakes, MI, USA - Great Lakes metaG SU08MSRF (SPAdes) | ecosystem: Environmental > Aquatic > Freshwater > Lake | place: Great...
ACGACGATGGAGCACACGAACTGCAGCTACCGCGCCCATCACAGAAACCTCTGCATCGGGCCAAGCAAATACACGGGTTGCACCTAATGATTTTGAATTCATTGCAACATAGGCACCGCCATAAGCTCGACGCGTAATTAATGTGACCCGAGGAACAACTGATTCACCGAATGCGTGTAATAACTTTGCGCCTCTGCGCACCGCGCCTTCCCATTCTTGTCCTGCGCCAGGTAAGAAGCCTTGAACATCTGCAATCACAATCAGCGGAATTCCAAAGGCATCACAGGTGCGCACAAATCGTGCAGCTTTCTCACCAGCTGCAGCATCTAGAACTCCTGCAAGATGTGCTGGATTGTTAGCAAGAACCCCAACGGTTGCACCACCAAGGCGACCTAGAACAGTTGTCATATTGGGAGCCCACATAGATAGCAGCTCAATATGTTCAGCATCTTTATCAAGAATTGCATCAACTAAAGGGTGGACTTCATATGTGCGCACACTTAATTCAGGAACAAAGGCTGAGAGATCAATATCTTCAACACTAGGATTCATAAATCCTTGATTAGCAAATAAGGCGGTCAAGATGCGAATATCTTCTATCGCTTCATCTTCACTTGCGGCAATAACGTGTGCAAGACCGCTGTTCTTTCTGTGCGCTTCAGGGCCACCAAGGAGGGCCATATCAATATCTTCGCCGGTAACACTTTTGACTACATCAGGACCTGTAACAAAGATGCGACCTTCAGGTGCCAGAACAACAACATCTGTGAGTGCAGGCCCATACGCACCGCCGCCTGCAGTCGGTCCAAGAACTAAAGAGAGTTGCGGGATGCGACCACTTGCCGAAATCATTGATTGAAAAACTTCTCCGAATGCATCAAGAGAGGCAACTCCATCACTTAATCGAGCGCCACCACTGTGCCAAACACCAATGATTGGTACCTGTGCGCCCATGGCTGCTTTGTAAGCAGAAACAATTACTTTGGAACCATCCACACCGAGTGCACCACTTTTGATCGTGGCATCGGATGCGAAAATAACAACTTTGTTGCCCTTAACTGTTGCGGTAACAGCGATCATTCCACAATCTGTGCGGGGGATTAGAAATTCAAAGTTTCCATCATCTACCAAACGCGCAATCCGTGAAATCGGATCGCGTGGATCATTTGATGTAGGCGACATTTATAGGCTCTTAAAAGCCAATACAACGTTGTGTCCACCAAAACCAAATGAGTCATTTAGTGCTGCGATATCTCCTGCAGGAAGTGCCCGAGGCTTATTGCGCACAACATCCACAGTCACCGCAGGATCTAAATCATCTATATTAATTGTTGGGGGAGCCATTCGATCTTGCAATGCCTTAACTATAAATACAGATTCAATCGCACCAGCCCCACCTAGTAAGTGACCTGTCATCGACTTAGTTGCAGAAACTGCAACGTGATCAGCATCTTTACCAAGTGCTGCGCGCAATGCATTTGCTTCTGCCACATCTCCTGCAGGAGTAGAGGTCGCATGAGCATTTAAGTGCACAATATCTGCTGTTGTTAAATCAGCATCTCTTAAAGCAAACTTAACTGCGCGCTGCACGCCTGCACCAGATGGGTCTGGGGCTGCGATGTGGAAACCATCAGATGACAAACCTTGTCCTGCGATTTCGCAGTAAATCTTTGCTCCGCGGGCTTTAGCGTGTTCATACTCTTCTAGAACAAGAATTCCGCCACCTTCGCCAAGAACAAATCCATCACGATTGAGATCATAGGGACGTGATGCATGCGCAGGATCATCATTACGGGTAGACAATGCCTTCATTGCAGCAAAAGCTGCCATTGGAAGTGCGTGACAGGCAGCTTCAACCCCGCCGCTTACAACAATGTCTGCTCTGTTATTGCGGATCATTTCAAATGCATAACCAATTGCTTCTGCCCCTGATGCGCATGCGCTGACAGGTGTGTGGACGCCAGCTTGGGCTTGTAATTCAAGACCAATGTTTGCAGCTGGCCCATTTGGCATCAACATAGGCACGGTGTGTGGGCTAACTAAACGTGCACCTTTATCATTCAAAATATCGTATTGCTGTAGAAGAGTTGTTACTCCGCCGATTCCTGATGCGACTACAACACCTAGACGCTCTTTATCAATGTCAGGTGATCCTGCATCCTTCCAAGCCTCGCGTGATGCGATTAGTCCAAACTGTTCTGAACGATCAAGGCGTCTGATTTCAACGCGCTCCATTTGTTCACTTGGTTCAACTGCAACTCTCGCTGCGAAGGTCACTGGGATTGTTTGTGCCCAATCCTCGGTTAGAGATCGCACACCACTTTTTCCAGCCAAGAGGCCAGCCCAAGTTGTTACTACATCTCCACCTAGAGGAGTGGTTGCACCAAGACCAGTGACAACAACGCGACGACGAGTCATTGTTTTTAAAACTTACTTTGATGCGTTAACTATGAAATTAACTGCGTCTTGCACAGTCACCAAATCTGTAACACTCTCATCAGGAATCTTTACGCCAAAACGCTCTTCAGCTGCAACTACAACCTCAACCATGCTGAGTGAGTCGACATCTAAATCATCTGTGAAGCTCTTATCTAGTTCGATTGATGCTGCGGGGATCCCGGCTACTTCTTCAACGATTTCCTTAAGTCCTGCAAGTACATCTGCTTGTGCAAGTGCCATTGTTCTCGTGTCCTCTTCTATATCGATCGGGTGTGCAAGGTGATTATTGTGTATCAAGTGAGCTCTTACTTACGAGTATTGCACCCCGTAAGTGGCGTAAATCTCAATGAATTTTATGGCTTAGGCGGAAGTTCTACAACCTGTCCCGCATATACCAAACCTGCGCCGTAGCCGATAAGCAGTGCCAATTTTCCGTGCAATTCTGGATGCTCTTCCAAAATTCGATCCATCGCTAAAGGAATTGATGCCGCAGAAGTATTTCCATTTGTGCGTATGTCATCTGCAATCAAAACAGAATCTGGAATCTTCATTTCCTTTGCCATACTTTCGATAATTCGAATATTTGCTTGGTGTGGAATAAATGCACCAAGTTCATCAACTGATACTCCTGCAGCTTCAAGGGCTTTCAAACCAACCTTACTCATTGAGTAAACAGCCCAACGGAAAACAACTTGCCCTTGCTGTGAAATGTTTGGCCAACCTAGTTCACTAACGCCTTTGTCAGGATTTTTCTTAAAATCCAGAAATGATGGAGTTAATGTAATTGCATCACGTGAATCCGCATCCGACCCCCAAATGGTTTGCCCAATACGAGGCTGGTCGCTCTGACCGATAACAACAGCGCCAGCGCCATCTGCGAAAATAAAAGCAGTTGCTCGATCATCAGGATCTGTGTAGTCAGACAATTTTTCCACACCGATTACCAATACATTCTTTGATGTTCCTGAACGAACTAAATCACTTCCCATTGCCACGCCATAGCAAAAGCCTGCGCACGCTGCACTGATATCAAAGGCAGCAGCTTTTGGGTTACCAAGTTCATTAATTAATTCAGTTGCTGCACTCGGTGCTTGAAATGGATATGAAATGGTAGAAAGAATGACGGTATCGATATCTGCAATAGTGAGATTGGCACGCTCTAAAGCCATCTCACATGCAGCTTTTGCCATTGTTATAACGGTTTCATCATCACCAGCAAAGCGACGTGAATCAATTCCTGTGCGCTGTTGGATCCATTCATCGGTTGAATCAATACGATCTACGATCTCTGAGTTTGGGACTACACGCTTTGGGCGGTAGGTACCGACAGACAAAATTCTGCTGTTACCTACGGGTGCAACTGTGATACTCATGCGTGCCTTCCTGCAAACTCTCGTGCTGCATCCAAATCATCTGCGCTCTTTAAAGCGAAGGTGTCAATTTCACTAGCTGCCCGCTTGAGCAAGCCAACCAGAGTTCCAGCTGGTGGTAGTTCAATGACACCCGTAACCCCTAGTGATTTCAAAGTTTCCATACACAAATCCCAGCGCACTGGGTTAGCGATCTGATTAACGATTCTATTGAGCACATCTGTGCCATCTGTTATCACCTGGCCATCCCTATTTGAAATAACCTGAATCATGACAGGATGGGTCGGCACAGTTAACGCCAAAGCGCGAAGAGGCTCTACTGCCGGTTGCATGAACTCTGTGTGAAAGGCACCCGCAACAGCTAATGCTCGTACTCGTGCACCTGCTGGGGGATTCTCGTTTAGCGATGTAAGTGCTTCTAGATCACCTGCGGCAACAATTTGTCCAGCACCATTGTCATTTGCTGCAACTAACTTAAGTGCTGCAATTGCTGCCAAGACTTCAGTGCGATCTCCACCAAGGACAGCTGACATTCCAGAAGGTGAAGTTGAAGCCGCTTTTGCCATCTCAAGACCACGTGTTCGAACAATTGTTAACGCATCACTTTCAGAGATTGCACCTGACAGAGCAGCAGCTGCTAACTCACCAACCGAATGTCCCGATGTGACCGCAAAATTCTTAATTCCCAATGCATGGGCACCTAATAATGAAGCCGCAACAATTAATGGCTGGGCATTGGCGGTGTCTTTAATTTCTTCAGCACTGGCAACGGTCCCAAGGTGTAAAAGATCTAAACCGATTGCATCTGACCAAGAAATTAGTAGTTCTTTGAGAGATGGATTTTGAATCCAGCTGTTAAACATTCCTGGAGTTTGTGACCCTTGTCCAGGGGCGATGATTGCGAGCACCTGTAGATATTAGTGTGCATATTTACTTACTATCTAGTACGGGAGGTAAGCCAAAGCGCCGCTTGCTAATGCTGGGGATTAAGAGACTCTTTCTTCATTAACTTCCTGTAAATCCCACTGAGATTGTGGTGAAAATTCAGGGTAGTACATAGTTCCTAATTCATCAGCCCTTCGTACAAAGATGATCTTGACTAACTCAACGCTCATTAAAATGAGTGCAGCTGGGAAAAGATCAAAGGATCTCTTAAAAAACCATGGGGTACCATTTCGTAACATCCAAAAGATTGAAGACTTTTTACTAGTTAATGGAGTTTCTTCGATAGCGATGGGATCAATCTGCCAATTGCGACGCAATAAGATCTCTCGAAAATGAGTGGCCATTATTTGATGACCGTATTTGCTTGGGTGCATCCGATCTATGTGCCAGACTTTTCGCTCGTAAATATCTTCAATAGAACGAGTAAGAAGAATCTGCGCATTAAACTCACGCCCAACTGAATGAATAACTCTATTGACGGCATTGATACGTCGGGTTAATACTCGGGCAAGCAATTTTGGCAGCGGAACAATTTGTGTTGGATCATGTAGCTGTAAAAGCAGTACTTCTGCCCCTGATCTCTTTAACTCAGAGATAGTTGCCCGTAGATTTTGATGCAATTTATTAGGATCAAATCCGTTACGTAACGCGTCATTGCCACCGACAATCACTGCTGCAATATCTGGCTTGAACACCAAGGCTTTTGGCAGTTGATCCTCAAGCACCTCAGCTGATTGAGCACCTGGTCGTGAAAGATTTATATAGACAAGTGGATCTTGAAAGTGTTTAGCTAAGTAGTAACCCCACCCTTTTGTTACGCCATTCTTATCACTGTCGCCAACACCTGAAGCTGCGCTATCTCCTAAAATTGCGAAGGTGGCAACTTTTTCCATTCTTACGCCGCCCTTAACCTTTTTTGATTGACAGTGACCTCGCGGCCTGCGCCATGCAAGCGGAGCATCATCATCAATGTAGAACTCCATGGATAATTTTCTGCTTGGTGCTGGCAACGAATGGGCATTGCCCTATCGGCGGCGCTGTATGCAAGAACCCTTTGAATGGCTAGTGAAAACGACTTTGGGTTGTTCTCGGCAACAGCCCCAACAGGCTCTGGTGAGTCTAGAAGTAAAAATTCGCCAACAGCGCTGGTTGATGAGGCAACAACCGGTGTTCCTGAAGCTAGTGATTCAAGTGCTGCTAAGCAAAAAGTCTCGATTGGTCCCGGCGCAATTGATACATCTGCACTTGCAATTATTTCAGCAAGCATTTTCCGATCGACGATATATCCCATGAATGTCACTGGTAGATCTTTAGAGATCGCTTTTAGATTTTTAAACATTGGGCCCATGCCAACAAAAATTAAGCGGGCATTTACTCCTGCTGCAAGAAGTTCTTTGAGAGCCAAAATTGAGTTCTGTGGATTCTTTTCCTTTGACATACGCCCACAGTGCAGGAGTAGAACATCAGCACCTTTAAGAAGTTCGGTTCTCAATGCCTCACTTCGTCGATAAGGAGAGAAGTTTTCTAAGTCAACACCAAGTGGCACGTGGGTAAGATTCTTAGTATCAATCTCGCGAAATTCTCGAGAGGCAAACTCTGTTGTTGCGATTACTTTGTCAAAACGAGTTGCCAATCGCGCGTTGTGCCAGTTTACAAACCACTTGAATTTAAATTTAAAGAAAGACTTAACCAGCCCAGAAAGTGTTTCATGGCTAAATACAACTGTGTGGATGCCTCGTGTCTTAGCCCAAAGACCTACCTTAGATAGAGTGAAACGGTCAGAGACCTCTAATGCGTCAGGCTTGAGAGTAATGAGTAATTTCTTGATGTCATGGTTATTACGAATGATTCGGTATCCACCACTAAAAGGTAAAACAATTGATGGAACAGTTATCTTCTTACCATGCAAAGTTTCTTCACAGAAGAAGCCGTTTCCAGGAACTATGTATGTGAATTCATGACCACGTGCGATATATCCAGATCCAAGCTCATGAAGTGTCGTTCTAATTCCACCCGACTTTGGACCATAAAAATTAGCTATATGAACAATTTTCATGCGACTCTCTCACTCTGCTGTGCCTGGCTTAATACCAACTCCTTGTAGTGTGCAACGAGCTGACTATTTACTAGCTCCCAGGTGCGGTGAATTACTGATTCTCTTGCACGTTCACTCATTAATCGATGCTCAGAAGAGTGCAGAATTTGATTAACGCTGTGGTTGAGCGAGTAAGTGTTAGAAGTATCAATGAGGAATCCGGTCCAGCCGTGCTTCACTAAATCGGTTGGCCCACCAGAATTTGGTGCAATTACTGGCACACCCGATGCCAACGCTTCTTGGATAGATTGGCAGAATGTTTCATGTTTTCCAGTGTGAACAAAGATGTCAAGTGATGCGTAGTAACGGGCAAGGTCTTCTCCACCTTGATAGCCAACAAAATTAGCGTTAGGAAGTTCGCGTTCAAGTCTCATACGAGCTGGTCCGTCACCAACAATTACTAGCTGGATGTCATCTCGCTTATCTAGTACAGCCAAGTCATCGATGCGTTTTTCATTTGCTAAACGACCGACATAGCCAACAAGTTTTCTATCTGGACGATCTCCTAGGAGTGTGCAGCGTAAATTAATATCTCGCTTTTCAGGTGAGAACTTCACTGAATCAACTCCACGCTGCCACAGATGGACGTTGTCCACACCTGAACTCTTTAGATCTTCACAAGACCAATTTGAAGGCGCCAATGTTCTAGTCGTGCGTGTGTGAATTCTTGCAACCCACTTCTTGAGCGAATCATGGGCAATTGTTAAGCCATAGTGACGGGCAAAACCTGCAACATCGGTTTGATAGATAGACAGAGTTGGGATTTGAAGTCTCTCTGCAACTCGGGCAGCGTAATTTCCGAGAAAGAATGGTGAGGCTAAGTGAATAACATCTGGAGAGAATCCATCAATCAGAGGCTCTAAAGTTTTATGGGGAAAACCCACAGGCAACATGCCTTTCATTTCAAAGCTAGGAACACGTTTGACTCGATAACCCGCGTACTCATTAACTCCACCGGCGCTTACAGGTGCGATCACAAGAGCTTCATGACCTTGGCTGCGCAAGTACTCGAGAACTCGCAAGACTGAGTTAGTGACGCCGTTGATTTGGGGGAGGAAGGATTCGGTCACGATAACGACCCGTAACGGCTTACCCATGGCCAAAGAATGAGGTAGTTCTCAGGCATCAAGTAGAAGTTGAGGTTACGAGTCGGCAAACCCCACGTGAAATCTGCAGTCTGGGTAGCCTTAAGGGTTACTGACCAGTAACATTTAGGGCATGAAGATTGCCGTGTGCGTAAAGCAGGTCCCTGATTCATGGGCTGAGAAGAAAATGGTCAATGGAATTCTCGATCGTGAAAATGTTGATGCAGTTCTTAATGATCTTGATGAGTACGCAGTTGAAGAAGCGCTACGCATTGCCGAAGCACATGGTGGAAATGAAGAAGGTGGTGGAAACACAATCACCGTAATTTCAATGGGACCAGAGCGCGCAACTGAAGCGGTTCGCAAAGCTTTATCAATGGGCGTTAATGACGCGATCTTGGTGACGGACCCACAACTTGCTGGCGCAGATGCGCTCGCAACATCTGCTGTTTTGGCCGCAGTAATTGAAAAGGGTGGCTTTGATCTGGTTATTTGTGGAACAGAGTCAACAGATGCACGCATGAGTGTTGTGCCTGCAATGTTAGCTGAACGCTTAAATGCTGCTCAACTAACTTTTGCCTCAAAAGTTGATGTGGATCCTGTAGCAGGCAAGGTTTCAATTACACGTGTTACAGAAGCAGGCGTTGATGAAATGCACGCACAGTTCCCGTGTGTTATTTCGGTTGTAGAAAAGATTAACGAGCCACGCTACCCATCATTTAAAGGAATCATGGCAGCAAAGAAAAAGATAATTGAGAGCAGAGATTTAGTCGCTGTTGGAGTTTCGGCAGAGGGTGCGTGGTCATTAGTTGCAGATGCAACTCCGCGTCCGGCACGCGCAACAGGGATTAAAGTTACAGATGATGGAACCGGTGGCGAACAACTGGTTTCATTCCTAGCAGAAAAGAAGTTGATATGAGTAAGGTATTGATTCTGGCTGACTTTGTCGGCACAAAGGCAACCAAGACGAATGCTGAATTAGCTACTGCTGGCGCACGCATTGGCGAGGTAACAGCTGTTGTATTTGCACCAGTAGGGCAAGGGTCAACATATGCAGCAGCAATAAACCGTGGTCCAATTGCAAAAATTATCGTTGTCGAATCTGATGCATTTGCAGCCAATGGTGTTGCAGCCGTTGCTGATGTTTTGGCTCAAATCATTGCTGCACAATCACCGGCAGCAGTTCTTGTTGCATCCCATGCATTTGGCAAGGAAGTTGCTGCGCGCACAGCGGTTAAGGCAGGTTCTGGAATCATTACCGATGCCGTAGATGTTTCAGCAGATATCACTGCAACTCAGTTGGTATTTGGTGGTTCTACAACTGTGCACTCAAAGGTTTCACATGGCACACCAATTATTACCGTGCGACCAAATTCAGTCGATGCAAATACAACCGAATCAACACCAAGTGTTGAAACACTGTCATTTTCTGTATCTGATGCCTCAAAGAAGGCAACAGTCACATCCTCACAACCTCCAGTTCAAGGTGGCCGCCCAGAATTAACTGAAGCAAACATTGTTGTTTCAGGTGGACGTGGCACAAATGGAGATTTCAGTGCGGTAGAAAACTTTGCAGATGTACTAGGCGCGGCAGTTGGCGCATCTCGTGCGGCCACTGATGCAGGTTGGTATCCACACTCGTATCAAGTTGGTCAGACAGGCAAGACTGTTAGCCCGCAGCTCTATGTTGCAAATGGAATTTCAGGTGCGATCCAACACCGCGCCGGCATGCAGACCAGCAAGACAATCGTTGTAGTTAACAAGGATCCTGAAGCGCCACTGTTTGAAATTGCAGATTTCGGCGTAGTTGGCGATCTATTTGCTGTGCTGCCAAAGGCAACGGAAGGCATCAAAGCCCACAAGTCATAGACTTAGGCCCGTGCCTTCGATCTACGTAGACCATGCCGCAACGACTCCGATGTCGCCTGCCGCATTTTCGGCTATGTCTGATCAACTACAGCAACTAGGAAATCCTTCAAGTCTGCACACACATGGCCGTGCAACTCGCAAAACATTAGAAGATGCCCGAGAAGTAATTGCAAAGAAGATTGATTGCCTTGCATCTGAAGTCATCTTTACAGCCTCTGGCACTGAAGCAAACAACATTGCTCTTAAGGGTTTATTTTGGAATGGCACAAAAAATGGTAAAAATGTCGTCGTAATTTCCTCACTAGAGCACCATGCAATATTGGATCCTGCGCACTGGTTGCATACGCACGAGGGCGCAGAGGTGATAACAGTTCCAGTGACCGCAGATGGTGTTGTTGATTTAGAGTTCCTTCGCACGCTTGTCTCTGATCGAGGATCTGAAATTGCGCTCATTTCAATTATGCACTCCAATAATGAAACTGGTGTGCTGCAACCTATTCAAGAGATTGTCACAATTGCGGGGGATATTCCTATTCA
>Ga0208942_1001047_pt1 | contig 10337 bp, 5 predicted proteins | sample GreLakmeSU08MSRF_FD_187704 | JGI IMG/M metagenome (GOLD analysis project Ga0208942, IMG submission 187704) | Freshwater lentic microbial communities from great Laurentian Lakes, MI, USA - Great Lakes metaG SU08MSRF (SPAdes) | ecosystem: Environmental > Aquatic > Freshwater > Lake | place: Great...
TGTTGAGTTAGCGATTAATAATGTTCTTTTGCTGCTTTGGTGATTTGGGATAGGACCATTAAGTTCAAGAGAAGACTGAGTTAAGGATTGTTGTTTGCTGATCCACTCATAGAAAGGTAAGTCATCACTAGAGTTTGCAGTGTAGCAGAAAGTGCTCAGTATAAATAAAAAAAAAATTTCATTATTAATTAGTGACCGCGCTACCCATTTTAAATATTGGCATATACATCGAAATGAGAATAAACCCTACAATCACTCCCAAAAAGCAAATCATAATGGGCTCAATGAGCTGTGAGAAATTTTTGATAGCATAATCAAATTCATCCTCATAAAATTTTGAAATAGCAGTTAGCATGTCATTAAGTTTCCCTGTTTCTTCCCCCACCTCAATAAAACCACAAAGCGTTTCAGGAAAGATCTTAGTTTCACGCAATGAAATAGCAAATGGACGACCAGAATAAATATCTCGCTTTACCTTATCCAAACCATCTTTGATGTATTCATTGCTGAGTGAATTTTTTGCAATTTCAACTGACTCAATCAAACCAACCCCACCTGTTATTAAATTAGCAAGCACAGTTGAAAATCGAGCCATGATTGAACTTTGGATCATGCCGCCAAAGAGCGGCATTTTAAGTATCTTTTGATGAATTTTCATACGAAGTTTTAGATTATTTCTAATTATATCTTTGATGAGTCTATATGCGAAAAATAAAACAATAATTAGCAATAACATGTAATAACTTCTGAAAAAATTACTTAAACCCATCATCATTAAAGTGGGAAGAGGTAATTCAACATTAGCTTGACTAAATATTTTTACAAAAACAGGAATGACATAAACCATCATCACAGCAATTACAATAAAAGCCACAATCATAATTGCCATAGGGTACATTAGTGCACCTTTAAGACCACGCATAATTTTCATTTTTTTCTCAAGATTAAGCGCAATCTTTTTAAGAAACAAATCTAGACTGCCGCTTGCTTCTCCAGCTTTTGTAAGATTAATATAAATATTATCAAATAACTCTGGATAATCTTCTAAAGCCTTGGAAAGGGGTACGCCCGCATTAACATTTTCGATAATACTTGTGAGAATTTGAACTAGTGCTGGATTTTCAGATTGCGTTTTTAACATCTTAAGTGCGGGGACAATTGAGAGTCCTGCTTCAATCATCGCTGAAAATTTTCTTGTAAATAATAAAAGCTCTTCTTCATTGACTTTTAATTTACGTTTAAAGAATTTTTGTTTTTTGTTTTTTTTGATCTCTAGAAGATCTTCATCACTGTTTAATACAGTGATAATTACCCCATCTTTTTTTAATTTAAAAATGGCTTCTTCTTTGGAATTTGCCTCGATAGAACCGGAGGCGAAGGTATTTAATTTAAGACCGTTCCAATTAAATTTCATCTACTATATTTCCGCTATGCTCATACTTAGGAATAACTCTTAAATATTCTTCAGGCGACAATTCTCCAGATTGAATATGGGAAATTGCAATTTTTGCCATTGTTTCAAAACCTTGTTTTTCCGCAATAGCCTGAACTTCATTCTCATTTTTTTGTTCTGATATGGCTTCTTGCAATTGAGGTGTGATCGCTAACACCTCATGAACCGCGCGTCTTCCAAAGTAGCCTGTATGGCCGCATAGAGAGCATCCAGTACCTTTTTTATATTTAATTACTGAAGCTTTAGGGAATAGCTCAGCTAAATCTTTGTATTTTGTGACATCTAAAGTATGCTCTTCTAAACAATTTTTACAATTTAACCTCATAAGCCGTTGTGCAACCACTAATGAGAGCGCGCTAGATACGAGGTACGCGGGTAGTCCCATATTAGTCAGTCGATGGATTGCTCCAATGGCACTATTGGTGTGTAAAGTACTTAACACAAGGTGCCCAGTAAGCGCGGCTTTAGTTGCAATATCAGCTGTTTCTGTGTCTCTAATTTCTCCCACTAAAATAATTTCAGGATCTTGTCGCAAAAAAGATCTTAAGGCGAACGAAAAAGTAAGTCCAATATCTTCTCTGACTTGTACTTGTGAAATGCCACTTAACGTATATTCGATTGGATCTTCAGCGGTAAGGATATTAACGCCGGGTTTATTTAGATAATTAATAGCTCCGTATAAGGTAGTTGATTTGCCGCTACCTGTTGGACCTGTTACGAGGACTAACCCCTGTGGAGCGTCAATGGCTTTAAGAAAGTCTTCAGTTTGTCTTTTATTGAAGCCTAGTCCATCAATAGATAGCGCTAAAGAATTTGTATTAAGGATACGAATAACAATTCTCTCTCCTAAATGGGTGGGCAGGACTGAAATACGAAAATCAACTTCGGTGCCATTATTTGATTGATATGAAACTTTTCCGTCTTGAGGTAATCTTTTTTCAGCTATATCTAAATTTGCAAGTATTTTTATGCGGGCAATAATAGCGTTGTAGTTACTTTCAACAAATTTTGTATATTCATTAACGACTTCGAGTGTTCCATTTTTTCTAAATCTTACATTTGCTATATCTTTAAAAATTTCAAAATGTATATCGCTAACTCCCGTATGTATCGCATGCGATAAGATATCATCGACCCCAGCAATAACATTTCCAGAAAATTGAACTGTTTTCTTTTCGGACTTAGGTTTTCCAAGTATCTCAGGCTTTATATCTTGGCTAGCTTCTTCTGGTTTTATTTGTTGTATAGGTTTTTCCTCAGAAGGTATTTTTATTCCTTTTTTAGGTTTGTCGCTAACGGAGATCTCTGGTAAATTTAGATGGTTATTTTGCTTCATTAAGAAATCAATAAAAACTTGGAAGGGTATAAATTTAGCGGTAACTTTTTTGCCTGTCAACAAAGACAAATTTTTCATTGAATTGAGTCCGCCAGGACTGCATATACCAACTACAATCGTTGTGCCGTCATACCCAATAGGCGTTAAACCATTTTTTTCACAAAATTTATATGGGAAATTTTTATAGTTTACCTCTATAGCCTCAGCTTCCTTTGCCAAGGTAATGCTATATTTATTTTCTAAGGCAACAAGTATTTTTTCATTGCTGATATAACCATCTTTTTCTAGTAAGTCATATAAAATGCCTTCCGTGTTTTTTGCATGCTTGGAAATTTTTTTATATGACTCTGACTCAATTAAATTAAGGTCAAGCGAGACTTCAGCAAGCTCTTCTTTGATGGCTATAATGATGTCTTTATCCATACAAAATTTTAAATCACTTTAGGTGAGATAAAGATATAAAGCTGACTTTTATTCTTTTGATTGATAGTGCTTTTAAAAAAATTTCCTATAACAGGAATTTTACCCAAAAGAGGAATGCCACTTTCATCCGTAGCATCGTTTAGTTTATTTATCCCGCCGATCATCGCTACACCCCCATCTTTAACGAGTAATTTAGTTCTTAATTCTTTGTGACTAATGGGGGGTGGATTTGTTCCTATGAGAGGAGTGTCATTATTAATAACGATATCTAAATAAATATTACCATCGTCAATAATCGAGGGTTTGACTTGCAATTGAAGGGAGGCATTTTTAAATGAAACGCTCGGACTAGCTCCTGCTACAGCTACACTGGTATAGGGAATTTCTTGACCATCTGTGATAGTCGCCTGCTCGTTATCAATAATAAATAATTTAGGGTTAGATACTATTTTAATGAGATTTTCTTTTTGCATAGCCTGTAATTCAACTCGAATATCTGTCTGTGTAGAGCTGAGTAATAAAGCTAGTGAGCCTTTTGCTGAAGCAATACTATTATCTGTAATTGTCCCAGTGACATTATTCAATGCGACACCACCAGCAGCAGTGGCTGCATTTGTAGCGCCACCGATCGTGCCACTTACAGAAGCAGTTTCGAATGCTTTAGTTGTTCCCTTATTAAATAATCCCACACGACTTCCTAACTCCATTTGAAAATTATCAGTAGCATCTACAATAAAGACTTCAACCAGCACTTGCTTTGTAGGTCGGTCAAGCCCCATCACTGCTGATTTAATCCATTCCATATCTGAAGTGGTGGCCTGAATAACGATTGAATTAGTTCTAGCATCAATCACAAAAGAAGCCCTTAAATTTAATCCCCCTGCCTGGCCTGCAGCACTTCCTCCATCGAGTGAGGCAATAATATCCTTAAGTTGCTGAGCTAAAATGTCAGGCTTTGTATAGTTGAGTTTGATAATGGCTGTTGATTTAGACTCAAGCCCAGCATAAGCTTTAGAGGCATTATTTTTTGAGGTAAGCGTTTTTTGAAATGAATCACTTTGAGACGAAGCGAGTTCATGGCTATGAATAATAATGACAGTCCCTGATTTATTCACTTCACTGATCAGATTTTTCTCTCTTAAAACCATGTCTAGAGTTTCAGCCCAGTTAACATCTTTGACTTGAAGGGTCACATTACCTTTAACTTCGTCACCTACCACAAAATTTAACTTTGTAACTTTATTAAGAAGCTCAAAAAAACTTCTTAAAGGAACATCATTCATATTGATAGTGATAGGAAAGTCTACCCATAATGGATCAGAAGTCTTAAAACCGCGGCGTGTACTTTGAATTTCGATAATTTTTCTTAAGGATTTATTTTCTGCATAGTAATTATCAAATTTTGCAAGGCTATTTTCATCAATGGATTCCTTACTTTTAAGTTCTTCGATAGAGTTTTGAAATGTTTTTGCATTGCCGTTTACCTGGTCTTTCACGACGGCAGGGGTACAGCCTAACAAAAAGCTAAATATAACCAACAGCAGAATAAGATTTAATTGACGTATCACGGTAAGGCTTCTTCCCCTACTAAAACTTTAGGACGCTTCTTTGACGACACAATAATATGATCACTCTCTATTGCTATAATTTTTATAAGCTTTGATATATTTTCGTTTTCAGCAAAGATTTTAGTGCGACCCCCAGGCATGGAAACTAGGCATAGCTTCGCATTGTCAGAATATAAAATACCCGATAGATAATAACCGGATCTCACACCATTTTCTTTTTTAGTGGCCGTATTATTGTCCTTTGAAACTGTTGCACCCGCAGGATCAAATGGATCATGCAGAGTAGTTTTATTGGTACCAATTGATTCATCTTTTTTGATTTGTTGAGGTATTGCTTGATTGACTTGAGGCGCTTGATTATTTTGAGGCTCAGCTGGATTTGCTTGAACAAAGCCTGCTTTAATCAAAGACCATCCCTCTGCTTCATGTATTTTAAAAGCATTATGATAACCATCATTATAAGCTTGCTTGTTTTGATTTTTCAAAGGGGGCTCAACAAATTTTAGATTGATATCTAAATGAAGCAAAAGACCTTCTTTTTTGGTAATTTTGAAATTAATAATCTCACTTGAAATAATAATTGAATTCATAGCACCTGTAAATTTGACTATTTTTTCATAGGTACCATCAATTGAAAGTTCAATCGTATTATTTTTTTTATCAGCTGTATTATTTTCATTTGTATTCAGTTTAATAAGTTTTAAATTATTATCGGCAATCAGTTTAGTTAAAGCACTTATTAATTCAGGTTTATTTTTAGGGGCTAAAGCAAGACTATTAAAATAGTCAGAGTTTTGACTTGCTAATGACTTAATATTTTTTTCTAATGAACTTGTATCGCTTATAAGTTTTTGATGTCTCATTTGTGCTTCTGAGAATCTTTCAAAGTTATCATACTGATTGCTGACCAAATAAATCAAGACGATAGATACAATAAAGCCCATACCTATAACGATCATAGGTATCTTTTGCCCTGAAAAAAGCTCTTTATTCAGCGACAACTTTAAATTAATTGATTTATTTAATGGCATGTTAATTTATTTTATAAGTAATTTTCGATATTTGATTACCATCATTGCCAGAACCCTCAACACCATTCAACTTCACATTTTTAAATCGCGTTGACATCGCCCCTACCAAGGAAGAAGATAAAGAAGGATCGGATGATTTAATAGTAATTTCTGAAAGCTCTTTTTTATTTTGATTTAATTCTACAACATAAGCCCCTCGTGGTAAGGACTGAAGAAAAGATATATCAATCATTTTTTTATTGGTTTGATTAATGGTCTCTACGTTATATTTTAACCCTTCATAATTTGTATTATTAGCCATATATTCCTGCTCTAAGGCATTACCTTTTTCTTGTATCACCTTAATAGTGTCTGCAGAAGGGGCCATATTTAAGAGGATAAGATAAACAAGAGATAGCACGAATGTTAAGCCCACAGAGATCCAAGTCATTTTACCTAAGACGCTATTTGTTTGAATTTTTTTCTTTTCTTTTTGAATAATATCTTCACGATTAGGTAGAAGATTAATATTAGAAACTGCTGTAACAAATTTAAAATAACCAAAAATATCAAGCTGCCTAGTTGCTAAACCTGTAGCTACTGCAAGTGATGTAATGTTTTTTTCTGATTTAATTCGCTCTTCTAATTGAGACGGAATGCGGATTTGGTTAAATGGACTAAGACCCTGGATTTTAAATTCTAAAACTTCTTTTTTTAATCCTTCTAAAATTGAATCAAAATTTGGAAGTGAACTCACAAAATCAATTTCTTCGATACCTGGTGCACCACTTTGTTTAATAAAACTATTCACTGCAGTTCTTATTTGAGATCCAATACGATTAAATACTTCTTTAGTAAGTAATTTACCACCATGCGTTAAGGCTCTTTTATCTTCCTCTGAGACAAATATGTCATATATAAAAGGAAGTTCGTCATAAATAAATACAGCATAATTTTCTTCGCTACTAATTTCTAGAAATACACTTAATTTTGGCGTGGTCGTAGTTGAATAGGTTTTTAATACATTCCTAAGTGCGAAACATCTCACATCCACAATCAGCGGCTCAAATCCAGCACTTCTAATGAGGTCACAATGTTTTTCGATTTCATCAATACGCGATGCTACAAAGAGTAGTGACATTTGATTTTTTTCTGGGGATTTTTTTATAATTTGCCAGAAAATAGAGTATTCAGATAATTCCCCTGGCAAATTGATGCTATTTTCCCAAAGCGATCCATTTGAGACGGCTGCATTTAGTTCTGTCTCATCTAAAAAAGGGATCTGTATGACTTGTACAATAGCGGAGCTTACTGGAATTGATACGGCAGTATTGTTTGTCTCAAACTTTTGTTCTAGCTTTATGTTTTTTAAAAGCTTGATGATTTCTTGATTTTTATTTGAGGGGCTTTCACCAATATCTTGGATGGCTTTACTGGCCAATTTTGTCATCGACCATTGGTCATTTTTTTTAACCAATTGAATAGCTCGAACATAATTTTGCGAAATATCAATACCAATAATGTCCTGCTGAACAGGCTCAGAGGAATGAAGCATCGTTCTTAATTTATTAAGTATATTTTGAAGCATACGTGAAGGACTTATTTGTTAGCTATGAGTCAAAGTTTACAGGAAGATTCATGGTATAAGCACGAAAATCAAGATAAAACAGGGGCTTATCTAATTCTAATTTTAGATTTAAGTTTTGGTGGTTTAAAGGTGAACCCCAGCTTTCCGGTATTCGTAATGACTGCGCCTACTTTGGTATATTTATTTGCCGCATCTACTTTGGTGACGTTATTTTTCGAGGAGACAGAGATGTATACATTGTCTTTATAGGTGGTAATGCCCCCTATAATCATATTTGTGAGATACAAAGGGGAGCCAGAAGCGAAGCCACATGCGGCATCCCTATAAAAGACCGCAGAACTTCCAATGGCGCAAGAGTTAAGGTCAGCGGGTGGAATATATATGGGGGCTATAATCAACCCACCGTAGGTCTCTATTTTTGAGCTTAATTTTGCATTTTGACAAGATTTCGTCACACTATTTTCATCGGTGGCAGATAGCCCATTCATCCTGACATACCAACCTTGCTGAGAAACACTTGGGCAAGTGGGAGATAAAGTACTTGTAGCGTTTAAAAACAATGAACTGGTACCCCATAAAGAGCTATCCGTGGTTTTAAAAGACCTCGCGGTATTTACTTCAAAAATATTTTTTTCGGTATCTTGGATGGATGTAATTAAATTATCAGGGGTTTTGTCAGTCATTGATAGTATTTCCATATCGCCCGTGCCATAGGCAATATTGAGTTGATTTGCTGGGTTTGCTAAATAATTTGACACAGACAAGGGCTGTTGAATAACCCGATCATTTTTAAATGTAGTCCCTGAATTCATTGTGGTATAGGCACCATAAGCCCCATAAACACCTGTGCTAGAAAAAGTGGCGTAGGGCAGTTTAATGGTGGATGCATCCACACCTGTGTCATCAAAACTATGTATATAGCCCGTATTGTTGGGTACAAGCATCCTATAGCCATACTTAGATTTCATGTAAGACGTGCTGCCACTTTCTAAAACATCTACTTGAGTCATCACTTCGTTAAAGATTCGCTTTGTAAATGTCAGTGTTGATGAAGCACTGACAGTAATTTTATTACTTAAAGTGACCTGTGTTGAAGAGTCAATGCTTTCTACAACAGTATTTACAGGGACGCCTGTGCCTGTGACACTTGCGCCTTCATCGAGTGAATATGTATTCGTAGTTACTTGAACAGTGTAGCTATTTGAAACTGAATTTAAGGCAAGAAGGTTTGTAATGCTCGTTGTTGCATCTGCTGATACTCCAGTGGTTACATAACCTACATCTTTACTTGCTACAAGATAGCCTTCCTGTGCACCAGGTACCAGTCCAATAACGGCTGCGCCTGCACCCACCGAAGACAAAGTAGAATTCGAGCCAAGCCAAATTTTAACGTTGGTCACACCATTATTTGAAGCGCCAAGCCCTAATACAAGCACGGGGGAATACGCTTGATTATGAGATTTTGCATAAGAGAATACAGGCGTAGATGTTGTATATCCTAGGGTTTGGTAAATGTTATCAAGGCCAGGAACGGTGGTATTGGTATTTAATGTCCCATCACTTGTCCACGATCGTGTAAACCCAACCCCTTGGGCATCATCATCTCTTTCTATGGAAGATACGTGTTTTGGCTTTGTAGGATCTGTCACATCTAAGATACTAAATCCCCTTGCCCCCATACCAAAGGTAACAGCGAGATAAGTTTTCCATTGACCGTCAATGTATACGTCTTGAGATATAGGAGAACCATCGACACCGTAAATAGAATTTGTACTATTCGGAAGGATACTTGCAATATTAGGCAGTTTATTCATTAAAGGGGGTGGCACAAAAGCCCATACTTCGTTACCCGTATCAGCCTCAATGGCATGGAGTACACCACTATTAGAGCCCACATAAATCATTGGCTTCCTTGAAGCTACATTGGACACAAAGGTTGTGTATGCTGAAGGATTTAGATTATAAAAATATTGTTTACCCCCTGGGGAATTTGGATCAGTCGTAATAGTTTTTTCTGGTTGCCCAACATAAAGCGGTTTTGAGTTATATATATCATTTAATTTCCAGCGTTCATCCGTCGTTGAGCCGTCTGCATCTTCATCAAAAGCATCGTAACCCCTTATAAAGTTAATAATTTTAGTTGGTAGGGCGTCGTTAGGTGAATAGCCCATAGCCGTTGCAATAGCATTTAAATTGGCAGTGGTAAAGTTATTAGGGAGGGAAGAGGTGGGTACAGTCAGATTAGGCCCCACCGTCCAAATAGCGCGTGAATTAGGGCTCACACTTTTAAGTTTGGCCCCAAATTCCCATGCTTCTGTTGAATTCGGCAGTCCGGTTGAAAGGAGGCTATAAGCTTTTAAATGCCCTATCCATTGCGTGGTTGCTTTGTATTCAAAATCAGGCACTAAAAGAAGCGCTTCACCGGTTGTTTTTTGCATAATGGTAGGAGCTACCGATGAATAACTATCAAATAAAGACGCTTGTATACTTGCACTAATGGCATTAACAATATCCTGTGTTGATACGGGATCGCCGCCAAGAACGCCTGGTGCTTTTGTAGTGCTATTTGCAGGGTAAGTGCCCCCTGCGGTAGATAAGGCAATAAAATTTTCCCATGTAGCAGTTAATGGCGTAATGTCCATGGCTACCGTATAAGTTTTAATGGGGTTAGATCTTGCGAGTAATGTTTTTGCTGAAGCCGCTGCTGCAGTTCCGCCACTCCATGCACCATCACTCATTACAATTACAATGGTGGTGCCACACAGATCAAAAGGACTAAACGCCGTACTTTTGACATAAGTCTCAATAGCTGCCATCGGTTTACTTACGTCTGTGCCTCCACCAAGATAATTTATACATTTAATGCCATTTTGAATGTCTGTATAGTTTTGTGCCTTATTTGAGTTTAAGGGGACCCAGGTGTAGGTATACCCTTGAGCGCATCCACCTATTTCTGAAG
>Ga0208942_1001049_pt1 | contig 10328 bp, 10 predicted proteins | sample GreLakmeSU08MSRF_FD_187704 | JGI IMG/M metagenome (GOLD analysis project Ga0208942, IMG submission 187704) | Freshwater lentic microbial communities from great Laurentian Lakes, MI, USA - Great Lakes metaG SU08MSRF (SPAdes) | ecosystem: Environmental > Aquatic > Freshwater > Lake | place: Great...
GCGGCCCAGCGCCGCCCCCGCCAGCATAGCCGGAGGGGCGCGGTGGCCGTCGCGCGGTCTGAGGCCTGTGCGGCTGAGTGGAACAGAAAACCGGCATAAGCCCATCCAAAAATCCCATGCGGAAGTCGGGCTTCTGGACGACCGGATACCTGTGGTTCATGGCAGCATCCAACGGGGTATGCGAAACTCCTGAGTTTCGCATACCCAGTCGGATGCCGCCATAAACCACGGGTATCCAGTCACCCAGAATCCTGACTTCCGCATGGAAGTTCTGCATGGGTTTATGCTACTTTTATGTTCCGCTCAGCCGCATAGGCCTACCTTGGGTTGAGCATGGTTACAACCGGCGCTCTGTCTCCAACTCGCCCCCGCCCAATGGGGCGTCAAAAGCAGGTAATAGAATATCCTCCTGTAACCCTGGCAGGTTAAGTCGCAACGATTGTCGATATTCCAGCGCTTCCGGAATTTCCTCGAACTGGAGCAACTCACCGGCAAGTTCGCTTAGGTGCGCCTTCACATCCGAGGGTGTGGCACGGAAAAATTCACGGCGACGGTTAATCGTATTCACCCGGGACTTCTCCAAGCGGGTATGCATGGCAACCTCGATTCCAACCGCGTCCTTTGAGAAGAATAAGGCGTGAACGTCGAAGTTGAATGGAACGGAAGCGTCGCTCAACTCCCGTATCCTGTCGAGGGGATCGAGACGACGTGTCATACCTAGCTTGACCACGTCCGGACCAAAGGAGCCAATATTCGAGATAAGGTAAACATATCCTGCCCGTATGTTGGCAGCACGGTAGTCCACATTTTCGATAGCCATATCGATCTCGGCGAGCTGCTCCTGTAACCTCGCGATGGCTGCCTCATCATTCATTGCCATCAAAGCCTGCAAAGCGTTGGCGTGATGCTGGCGTTCTTTCGCGAGGCGAGCCCGCTCCGCCTCAAGCTCTCGCTGAGCCTTCCGGTCCTCCCGCAGGCGCTCGCGCTCAATGCGCTCCGCCTCTTTTTGCTCCGCCTGCTTCTGAAGAAAATCGGCCGTGAGTTCCAGTTCTTTGACCCGCAACTCATAGTAGGGAGATGCAATGCTGATGTTCATGGTCTTCCCAAGGCGCTCAATGGAATCTGCAACTTTCTTGAGCCGATCTAGAGCGCCCTCAAGTTTGTAGGGCTTGAGCCATCGAACCAGCGTGTCAGCTTCCGCATTGAACGCCCGGAGCATCAGCTTCGAGTACTGACCCACCATGGCCCGGCCCTGGCTCTGAGAACCGTTCACCGTCCAATCGGTAGATGCCAATACGGCGCCACCGCTACTTCTCGCCATCAGTCTGATTTGCACCTCAATTTCCTTGAGTGCGGCCTGATAAGCCACAGCATCCGTAAGCGGATGCCGATAGTGGTAGATGCCGACTTCCTGCAGCAGAGCCAAATCCTCTGTTTCTACAATTTCCCGTCGAACCTGTTCCATTTCTGCCCGAGCCTTCAGAAGGTCATTACGGAAAGTCTGCAGCTCTGCAGCGGCGGTGGCCTTTTCGCGTTCGATCAGCGAAACCTGCTCGGCAGTCTCGCGCTCGAGCTCCTCACGCCGATCTTCGAGCTGCAACACGGAGAATGTGCCCACCGATGCCAGCCGCCGTTTAGCCTCCTCCAGTTGTATCGCGACGCGTTGGAGTTCGGCTGCCAATTTACGTGCCAGTCTACGTACCCCGAACCAAGGTAGGCGTATCACTCCACTACCGGCCGTGCTTTCCATCTCGCTACCCTCCAGCAACAGGGCTGTTCAACGCTCTTAACTGACGCTCCACTTAAGGAGGGCATCAAGTCCGGCCAGTGCCGCAGCATATCTGCCCTGAGCGAACGTGGCGGTCTTATTGCGGGATAGGATATTGTAACCAAAGCTGCGCAGCCGGGCAAAAACGCCCGGGTTGTGACGGATGCGCGACTGATCCTCCTGGAACGTAACGTCGCGTGTGTAGTGCAGGGTGTTCTCGACATGCCATGCATCAGCCCGGCAAGTTTCGACGGGTTCAAACCGGGATGGTTTACTCGGTTTGCAAACCCGTTTGCCCACGTATCTAGCCCCGTGGCCGTGCTTTCGAGATGGCGCAACATCGCCCCGGTCACATACTCCGCAACGCTCTGATTCGAGTCCCGTGCCGCCGCAATGATGCGGTTGCGCAGCCCCTCTGGAAAATCCTTGATCTGCCAAGCTTTCGGCACGCCCAACACATCATCGCCCATAACCACCCCCAGGTTTACCGGGTTTGCAAACCCGGTAAACCATAAGCGGCGTGATGGATCAATCAGAACGGCACGGGGCGCCCTGACGGGCCAGGGACAGCCTGTGCAGCACATGGGGCGGCTGGTCGCCACTGCTTCCAGTGGATCGCGGGCTTCCCCCTCACGAACGAAGCATGCCACAAAGGCGACGCTGAAACGAAAACTGAGATCGGCGCCCAAGCGCGCCCAGTCTGGCCCGATAAACGAAACGGCTCGCCGATCCCCTGCCAGGGGGAAAAGCGAGCCGATCTTTAACCAAGGCGATGGGTTCTCTGGTCGGGAACTTCCGAGGGCAAAAAAGCACGCGTCGAAGCGTTCACGCAAGACGATAAAACGCTTTGCCGTGCGGCGTAATGCCGTAGCCCCTTGCCATCGCCGCAACCATGCGGTGTTGATGATGATCGAACGGCCTTACTACACCCCTCGGCAAGCGGCGCCGATCGTGGGCGTAACCACCCAAAGCCTGACGCGTTGGTGCCGCGACACCCCGGGCTTTGCCCGTCGCGTCGGTGGACGATGGCGCATTGACGCTGACGCGCTGGCCCGGATGCTGCACGGTGAAGCCCCGCCTCCGCGTGCCGATGCTCAGGTGCCCCTGATCGCCGCCGCCGCCCTTCCGCAATAAAAAACCGCCGGCTTCTGGCGGAAACCGGCGGCGGTGGCGAAGGCGGGAAGTGACGCCCCGTCTATACATCGTTTCGCGGTGCTATGCCAGCAGACCGGCGGGGAGATATCCCGCACATGAACAATCAAAATATGCCATTTGGCATCCCATCCGCCTCTAATGGAACCTTGGACTTCGAGGCTATCGCTAGGGCCGCCTTGCCGCACGCGGCCGCCATTTGCGAGCGGCTGCTTCCTGGTGGGCGCCTCCGTGGTCGCGAATGGGTTTGTGGAAGCCTTCGCGGCGAGCCTGGGGAAAGCCTTTCAGTAAACACATCCAACGGTCGCTGGGCTGACTTCGCGACGGAGCAAAAAGGCGGCGATCTCATTTCATTGGCGGCTGCCATCCACGGGCTGACGCAGCTGGAAGCCGCCGAACGGTTGGCCGTTATGCTGGGAGTGCGCCGATGAGCGCGCAACCATGGTGGGCTCCGCTGGGGGCAAAGCCTAGCGGCCAAGCAAGCGCAAAGCCGCATTCCGAATATGCGATCGTCCCGCTGGCGAAGGCCGACGAGCCGACGGACGTCGCGATCTTCGAGGCGCGCGATCTCGGTATCCCAGTGAAATGCTGGCCCTACCGCAACGCTGCCGGGCTGTTGGTGTCGGTGGTGGCGAGATACGAAACCTTAGTCGGCAAGGAAACCCGCCCCTGGATACACGCCAGGAAGGGCGGCATAGCCGCGCCTGCGTGGCATATGAAATCGCAACCCATCCCGAGGGCGCTTTACCAACTGCCTGAGCTTCTGGCGGCGGCGGACGGCTCAACGGTAATGGTGGCGGAAGGCGAGAAAGCGGCCGACGCCGCGCAAGTGCTTTTCCCTGCGTATGCGGCCACCACTAGCGTTGGCGGTTCCTCCTCGGCCAAAGCGTCGGATTGGGCTGCCGTTCGCGGGCGCCATGTGCTCATTTTGCCGGACCACGATGATGCCGGCCGACGATACACGGCGGACGTGGCCCGTTTCTCCCGTGCGGCGGGCGCGCTTTCGGTCCGTGCGGTCGTATGGCCGGATGTTTTCCCAGAGCGGTGGGATGTGGCGGACCCGTTGCCGGACGGGTTTACGGCCGATTGGTTGCGAGATGCCGTCCGCGACGCACCGGAGGCGCCTGCCGAGGCATCTGGGGCAAAGCCCGACGCGGAAGCCTGGGGCGAGCCGGATATGTCCGTGCTGAGATTGGCCCGCCGTTCCGCCCCCGCGTTTCCCACACATGCGCTTGGTCCCGAGTGGGCTGCATGGGTCGAGGGTGCGGCGGAAGCCGCATCGGCGCCGGTCGATTATGTGGCGCTGCCCCTCTTGGCTGCCGCGAGTGCCCTGATCGGACACGCCCGATGGGCGGAAGCAACGCCCGGATGGCAAGAGCCGCCGCACATTTGGGCGGGCGTTGTCGGCGACTCTGGAAGCTCGAAAAGCCCAGGGGCGGACGCGTTATTGCGCGATGTTTTGCCAAAGGTTGAGGCGAATATGCTGGGCGATTTTCCGGACCGGCTTCGCGAGTGGCTCGCGGATGCCGAGTTGGAAAAAGCCAAAATGGAGGTTTGGACGCGCGAAGTGAAGGAAGCTCACAAACGGGGGAATGCTCCCCCGCTGCCTCCCGCGTCCGATATCCCGCTCGTACCACAAGCGCCAAGGCTTCGGCAAAGTGATGTCACAATAGAAAAAGTGGCGTCATTGCTCGCTTCGGCGGCGCCCAAGGGTTTGCTTATAACGCGCGACGAACTGGCCGGTTGGCTTCTTGGAATGACACAATACAACGATTCGGGCCGGGCGTTCTGGGTCGAAGCCTACGGTGGGCGCCCTTACCGCGTAGAGCGGCAAAAGACGCCGGAGCCTATCGTCATACCCCGGCTGTCCGTGGCCGTTACAGGAAGCACACAACCGGAAAAGTTGGCCACAATGTTCCGAGAAGCTGATGACGGGCTTCTGTCGCGCTTTATCTGGGGGTGGCCCGATCCGCTTCCCTTCCGCCTGGGCCGTGTGGCGCCGAATGTCGAATGGGCCGCCGAAGCACTCGACCGGCTCCGTGCGTTGGAAATGGCATCCGCGTTGGGCTTTTCTGATCTTTCTCCGATCATGGTCCGGTTGGTCCCCGACGCCGTTCTTATGATGGAGCAATTCGCTGCGGACATGCAGCAAGCCCAGGCTGACGCGGGCGGGTTGATGCGCTCCGCATTTGGAAAAGCCAGGGGCCTGGCGCTCCGCCTGGGGTTGGTTCTTGTCATGCTCCGATGGTGCGGCGCCGCTGGTATGTCGGCTCCCCCCACCGAAATTGACGATGGGACATTTGGCCTGGCTTGCGACCTGGTTGCCGAATATTTCATGCCATCCGCTGAACGGGTTTACGGTGACGCGGCGGCATCGGTCGCCGAACGGAATGCCGCGACGCTGGCGCGTTGGATCGTCAAGCATAAGCCCAAGGAAATTCACGTCAGAAAGCTACAGCGCGAAATCCGGCTCCCCGGGCTGGGGACTGCCGCCTCGATCCATGCCGCGGCCGACGAACTGACCGAAGCCGACTGGCTGATGGAAGCCGGGAGCGAACCCGGCCCAGGGCGCCCCCGAGCTGCCTACGCGGTCAATCCGGCGCTGAGGGGGGCGGCATGACTTGGTCCCTGCGCTATCGAAATTCGCTCTCTCTCCCCCATGACAAAATTGAATCAATTGACACAAACCCTCCGTCGCGAGGGATTGAGGGCGGCGGCAGGGCGGTTGATGGAGTTGTGTCAATTGATTCAATTGTGTCACTGGGGAAGAAAAGGGGAAAAGGCACGCTCCCCGATATCCTTCCCGCCCCCTCCCCTGCCGTGGCGGCGCTGGGGGGCACTGGGGAGGCCCTGCCCCTGCCGCACTGGCCGCCCGGTCACTGGCGACCGAGGCGCTACACGAGCGATCTAACGGACCAGCTTTGGACCACGATGGCGAGGCCGATCAGTTGGGCCGACCCTGCCGCTAGACCCGAGGAAGGCGCCTTCTGCTCGAACTGCGAATACGCGACCTGGGCACGCGACAAGCGCCGCGCGGATGGGGGGTGGTGTTGCTCGATCTGCCATCCGGCGGACCAGATCCCGCCTGCCGACCGCGACGCGGTGCGGTGGTGAGGCATCCGCACCACAATCTCCGGCGCGCTGCCACCCCTGGGCACCGAGCGGGTCCTTCCGGGCCGATCTCCGGCGGGGTGGCATCCAACCGTGAGGTAACACTAGCGCGACGCTCTCAAAACTGGGTAACGCCCCCACAACTTGGCGTGGGTCCTTCCGGGCCAAGCCCATGCAGGGGGGCATCCAGCCGTGAGGTAACACTAGCTACAGGGTCCAAAAAGCTGTCCGCGCTGGGTGCGGACCATGGGGGCATCCGATCTCTAGATCGGGGCCAGCTACACCGCACCATGGGGGTTATTGAGAGAATTTTTCCCGCCCCGTTTGAATTGGAATCAAAAAATGACGCATATCAAAACACCAACCCCCGGTCGTGGCGGCGCCAGGCCTGGCGCTGGCCGTCCAAGGACGGGAGCGGCGGCGGTTATCGAGATTGAGGTCGATCCCCTATCTGCGGCTTCCCTGGCGGATGGTGTGACGCCACTGGAATACGCGCTTCGCGTCATGAGAGACCCCGCCGCATCGACGGCACGGCGCGACCGCATGGCCACGGTGGCCATGCCATATTGCCACGCCCGGGCGTCTGATGCGGCGCTTGGGAAGAAAGCGATGGCGCAGGCCAATGCGGACACGGCAGGCACCGGAACGGATTGGGGCAGCGACCTCGACACGGCCCATTAAACTGAGGCGGGAAACGCGCGCGCGTTAATACGGCGATGCCGTAGCAATCCCAGGCAAGCCCGCGCGGAGTGTGGGAACTTATGTGGGAACCGCCGCCAGCCTATGCCAAGAAACCCAATGTTTCCGGGCATAAGTGCGTGGATAATGGCGTCCAACAAGGACGCCATTGGGCGGGAACTGGGGGTCCGAAAGCCTGAATCGAACTTTCGGTTCCGTTGCTACCGGACCCCCAAGTCGGATATCCTGACCTTCTGAACTAGATCGAGGTAACTATCATGAAAACAGCCCTGCTTGCTTTCTCTGTCGTCATTGGCGGTCTCGTCACCCACTCTGATGCTTTCGCACAGCGTGAATTAATGGGTGCTTTTTACCAAATGCAGATGGCTCCGACTGTGTGTGGTTGGAAGGATGCGCCCAGCGCTGCAAAGCTTGACGCGACAATTGCGGCACAGGAACAGGCACTGCGGATCACGGCAGCCGAGAAGGCCACGATGCGCGCGGCAGCAGGGGCAGAAATCCGTGCTGACGCAACGAACTGCGCCGACGACGGGGTCTTGCGCATGATGTTCAATGAAGCCGTGAAATAGCGAAAGCGCGGAGTGCTTGTCCGCTTGCTGCCATCTGTCAGGCTGCAATCCTGATTTTGCATATGGGCGGTAGGCGTGTTCCCCGCAGGCGCGGGGATGAACCGGATGGTGCCTCGTGCCGCCCTGGGGCTGCCCTGGCGGGGCCGGAGAGGGAGCCGAGGCCCATGGATGCCGGGAACCGTCCCCGCGCTGCCCTGGGGCGCCATTGGGCGGAGCCGCTTACTTAGGCTGCCACGCGCTGGCCCGCTTCTGCGCCTCCGTGACCTGGGCGGGCGTCATCATCGTGGCCAGGGCATCACGGGCTTTCGCGGCGCGCTCACGGGTATCGGCGTCGGACGCGCCGGCGGCGGCGAGGTTCCGCCACATATAGGCCAGCACGTAGTCCTTCGGCACACCTTGGCCGAGATAATACATGGCGCCCAGACTGGTCTGCGCCAAGGCATCGCCCTGGTCGGCTGCCAGCCGATACCACTTGACCGCTTGGGCGTAGTCCTTTGGCACGCCCCGGCCGTAGTCATACATGGCGCCCAGATTGAACTGCGCCTTGGCATAGCCCTGGTCGGCTGCCAGCCGATACCATTTGAGCGCTTGGGCGTGGTCGTGCGGCACGCCCCGGCCGACATCATACATGAGGCCCAGCATGCTCTGCGCCTCGGCATCGCCCTGGTCGGCGAGCGGGCGGAACAGCCGCAGCGCCGTCGCGTAGTCCTGCTTTACGTAAGCCGCGCGAGCATCCTCAAGCGGCCCCGCCAGCACCGACTCTGACAGGCCCAGCGCCAGGAGCAGCACCATCAATCGGGCGAGATTACGCATCGGCGGCTCCTCAACAACTGCCCGACGCTAGCAGGCAACCGCCGCGCCTTACGAGGCCACCTGGTTGCCCGCCGTTCGTTGTCAGGTGCCTCGTGCCGCCCTGGGGCTGCCCTGGCGGGGCCGGAGAGGGAGCCGAGGCCCATGGATGCCGGGAACCGACCCCGCGCTGCCCTGGGACGCCATTGGGCGGAGCCGCTTACTTAGGCCGCCACTCCCGCGACATCCGCTGCGCCTTTGTGACCTGGGTGGGTGTCATCATCGTGGCCAGGGCATCACGGGCTTTCACGGCGAGCTCACGAATATCGGCGTCGGACGCGCCGGCGGCGGCGAGGTTCCGCCACATATAGGCCAGCAGGTAGCCCTTCGGCACGCCCTGGCCGACAGCATACATCGAGCCCAGATTGAACTGCGCATGGGCATCGCCCTGGTCGGCTGCCAGCCGATACCACTTGACCGCTTGGACGGCGTCCTTCGGTACGCCCCGGCCGTTGGCATACATGGTGCCCAGATAGTTCCGCGCCCCGGCATCGTGCAGATCGGCGGCCAGCCGGAACCATTTGACCGCTTGGACGTCGTCCTTCGGCACGCCCTTGCCGTTGGCATACATGACGCCCAGATTGAACTCCGCTGCGGCATGGCGCTGGTCGGCTGCCATCCGATACCACTTGACCGCTTGGGCGTAGTCGTGCGGCACGCCCCGGCCGAGATAATACATGCTGCCCAGCCTGTTCTGCGCCTGGGCATCGCCCTGGTCGGCCAGCGAACGGAGCAGCACGATCGATTGGACGAAATTACGCATCAGGCAGCTCCTCAACGGCTGCTGGACGCTAGCAGGCAACTGCTGCGCCTTACGAGGCCACCTGGTTGCCCGCCGGTCGTTGTCAGGTGCCCCGTGCCGCCCTGGGGGCTGCCCTGGGGGCTGCCCTGGCTGGGCCGGGTGGGGCCAAGGGCCGCGCATCCGCGATCTCGCTCAACCCTGGACGTCCCGTCCGGTTCTGGACCCGAGGTCCGGTGGGGGCGCCATTGGGTGGGGCAGCTTACTTAGGCTGCCACTCTCCGGCCCGCTTCTGCGCCTCCGCGATCTGGGCGGGCGTCATCATCCCGGCTACGCGGTCGCGGTTCTTGACGGCGCGCTCACGGGTATCGCCGCTGGACACGCTCGCGGCGGCGAGATTGAACCACTTGTGGGCCTCGACGTAGTCCTGCGGCACGCCCTGGCCGAGCTCATACATGTTGCCCAGATTGTTCTGCGCCCAGGCATAGCCCTGGTCGGCTGCCAGCCGATACCACTTGACCGCTTGGGCGTAGTCCTGCGGCACGCCCCGGCCGTTGTCATACATGAGGCCCAGATTGAACTGCGCCCAGGCATTGCCCCGGTCGGCTGCCAGCCGATACCATTTGAGCGCTTGGGCGTAGTCCTGCGGCACGCCCCGGCCGAGATCATACATGTTGCCCAGATTGTTCTGCGCCTCGGCGTCGCCCCGGTCGGCTGCCAGCCGATACCACTTGACCGCTTGGGCGTAGTCCTGCGGCACGCCCAGGCCGACCTGATATATGACGCCCAGAGTGTTCTGCGCCCTGGCATAGCCCTGGTCGGCTGCCAGCCGATACCACTTGACCGCTTGGGCGTAGTCCTGCGGCACGCCCCGGCCGAGATCATACATGAGGCCCAGATTGAACTGCGCCCCGGCGTCGCCCTGGTCGGCTGCCAGCCGCAGCGCCGTCGTGTAGTCCTGCTTTCGGTAAGCCGCATCAGCATCCTCAAGCGGTCCCGCTAGCACCGGCTCTGACAGGCCCAGCGCCAAGAGTAGCACGATCGATCGGACGAAATTACGCATCGGCAGCTCCTCAACGGCTGCCCGACGCTAGCAGGCAACCGCTGCGCCTTACGAGGCCACCTGGTTGCCCGCCGGTCGTTGTCAGGTGCCCCGTGCCGCCCTGGGGGCCGCCCTGGCGGGGCCGGAGAGGGAGTTGAGGCATATGGATGGCCAGAACCGTCCCCGTGCCTTCCTGGGCTGCCCTGGCAAGCTGGGGCCGAGGACGGGCAGCCGCGATCGTGTCCAACCCTGGACGTCCCGTCCGGTTCTGGACCCGAGGTCCGGTGGGGGCGCCCTCCCCTCCCCTGCCTGGGCCTGTCCCCCCTCCGTTTTGAACGCATAGAGGGGACGGAAGAGGGGACTGACTGATGCCAATCCAAAAGATGCAGTCCTAGACTA
>Ga0208942_1001051_pt1 | contig 10322 bp, 6 predicted proteins | sample GreLakmeSU08MSRF_FD_187704 | JGI IMG/M metagenome (GOLD analysis project Ga0208942, IMG submission 187704) | Freshwater lentic microbial communities from great Laurentian Lakes, MI, USA - Great Lakes metaG SU08MSRF (SPAdes) | ecosystem: Environmental > Aquatic > Freshwater > Lake | place: Great...
GGCAGCGCGCGTGAATGGTGCGACAAACCGCTCGCCGCGCATCGCGTCGAGCACGGCGAGGTACGCACCGGGGCGAATGTCCAGCGCACCCGCAACCACGAGCGCGAGCGACGACACCGCATACAGCGGAACTGCGTTGCCGAACGCGATCCCCTTGGCGATGGCACCCGCGATCCGGAGCGACGTGAAGCGGCCAGGCCCCTCACCGCAGACCACATGCTTCACGTCGCGCACGGAATGGCCGGCTTCGGCGAGCGCGGCGAGCACGGCGGGCATCAGTCGTTCTTCCGTTTCGCCTCGCATGACCACCGTGCGCTCGGCCACGACGCGACCGCCGCGAATCACCGCGACGCTTCCCTCGTAGGTGGCGGCATCGAGCGCGAGCGTCACGGCCGGTGGTGCGGTCACGGCGCTCACCAGACGAGCCGCCGAAGGTCAGGCGCCGACTCAATGTGCGAGAGCACGAGCCGATGGTCTGGCGCGGACATCATTGCGCCAGCACGCTCAGGCCATTCGACGAGCACGACGGCGTTCGCGCCAAGCATCTCATCCCAGCCGATCGTCACGAGTTCGTGCGGTGACCCAATGCGGTACAGGTCGAGGTGAAAGACCATGGCCCTCGTGCCGCGATACTGATGCACGAGTGCAAACGTCGGGCTCGTGACCGGCTCCGTCACGCCGAGTCCACGGCAGATGGCCTGCGCGATCGACGTTTTGCCAGCACCGAGTTCGCCGGTGAGCGTGACCAGCGCCGGTACGACCAGCGACGCGCCGAACCGTTCACCCCACGCATCAAGCGCGTGGCGGTCGAGTGCGTCGGACCCATGGGCCGCAGCGGTGGCGGTCATCGGCGCGCTGGCGTGCGGCGCGGCGCGCGGCGTGCCTTCCCATCCATCGCGGCGCGGACATCGAAGAGCTCGTCACGCAGGCGCGCCGCGGTCTCGAAGTCGAGTTTCGTGGCCGCCTCACGCATCTGCTCCTCCAGCTGTTCCACGAGGCCGGGCATGTCGTCCGTTCCATACTTGATGCCAGCCTCGGCGACACGCTGCTGTTGCTTGACGCCCGCACGTCCGGCTTCCTGGGCCTCGCGCTCATCACGCGCGTCGGCCACCCGAGTGACAAACCGCACGTCAGCCACGCTCTTGACCACACCCCTCGGCGTTATACCGTGCTCCAGGTTGTGCGCGACTTGGATGGCGCGACGGCGCGACGTCTCGTCCATCGCGCGCTGCATCGATCCGGTAATTCGGTCGGCATAGAAAATCGCGCGTCCGTTGATGTGACGTGCCGCGCGGCCAATGGTTTGGATCAACGAACGCTCGCTCCGCAGAAACCCTTCGTGGTCGGCATCGAGAATCGCAACCAGCGACACCTCGGGCATGTCGAGCCCCTCGCGCAGCAGGTTGATGCCGATCAGGACATCGAACTCTCCGAGGCGGAGACCACGCACGATTTCCATCCGTTCGATGGCGTCGATATCGGCATGCATGTAGCGGACCCGCACACCGACCTGCTGCATATAGTCAGCAAGGTCCTCGGACATCCGTTTGGTCAGCGTGGTCACTAGGACGCGTTCGCCCTTTCGCTCGCGCAGTCGGATCTCGTGCAGCAGGTCGTCCACCTGGCCCTTCACAGGACGGATCTCGATCGGCGGGTCGATGAGGCCAGTCGGCCGGATGACCTGCTCGACGACTACGCCTTCGGACAACTTGAGCTCCAGATCACCCGGTGTCGCAGAAATGTTCAGCGCGCGCGGCGTCAGCGACAAGAACTCGTCGAACATCAATGGCCGGTTGTCGAGCGCACTCGGCAGGCGGAATCCGTACTCGACCAGCGTCTGCTTGCGCGAACGATCGCCATTGAACATCGCGCCGATCTGGGAGAGCGTGACGTGCGACTCATCCACGACGACGAGAAACTCGTTCGGGAAATAGTCGAGCAGGCAGGCCGGACGTTCGCCAGCCTTCCTGGCCGAGAGCAAGCGCGAGTAGTTCTCGATGCCCGGGCAGGTGCCGATCTCGAGCATCATCTCGATGTCGAAGTTCGTCCGCGATTCGATGCGCTGGGCCTCGAGCAGCTTGTTCGCCGCGCGCAACTCGGCGAGGCGCTCGGCAAGTTCGACCCGAATCATGCCGATCGCGCGCTCGAGCGACGGGCGCGTGGTGACGAAATGCTTCGCCGGATAGACCGCCGTCCGCTGTAGTATCGCGATCGTCTCGCCCGTGAGCGGACTGACTTTAGTGATCCGCTCGATCTCGTCGCCGAACATCTCGACACGGACCGCCTGTTCTTCGTAGGCCGGAAAGATCTCGACCGTATCGCCGCGCACCCGGAAGGTGCCGCGCTCGAACGAGACGTCGTTGCGTGAGTACTGAATTCTTACGAGCGACCGGAGAATGTCATCGCGCGCGATCTTCTGCCCCGCGTGCAGCGTGACCATCGTCGCCCGGTACGTCTCGGGATCGCCGAGACCGTAGATGGCAGACACAGTCGCGACGATAATGACGTCATCGCGCTCCATCAGCGATGACGTGGCCCTTAGGCGCAGTCGGTCAATGTCATCGTTGATCGACGCGTCCTTCTCGATGTAGGTGTCGCTCGACGGGACGTAGGCTTCCGGCTGGTAGTAGTCGTAGTACGAAATGAAGTACTCGACCGCGTTGTTCGGAAACATCGACTTCAGTTCGCCGTACAACTGCGCCGCCAGCGTCTTGTTGTGCGACAGCACGAGCACCGGCCGTCCCCAGTGCTGGATGACATGAGCGACGGTCATCGTTTTGCCAGAGCCCGTGACGCCAAGCAAGGTCTGGAAGCGCTCGCCGCGTTCGAGACCGGCGATCAGTTCCGCGATCGCGCGAGGCTGGTCACCTGCCGGCTGGAACGGCGACTGAAGGTCGAAGGCGGCTACTGGCACGCGCGAAAACTAATATATCGGCTTTTGTTCGGGCAGCCCCTTCGGGGTCAATCGACCGATGTCAGCCGCTCACGGCGGGAGACTTCGGAGATGCCCTTCACCTTTCGAATGGCCTTCAGGATCTTCTCGAGGTGCGCGAGGTGCTCAACTTCCACCATCGCCGCTCCAACGACGCGGCCATCGGTGGTTTTGAGCTCCAGCGACCGGATATCGGTACCGGTCTCGCCGACGGCTGTCGCGAGGTCGGCGTACAGCCCCCTACGGTCGGTAGCTTCGATCGCGAGCCTGATGAGGAACCGTTCACCGTCGGACTGTTGCCAGTCAATCTCCAGCCGCCGCTCTGGCTCCAGCGCCAACTGCAGGAGATTCGGGCAGTCGCCGCGATGGACGCTGACACCACGGCCGCGGGTGACGTAGCCGACCACCTTGTCACCGGGCACGGGCTGGCAGCACTGTGCGTAGCGAACCATCAGCCCGTCGACGCCCTGAACACGCAGCCCGCGCGGTGACGGCGCGATGCTGCGGACGCGGTCGAGCAACCGCTCGAGGGGACTCGGTTTCAGCGCCGAATCGTCGCGTTCGTCGAAATCCGGGTAGAGCGCGCGCAGCACCTGCGTGACCGTGAGGTCCCCCTGCGCGATGGACGCATCCAGGTGATTCACATCGTTCAGCTTGAGACTCTGCGCCGCCAGACGCAGTTGGTCGTCGGTCAGCTTGGGATGGCGGCGGCGTTTGAGCTCACGGTCGAGGATTTCCTGCCCCACCGCCACTGACGCACGCTGTTCCTCGACCCGCAGCCACTGGCGGATCTTGTGACGCGCACGGCCGGTGCGCACGTGCGCGAGCCAGTCGCGACTCGGACGCGAGTTCGGTGAACGGATGATCTCGACCGTCTCGGAGTTGCGCAGCTCGCGGGACAGCGCGACGATCCGACCGTTGACCTTGGCGCCTTGCGTATGCACCCCCACTTCCGTGTGGACGGCGAATGCGAAGTCGAGCGGCGTCGCGCCGCGTGGCAGCTGGATCACATCGCCGGCCGGCGTGAAGACGAAAATCTCGTCCTGATAGAGATCGAGCTTCAGGAACTCAAGAAACTGGTCGGGCGTCTCGGCATCGAGTTGCATTTCCAGCACCTGGCGAAACCAGTGCAGCGCCTTGTCGAGCTCATCGTTGTCTGGATCGCCGGTCTTGTACAACCAATGCGCCGCGATGCCGTACTCCGCCGTACGGTGCATGTCGCGAGTGCGGATCTGGATTTCGAACAGCGTATGGCGCGGGCCGAAAATCGTCGTGTGTAGCGACTGGTAACCGTTCGACTTGGGACTCGCGATGTAATCCTTGATGCGCTCCTGCAGCGGCGTCCACTCGCCGTGGATGACGCCGAGCGCGTGGTAACACTCCTGCACGTTCTCGACGAGCACGCGAATGGCGAGCAGATCGTAGATCTCCTCATACGGCTTGCCGCGCTTCTGCATCTTCTTGTAGATCGACCAGAGATGTTTCGGGCGACCAGTCGCCTCGTACACAACGATCCCGGCATCGGCGAGGCGCGTGCGGAGTGGGGCCGCCATCTCCTCGACCAGAGCCGCGCGCTCGGCGCGCTTCTGGACCACCTGCTTCGCCAGCTGTCGGTATTCGTCCGTCTCGAGGAACTTGAACGCCAGATCCTCGAGCTCGGCCTTCATCTTGGCGAGACCGAACCGATGGGCGAGCGGCGCGTAGAGGTCGCGGGTTTCCTGCGCGATGCGCGCGCGCTTCGGCGGATCGAGGTAGTCGAGTGTCCGCATGTTGTGCAGGCGATCGGCCAGCTTGACCATGATCACTCGCACGTCCTTCGCGATCGAGAGGAGCAACTTCCGGTAGTTCTCGACCTGGCGTTCCTGCAGAGAGGTCATCGGCAGGTGTCCAATCTTCGTCAGGCCGTCCACGATCTGTGCGATCTCGCGGCCAAACTCACGCTCGACGTCCTCGAGCGTGATATCGGTGTCCTCTATCACATCGTGGATCAGGCCACTGGCCACCGTGACGGAATCGAGTTGCAGGTCGGCAAGGATCTTCGCGACTTCGACGCAGTGCGTGACGAACGGATCGCCGTTCTTACGACGCTGCCCGGCATGCGCGCGATCGCTGAATTGGTACGCCCGCTCCAACAGCCCGACGTCGAGGCGATCCGCATTGACCTCGGCGGACAGGGACCATCCGGGGATGACATCTGCAAGGGCGGAGGTTGGCATACTCTCCCAAACTACCGCGAGATGGAGATGGAAAGGGAATGGCGCCCTTCCGCCCCCTCCCCATCCTGTCCCCTAGAGCAGCCCGGCTTCGGAAAAACTCAGGTATCTCCCCCTTCCGATGATCAGGTGATCCGCGACTGGTATGTCCAGGAGCTTGCCCGCCGCCACCAGTTGCGCCGTGATCAACCGGTCATCGGCGCTCGGCGTCGGATCGCCGCTTGGATGGTTGTGGACCAGCACGATCGCCGCCGCCCGCTCGGCGATCGCCTCGCGGAACACCTCCCTTGGATGCACGAGCGAAGAGTTCAGGATCCCGCGTGTAATGAGGATGTCGCGGTCTAGCCGGTGCTGCGCATCTAGTACCGCGACGTGGAACTCCTCGACGGGCAGATCCTCGAGGCGCGGCGCGTACGCCATCCAGACGTCCCGCGGCGACCGCAGCGGCGCCCCTTCGTCGAACGATTCGGCTGACATGCGGCGCCCGAGTTCGAGCGCCGCGTGAATGGCAAGCGCGCGGGCAGACCCAAGCCCATCAATCCGGGTGAGCGCCGCTGGCGCATAGGACCCCAGCCGCCGCAGCGATCCGTCGCTGCTCGCCAAGAGGTCGTGCGCCACCATCAGCGCCGAACGACCGGCCGAACCAGACCCGATCACGAGCGCGATCAGTTCGGTGACAGAAAGGGACCGCGGCCCATGTGCGCGGAAGCGCTCGCGCGGACGTTCTGCGGCTGGCAGTTCACGGATACTGAGCGGCGGACGAGGCGCGGTGGACCCCGCGGTGGCAACGACTGGTCCACGAGTGCGAAGCGGAGGCATGCGTCACCATAACGGTGTCGCCCGCCTCCGCCGTCACCTTTTCGCCGCGCCGAACGGCGCGCTATGACATCAACGCAGGCGCACCAGGCTACGCACCGTGGCACTTCTTGAATTTCTTACCACTACCGCACGGACACAGATCGTTGCGACTGACGGTCGAGAAATCCGGTACTCCAGCGGCGCCGCCACCACCCGCGGCGAGCGACCGCACGCCGCGCCCTGCCCCGACGATCGTCGGTTCCGGTCGCGACGGGCCCACCGCATCCTCGATCTCGCCCATCGCCGGATCGGCCGCGACGCCGAACTCATCCACCTGCGCATGCGTTGCCGTGACCTGCCGCGGTGGCGCGGCCGGTTGTACGAACCCACGATCGCCGTCAAACTGCACCTGCACGCGCAGGAATCGTTCGGAGAAGGTGTGGTGCACGTCGTGCATCAGGTCCACGAACATCGTGTACGCTTCGTGCTTGTACTCGATGAGTGGATCCTTCTGGCCCCACGACCGGTAGTGGATCGCGTTGCGGAGCTGGTCGAGGTCGTAGAGATGGTCCTTCCACTTCTCGTCCAGCACGTTGAGCATCACCAGCGCGAGCACCTGGTCGGCGTACTCGCCGAGCAACGTGAGCTTGCGATGGAACGCCTCCCGTCCGGCCGTGCTGCCCTCCGCCGCTGCGTCGGCGCCAGATTTCGGCCGCGTCCCGCTTTCCTCAAAACAGGGAACCGAAAGCAGGTAGCGCATGAGCAAGTCCTGCCTGATGAGCTCGACGTCCCAGTCCATCGGGTCTTCGAGCTCGCCGACCGACTCATCGATGCGACGCGCCACGGCCTTCTCGATCATCTTGACCGACTCGCCCTTCAGCTCCTCACCCCCGTCGAGCGCGAACGAGCGCAACGAGTAAATCACCTCGCGCTGCTGGTTCATGACGTCATCGTACTCGAGGAGCCGCTTCCGGCTCTGAAAGTTCTGCAGTTCGACACGCTGCTGCGCTGAGCCGATCGATCGCGTAATCAGCGGGTGGGTGAGCACGTCGCCTTCCTGCGCGCCCATGCGGTCCATCAGCCGCCCGATCCGCTCCGACCCGAAGAGTCGCATCAGGTCGTCTTCCAGCGAGAGGAAGAACTGCGTCGCCCCCGGATCGCCCTGACGGCCGGACCGACCGCGGAGCTGACGGTCGATGCGACGTGATTCGTGCCGCTCGGACCCGATGATGTGCAGACCACCGCACTCCTCGACGTCTACTTCATCGCCGTCCGGATCTTTGATTTTCGACGGCTTGGCGATGGTGACGTCTGCGCCGAGTTTGATGTCGGTGCCGCGGCCGGCCATGTTCGTCGCGATCGTGACCGCGCCCGGCTGGCCGGCGAGCGCCACGATTTCCGCCTCGCGCTGGTGGTACTTGGCATTGAGCACGTTGTGCACGAGCCCGGCGCGCTGGAACAGTCGCGACAGCGTCTCCGACGCCTCGACGCTCGTCGTGCCCACAAGCACGGGGAAGCCGAGTCCGTGAAGTCGCCGCGTTTCCTCAACGATGGCATTGTACTTCTCGCGCCGAGTCTTGTAGACGAGATCGTGACGGTCATCGCGGATGACGTCGCGATTGGTCGGAATTACCGACACTTCCAGCGAATAGATCTGGAAGAATTCGTTTTCTTCGGTCTCGGCGGTGCCCGTCATACCCGAGAGCTTTTCGTACATGCGGAAATAGTTCTGGATGGTGATCGTGGCGAGCGTCTGCGTCTCGCCCTTCACCTGAACCATTTCCTTGGCTTCGACGGCCTGGTGCAGGCCCTCACTCCATCGGCGGCCGGGCATCGTACGGCCCGTGAACTCATCGACGATGAGCACCTGTCCGTCCTGCACGACGTAGTTCACGTCCTTTTCGTAGAGCGCATGCGCCTTCAGGAGTTGATGCACAATGTTGAGCTTCTCGCTCTTGAGCGCATACTCCGTCTCGATCTTCTGCTTGGCCGTGAGTTTCTCGGTCGCGGACATGGCGTGATCCTTGTCGATCCGTCCGATCTCGGTCGAGATGTCGGGCAGCACGAAGGCCTCACGGTCTGACGGCGCCATGAAATCCACGCCGGCGTCGGTGAGGTGCACCGTATGGCCGCGTTCGTCGAGCACGAACAACAGGTCGTTCTCGAGTTCCTTGTATGCCTGCTTGCCTGCGGGCAGTTTCCGATCGGCGATGTGCTCCAGTTCCATCTTCAGCACCATCTGCTTGACGCCGGTCTCCTGCATCACCTTCATCAACTGTTTGTTCTTCGGCGAACCGAGCCGTGCCTGGTAGAACGCCATCATCGCGGCGTCCGTATCGTCGGCGGCGAGCGCCCGCTCACCAGTCGCGACAAGGTTGTTCACGAGTTCCGTCTGACGGCGCACGAGGCGGCCAATCGACGTATTGAACTCGGCGTACGCGACGTCGCCCTCGTTGCCTACCGGGCCAGAGATGATCAGCGGCGTCCGCGCTTCGTCGATGAGCACCGAGTCCACTTCGTCGACGATCGCATAGATATGACTGCGCTGCACGCGCTGTTCCGGGGTCACTACCATGTTGTCGCGCAGGTAGTCGAAACCGTACTCGTTGTTCGTGCCGTAGGTGATGTCGCACTCGTACGCGGCACGGCGCTCAGGCGTGCCGGGCTCCGTGTCGTCGAGGCACCCGACCGTGAGGCCGAGGTAGCGATAGAGGTACCCCATCCACTGCGAATCGCGGCGGGCGAGGTAGGGATTGACTGTGACCAGATGCGCCCCGCGCGCCGGCAAGGCGTTTAAATACAGCGGGAGCGTGGCGACGAGCGTCTTGCCTTCACCCGTGCCCATTTCGGCGATACGGCCGAGGTGCAACTGGATGCCGCCGATGAGCTGGACGTCATAGTGGACCATGTCCCAAGTCATGTCGCGGCCGGTCACCGCGATCACACGGCCCAGCATGCGACGCGCGGCCTCGCGCACCGTCGCATACGCTTCGGGCAGCAGCTCGTCGAGCGTGTCACCCATCGCCTTCCGGTAGTCCCGCTCGAGCCCACCTTGGCCATCGCCGCCGCCGAGTTCGCGGTCGATCGCTTCGCGCGCCTCCGGGTCGGCGGCCAGCCGCTTCTGTTCCTTCAGGTCGACGATGCGACCGCGGATGGCTGAGGTGCGCGCTTCGATGAGCGTCCGAAACCGCGCCGTCTGCCCGGTCAGTTCGTCCTCGCTGACGGACTGGAGCCGCGCGTAGTGTTCGTTGATATCGTCCACAATCGGCTGAACGCGCTTGCGCTCACGCTCGTGGCGCGTCCCGAAGACCGATCCCAGCAGTGACTTCAGCATTCCGTTGCGTGCTCCGTTAGCGATACAGGCCAGACTGCGCGATGTAGGCCGCCACCGCGTCCGCCACCAACCCGCGGATCGACTTTCCGTGCTTGACCCGCTCGCGAACCTCGGTGGACGACACGTCAACACGACGCGTGGCCACCGCCTCCGCTTCGACCGGGACCGGCTCGGCACCGCCGTCGCCGCGCGTCAGGACCACGACACGGACCAACTCCCGTACCGCCTCCGGCTCCTTCCAGTGCGGGAACTGTGCCGCAGCATCCGCGCCAAGAAGGAGTACCAAGTCGGCCGTTCCGGCAGGCCAGCGCTGCCGAAACGTTCTGAGGGTGTCAACGGTGTAAGATAACCCTCCCCGCTCCACCTCGGTCGCGTCGACCTCGAAGCGGGGATCGCCCGCGATGGCCAGTCGCACCATGGCCAGCCGGTCGGCCGCGCTGGCGACCCCCTGGTCAGCCTTGAGAGGCTGCGTCGCGGTGGGTACGAAGAGCAGCGTGTCGAGCCCGAGTACATCACACGCGTCACCTGCCGCAATGAGATGCCCGATGTGCGGGGGGTCGAAGGTACCGCCGAAGATTCCAACGCGCATGGCGCGTCCGGGTGTGATCATGGCGCGCTCAAAACGGAAGCCGCGCTCAGCGCGGCGTGCGAACCGATGCGCCCGAGTCCGTAGCGGCCTTTTCCGGCTTCACGACCTTCGCGACAGAATCGGCCTCGACGGCACAGGTCTTGACCACGTCCTTGTCCCCCGCATACGCCGTCTTGAGCGTCGTACAGGTTTCCGCCGCTTCTTCCTTGTAGTTCATCTGCGGGCGACGGTACACCTCGACCATGCGAAGCAGCGCGAGGCGCGCGTGGTCGGTGTTCGGATAATCCTTGACCACGCTCTTGAAGTAGATGATCGACGAGTCGAAGGCACCGCGTCGAACGTAGAAGAGGCCGTTCAGATAGTCCTTGGACGCATACCGCTCGTCGAGCGCGAGCAGCGCAGCCTCGGCGTCCTTGCTACGCGGCGAATCGGGGTAGACCCCGATCAGCGTGCGGA
>Ga0208942_1001053_pt1 | contig 10313 bp, 10 predicted proteins | sample GreLakmeSU08MSRF_FD_187704 | JGI IMG/M metagenome (GOLD analysis project Ga0208942, IMG submission 187704) | Freshwater lentic microbial communities from great Laurentian Lakes, MI, USA - Great Lakes metaG SU08MSRF (SPAdes) | ecosystem: Environmental > Aquatic > Freshwater > Lake | place: Great...
AAAATCTTCAGGTGGTGGATCAGGTTCAACTGGTACTTATAATCCTCAAACTGGTGGATCAGCTTCAACTGGTGGTGGTAAAAAATCTTCAGGTGGTGGATCAGGTTCAACTGGTGAAACTAAAAATCCTCCTCCTCCTCCAAGCGGTAGAGCTGCAGGACCTCAAGCTCCTCCTCTTGCATTTGAAGCTATAGATACAAACAACGATGGAAAAATTAGTTGGACTGAAGCTAAAGCAATATTTGGTCACGAAGCAGATTGGGGGGCGAAATTTTCTGCGCGTGATAAAAATAAAGATGGCGTTCTTGACAGAAGCGAATTTTAATAATTAATTTTCAATTTAATTATTATCAAAAAGGCACTCAAAAGAGTGCCTTTTTTTTAAATATAATTTCGTTGTTTAAAAGTTAATTTGCCGCTGCGCGTAAAGTAAAATTCGGAATTGTTACTTTAAATTCCTCACCATTTTGTCGGCGTAAAAGATATGTCCCTTCCATAGATCCTTCCATATTTTCCAAAACACAGAAGCTGTTATATTCATGGGACTTCCCCGGTTTTATTAGTGGTTGTTTCCCAATAACTCCATCTCCCTCAACTTCTTTTACTGATACATCTCCATCTGTAATATACCAATGCCGTTTGATTAGTTTTACTGACGTGTCACTATTATTTGTTATTCGAACAAAATATGCAAATGTAAATTTTTTTTCCATCCAATTAGATTGTCCATCAAGATACACTGGTTGAACTGTTACTGATATATTTTCTGTAATTGCTGTGTACATATTATTTCATTCCTGTGATTATTATTTTTTTATCGGATGCACTACTTGCAAGATATTTCCCATCTTTACTATAAGCTAATGCAAGAATTCTTCCTGAATGATTATTTATTGCTGTAATTTTTTTTCCTGTTGACACATCCCAAAGTTTAACAATATTATCATCACCACCAGTTGCAATTGTGCTTTTATCGGGACTAAAAGCAACTGCATTAATCCAATCGTTATCTTTAATTGTTCTATACCAATCTCCACTTATTGGATTCCAAAGATGTATATTTTTATCCAAACTAACGCTCACAAGATATTTTTCATCGGGACTAATTGAAATTCCTGTTACACTATTATCATGATACATTGTATGTAATGCTTTACCATCCGACACGCGCCAGATTGTTAAAGAATTATCAAATGAACTTGTAATTATAGTTTTTCCATTTTGAGTAATTAGAATTCCAGAAATCGCTCCTGCATGCGCTGTTATACTTCGAACTAATCTATCGTTTTTAAGATCCCAAATTTTAATTGCCCCAATATTATTTCCGCAAACCAATAAGGAATCATTATACAAAGCAAGTTGAGTTACATCTCCAGGTATTGAAATTGATTTAAAAAGTTTAGCTCCACCAGTTGTTCTAAATTCATAAAGGTTAACTCCGTTCTTACGACCAACAATAAAATATTTTTCTGTTGTATTAAAATTTTCTGTTAAAATTCCACTAGACACCACTGTAAATTGTTTAGTAATTACAGAATCAGGAATTTGATATTTTATTGTAGTGTCAAAATTTGAGTTTGATACATTTCTAACAATTATATTTGACCAAAAGTTTTCATCTTCCGGTGAAGCAGAAATCATATATTTTCCATCTGGTGAAAAAGAAATCCAATCTACCGGAGCATGGTAAATGTCTTCAATAGTTTTTTGAGGAGTATCAGAAATTGGATTAATTAAGCTATCATCACAACCAAACCAAAGCATCAATATTAATATGCAGGGAATTAGCTTTCTCATAGTTACAAATTATACTTATTTTGGAAAAAAGCAATGAAAACAAATTAAATTCTTTGTTTGCTTTTTAGCATTATCACATCTATATTTTCTTAATTATGGGCAAAGCAGATATTGAATTTTTAAGGTACGTTCCAATTTTTGCAGATCTAACTGATGTAGAATTGGAAAGAATTACAAAACTTGGATCGCGGAAAAAATTTTCGAAAGGTGGAATTATTTTACTCGAAAAAGAATCTGCAGCATCGATGTTTGTAATTGTAACCGGTAAAGTAAAAGTTGTAAGAATGGATGAAGAAGGGCGCGAAGTAATTCTTTCAATTCTTGGAGAGAGTGATTTTTTTGGAGAGATGGCAATTCTCGATGGTCAAGCTCGATCTGCAACTGTAGTTGCATTAAACAAAACAGAAATATTTGTAATTCAACGGCATGATTTTTTAAAATTAATTCATAGTCATCCAATTGTTGGTATCGCATTATTACGCGAACTAACTTCTCGCTTAAGAAAAGCTGATGCACAAATAAAATCTCTTTCACTAAAAGATGCGTTGGGAAGAGTTGCAACTGTTATTCTGCAAATTTCAGATGACATTGGTATTTTTAGAAAAGGAAGAGTAGAAATTGATGACTTGCCAATGCAACAAGATTTAGCAAACATGGCTGGAACATCACGCGAAACTGTTTCTCGGACACTTCATAGATTTATTAAAAAAGGTCAACTTCAACTTCAAGGAAATAAATTAATAATTTGCGACTACGAACAATTTAAACAACAGTACACTTAATTTTTAAAATAAAATTTTCGTAGCTGGTTGAGAATGAAGATGTTTGAGAGGAAAAAGAATATATGGAGAAATTAAAAGCTGACCTTCACATGCACACATCTTATTCAGATGGTGTATTAAGTCCCTCAGAGTTGGTAACCAAATGCCACTCGCGAAATCTTTCTGTAATTAGTATAACCGATCACGATTCAGTCGAAGCATTTCCAGAAGCTTGCGAACAAGCATCTGCATTTAATATGGAAGTAATTCCCGGAGTTGAATTAAGCGCTACAACATCTGAAAGAGAATATCATATTTTAGGTTATTTTATCGATTGTAAAAATCAACGACTACTCGATTACTTAACTTTTTTTCGATTGGAAAGATTACGCAGAGCAGAACGAATTGTCGAAAAATTAAACAACTTAAATATTCCTTTAAAATTTGATGCTGTATTAGAAAAAGCAAAACAAGGTGCAATTGGTCGCCCACATATTGCAATGGCACTTGTTGATGAAGGATTTATTTCATCTTATCAAGAAGCGTTTGAAAAATATATTGGTAATTCTTGTCCAGCGTATGAAAAAAAATTCGTAATGTCGCCTGAACAAACAATTCAATTAATCGCATCTGCTGGCGGGATATCTGTTCTTGCACATCCCGGCAGATCTACAAATAGTGAAATGTTACAAAGTATAATTTCTGCAGGAATTGATGGGATAGAAGTTATTCATCCTTCACATCCTCCGGAATTAACCAAAAATTATCAAGATATCGCAAGCCAATATTTTTTAATTAGTAGTGGTGGTTCAGATTATCATGGTGGAAAAAGAAATGACGATATGTCACTGGGAAGATTTTGTATTGAATTAACTTTGGTTGATGCAATGAAAAAAAGATTATTCTCTCATAAAACAGAAAATAAATCATAATAGGTAAAAGTAAGTGAGCCGTTTGAGGTGTGTTGCATTTTTGTTGTGTTTAATAAATCCATTTCTGAACTCGGAAACTTGGAAAAGTTTTACTGCTATGAATGATGTTAGAGGAATTGTTAGATTAAATAATTTTTTATGGGTTGGGACAAGTGGTGGAATTTATAGTTTAAATGAAAATGATTCTACAGTAATAAAATATACAAATGCCGATGGACTTTCATCTAATGATGTAACTGCAATTGGGAAAGATAAAAATGGATTAATTTGGGTCGGTTCATCTTCCGGAACGATTGATGTTTTTTCACCAATTACAAAATTGTGGTTCACTATCCGCGATATCGCATTATCTCAAAAAACACAAAAAGTTATAAATAAATTTTACAACGTTGGCGACACAATGTACATTGCAACTGGATTTGGAATTTCACTTTATTCAATTTCAAGAAAAGAATTTCTGGATACCTTTAATAGTTTCGGAAGTTTTGGCGAAACAGTTGTATATGATGTGACTCAATTTAATCAACGCTTACTTCTTGCAACTGAAAAGGGAATTGCATATTCAAAAATAAATGCAACAAATCTTTCTGCGCCAGAATCTTGGGAAACAAGACAAGATAAAAGTACCTCTCTTTCGATTTTTAATTCTACTTTATATGCCGCAACAATTAATGGAGTATTTTCTTTTACAAACAACCAATGGAATGTGGTAACTGGTTTAACGCAACTAACTTTAAAATTAGTTGCAAGCGATGATGCAATGTTTCTTCTTCAACAAAACGAAGTAAAACAAATTAATCGCAATGGAATTATCAGCACATATGGAACAACTTATTTTTTCGCAATTACTGATGCAATTCTCGCAAGTCAAAATAATTTATTAATTGGGTTTCAAGGAAGAGGAATTGCGAGTTTTAAAAATCAAAGTTGGTTAACTTATTCACCCAACGGTCCAGTTTCAAATAATTTTTCATCTGTGGTAATCGATCACGATGGAGAAATTTGGGCAACTTCAGGAAGAAATAGTGGTTTTGGTTTTTATAGATTTAACGGTACAAGTTGGTATAATTACAGTACATACACCGATCCAATATTAAAGTATAACGATTTTTTCGCAATTACTGTTTCACCTACAAATGAAAAGTTAGTAAGTTCGTGGGGTGCAGGAATTGCACTCGTAAGCAAGGAAGGTAAAGTTTTGAGAATGTTTGATAATAAAAATCCGGGGTTAGTGGGTGTTGAAAATGCAAACTATGTAGTTTCTGGGAGTGTTGCATTCGACAAAGAAAATAATCTGTGGGTTTCTCTGTATCGATCAAGCTCACTTGATATTTTGTGGAAAATGAAACCCGATTCACAATGGACATCTTACAAAGCTCCGCAAAGTAATAATTATGTTAACGTATTAGGATTATTTGTCGATGCAAATGGAACAAAGTGGTTTACAAATACATTGCCCGGCTTTACTCCATCTCCAGCTTTTGTTTATTTTAATGAAAATAAAAATATTGCCGGCACTTCTGATAATTGGGGATCTCTTCTTGAATCAGATGGTTTAACAAGTTTACAAATAACTTCTATTGCAGGTGGAAAAGATGGTGATATTTGGGTTGGTACAACATCTGGTATTTCAATTATAAATAATCCACTAACTCCATCAAAAAATATTTCAAAATTATTTCTTGGCGCTTTAAGAGATCAAATGATTCAGTGCATTATAGTTGATGGTGTAAATAATAAATGGGTTGGAACTCCGCAGGGAATTTATTGTGTAACTCCAGATGGATCAACATTACTTGAACACTATAATACAACCACAACAAATGGAAAGTTGGTTGGAAATAATATTTTATCATTAGCAGTTGATAATAAAAATGGAATTATTTATGCTGGCACAGATAAAGGATTATCGAGTTTTACTATTCCATTTGTTACTCCAAAAGAAAAAATGGAAACAATATCTATTTCGCCACAACCATTTTTAATTCCTTCAACTACAAATATTACAATTAGTGGATTATCAGAAAATTGTTTAATTAAAATTCTTACTTCAACTGGAGTTTTAATTACACAGTTTGATGCACAAGGTGGAGGGCGTGGATTTTGGGATGGTAAAGACAACAAAGGTAATTATGTTTCAAGTGGAATTTATTTTGCAATCGCATATAGCCAACAAGGAGGTGAAATTGGCATCGCAAAAATTGCAATTGTTAGACAATGATAAATAAGAAATATTTTTTCAACAACAATTAAAAAAGGAGTAGAGATGGATTACAGAGATCAAAATAGCAACAGAGGTAGTGATCATAATAGAGATAGAGGAAGGGATCAATATAAACGTAGAGATGGTGGTCAAGACCAACCACACGTTGAACCACTTCATAGTATAAAACTTCGCGCAGGAAGAAGAAATTATTTTTTTGATGTTCGTCCTACAAAATCTGAACAGGATTTCTATGTTGTGATGACGGAAAGTAAAAAAATGGATGATAAAATAACCAGAAGTAAAATTTTTCTTTACAAAGAAGATTTTATAAAATTTGCTGAGGCGCTTAATGAATCAACGGGTATTGTTTTGGAAAAATTAAAAGCTTTGGGAGTTGAAATTACACCGAGAAAAGAGGAAGAACACGAAGATTAAGCTTTATCTTGATTAATTTCACTTCAATCGGTATATTGTAGAGTATTTTCCTACAGTTTAATACTAATTGATGTTCATTGATATTTTTACAAATATATTATGGTTAATCAACTTTCTTTTAATATAACCATTCTCCCAATTGGAGAATCGGTGGTTCTTTCAAATCTTACCTGCGAGCAGGTTGGTTTAAAAGATAATTTTTATGGAGAAGTTAATGTTGAAAATACTTTTAAAAAGAATGAAGAAGAAATTGTGATTTACTCTTCAATCGAATACACAACACATTGCATTTGCGATTGTTGCAATATTCCCTTTGATAAAAAATTTCTTGCGAATTATAGTTTGCGGGTTTCAAGTATCCTCGAAGCAACTAGTCGTGAGTTTGATGATGAATTAGTTGTTTCACCAACAACAAATTTTATTGATATCACAGAAGGCATTAAAGAGAGTATCTTACTAACGTATCCGCAAAAAATAGTTTGTAAAGAAGAATGCGCAGGTTTGTGTCAATACTGTGGAAAAAATTTAAATGAAATTAAATCACATATCTGCGAATGCAACACAAATGAAGTTGATCCAAGATTTTTAAAACTAAAAGATTTACTTTCACAAAAATAAACAAGAATAAGAATTTTTAAGGAGTACTAAAAAATGCCGAATCCAAAACGAAGACACTCAAAACAAAGAAGTCGAAAACGTCGCACACATTATAAAGCAACAGTTCCCACTACAGGAAATTGCGCACAATGTGGAGAAAAAAAATTAATGCATCGTGCCTGCCCAAATTGCGGTTACTATCGGGGTAGAGTTGCAATTCTTCCAAAAAAAGCTAAATAATTATTTATTGAATACATCTGAATCAATTTATAAAATTGCGATAGATGCGATGGGGAGCGATAATGCTCCCGAAAATGAGGTGTTGGGGGGAATTGAATTTCTCCGATTAACTAATAATAGAGTTCATTTAGTTTTTGTAGGAAAAGAAAATAAAATTAAATCTGTTCTTGAAAAACATAATACCGATGGTTTAAGTTTTTCAATTGTAAATGCAGATGAAATTATCGAAATGCATGAATCTCCCGTTACTGCTTTAAGACAAAAACAAAATTCATCAATTGTTGTTGGAATGAATTTAGTTAAAGAAAAAAAAGTTGACGCATTTACAAGTGCCGGTAATACAGGAGCAATGACCGCCGCTGCAATAATGATTCTTGGAAGAATTCCTGGAGTAAGCAGACCAACTATTTGTGCTTTTTTCCCAACTAAAAAAGGAACAACGCTCGTTCTTGATGTCGGTGCCGTTCCCGATACGAAACCACATTATCTTTATGAGTTTGGACTTATGGGCTCAATTTATGTGGAATATATTCTCGGCAAAAAAAATCCAACCGTTGCACTTTTAAATATTGGTGAAGAAACTTCAAAGGGTGACGAAAAAACAAAAGAGACATTTAAACTTTACTCTTCCGGTGAAAAAATTGTTCGCTTTATTGGAAACATCGAAGGTGGAGATGTTTTAGAAGGAAAAGCTGATGTTGTTGTTTGTGATGGATTTTTAGGAAACATTGTTATGAAGTTTGGTGAAAGTATGCCTTCCTTTCTAAAATTTAAATTTACAGAATTTGCAAAGTTGTCATTAAAAAATAAAATTCTTATGGGAATTCTAAAAAGACCTTTAAAAGCAATTTTTAAAGATTTGGATTATGAAGAATATGGCGGCGTTCCACTTTTGGGGGTTAACGGTGCGGTGATTATTGGACATGGACATTCAACTCCAAAAGCAATAAAAAATATGATTTTTCGAACTGAAGAAATGGTTCGCTTAAAAATAAACGATCACATTGCAAGCATCCTCCACGAAGCAGAAGTTTATGAACATTCTGCCGGAATAATTAATTAATTTTCAATATGAGTATTAAAGCAACCATTACTGCAATTAGTCATTACGTCCCGGAAGACATTCTATCAAATTCCGATTTGGAAAAACTTGTCGATACAAACGACGAATGGATTAAATCAAGAACAGGAATTAGTGAACGCAGAATTTTGAAAAAAGGAGCAACCTCGGATTTAACATTTCCTGCAGTTCAAAATATATTAAAACAAAGAAATATTAGTCCGTTAGAAATAGATACAATTATTGTAGCAACTGTAACTCCAGATATGTTTTTTCCATCAACTGCCTGCATCCTTCAAGAAAAAATTGGTGCAAAAAATGCGTTCGCTTTTGATTTAAATGCGGCATGTTCTGGATTTTTATATGCATTAGTTGTCGGCTCTCAAATGATAGAAAGTGGCTCACAAAAAAAAGTTCTTGTAGTTGGCGCAGATAAAATGAGTTCAATTCTTAATTACAAGGATAGAAATACTTGTATACTTTTTGGCGATGGAGCTGGTGCTGTTTTATTAGAACCATCTGAAGATGAAACATTTGGAGTTTTGGATAATCGACTTTATTCAGATGGAAGTGGAAAAGATTTTCTTTACATGAAAGGTGGTGGAAGTTTAAATCCTTCTACTCACGAAACTATTGAGCAACAATTTCATTATCTTTTTCAAGATGGTAAATCTGTTTTCAAAGTTGCAGTAATTGGGATGGCAGATGTTTCAGCTGAATTAATGACTAGAAATAATTTAACAAGTGAAAATATCGATTGGCTTGTTCCTCATCAGGCAAATTTACGAATTATAGATGCATGTGCAGAACGAATGGGAATTGATAAATCTAAAGTCATGATTAATATAGAACGTTATGGAAATACAACTGCGGCTACAATTCCACTTTGTCTTTCGGAATGGTGGCATGCTGGAAAAATTAAAAAGGGACAAAATATTATTCTTTCGAGTTTTGGTGCGGGATATACTTGGGGAGCTGTTTATCTTCGCTGGTCTTTAGATCCTCCGACTAATTAATGAATTCTGCATATTTATTTCCCGGCCAAGGTTCACAATACGTTGGAATGGGAAAATTTCTTGTCGAAAGATTTCCAGAAGCAAAGGAAGTTTTTCAAGAAGCTGATGATGCAATCAATTTTAGTTTATCAAAAATTTGTTTTGATGGACCAGAAGAAATTTTAAAGCAAACTTCAAACACACAGCCAGCAATTTTTGTTTACAGTATTGCAATTTGGAAAATATTAAATCCTTCAAACGGAATAATGTTTGCAGGTCATTCGCTCGGAGAATATTCCGCACTGGTTGCATCTGGCGCAATAAAATTTTCCGATGCTATTAAAATTGTAAGATTAAGAGGCAATTTAATGTTGCGAGCTGGGATTGAGCAACCTGGCACAATGGCTGCAATTGTCGGATTAGAAAATAATATTGTTGATGAAGTTTGCACGCAAATTTCTAAATCCGAAACCGTGCAATCGGCAAATTTTAATTCACCTGGGCAAGTTGTTATTTCTGGTTCAAAAAATGGAGTTTCGCTTGCAATGACGGCATTAAAATTGCGTGGTGCAAAACTTGTAAAAGAGCTTGTAGTCAGCGGAGCTTTTCATTCTCCATTAATGGTGTCGGCAAAAAGTGAATTAGATGAAGCACTTCAAGATTTAAAAATAAATGAAATCATTAATCCGGTTTACGCAAATGTTACAGCAAAGCCAGTTTTAAATCCAAATGAAATTAAAAAATTATTAAGCGAGCAATTAACTTCGCCAGTAAAATGGAGTGAATCAATTTTAAATATGGTAAATGATGGTGCTGAAAATTTTATTGAAATTGGTCCCGGAAAAGTTTTACAGGGTTTAGTTAAAAGAATCTCTCCAACTGTTACAATCTCAGGCATTAACACAGCCGAAGATTTAGAAAAATTTCTGAACAAATGAATAATATAAATAAATTTAAAATTGATGAAATACTTTTTGAAAAAGGTTTTTCAAAAGGTTGTAGTCCAGTTAATTGCGAAACATCTTGTTGCAAGAGTGGGGTTTATTTAGATCCAACTGATAAAGAAAAAATCATGCCATATATTTCTGAAATCAAAAATTATATGGATGAGACACAATCCAAAGATGAAAATTTATGGTTCGATGAAACAAAGGAAGTGGATTCTGATTTCCCAAGTGGATATTCAATTAGCACAAGAGTGATAAATGATAAATGCGCTTTATTAAGAAACGATGGAAAATGTTCGCTACAAGTTTTTGGCAAAGAGTCTGGGCTTGGTTCGTGGGCAAT
>Ga0208942_1001055_pt1 | contig 10305 bp, 10 predicted proteins | sample GreLakmeSU08MSRF_FD_187704 | JGI IMG/M metagenome (GOLD analysis project Ga0208942, IMG submission 187704) | Freshwater lentic microbial communities from great Laurentian Lakes, MI, USA - Great Lakes metaG SU08MSRF (SPAdes) | ecosystem: Environmental > Aquatic > Freshwater > Lake | place: Great...
CCACGTAGTCGAGGTTGCCCTTGAACTCTTGTTCGTTCACCGCGGGTCCCATCGTGACGCCTTGCGTGAGGCCGTTGCCGACGACGATGGCTTTGGCTTTTTCGACGAGCTTTTGTGTGAACGCTTCGGCAACGCTTTTCTCCACGATGACGCGGCTTGTCGCCGTGCAGGCTTGGCCGGTGAGGCCGAAGCCGGCGATCGCCACGAGGCGCGCGGCGAGGTCGAGATCGGCGTCCGCCAGTACGATGGTTGGGTTCTTGCCGCCCATTTCCATCTGCGAACGGGCCATGCGCTGCGAGAGAACTTGGTGCAGTTGATGGCCGATTTTGTAGGAGCCAGTGAACGAAAGCGCGGCGATGGTCGGGTTGGATGCGAGTTCGCCGCCGACCGTGCGGCCTTCGCCGATGACGACGTTCAGCACGCCTTTCGGCAGACCGGCCTCGGCAAGCGCTTTCGCGAGTTCGAGCGTCATCGCCGGAGATTGCGAGGCGGGCTTGATGACGACGGCGTTTCCAGCGACGAGCGCGGGCGCGAGTTTCCACGCGGGAATGGCGATGGGGAAATTCCACGGCGTGATGAGGCCGACGACCCCGAGCGGTTCGCGCCGCGTGAAAAGCAGGTTGCCCGGAAGATCGTGCGGGATGGTCTGGCCGCCGAGCGTGTAGCTGAGGCCGCCGAAGAAACGGAAGATGTCCGCCGCGCGCTGCACTTCACCGGTGGCTTCAGCGAGCGTCTTGCCCTCCTCGCGCGTGAGCAGTTCGGCCAGTTCGGCCTTGCGCGATTCGAGAATCTGGCTGGCCTTGCTGAGTATCCTGCCACGCGCGGGCGGCGTGGTCGCGGCCCAAGCCGGCGCGGCTTTCTGTGCGGCCTCGATGGCGGCGAGAACGTCCTCGCGCGCACTCAGCGGATATTGCGCGACGACCTCGCGTGTGTCCGCGGGGTTTGAGTTTTGAAATGTTTTGCCGGAGCGCGCAGCGACCCACTCGCCGGCAATGAAGTTCTGGTAGGTTTTCATCGAACGCAGAAAGAATGACGCGCCCGCGCCGTGATGGAAACGTTTTTGTGGACGGCGAAGTTCGCCCCCCGTTCGTCCGCGCGCCTAAAAAACGTGCGGCACACCTTCCTCGAGAATCTTGAGGTGATGGCTCATCTTGCGTTCGTGGAGGAGTTGCTTGAGCCACTCGGGCGGCTCATCGGGTTGCTCGAAGCCGAGCTTGAAATGGCCGTAGTGCATCGGCACGAGCCATTGCGCGCGCAGATCTTTGAAGGCCTGCACCGCGTCCTGCGGCCCCATGTGCACGTGGCGAAAGCTCTCAGGTTGACACGCGCCGATGGGCAGTAGCGCGACTTCCGGCGCGAGGCGTTGGCCGATTTCCTTGAAGCCGTCGAAATACGCGCTGTCGCCGGCGTGATAGATGCGCCGGCCGGAATGTTCGAGCACGAAGCCGCCGTAGCCGCGGTGTTCGTCGCGAAGTGTCCGCGCGCCCCAGTGGTTGCTCGGCACGAACGTCACGCTCCAGTCGGGCGTCGCGAAGCTCTCCCACCATTTCAGCTCGATGAGCCGATCGAAGCCCAACCCGCGCGCGAGTGCGCTCGTGCCCCACGGCATGATGCCCAGCTTCGGATGCGGCAACTTGCGCAGCGACGGCTTGTGGAAATGGTCGAAGTGCGCGTGCGTGATGAGCACGAGGTCAATCGGCGGCAGGTCTTCGATGCGCAGCCCAGCGAGCTTCACGCGTTTCAGGAAGAAGAGCCAGTTGGCGAAGTTCGGATCCACGAGCACGTTCAGATGAGCGAACTGGATGAGGAACGACGCGTGGCCGATCCACGTCACGGCCATCTGGCCGCGCTCGAGCTTTGGAAAATGTGGCTTCTTCTGGGAACCAGTGCGCGGCGTGAGCAATGCTTTCCAGACCATCTCGCGGAAAAACGTGCGCGGATTGAAGTGGCCCGCGGGCGTCAACTCTTTGAACGAGCGCGGGAAGCGGCGCTTCGGCGGCTTGGCGGCGGCAGCGGCGGAATGGTTCGAGGGCGGCAACATCGTCTGCAGCAATATCGCGCGGCAGCGGCCGCGCGGAAGGGTGTCAGCGTTTCAGTCGATCCACTTTCGCAGCGAAAACAAAGTCGCCCTCGGTCAACCCGTCCACCTTGTGCGTCCAGAGCGTGAGCCGCACCCGGCCCCACGCGAGATAAATGTCCGGATGATGGTTCGCTTTCTCGGCCAGTGCGCCAACCCAGTTGGTGAAGGCGAGTGCTTGCGCGAAATCTTTGAACTCATACTCGGCTTCGAGATGATGACTCTTCACCACACGCCACGGCGCACCGAGTTGGCTGGCGAACGTTTTCAACGCCGCCCCTTTGAGTGGCGGCACACCGACTTTGCACGGCACGCACTCCATCGAGGCGAGATCGCAACTGATTGTTTTGGGGGCACGTTTGGCTGGCATCAGAGGGACGCTACGCCCGAGTGCGGGCGAAATCCAGCCGCCGTTTTGCTAGCCGCGGACCAGCCGATAGTTCGCACGCATGCCGAGCACGATGAATGTGGCCGGCAAGAGATGAAAGCCCATCGCCCACCAGTTCTTGTAATAGGCGCACAGGCCTAAATCCAGGGTGTAGAGCGCGAGGCCGGCGATGAAGGCCCACATCTTCCGCTCTTTCGCGAAGAAGCCGAACACGGCGAAGCTGCCAATCGTCACGAGGTCCATCCCCATCATCGCCCACCGGTTGTAGAGCCATGACTGCGCGCGCGGGCCGAAGACTGGCGGCGGCGTGTTGCGGTTGCCAGCTCGGAAACTCACCGTCGGCATCACGTAACCGTAGGCGAGCCGCTTCACGAGAGTCGGCGCGCCGAGCGAGAGACTCTCGCTCGTTTTGCCAGCGATCCGCATCGTCCATGTCCCGGCCTTGGAGGTGGCGAAAGTCTTCGGAATATGTTGCGCGCCGAAATACCAGAAGAGATAGACCGCCACCGCGAGAGCGGAAACCCACATGAACATACTCGCACCACGTTCGCTCTGCTCGCGCAACAGGCCCACGGGCAGATCTACAGTGTACCATTCGCGATGCCCCGCCACCGCCAGCGCGGGGCCATCGAGCACTTCGGCAACGGATCGCCGAGCCTTCCACGGCGGTCCACCCGCGGCGGCGGATGGCGACAGCTCCGGACAGGCGCTCACGGTTGTCCAGTCGGTCTGGTCATCGCGGATGATGAAGGCGTCCGCGCCAAGCCGGCCATCGGCCACGAAGATGCGCAGGTCGGCCAACGAGACCGGTCCGTAGGTCTGGCCGTCCTGTCCGACGAAATGATAGGCGTGCTCCACAGCTGAGTGGAAAACATCAAGCCAGCCGTCGTCGTCCAAGGCAAACCAAATTGCGCTTGTCATCCCGCGTGCACTTGCTAATGTCGCCGCTCTTTGTGGTATGAAAGCTGACACTCATCCGAAATATCTGGACGCGGAAATCCGCTGCGCCTGCGGCAATGTGATCAAGACCCGCTCGACAAAACCGAGCATCCTGATCGGCATCTGCAACGCCTGCCATCCGTTTTACACCGGCACTCAAAAATTCGTGGACACCGCAGGTCGCGTGGACAAGTTCCAGCAGCGCGCCGCCAAGACGGCGGCTGCTCAGGCTGCCACGGCGGCGGCTGCGACCACGAAAAAGAAGAAGTAGCGTTTTCGACTGCATCCGCCCGCACCGGCCAACGCGCCGCGCGGGCGGATTCTTTTTTGACCGGCGTCGTTCCGTGCCCTCGTCGGCAAACCTGCCCGCCGTGCCAATCATCCGCGGCTGGAACTGCGAGTTGAATTGATGGACCTGCGTCCGCACATCGAGAAGTTCGCCCGCCGCTTCGCGGAGGTGGAGGCGTTGCTGAGCAACCCCGACGCCTTCGACAACCCGCAGCGTGCGCAGGAACTTTCGAAGGAATACGCGCGACTCAAAGATCTCGTCGCCGCTGGCACCACTTATCTCAAGACCGCCGCCGACCTCGCCGACAACCGTGCCCTGCTTGCGGACGACAGCGATCCCGAGTTGACCGCGCTCGCGAAGGAGGACGTCGCACGGCTCGAGATTGCGGAACAACAACTCGCGTTCGAGGTGCGGTGTGGCCTCGTGCCGCCAGATCCCGCCGATTCGCGCAATACCATCATCGAGATCCGCGCCGGCGCGGGCGGACAGGAATCCGCGCTCTTCGCCGCCGATCTTTACCGCATGTACACGCGCTACTCCGAAACGCAGGGATGGCGTGTGGAGACGATGGATTCTAGCCCGTCCGATCTCGGCGGCTTCAAGGAAATCATTTTTGGCGTCACTGGGCAGGATGTTTACAAGCGGCTTAAATACGAGAGCGGCGTGCACCGCGTGCAGCGCGTGCCGGCCACCGAAGCGCAGGGGCGCATCCACACCAGTACCGCCACCGTCGCGGTGTTGCCGGAGGCGCAGGAGGTGGACATCGAGATCAAGACCGACGATTTGGTTATCACCGTTTGCCGCGCATCGGGCAAAGGTGGCCAAGGCGTGAACACGACCGACTCCGCCGTGCGCATCGTCCACAAACCGACTGGGCTGGAGGTTCGTTGCGCGGATGAACGGTCGCAGCAGAAGAATAAAGCCACGGCGCTCACCGTGCTCCGGTCGCGTCTGCTCGAGCGGAAGACCGCCGAGGAGAACGCCAAGTACGCCGCGCAGCGCAAATCGCAGGTCGGCACCGGCGATCGCAGCGAGAAGATTCGCACCTACAATTTCGCGCAGAACCGCGTGACTGATCACCGTATCGAGCTCACGCTCTACAACCTGATGCACTGCCTCGAGGGCGATCTCGATGGATTAATCGAGCCGCTCATGGCGAACGACATCAACGAACGACTCGCGGCGTTGCAGGTGTGAGCCGACGCATTTCTTTCTCACCAATTTCAAAAACTATGTTGCAAGGACTCATCTTCGATTTCGATGGCACGTTGGTGGACTCGATGCCGCTGCACTGGCTGGCGTGGAACGAGGTCTGCACGCGGCACGGGATTCATTTTCCCGAGGACCGTTTCTACAAACTCGGCGGTGTGCCTTCGAAGAAAATCCTCGCGATGTTATCCGCTGAGCAGCAGCTCGACATCGATACTGCGCTGGTCGCGCGTGAAAAAGAGGCAGGCTATATCAGCCGGCTGCCGCAGGTGCAGATTATCGAGCCGGTCATGGAAATCGCGCGCGAGCATCACGGCCGCGTGCCGCTCGCCATCGCCACTGGCGGCCAGCGCCACATCATCCCGCGTGTGCTCGAGCAACTCGGCATCGCGCACCTTTTCGCCGCGGTTTGCACGAGTGAAGATGTGACGAATCACAAGCCCGCGCCGGACATTTTCCTGCTCGCTGCGCAACGTATCGGCGCCGATCCGCGTCACTGCCGTGGTTACGAGGACACCGATATCGGGATGGAAGCGATTCGCGCTGCTGGGATGGAAGCGGTGGATGTCCGCGATTTGCTCGGAGAGAAGAAGTAGAAGCAACGGACGCTACGTCGCGGACGCGTTCGCCGGCCGTTTCCAAACGTAGTGCGCCAGCAGCGTGCGCAACGCCGCTGCAAACGGAATCGCCAGCAGTCCACCGAGCAACCCGCCGAGCAGACACGTGCCGGCCATCACCGAGATGATGATCGCGAGCGGATGCAACCCCACGCGGTCGCCGATGATTTTCGGCGAGAGATACCAACCGTCGAGCTTCAACACTACGGCGAAGATCGCGAGCACCGCCGCCGGATGTTGCCAGTCCTGAAACTGCAGCGCTGCGAGCGACACTGCCGGCACCAGCGCCACCATCACGCCGAGATACGGCACGATGCAGAGGATGCCCGCAACGAACCCGAGAAAGAGCGCGAACTCCACGCCCGCCGCCCAGAGGCCGAGCGTGAGCAGCGCACCGTCGCACAGCGCCACGAGCACTTGTCCGCGGAAAAAGGTGACGAGGCAGTCGTTGATCGAGCGCAGGATAAAAACAGCTTCATCGCGAACCGAACCGGCGGCAATCGGCAGGTAGTCGGCCCAGCCGCCTTCGATCCGTTTTTTCTCGAGCAGGAAATAGAACACATACACCGGCACGAGCGCGAAGCCGGCGAGAAGCCCGAGCCACGAGGCCGCTTGGCCGAGACGCGCGAGAAGCCATTCCGTCGCCTTCGGCAGCGTGGAGACAAACCAGTCGGTCACGTCCGAGCCTTGTTTGTCCCACGCGATTTTGGCCTTTGCCGCCCACGGCGAGGTGGCGAGCCATTTACTCACGTCCGTCTGCGCCTTCTCGACAAGCGCCGGCGCGCGCTGCGCGAGATCGCCCGTCTCGACCACGAGGCGCGGAATCACCGTGCCGAGCAGCAGTCCAACGCAAAGCAGCGCGAGGCTGAAGACGGCGAGGATCGCCCACGCGCGGGACATCCGGCGCTCGAAGAAATCGACGAGAGGATCGAGCAGGTACGCGAGGATGCCCGCGACGGCCAGTGGGATGAGCACGGGCGAGAGCTTGTTGATGACCAATCCCACGCCCCACAACACGGTGCCGAGCAGCGCCAGAGCCGAGCCGACGGCCAGCGCCGTGAGTGAGAACCAAAGCACGCGCGCCTGTTTTTCGGTGGGTGGAGGAAAGCTCATATCAACCTTGGCCGAGCTTCTTCGATTTCTCCGTCGCGGCGCGGACGGCGTTCATCAACGATCCGCGCACCTTGCCGCGTTCCAGTTCGTGCAGCCCTTCGATGGTCGTGCCGCCGGGGCTGGTGACCATGTCCTTCAACGCGCCGGGATGCTGGCCGGTCTCGAGCACCATCTTGGCCGCGCCGAGCAAGGTCTGCGCGGCGAGCTTCGTCGCCACCTCGCGCGGCAGACCCGCCGCCACGCCGCCGTCGCTCAGTGCCTCGATCATCAGATACGCGTAAGCCGGGCCGCTGCCGGAGAGGCCGGTGACGGCGTCGAGGAGGGTCTCCTTCACGGAGAAGGCCATGCCGACGGAGGAAAGTAATTTCTGCACCAGCTCGTCGTCCGCTTTCGTCGCGCCGGTTCCGAGCGTGTAAGCGGAGGCGGAAGCGCCGACGAGCGCGGGCGTGTTCGGCATCACGCGGATGACGCGCGCGCCGGTGGGCAGGCCGGCTTGGAGGCGGGCGAGCGTCACGCCGGCGCAGATGGAGATGAGCAGGTGCTGGGCGGTCCATTGCGCGCGGATGCCCTCGAGCACTTCCTTCACCTGATCGGGTTTCACCGCGAGGAAAAGGACGTTCGCAGCTTTGAGCGCGGCGATGTTGGAATCGACGGCTTTGCCGCCGGTCTCCTCGGTGAAGTGCGTGCGGGCGGCGGGCACGACGTCGCTCGCGACGAGGTCGCCGGCCTTCGCCAGTTTCGCGTGAAGGAAGCCCTTGGCGAGCGCGGTCGCCATCTTGCCCGCACCGAGGAAGCCCAACTTGGTTGCCATGCCGTTTTTGTAACAGCCCAACCCCGCCGGCGGAAAGGCAAAAGGGGCGCCACGCCCGCGTGACGCTCTCCGGTTGGCCTCGTACCGTCCGCATTTCTCAGTTGACGTCTTACGGCAAACCGCTTGAATGGCGCGACCTATGAAATCATTCAACCGGTTCCGACCCATCGTCTCCGCCGCCATTTTGGCCGCGATCACCCTCGCCGCCCACGCGGACGTGAAGCTGCCCGTCATCTTCAGCGACCGCATGGTCCTCCAGCGCGACCAGAAAGTCCCCGTGTGGGGCTGGGCCGACGAGGGCGAGAAGGTCACCGTCGAGTTCGCCGGGCAGAAGGCGGAGACCACGGCCAAGGGCGGCAAGTGGTCCGTCGCGTTGACGCCCCTGAAAGGCACCAGCACGGGCGCGAAGTTCACCGTCAGCGGCAAGAACAAGGTCGAGTTCAACGACGTGGTCGTCGGCGAGGTGTGGTTCTGCTCCGGCCAGTCGAACATGGAGTGGGCCGTAAGCCAGTCGAAGAACGCGCAGCAAGAAATCGCTGCCGCGAACAACCCGCGCATCCGCCACTTCAAGGTGCCGCACGTCACTGCCACCGAGCCGCAGACCGAAGTGAAGACCTCCGGCGGCTGGCAACTCACCTCGCCGCAGACCGTCGGCAGCTTCTCCGCCGTGGGTTACTTCTTCGCGCGCGACATCCAGAAGGAACTCGACGTGCCCATCGGTCTGATCGGTTGCAACTGGGGCGGCACGCGCATTGAGCCGTGGACGCCGCCGATTGGCTTCCAGTCCGTGCCCGCGCTCAAGGCGGACTTCGCGGACAAGCTCGCCTCTTTCCCGGCGAGGACGCCGCAGGTGATTCTTGAGACCCAGGCCGCCCTCGACGCCGACGGCAAGCCCATCCTCGACAAGGCCGGCAAAGCCACCACCAAGCCGGTCCTCGACGACAAGGGCAAGCAGAAGCAACGCCCCGTCCTCGACAAGGACGGCAAGCAGGTCGTGAACGTCAGCAGCAGCTCACCGCTCTCCATTTACAACGCGATGGTCCACCCGATTATCCCCTACGCTATCAAGGGCGCGCTGTGGTATCAGGGCGAGTCGAACAACGGCGAAGGGATGCTCTACTTCGAGAAGAAGAAGGCGCTCATCGGCGGCTGGCGCGCGCTGTGGAAGCAGGGCGATTTCCCGTTCCTCTTCGTGCAGCTCGCGCCCTACCGCTACAACAGCCCGGAGAAACTCCCCGGCATCTGGGAAGCCCAGACCGCCACGCTCTCCATCCCTAACACCGGCATGGCCGTCACCACCGACGTGACCACCGTGCGCGACATCCACCCGCCCGACAAACAGACCGTCGGTCACCGCCTCGCGCTCTGGGCGTTGGCGAAGACTTACAACAAGCCCGTCACCAGCTACGCCAGCCCGCTCTTCGACACGCTCAAAGTCGAAGGCAACAAGGCCACCGTCTCCTTTAAGAACACCGAGGGCGGCCTCAAATCGCTCAATGGCCAACCGCTGACTTGGTTCACCCTCGCGGGTGAAGACAAGAAGTTCGTCGAGGCGAAGGCGCAAATTGTCGGCAACACCGTGACCGTGAGTGCGGAAGGCGTGGCCAAGCCCGCAGCCGTGCGCTTCGGCTGGCACGAACTCGCCGAGCCGAACCTCGCCAACGCCGCCGGACTGCCCGCCTCGCCCTTCCGCACGGACAAGTGGACGGATGCGGTGATGCCCGTTCTGGCTCCGGCGCCGGTCCCGGCGAAGAACTAGCCCAGCCCGATGAACCGCCTCCTGCTCTGCGCACTGCTGGTCGCGATTCCGCTTGCCGCCTGCAAGCGGAAGCCGGCCGCCGGGGCTACGGCCCCGGAGGCTCCCGCTGCGCCCTCCAATCCCGAGGCGGACTTGAGGACGCTCAACGATGCGGTGCGCGCCCATGTGATGGGGCAACTGAAGGAGCCGACCACGCTGGAAGACTTGGTGAAAACCGGCTTCATCAAGCGGTTGCCCACGCCACCGCCGGGGAAGAAGTTCGTCTTGGACGGCAAAAAGTCGTCCGTGCTGCTCGTGGACCAGTAGGCCGCGAGACTACTTGGCCCACATGGCCCGCGAGTCTCCCTTGGGGAATTGCCAGCCGACATCGCTTGCCCGGGCGGTTTCGATGTGCCCATCCATCTTGGCGAGATTGGCACGCCCATTGTGCCGGGCTATGAGCCGGGTCTGGTCTGGAAACGTCCCCCAATACGGTGAGACAGTGGTAGTCGGTGTAAGCCAAAAAGCGGCCTGTGCCGTGATCGAAGCGCTCTCCTGCCACGCGTCCGCGTTGGGATCGGTGAGGCTTGCGGTGGCGGCGGTGGCGCAGTCGGCCACATAGATCGTGATCGCCGGCTTGCTGATGTCGGTCACGCGAACGGGAGCTGAATAGGAGCCATTGAATGCCCCAGGCTGATACGAGATGCCCAGCTCGGGATAACTCATGCCGATGCCAAGCGAGGCTGCGCCTTTGCCCGCGTGTTGGAAGGACGCGCACTGCGAACTCTTGAAGGTCCCACCGGAGTAAGGTCGCAGCAGGTCCACCCACCAAGTAGCCGGGCTGCCGGCGACCGTGTTGGTCAGGATCACCGTGCCCGGTGGCATGAGCGCGGAGACGGCCCCGTTCATCGTGTTGTCGATCATTTTGGTGATCCGGTCATCATTGCTGTCCGAGTAGAGGGCTGACGCCACGCCCATCTGCTTCATGTTGTTGAGGCACGTCGTGGCCTTGGCCTTCTCCTTGGCCTTCGCCAGTGCCGGCAGGAGCATCCCGGCCAGAATCGCAATGATGGCTATCACGACGAGCAGTTCGATGAGGGTGAAGGCAGCTCTGAGGCGGGGCG
>Ga0208942_1001058_pt1 | contig 10290 bp, 10 predicted proteins | sample GreLakmeSU08MSRF_FD_187704 | JGI IMG/M metagenome (GOLD analysis project Ga0208942, IMG submission 187704) | Freshwater lentic microbial communities from great Laurentian Lakes, MI, USA - Great Lakes metaG SU08MSRF (SPAdes) | ecosystem: Environmental > Aquatic > Freshwater > Lake | place: Great...
AAGATTTAAATTGGTTTAAACCGAATGTTGATACACATAAAAAATACATCATGGATGAGGTGTCTGAAAATAAAATATCACACGAAAAATATTGCACTATTACTAATTTGCCGGCAGGCTATAAAGAGGTGAGTCACGTCACAAGAGCCATGGGTAATAAGCAACAGACTGTGCATCACTGGGTATTCTCAGACGGAATCTCCTTTGTCTCTCTATTTGTTAATCCTATCCCCAAAGATCAGAAGTCTCGACTAGGTGAAACGCGAGTAGGTTCATCCTATGTGCATGCGAGAGTGATGAATGGCAATCAAATTATGGTGGTGGGTGCAGTGCCAAAAGCAACTATTCAAAAAATTTCGAATTCGATTCAGGATATTAAAGCGCATTAAATGATCGAAGAACAAGCCATTGTCATTAAAACTTCAAAAGATCGAGTCACACTCGAAATAGTTCGGACTAAGCCATGCGGTTTATGCGGACAGGTCAGAGGTTGTGGCAATTCAATTTGGGGAAAAATTTTTTCACATCGATCAGGCTTCATTGAAACAAGAAATGATTTGAATGCAAAGTTAGGGGATGTCGTCATCTTAGGTATTGATGAAACGTTTATGCTTAAAGGTTCGCTCATGCTTTATGGCGTCCCGCTTCTTCTAATGTTTTTAGGCATGGTGATTGCAAATAGTTTTGCAAAAGATATGATCGAATTTTATTCATTGTTAGGCGCAGTTTTAGGATTATCTTTAGGTGTCATGATGATTAAGCGCGTCATTAACGAAAAGATGCAAATGTTTTATAATGAAGCAAGATTGATTCGTTTTAAATAATTTATTTAAGGAATATATAGACTATGTTGAGATGTCTTTTTTATGTGTGCATATTTCAGCTTTTACTTGTGACTGGATTAGCGGCTAAAGATCTTCCAGACTTTACTGACCTCGCAGAAAAACAAAGCCCTGTGGTGGTCAATATCAGCTCGAGTCAAAAAAATCGTGCGAATGCTATGGGCCAAGGATCGCCCGAAGATGAGCAGATGCAAGAATTTTTTAAGCGTTTTGGTATTCCAGTGCCACCAGGTATGCCGCCTCATAATGGTCGCGGACAACAACCTGCACCAGATAAACAAGTCTATGCCACAGGGTCTGGATTTATTGTGACGACCGACGGTTATATTTTAACGAATGCGCATGTAGTAAAAGACGCAGATGAAGTTATGGTGAAGCTTAATGACAAGCGAGAATTCAAAGCGAAAGTAATCGGGATTGATTTAAGAACGGATGTCGCCGTATTAAAAGTGAATGCGAATAACTTACCGAAAGTAAGTATTGGAAATCCTGACACAATTAAAGTGGGGGAATGGGTGGCTGCGATCGGCGCTCCTTTTGGTTTAGAAAATACGATGACAGTGGGTATCGTCAGCGCTAAAGGCCGGGCATTACCGCAAGAAAATTTTGTCCCCTTCATTCAAACGGATGTGGCGATTAATCCAGGTAACTCAGGCGGCCCCTTATTTAATTTAAAAGGTGAGGTGATAGGGGTTAACTCGCAAATTTATAGTCGAACCGGTGGCTATATGGGGCTCTCATTTGCAATTCCTATCAATGTTGCGATGGACGTCATGAATCAGCTTAAAACTAATGGCAAAGTGATTCGTGGTTGGTTGGGCATTGCAATTCAAGAAGTAACCAAAGAACTTTCTGAATCTTTCGGTATGAAAAATACGAATGGTGCATTGGTCGCTGGGATTGAAAAAGGCGCACCAGCAGAAAAGGGCGGTCTGCAACCGGGGGATGTTATTACAAAATTTGATAATAAGTTGATTGAGATGTCATCTGATTTGCCCAAAGCGGTTGGTAATACGAAACCAGGTAAAACGGTCGTGGCTGAAGTCTTCAGAAAAGGCAGCATCAAAATACTTAACTTAACAGTCGGTGAAATGCCATCCGATCAAGCCGAAGTGATTGCAAGCAATAAGGCGCCTGACAAAGCAGACGTGAATCGTTTAGGTCTAGTTTTAAAAGAAGCGCCACCTCAACAACGTAAAAAAATGAACGGCAAAAAAGGTCTGCTAGTTCTAGATGCGCAAGGTTCAGCAGCAGCTGCTGGTATTCGTCGGGGTGACATTGTCTTAGCGCTTAACAACGGCGAAGTCGAAAGTGCTGAAGATTTTGCCAAAGAAGTGTCTACCATTCCTAACGGCAAGACGGTAGCTCTCCTTATTTTAAGAAATGACGAGACACTATATGTGCCCGTCAAGATCACGAATGAGCGATAAAATCAGCTAGTTTAAAAGCTTTGTTGTAAAATACATGCTTTCAATCAAAGGCGCTTAAAGAGTTTTAAGCGCCTTTGTTATTAGGCAACTGAAGGCATCATGATTCTTCATGGATAACATTAGAAACTTTTCAATCATCGCGCATATCGATCACGGTAAGTCGACCTTGGCGGACCGTATCATTCAATATTGTGGTGGTTTATCTGATCGCGAGATGGAAGCGCAAGTTTTAGATTCGATGGATCTCGAGCGCGAGCGAGGCATTACTATCAAGGCGCAAACAGCGGCTCTTCAATATAAAGCGCTTGACGGCAAAATATATAATCTCAATCTCATTGACACACCCGGGCACGTCGATTTCACTTATGAAGTGAGCCGCTCTCTTGCCGCTTGTGAGGGCGCACTTTTAGTGGTTGATGCAAGCCAAGGAGTTGAAGCGCAGACAGTAGCGAATTGTTATACCGCGATTGAACAAGGTGTTGAAGTGACCCCTGTGTTAAATAAAATTGATTTGCCATCTGCAGATCCAGATCGCGTGATCGAGGAAATAGGGGACGTGATTGGCATTGATGCGACAGATGCGATTCGCTGCTCAGCTAAAACAGGCGAAGGTGTAAGAGATGTATTGGAAACAATCATCTCTAAAGTCCCAGCTCCAAGAGGAGATGAGAGTAAACCATTAAAGGCGCTTATCATTGACGCTTGGTTCGATAATTACGTGGGTGTTGTGATGTTAGTGCGTGTGGTTGATGGTGGCTTAAAACCAAAAGATAAAATTAAATTGATGGCGACAGGCGATCAATATCTTTGTGAGCAAGTGGGTGTTTTTACACCAAAATCGAGAAGCAAAGAATCGCTCTCTGCAGGTGAGGTAGGTTTTATTATTGCAGGGATTAAAGAGCTTGCAAGTGCTAAGGTCGGTGATACGGTGACGTTGGCAGACAAACCTGCAGCCGAAGCTTTGAGCGGATTTAAAGAAGTTAAACCACAAGTGTTTGCAGGTCTCTACCCCGTGGAATCTAATCAATTCGAAGCTTTAAGAACGGCTTTAGAAAAATTAAGTTTAAATGATTCGTCCCTTCGTTTTGAGCCAGAAAATTCGACGGCCTTAGGTTTTGGATTCCGTTGTGGATTTTTAGGCCTTCTTCATATGGATATCGTACAAGAGCGTTTAGAGCGTGAGTATGATATGGATTTAATCACCACAGCCCCGACCGTTGTGTATGAACTTCTCAAAAGAGATGGTGAAGTTACCCAAATCGAAAATCCTTCTAAATTACCTGACACATCCCGCATCGAAGAAATTCGTGAGCCGATTATTCTCATTAATTTACTGATGCCACAAGACTATGTAGGCCCTGTCATGACCTTATGTAATGGTAAACGAGGCATTCAAAAAAATATGCAATACCTAGGCCGTCAAGTGATGCTCACTTATGAGATGCCACTTAATGAAGTGGTGCTCGATTTCTTTGACCGATTGAAATCGATTTCAAAAGGTTACGCGTCAATGGATTATGAATTTCTAGAGTTTAGAGCAGCTGATTTAGTCAAGCTTGATATTATGGTGAATGGCGACCGTGTCGATGCATTATCATTAATTGTGCATCGTTCAAATAGTATTTATCGAGGACGAGAAGTGGCGTCCAAAATGCGTGAACTGATCCCAAGACAAATGTTTGATGTTGCCATTCAATCATCCATCGGTGCTAACGTTATTGCGCGCGAAACGGTTAAAGCGATGCGAAAGAACGTGTTGGCAAAATGTTATGGTGGCGATATTTCGCGTAAAAAGAAATTATTAGAAAAACAAAAAGAGGGCAAGAAGCGCATGAAGCAGGTTGGGAATGTTGAAATTCCCCAAGAGGCGTTCTTAGCTATTTTAAGGGTGGAAGAAAAATGATTTTTGCTTTAGTGATGATCATAGTCTTAACAATAACAGGACTTATTTGGTTGCTCGATATTTTTGTCTTAAGCAAAAAAAGAGCAGCGAATGCAAAAGATCCTATCCTTGTTGAATATTCAAAAAGTTTTTTCCCTGTGATTTTATTAGTGTTCTTTATTCGCTCATTCATTGCAGAGCCTTTTAAGATTCCCTCAGGTTCGATGATGCCGACACTTTTAGCAGGCGACTTTATTTTAGTAAGTAAATTTAGTTATGGTATTCGTGTGCCTATTTTGAACTACACGATGATAGAAGTGGATAAGCCAAAGCATGGTGATGTGTTTGTGTTTCACTACCCGCCTAAACCATCGATCGATTATATCAAGCGTGTGGTAGGCCTTCCAGGGGATGTAATTGAATATAAAAGTAAAATACTTTATATTAATGATAAAAAAATAGAGCAGATATTCGTTGATAAATACCCATACGTCATGAATGAAATTCATCAGGTTGAAGCAAAAGAATTTCAAGAGGTGCTAGGTCAAGCGAATCATTCCATTTTGATTCATGATTTACCCGGAGATAATTTTAAATTTGAAGTGCCTAAGGGACATTACTTAGCGTTTGGGGATAATCGAGACAATAGTGCTGACAGCCGTGTATGGGGTTTTGTGCCTGAACATAACTTAGTAGGACGTGCCTTTTTTATTTGGTTTAACTTCGGCGAATTTAATCGTATTGGTACCATCATTCATTAATGGATAAAGAGCGTCAAGCCTCGTTAAGTCGGATCATTCATTACACGTTTAATGATTCTACTTTTATGGTCATGGCTCTCACACATCGCAGTTTTTCAGCGCAACACAATGAGCGTCTCGAATTCTTGGGCGACAGCGTCTTAAGTTTTCTCATCGCTGAAGAGCTTTATAAAAGATTTCCACGCATTGATGAAGGTGATTTGAGCCGCTTACGTGCGCAACTTGTTAAAGAAAGTTCATTGAGTGGTATTGCAACATCAATTGGTTTAGGTGACTTTATAAGATTGGGTGAGGGCGAATTAAAAAGTGCAGGGTGGCGACGCCCGTCTATTTTAGCGGACACCTTTGAATCTATCATTGGTGCGATTTATTTAGATGGCGGTTTAGAACCTACACATCAATTTGTCCTTCGGTTTTTTGAAGTCCAGTTAAATGAAATTGATCCTACACTTATTCAAAAAGATCCAAAAACTTTGCTGCAAGAATTATTACAAAGTAAGAAGAGTGATCTCCCTATTTATTCAGTAGTCTCTATTGAAGGAGAAGCACACAGTCAAAAATTTACCATTGAGTGCATCATTAAGAAGTCGAATATTAAAACGCAAGGGGTAGGTAATAGCCGACGTATTGCAGAACAAGAGGCTGCATCGAAAGCTTATCAACTTATGTTGGAGATAGTTAATGAGTGAACATAAGATTACACGTTGTGGGACGATTGCAATTGTTGGTCGACCTAATGTAGGCAAGTCGACACTTCTAAATTATTTGGTAGGTAGTAAGATCAGTATCACTTCCAAAAAAGCACAGACCACACGCTATCAATTATTAGGTATCCAAACCATAGATGACACCCAGTTTCTTTTTATTGATACCCCCGGATTTCAGCTTAAGCATTTGAACCTCATGAATAAGGGTTTAAATAAAACCGTACACCAAGTATTAAGTGATGTGGATGTTGTTCTTTTTGTGATTGAGTCTCGTGGCATGACAGAAGAAGATCAAGCGGTCATGAAACTCATTCCTAAAGATCGCCCGACGATTCTAGTCATGAATAAAGTAGATTTAATGAAAGACAAGAATGCACTTTTAGAACAAATCAAAACCATGAGTGAGTCTTACAACTTCAAAGCTATGGTGCCTGTGTCTGCTAAAAAAAATAAACATCTAGATCATTTATTGTCCACCGTTCGAGATTTTTTACCGGAACAACCTTTTATCTATGGTGAAGATGAGATTACCGATAAGAGCGAAAGATTCCTTGCGTCCGAAATTATTCGAGAAAAAATTTTTCGTCTCACGGGCCAAGAAGTGCCTTATTCCATTGCGGTTGAAATTGAAAAATTCGAAGTCGAAGGTAAATTACGCCGCATTTTTGCCGCCATTATTGTCGACAAAGATAGTCAGAAGCCTATGTTGATAGGCAAAGACGGTGAGAAATTAAAGCAAATTTCAACCGAGTCTAGACAGGACATGGAAGAGCTCTTTGGAGGTACAGTATGGCTTGAGACTTGGGTTAAAGTAAAAAGTGGCTGGTCGACAGATCAGCGTGTTTTAAAATCATTAGGTCTTTAATTTTTTAAATGGCGACCCCAAATCATCGTCAAGAAAATCAGCGTGTGTATATCCTGCACACTTACCCTTTCAAAGAGACAAGTTTAATCGCAGAAGTTTTCACAGAAAAATTTGGCCGTATTCCAGTTGTTGCAAAGGGTGCTCGTCGCCCAAGGTCATCCATTCGGGGTATGCTTCAATCCTTTCAGGTTTTACTTGCGAATTGGTCAGGTAAATCTGAACTTAAAAGTTTAAATGGATTGGAGTGGTGCGAGAAGCTCACTATTTTAGAAGGCGACGCATTGATGTGTGGGTTTTATCTTAATGAATTGATGATGCGTCTATTACCTCGTGACGAGCCATATACAGAACTCTTTGATTTTTATCATGAAACCATTTTAGCTTTAAGTGAAGGTCGTGAACTCACTATTACATTGCGACGATTCGAACTCAAACTTTTACAAGCTTTAGGCTATGCAGTTAGTTTAGATCATGATGAGGATTCAAATCCAATTATCCCTGATAAAATATATCGCTATGAAGCTGAATATGGGGCGTGTGATTTAACGAAGACCGATCACGGCATTAAAGTCTTGGGTAAGACCTTACTTGATATGGCAAGTGATCAATATATCGATAAAGAAACACAACAACAAAGTAAGCAATTGATGCGCTATTTATTGGGCTTTTATTTAGGTGACAAACCACTGCATTCGAAACAACTCTTTGTCGACTTACAAGGATAAGAAATTTTATGTTAAAGCTCGGAATTAATATTGATCACGTAGCGACCCTACGACAAGCCCGTGGTACCAAGTATCCAAGCGTTGTCGAGGCAGCGCTTCGTGCTGAGCAAGCGGGTGCGGATAGCATTACTCTCCATCTTCGTGAAGATCGACGTCATATGCAAGATGAAGATATTTTTGCCATTCGACCCTTGCTTCAAACGAAAATGAATTTAGAGTTAGCAGCAACTGATGAAATGATCGCGATTGCATCCCGTGTGAAACCGCAGGATGTTTGCATCGTACCTGAGAGGCGTGAAGAAAGAACGACCGAAGGCGGATTAAATGTAAAAGAATCCTATGATCACCTTTACCGTGCAACGCAAACACTGACCCAGCAGGGTAGTCGTGTATCACTTTTTATTGCACCTGATTTAAGAGATATTGATTTAGCGAAAAAAATGGGCGTGCCCGTGATTGAAATTCATACGGGTAGATATGCAGATGCAGATGATGAAGTGACAAAGCAGAAAGAATTAAAACGTGTCAAAGAAGCTACTCAGCATGCCTTGTCTTTAGGACTTATTGTGAATGCTGGTCATGGGCTTCATTATCATAATGTGAACTTAATCGCAGCCATCCCTGGTATTGAAGAGCTTAATATTGGACATGCGATTGTGGCGCATGCATTATTTGTAGGATGGGATAACGCGATTCATGAAATGAAAATATTATTACGTTCTTATTCGATGTAATGTTTAAAAAGATAACCTTATTATGATATTTGGTATTGGTACTGACGTTGTTGAAGTTTCACGCATTTATGAATCCATCAAAAAATTTGGTGATACTTTTGCTCGTCGTATTTTAAGTGACTCCGAATTCGAAAGTTACCTAAAATCATCGACTCAATCTCGCTTCTTAGCGAAACGCTTTGCTGCTAAAGAAGCTTTCGCCAAAGCCTTAGGTACGGGTTTTAGATCGCCTGTACGTTTTCAAAATATTATCGTAGGCCATGATGATTTAGGAAAGCCTATTCTAGAATTTGATGAAGCATTAAAAGACTATTTAAAACAAAAAAAAATCTTAAGTCAGCATATTTCTATTTCGGATGAAAAGAATATTGCGACTGCCTTTGTTGTTCTCGAAACTTAAAAATTAAATGGAAGACATCGATTTTAATCGGCGCTTTGGTGGGGTCGAACGACTTTATGGAAAAAATACTCTAGATCTTTTTCAGAAAGCACATGTTTGTGTCATTGGTATTGGTGGAGTTGGGTCATGGGCTGCTGAAGCATTAGCGCGTAATGCGATTGGACAACTCACGCTTATTGATTTAGATCATATTGCCGAGTCGAATATTAATCGACAAATTCATGCGCTAAGTCACACGCTTGGAAAGTCTAAAGTATTAGCTATGAAAGAAAGAATTCTAGAAATTAATCCCATCTGTCAGGTCCATATTGTGGACGACTTTATTTCGAATGAAAATTTAGAAATACTCATTAAGAAAAATTTTGATGTCGTTATCGATGCAATTGATCAAGCAAGCATTAAAACAAGTTTGGCAATTCATGCTTTGAATGAAAAAATCCCACTGGTCATGACTGGCGGTGCCGGCGGGAGGATAGACCCTTCATTGATTAAGATAGCTGATTTAAGTTTAACCCATGGTGATAGGCTGACAGCCAAAATTCGGCATGATGTCAAAAAAGCGCTGCATTTAAAAGAATCGCAAAAGGTTGGTATTGACGTTGTCTTCACGGATGAAATCATGAAAAAACCTGAGGAAGCATGTGAAGCTGATGAGGCCCTCACAGGTCTTCATTGTGGTGGGTATGGCTCAAGTGTGATGGTGACAGCTACCTTCGGTTTTATGGCAGCATCAGTCGCTCTAAAGAAATTACTCTAAAAAGAGCTCTTGAAATTTCATGACTCAACCCCCATTGTAAGTTCATCCCAATATTATTTTTAAAAGGTAATTGAACATGGCAACAAAAGAAAATACATCTGAAAAATTAGTCTTCCAAGCAGAAGTTAAACAATTGCTCCATCTCATGATTCACTCTTTATATAGTAATAAAGAGATCGTGATTCGCGAACTTATTTCAAATGCAAGTGATGCTGCAGATAAATTACGCTTCGAAGCACTCAAAGACGCTAGCCTTTATGAAAAAGATTCTGAATTAAAAATTAGATTAAGTTTTGATAAAAAGGCGCGCACCTTAACCATCTCAGATAACGGTATTGGCATGAATCGAGATGAGGTCATTAGTAATATCGGAACGATTGCAAGATCAGGCACCAAAGAATTCTTAAATAACTTAACAGGGGACGAGGCTAAAGACGCTAATTTAATTGGTCAGTTTGGTGTGGGCTTTTATTCTTCATTCATTATTGCAGATCTCGTCACTTTGATTACGAGACGAGCTGGCAGCAAAGAAGCTATTCAGTGGGAATCTAAAGGTGAGGGTGAATACACGATTAGTGAAGTTGAAAAAGATACCCGCGGCACTGACATTATCTTGCATCTTAAAAAAGACGAGGATGAATTCTTAAGTGACTGGACACTTAAGAGCATTATTAAGAAATACTCAGATCACATCACACTTCCTATCGTCATGAAAAAATCTGAGTGGAAAGATGGCGAAGAAGTGCCGACAGATGAAGATGAAACAGTCAATGCAGCTTCAGCATTATGGGCTCGAAATAAAAATGATATTAAAGAAGAAGAGTATCAAGAGTTTTATAAAAATCTTTCTTACGATCAAGAGCCGCCTCTTACTTATTCACATAATCGCATTGAAGGTAAGCAAGAATATATTTCACTCCTTTATATACCAGCTAAAGCCCCTTTCGATTTATTTGATCGTGAACGCCATCATAGTGTGAAGTTGTACGTCAAGCGCATCTTTATCATGGAAGCGTCAGAAAAACTCATGCCTAATTACCTACGCTTTATTAAGGGTGTGATTGATAGTGCCGATCTTCCTTTAAATGTCTCACGAGAAATTTTACAAGATAGCAAAGAAGTTGAAGCGATTCGTGCAGGCTCCACTAAAAAAGTCCTCGATCTATTAGAAGATATGAGTGAGAAAA
>Ga0208942_1001065_pt1 | contig 10264 bp, 8 predicted proteins | sample GreLakmeSU08MSRF_FD_187704 | JGI IMG/M metagenome (GOLD analysis project Ga0208942, IMG submission 187704) | Freshwater lentic microbial communities from great Laurentian Lakes, MI, USA - Great Lakes metaG SU08MSRF (SPAdes) | ecosystem: Environmental > Aquatic > Freshwater > Lake | place: Great...
TGCAATAACCAAACAAGAAACCACTGAATTTTCAGTAATTTTATCAAGCTCAGCTTGGAAATTTGGATTGTCGATTTGACGAATTCCTAGAGAAATTCTTTCTTTTTCATAATTACTTCCAAGAACAATAACTTTGATTTTTTCGCCCGCTTTATATTTCTTTTGAGCCTCTTCAGTTAAGCCTTGCTCAGATATATCAGAAATATGAACTAGACCATCAACACCGCTATCAAAACCAATGAATAAACCGAATTCAGTGAAATTTTTAACAACACCTTCAACTATATCACCAACTTTATGTTTTTCAGAAAATGCTTGCCAAGGATTTTGCTCGCATTGTTTCATACCTAAAGAGATACGATGATTTTGTGAATTGATATCAAGAACCATAACTTCAACATCTTGGCCAACATTGATAAATTTATTTGGCATTGAGTTATTTTTTAACCAACTCATTTCAGAAACATGCACCAAACCTTCAATACCTTGTTCGATTTCAACGAAAGCACCGTAACTTGTTAAATTAGTAACTTTTCCTTTCAAGGTTGCACCGACTGGATAGCGTTGAGAGATTGACTCCCAAGGATTTTGTTGTAATTGTTTCATGCCCAAAGAAACGCGCTTAGTGGCTTCGTCATATTTAATTACTTGAACTTTAATTTCTTGTCCAACTTTTAAAACTTCTGAAGGATGTTTAATTCTGCACCAAGAAATATCGGTTAAGTGTAATAAGCCGTCAAAACTTCCGAAGTCAATGAAGGCACCGTAATCGGTGATGTTTTTGACGATACCGTCAATTGCATCTCCAACTTTAATTGTAGCAAGAACTTTATCTTTTTCGATATTGCGTTGGCTTTCAAGAACCGCTCTTCTAGAAACAACGATATTGCCACGCACTTCATCAATTTTTAAAACTTGTAATTTTTCAACTTTATTAATTATGAAACTGTCATCGGTAATTAAAACAGTGTCGAACTGACTTCTTGGTAAAAAGCAAATGATACCATTTACATCGGCAGCGTAACCACCTTTTACACGACCAATAATTTTGCCATCAATAATAGTTTTATCTTCAAGGCAATTTTTAAGGAAATTCCAGTTATTAAGACGACGCGCATTTTCACGGCTAATAATTAATTCGCCTCTTTTATTTTCTAATCTTTCTAAGAATACATCGACAACATCACCTTCTTCGATTTCTCCATCGCGTCTAAACTCAGCAATATCAACGAATCCAACTGATTTTGCGCCGATATCAACGGCAACACCTTTATCAGTAATTCCAACAACAACACCTTTAACGACAGTGCCCTCAACTAATTGTTGCGTATCTTTTTCATATTCTTCGAAAAGTTTGGCAAAATCTTCTTGGCCAAAAATATTTTCTTGTTCATTGATTGTTTCTTGAGAGTTTTGAGTCATAAATTTCAGTAGAGAAACCGCTTAAACACAAGCTTTAGCAAGTATTTAACGATAAAAAGGTTAATACAAACTTACAGTCTAAACGAAAGTAAAGTTTAAAAATTATATTCGTCCTCAATTTTAATTGCAAGCGCAGAGCAATCTTTTTTAAAAAAAGACTTGTGAGCAAAAAATACCTTACTAAAATGGTAGGACATTAAAAATGATTTTTAATACAAAATTAGTTTATGATTCTGACTACCAAAGCACGCTATGCAGTCATGGCAATAATTGAAATTAGTTCGCAAAAAACTAACAAACCCTTGTCGTTAAGTGAAATTGCCAGAAGTCAAAATATTTCTTTATCTTATCTTGAACAAATCTTTACGCATTTGAAAAAAAATGACATTGTTAGCTCAGTTAAAGGTCCCGGTGGAGGCTATATTTTAAGCAAAGAAAAATCAAAAATTACCATTTCTGATATTATAAAAGCGATTGATGAACCGATAAAAATGACGCGTTGCACCTTAGATATAAGCGGATGCATTGCGACTAATAACAAAACCAAATGTAAAACTCATCATTTGTGGCATGGTCTTGAAAATCGTATTTACGATTATTTGAATTCAATTTCACTCGATAAATTATGAAACCAATTTATCTTGATTATAACTCTACAACCACAATGTCCCAAGCGGTAATCGCCAAAGTTAACGAAGTTTCGCAATACCCCTTCAACTCATCAGCCACGCACTCTCTTGGTCGAAAAGCTAATGGCATAATCGATGAAGCCAAGGCCAAAATAAATGAGTTTCTTAATTGCAAAAATTACGAAATCATTTTCACCTCAAGCGCTACTGAATCAACAAACACAATATTTTTTGGCTCTGATTTTTCGCAAATTATAATTTCCGATATCGAACATTCTTCAGTTTATAATTGTCGCCCCCCTCACCTCAAGGTTTCGGAAATTTCTTGCTTGGAAAATGGTGTCGTAAATATCGATGATTTTATTAAAAAAATTCCGCAAAATAAAGAAAATTTTTTAGTGTCAGTAATGGCTTGCAATAACGAAACCGGAGCTATTCAGCCCGTCGAAGAAATTGCCAAAATTACTCATCAAAATCTCGGTTTATTTCATTGCGATATTGTCCAAGCCGTCGGCAAAATTGCCGTTGATTTGGAAAAATTAAATGTCGATTACGCCTCAATTTCAGCCCATAAAATCAATGGTCCCCAAGGAATTGGCGCTTTATTAATTCGCAAAGGGCTCGATTTTCGTCCATTAATTTATGGCGGAAAACAACAAAAATCTAAAAGAGCCGGATCACTTAACATCGCAGGAATTGCAGGCTTTGGCGAGGCTTGTGCTTTAGCTCAAAAAAATCTCGATGATTTTCAAAAAATCAGCATTTTACGCGACTATTTAGAAGAAAATTTACAAAAAATAACTCACAATAATATAAAAATTTTCGCGTCAAACACTCCGCGCCTTGTAAACACTTGCTTTTATGCGATTCCAAACATTAGCAATCAAACGCAATTAATAAATTTTGATCTTAACAATATTTGTGTGAGCGCAGGCGCCTCATGCTCTTCTGGCACAATTTCTCAATCAAGAGTTTTAAAAGCCATGAATGTTGCTAATGATTTTTTAGATGGCGCAATTCGCGTAAGCCTTTCGCCACAAACCACTAAAAATGAAATCGATTATTTTATAAAAATTTTTAATGAATTTTATCAAAGAACTAAAAAATAAAGGAAAAAATGACAGTAAAATTACCAATTTACTTAGATTATCAATCTACAACCCCAATCGATCCGAGGGTTATAGACAGAATAATAGATGTAATGAAAAATGATTATGGCAATCCACATTCAAGAAGTCACTCCTACGGCTGGAAGGCAGAAGAGCTTGTCGAAATCGCTCGTCGTCAAGTTGCCAAACTTATAAACGCCGATGAAAAAGAAATTTTTTTCACATCGGGCGCTACGGAATCAAACAATTTGGCAATTAAAGGTGTCGCTAAATTTTACGCAACCGCCAATAAAAAACATATTATCACTTTAACCACCGAACATAAATGTGTTATCAATTCGTGTCGCGATTTAGAGCAAGAAGGTTTTAAAATCACCTTTTTGCCCGTACAAAAAAATGGCTTGGTTGATTTAAATGCTCTTGAAAACGCCATCACCGATGAAACTTCTTTGGTTTCAATCATGGCGGTTAACAACGAAATCGGCGTCATTCAACCACTCGCTGAAATCGGCGCTTTGTGTCGCAAAAAAGGTGTTTATTTTCATACCGATTGCGCTCAAGCTTTTGGCAAAATTCCGCTCGATGTTAATAAAATGAATATCGATTTAATGAGTATTTCGGGACATAAAATTTATGGACCAAAAGGCATCGGCGCTCTTTATATTCGCCGTAAACCGCGCGTTCGTATTAAATCAATTTTTAGTGGCGGTGGGCAAGAGCGCGGAATTCGCAGTGGAACCGCTCCAACCCAACTTATTGTTGGACTTGGACTGGCTTCGGAAATAGCTTTAAACGAAATGGAGCAAGATTATTTACACATAAAAAAATTAAGTAAGAAATTTTATGATGCCGTCACCGCTCTTACTCATGTCTATCTCAATGGCGATTTAGAACAACGCTATTTGGGCAATTTAAATTTTTCTTTTGCTGGAATTGAAGGTGAATCGATGATTATGGCAATTAAAGATTTAGCAGTCTCGTCAGGCTCAGCATGCACTTCGGCATCGCTTGAACCATCTTATGTCTTACATGCTTTGGGCGTTGATGACGAACTCGCTCACACTTCGATTCGCTTTGGTTTTGGACGCTTTACGACAGAAGAAGAAATCGATTACGCAATCAATTTAATTACTAAAAAAGTTGAAAAGCTCCGTGCCATGAGCCCGCTTTGGGACATGATGCAAGAAGGTATCGACATTAAATCAATCAATTGGAAAACACATTAATTTAATTTAAAAAATATGGCTTACTCAAAAGAACTTTTAGAACATTACGAAAATCCTAAAAATGTTGGATCTTTCGACAAAAATGAAAAAGGTGTTGGCACCGGTTTAGTCGGAGCCCCAGCTTGTGGCGATGTCATGAAATTACAAATCAAAGTTTCGGATGATGGAATCATCACCGATGCTAAATTTAAAACCTTTGGTTGTGGCTCGGCGATTGCTTCAAGCTCACTTGCAACCGAATGGATTAAAGGCATGGAAATCGATAAAGCGCAAAAAATTACTAATAAAGAAATTGCCGAAGAATTATCGCTTCCACCAGTTAAAATTCATTGCTCAGTGCTAGCGGAAGAAGCAATTAAAGCGGCGATTGAGGATTACAAAAAGAATAAGGGAAATAATTATTCTGAAGGTGATTCTGAAGGTGATTCTGATGGTGATTCCAAAGATGATGCGAATGAAGATAAAATGACGGTTAAAAAACATAAAAAAAATTAAAATGAATTTTAAAGTTTCTAAAACCGGCAATCCAATCGTTGACTATCTAACGGTTATGCCCGAAGCTCTTGCTCAAATTAAAAAACTTTTGAGCAAGCGGACAGAGCCGTGCGAAGGCATTCGCGTTTCGGTGCGAACCCGCGGTTGCTCTGGCTTAAGCTACACGATTGAGTTCGCCATTCCTGAAAAAAACATTTCGAAATATGATGATGTAATTTTGTGCGCAGATAATAATCAAGAAATTCAAATTTTTATCGATCCAAAAGTTTCAATGTTTTTAATTGGAAGTGAGATGGTTTTTAAAGAAGATGAACTGTCTTCGGGCTTTGATTTTGTTAATCCCAATGAAAAAGGGCGTTGCGGTTGCGGAGAAAGTTTTAATGTATGAAAAATCATTTTGAACTCTTCAATTTAACACCAAAATTTACCATCGATTTAAACGAAATTGAACAAAAATATCATCAATTTCAAAATCAATTTCATCCCGACAAAGCTGATTTTGACTCGATCGAACACTCAATTTTAATTAACGAAGCTTATAAAATTTTAAGCGATGATTTTTTGCGTGCTTCGCATCTTTTGCAATTAAAAAATATCGATATTGAGAATGATGAAAATCATATTAAGCCAGATATTACAACCCTCCAAGAGATTTTAGATTTGCAAGAAAAAATTTTTGAAATCGATAATTTGGATGAAATTTTAGCTTTAAAAAACAATTTAAATTCACAAATAAAAAAATTAATTAACGATTTTCAAAATAATTTTGAAGCCAATAAATTCAATGAAGCAACGCAATTTTTAATTAAGGCAAAATATTTAAAAAAATCATTAATTGATTTAAAAAATCGTCAAAAAAATCTAAAATAAAATGGTACTTTTACAAATTCAAGAACCAATTCCGGAATTAGAAAATAAAGACTCGCAAGCTATAGTCGTCGGCATTGATTTGGGCACCACAAATTCGTTAATTGGTATTTTTGAAAATGAAAAATTAACAATTTTTAGAGATGAAAATGGCGATGACATGATCGCTTCGAAAGTGGCTTACAATGAAGATGGCGAAGTAGTTGGCGTTGGTAAAAATGCCAGCGGAAAATATCAAATTTCTTCGATAAAAAGATTGATGGGGAAAAATTATTCTGAATTAAAAAAGCTTTCCTTATCAAAAAACTTTTACGATGGTTTAATCATCGACAACAGCGAGAATAAAGACGCTATCGCATTACAAATTGGCAATAAAAAAATTTCGGCGATAGAAATTTCGGCGGAAATTTTAAAATATTTAAAAAAAATTGCTGAAAAAAATTTACAAAAAACCATTACAAAAGCAGTAATAACAGTACCCGCTTATTTTGATGAAAATGCCAAAAATGCCACCAAGCAATCCGCCGAACTTGCTGGTTTTGAAGTTTTGCGCTTGGTCAATGAACCCACAGCAGGAGCCTTTGCTTATGGTTTAGAAAATCAATCGCGCGGAACTTATTTGGTTTATGATCTTGGTGGTGGAACTTTCGATGTGTCGATTTTAAAAATTGATCGCGGAGTTTTTAAAGTGCTTGGAGTGGCTGGTGACAATAATATAGGCGGTGATGATTTTGATAAAATCTTGCAAGAAAAAGGTGTTAAAAATCCAAGAGAAGTTAAAGAAAAATTATCTTCGCAAGATTTTTTTGAAAATATTTCGCGTCAAGAATTTGAAAATTTAATAAGCGAAAAAATTAATAAAACTCTTACTCTTACAACGGATTTAATCGATGATTTAGAAATCGAAATTTCACAAATTGATGGTGTAATTTTAATCGGCGGATCAACACGAATTCCTTTGATTCAAAAAAAACTAGCAGAAATTTTTGGCGCCAAAAAAATTCTTACAAATCTTGATCCCGACCGCGTCGTTGCTATTGGCGCAACTCATCAAGCTTATAATTTATCTCATAGCAAAAATAATTTATTGCTCGATGTTAATCCGCTATCTTTAGGCATTGAAATGATGGGCGGGATTGTTGATAAAATTATTTATCGCAACTCTACAATCCCAATCGCCAAAGCCAAAGAATTTACAACTTACGCGGATAATCAAAGCGCCATGAAATTTCATATCGTTCAAGGTGAGAGAGAATTTGCTCAAGATTGTCGTTCTTTGGCGGAATTTGAAGTAAAAAATATACCGCCTTTAAAAGCAGGAATTGCAAGAGTTCGCGTCGTTTTTACACTTGATGCTGACGGACTTTTAACCATCACTTCCGAAGAAAAATTTACCGGCGAAAAACAAGAAATTATTGTGCGTCCGAGTTATGGATTAAACGAAAATGATGTTAAAAATATTTTGCTCGAATCGCTTAAAAATTCTAAAACGGACATCGAAAATCGCTTACTCACTGAAGTGATTGTCGAGGCTAATCATGATATTGAAATTATTAAAAAAGATTTAAAAAATCCGCAATTTATTTTAACTGAAAGCGAGAGAAAAAATATCGAATCAGCAATTTTTGATTTAGAAAATCTCACGCTTCCCAAAAATTTTTCTAAGAATATTAATGAGCAAAGAGAGCTTATAGATTATGGTCAGAAGCAACTTTCTAAAATCGCTGAAAACTTAATTTTACAAAAAGTAAATGTGGTTTTAAAACAAAAAATTTCTGGGAAGAATGTTGATGAGTTGTGAGGAAATTTTTTCTATAAAATTTAATATTTTTTCTTTTATTGTTAAAACTATTTCCTTAAAATCTTTTAAAACTTAATTTAAACAAACCAAAAACTCATCATGAAAAAATCATTTAACGCTAGCGATGCAACATTTTACGACATAATCGGTAATGGTAAAATTTATAAAATTCCCCAATTTCAAAGAGATTATTCATGGTCAAAAGAAAATTGGGAAGATTTATGGAATGATTTTTTATCTGCGGAAGAAACTAAAAATCCTCATTATATGGGCTCAATTGTTCTTCAAAATGACGACAAAAATAAAGATGATAATTTTATTGTAGTTGATGGTCAACAAAGGCTTACCACCATGACAATCTATGCGATAGCAACAATATCAGTATTGGAAGAATTGATTAAAAAAAATATCGATAAAGAAAATAATCAACAAAGAATCTTAGAAATTGAAAGATCCTTTATTGGTAAAAAAACCATTTCCACGCTTTTTTACGAAACCAAACTCACCCTAAATAAAAACAACAATCTTTATTTTCAAGATTTCATCGTTAAAAGAAGAGATCCAATTTCTTATGCCAAATTAAAAGATTCCGAAAAAGCTTTATATGATTGTTATTATTATTTCAAAAAAGAAATATCTGAAAAATTTTTAGAAAATGGTGAGAAAATGACAGATTTTTTGGAAAATATTGTTGCCAAAAAAATGATTTTTATTCGCATTATTGTTGATAATGAAATCGAAGCTTACACTATTTTTGAAACTCTAAATGCAAGAGGCGTAGAACTTACAACCACAGACTTACTAAAAAATTATTTATTCTTAACATGTGCTAAGGATACTCCCGAATCTCAAATGAATATATTGGAAGAAAAATGGAATAATTTGGTTCATAAAATCGGTCTTGAAGAGTTCCCAAAATTTCTGCGATATTATATAAATTCCAAGCAAAAATTAATTCGTAAAGAAAATCTTTTTAAGTCTCTTAAGAATGATGTAACTAGTCCGCATGACGCTATTAATTTACTATATGAATTAGAAAAAAAAGAAATATTATATAACGCTCTTAAAACTCCATATGATAATTTTTGGAATAATCATGCCAATAAAGATTTGATAATTAAATCATTGTCGGAATTAAAACTTTTTGGTGCAACGCAACAAATTCCTTTATTATTTGCAATCTATGACAACTTAATAGACCTATTTCCAAAGGCATTGCAAGAAATCGCCAATCTTGTTTTTAGATATAATGTTATTTGCAAAAAAAATCCCAATGAATTGGAAATTGTTTACAACAATATTTCGCAAAAAATTTACAAACGAGAAACGATTGAAAAAAAACAAATTCACCAAGATTTAAAAAAAATATACACTGAAGATGGCGAATTTAAGCAAAATTTTTCTAATATAGAAATATCTTCGGGAGGGAAAAATAAAAAATTAATTAAATATATTTTAACTAAAATAGAAAATCAAATCAGCAACACCGACGGCGATTGGAATGACGCTACCTCTACAATAGAGCATGTCTTGCCTGAAAAGTTTAATCAAGAATGGAATGATATTTTTACACAAAATGCCAATAAATTTATTTTTAGATTAGGGAATTATACTTTATTAGAAAGTGAATTAAATCGTAAATGTTCTAATGAAAATTATGTATTTAAAAAAGATTTATACAAAAAAAGTAAATATAAATTAGCTAACACTCATTGCTTCAAAGATGTTTGGGATGTTGGTGCAATTTCTGAATATCAAAAAAAATTATCTGATTTTGCAAGTAGCATTTGGAAAATTCAATTTGCTGATTAAGCGGGTTAAATTTGCTATTAATAGATTTAACAAAATCTTATAAAGCATTCAGGCTGTAGCTCTAGCATTTAGGGCTTGCACCACTACATTTTATAAAAACACTCGCAACGCTTTCGGTCTCTAGCTCCCCCCTTGAGGGCTCTTCGCGTTTAAAAAATAGCCTAAACGGCTATTTTTAGCGAAGAGGGGCGAGAAGGATTTAACGGTAGTTAAATCCGCGGAGCCGTGGGGGGTCATAACCTAGAGCATCAGAGATTTTGATGTTGCAACAAAAGTTAAAATAAAAAAAATTTTAAAAAGACGATTTCTTGATTTTAAATTTGATTCACAAATTTATAAATTTTTTAAAGAAAAAATGGTGATTTTTAGGTTTTTTTTGGAAGTTTTTATTTTGGTTCTAGATCATTTAATATCAAAGCTTTTCTGACCCCCCACGATTCTAGAAACTTAACTACCGTTAAGTTTCTAGAATCTGCTCCCCCTCAAGGGGGGAGCTGGAGCACCGTATGCGCTGCAAGAAAGGAAATAAAATTCTAAAGATTTAAATATGCTTTATTTCTTAGCTCTCACAATCGCTTCTTCGATTAATTCGCGGGCTTTAATAGCACCTTCAAAGCTTTTAACTTTAACCCATTTGCCTTTTTCTAAATCTTTGTAATGTTCGAAAAAATGTTTAATTTTATTGACCAAACCTTCTGGGAGTTCAGAAATATCATCAATTTTTTCGTATAAAGAATTAAGTTTTTTGGCAGGAACGGCGATAATTTTTTCATCCATACCTTTTTCATCTTCCATAATTAAAACACCTACGGGCTTAACAGCAATAACCGCTCCCGGCACAATGGCAAAATCTGAAATTACCAAAACATCGGCCGGATCGCCATCTTCCGACAAAGTATGCGG
>Ga0208942_1001066_pt1 | contig 10263 bp, 8 predicted proteins | sample GreLakmeSU08MSRF_FD_187704 | JGI IMG/M metagenome (GOLD analysis project Ga0208942, IMG submission 187704) | Freshwater lentic microbial communities from great Laurentian Lakes, MI, USA - Great Lakes metaG SU08MSRF (SPAdes) | ecosystem: Environmental > Aquatic > Freshwater > Lake | place: Great...
TTGGAGCAGTTTCGGCTTGCGGCTCCGAGGCTGTCTCAGGCTCACTCTGTTCGACTGCGGCAACCATCAAAACATCCTCATCTCCATCAATTTCGGCTCGCTCTTCTTCCGCTTCATCCCGAGCCCCAGGAGTCGCCGCGACTTCATCTCGGCGCAAATTCTCTGGAGAAACCGGAACTGGATCCACATGAATATGAATTCCGCGACCATTACAGCTTTCGCAAGTGGTTGAGAACGCTTCAATCAATCCTTGGCCAACACGTTTACGGGTCATCTGAACTAAACCAAGTGATGTCACTTCAGCAACCTGATGCTTAGTTCGATCGCGACCTAAACATTCTGTTAAGCGACGTAATACTAAATCTCGATTAGATTCAAGAATCATGTCGATAAAGTCAACAACGATAATTCCACCTAAGTCGCGTAAACGAAGTTGACGAGCAATCTCTTCGGCTGCTTCTAAATTATTCTTAGTAACAGTCTCTTCAAGGTTTCCGCCTTTGCCAATGAATTTTCCAGTGTTTACATCAACTACAACCATTGCTTCGGTTCGATCAATTACCAGCGATCCACCTGATGGTAGATAAACTTTTCGATCAAGGCCCTTTGCTAACTGCTCATCGATCCTGTGTTCAGCAAATATGTCAGTGTTCTTGTGCCACTTCTCTAGACGAGTTAACAAATCTGGAGCAACAAAGCCTAGATAATTATTAATTTCATCCCAAGCATCTGAACCTTCAACAATTAATTTATTGAAATCTTCGTTGAAGATATCGCGGACTACACGAATATTTAGATCAGGCTCTCCATAAAGCAGTGATGGAGCGGTTGCATTTGAGTCATTTGTTTTCTTCTCAATATCTTCCCACTGTGCTTGCAATCGTGTTACGTCGCGAGTTAACTCTTCTTCAGTTGCACCTTCTGCTGCGGTGCGAACAATAACTCCGGCTTCTTCTGGAACTAAGTTTTTCAAAATTGCTTTAAGACGTGAGCGCTCTTGATCAGGAAGACGTCGACTGATACCGCTCATTCCGCCACCAGGAACATAAACTAAATACCGACCAGGAAGACTTACTTGACTGGTTAGACGCGCACCTTTTTGACCAATTGGATCTTTAGTAACCTGCACAAGTACCGGTTGCCCGCTTTTTAATGCAGTCTCGATTTTGCGTGGAGTTCCATCAGCTAATCCAGCCGCATCCCAATTCACTTCTCCCGCATACAAAACTGCGTTGCGGCCTTTCCCAATATCAACAAATGCTGCTTCCATACTTGGGAGTACGTTTTGCACGCGACCTAAATAAACGTTTCCGACGTAGGAGGCATTTGTATTTCTATTTACATAATGCTCAACTAAAATGTTGTCTTCAATAACTGCAATCTGAGTTCTGTCTCCACTTTGACGGACAAGCATCACTCGATCAACGGATTCACGTCGTGCTAAAAACTCGGCTTCAGTAATAACTGGCGTACGTCGGCGATCAGTGCGCTCGCTGCGGTCATTCCTGTCGCGTGAGCTGCGATTATTACGACCGCGGCCGTCGCGAGTATCTCTGGAATCCCGATCTCTTTTTGCATCAACACGCGTGACTGGAACTTTGCGTTCCCGTGGTTCACGAACACGAATAGTTGTGACAACACCATCTTCATCAACACTCTGCCCTGCTGTAACTTCTTCATCGGCACCGACAACTCGGCGACGTCGACGACGATGAACCCCACCTTCAGAATTTTCCTCATCTGAATCTGTACTAGTTGACTCACTCTCAACTTGGTTTTCTTCATTACGTCCACGACCACGTCCGCGACCGCCACGACTTCCGCGGGTACGTCCGCCACGAGTGCGCTCAGTAGTGCCTTCAACTTTTTCGGAAACCTCACTGCTATCAACGCTACTTGCGGCACTGATTTTTTTAGGTGCACTCTTTGCTTTGGTTGGGGCTTGAAATAACGGAACCGGAACTGCCGCACTAGCTTTCTTCGCCTTTACTGGCGTTGCTGCGCTGCTAGTACCAACCGGAGTGACTGCTTTTTTAATTGCACTCTTTTTAACCGGAACAGCTTTTTCAGCCTTACCAGTTTTCTCTGGATTGCTAGCTTTCTCACTTTTACCAGCCGGTTTAAGGGTGGAAGGTGTGATCTTTTTAGACCCGCCTTTACGTGGCGATGTAGCCATGACATCAACTCTCACGTGCTCCAATTAATTGAAACACTTTTCTAATGTTCTGAGTTAACAGAACGAAGTCTGTGGCCCGGAAGTTTCCGGGGGTCGCGCGCCAGCAGATTGATTTAGGGCCAATCCCGGCCGCGCAGGTACCAGTATGGCAGAGGTTTACCGTCTTGAGTGAACGTTTAGTAATAATCCAACCGCTATGAGGGTGGCAAACATGCTCGAGCCCCCATATGAGAGGAAGGGCAGCGGGACCCCAGTCATCGGAGCTAGGCCTACCGCCATCCCAATATTTTCAAAGATCTGGAAGCCAAACCATGCCATTACCCCGATACAAACTAATCGACCAAAGATGTCATTTGATCTTCTGGCAATGACGAGTGCTCTCCACAAAATGATTGAGTAAAGCGCAAGAATGAAAATACAACCGAGAAAACCTAACTCTTCGCCAGCAACAGTGAAGATAAAATCAGTATGTTGTTCAGGAACAAATCGTCCATTTGTTTGTGGTCCATTAAATAACCCTTTTCCAAAAAATCCGCCTGAACCAATTGTGATGCGGGCTTGGCGCAATTGATATCCAGAACTTTGCGGATCAGCAGTTGGATCAACAAATGATTGCAATCGCTTTAATTGATATTCATCTAGCACACCAATTCTTACTACAACATAGGCACCAATGGCGCTTAAAGATAAAAGTCCAATGGGCCAGCGAGTTTGCGCACCAGATGCGGCAATAATTGTTACAACTGCTGCACTAATAATAACGGTAGTGCCAAGGTCTGGCTGTATAACGATCAGCAGCAATGGAATTGCAGCAACAGCAAGAGCTTGTAATACATCTAACGATGTTGGGTCTTGCGAACCTTCACGCTTTTCAGCCAAAATCATCGACATTCCTACGATTATTGCAATCTTTGCGAACTCCGCTGGTTGAATTTGTAATCCACCAGGAAGTGCAATCCAGGCACGTGCACCATTAACAGAGTCACCAAATGCTGGAATCAAAACTGCGATTAATCCGATAACTGATAATCCCCACAAGATAGGGGTGTAAGCGCGAAGCAATCGGTAATCTATTGACATTGCACCGGCAGCAAGTAGCAATCCAATAAGTATATTTAAAATCTGCCGCTTTAAATAAAATTGTGGATCTAACCCAGCTGAGGCATACCAATCTCGCGTTGCCGCGTAAACCAACAAGACACCAATTCCCAATAAGAGTGATGTTGCTACCAATAATGGCAAATCAAATCTGTCCCTGAGTAGTCGAATATTTTTCATTTTGCGCTCACTTTAGGAATAACCCGCAATGGAATAACTTTTGGTGGTCCTGAGGGGAAAATGGCTGTGGTGCTATCAATTTTGGATCCTTGAATACCGAAAATTGCTTCATAGATTTTCCGTACAGATGGTCCAGAAGTACCAGAGCCAGTTCCTCCCTGACTTACCATCATTACCACAGCGTATTTTGGTTTTTCAGTTGGACCATAAGAGGCGAGCCATGAGGTCGTATCTTTTGCTGATCCATCTAAATTTTTACCGTAAACCTCACCTGTTCCAGTTTTTGCACTTATGGCCACTGGCATGCCATCAAAACGCCATTTTGCGGTTCCATCTGTGATTACCGAACGCAAAGCCTTATTTAAGAAAGTTAAAGTTTTTTTAGAGATAGGTAATTTTCCAATTTTTTCTGGAGTTATCTCTCGCACTTTCTCACCGGTAGGCGTGACTACTCCCCAAGCTACCGTTGGTTTCCAAACTGTTCCCCCATTAGCGAGCGCTGCATACATTTGCACCATTTGTAGCGGCGTCATGGTTGTATCTCCTTGACCAATTGCAAAGTTAACAGCATCACCCGCACGAACTTTGTCGCCATCTACACAATTTTCTTTTGCTATTGCAATCAAGTATGGAGTTAATTGTGCTTTAGTGGCACGTTTTTGATAATCACAGAAGTAATTTTTATTTCGTTCATACCAATCCGCCCGCCATTGGCGATCTGCTAAACGGCCACTAGATTCAGAAGGTAAATCAATCCCCGTTTTTTTCCCAATTCCAAAATCCTTCGCTGCGGTATAGAAATAATTTTTTGCTCCGCTTTTAGGTTTCAACCCACCATCTTTTAACCATTCATCAAAAGCGATTTTGTACCAAAGCGTGTCACAAGAGATTGCGATTCCTTGTTGTAATTTTACTAAACCAACGCCTTTGCTTTCGTAATTTTTAAAGATGCGATTTCCTACTTTGAACTCTGCCGGGCAATCGTAAGTACCATTTAAGTCATACCCTGCGCGGTCTGCGGCCACAACAGAGACAACTTTGAATGTCGAAGCAGGGGCAAATGTCCCTTGCAAAGCCCGTGAAAGTGCAGGAACAGATTTTGCATCACTATATAAATCAGTTGCTTGCTGTTGTGAGATTCCATTCTCCCAAATATTTGGATCATAAGTTGGGTAAGAAGCCATCGCTAATATGCGCCCGGTTTTAACATCCATAACTATCGCTGCTCCAGAGTCAGCCTTGCGTGCTCCTTTTTTATCCACACTACCGCTACGAGCCCGTTCTATAGCAGCAAGCAACTGCTCCTCCACAACAGCTTGTAATTTTGCATCGATGCTAGTGACTAAATGATCGCCAGAAATCGGTGGACTTTCTTTAAGAACACTTGTTGCGGCTTCGCGCCTGTCCACCACAATTGTTTTTACTCCAGGTGTTCCACGAAGTAAATCATCGTATTGATACTCAAGTCCGGCTTTACCCAAAACTTCATTTACAAATAGCGGGCGATCACGTTCTTTAAGTAAATCTTTCTCACTGACGGGACCAACATATCCAAGGACGTGTGCTGAGTTTGAACTGTCAGGTGAAGGATAAAAACGAAATCCTTGCGGGCTGGCTTCTACGCCAAAATAGATTTCACTATGTTCGGCAATTTGCAACGCTATATCTTCAGTTGCCGTTAATGTGACTGGAATCGGTTGGTATCTAGAACCATTCCAACAACGGGCTTTCCCTGTCAATTCTGGTGCGATTTTTTCACCACATAGCCGGGTTTTTCCGTAAAGACTTGGGTAATCAACTTTCAAGGTCTTGGCTAGTTTGCGAAGAACTGACTCACCTTTGTCCTCTAAGCCATCAATTTTTGATCGATCTACTGTTATTACCAAACCCACCTGATTTACCGCAAGTGGCTTCCCACTGCTATCAAGAATCATTCCCCGAATGGCTGGAGTAACAATATTTCGACTCTGAATCTCAAGCGCTGCTGTTTTGTACTTTGGCGCCGCCGCAACTTGCAGATAGAAAAGTCGGCCAGCAAGTGCGATCATCAAAGAAAACAAAAATATTTGAATAACTATCAATGATAAACGGGAGCGCTCACTCAACTGATGTACCTACGTCATCGGCAACTCTTTTTAATTTAATTATCAATGGTGAAATTAACGGTGTAAATACTAAAGACCAAAACACAACCCCTGGAACAGTCTGCGTAATACCATATCCTTGGTTTGCATTAATTAATACCCCCGAGATGACGAAAAATATTAATGTGAAAAATATGCCCGCGGTAACCACAACTGTCAGCGTCAATGGGGATCTTCTACTTCCGCGTAATTGCACTCCCAATTCGGAAACACCGTAACAAATCACAGCAAGCACAAAAGCCCAATGTCCAATTATTCCGATTGAAAGAGGAGAAATATCTAAAATAAAGCCGGCAAGAAATCCTTGCAATGCCGCAAGCCATTGATCCTCAAGAAATGCCCAAGAGATAACAAAAATCAAAAAGATTGATGGATTCGCAAGCGGAAAAGGAATCCGAGAAATAACCACCTCTTGAAAAGTTAAAATTAAACCTGCTGAAATTACAAAAAATAAACTTTTTGTCATCTACTGCGTCGCATCTGAACTACTTGGAGTCGGGGTTGGGGACGGAGTAACAAATACGGTCACAGTCGGAGTTGGGATTGGTTTCAGTGGTGCTGGAAGTAGCGCATCTCTCGGATCGGTTTTGCTTTTACTTACGATTACCGCAACCACTGAAATCCGATTTAAATCAACAAAAGGTTTGACCACAGCGCTCTTAGTAAGCGCACCTGCGATTTGATTCACTTGCGTAATCACTCCAACCGGGACTCCCGGTAAAAAAGGTTGACTATTTGCACTTCCGCGAGCAACAACTCTTTGCCCTACCCGCAAATCAGAGGTTGAATCGAGCAAAATTAATTCGAGATCACTTCCTCCGGTGCCACTTACAACACCTGATGTTCCAGAACTTTCCAGCCTTACGCCTACTTTAAAAGTTTCATCATCCATAAGTAATGCAATAGATGTACTTTTTGATACTGAAAGGATACGGGCAACTAAACCGCCTCCTGCAATAATTGACATATCTTTTTTAATTCCATCTGCGCTGCCCACATCTAATTGAATTGTGCGCGAAAAACTTGCAGCCGAACCGACTGCGATGATTCGAGCTGGCACAATTTTGTATCTACCCGCCCCAGCCAAATCAATCACTGATTTCAAATCTTTAACTTCATTTGTGATCGCATTTTTTCGACTTAACTCTTCTTTAAGCGCCGCGTTTTCTTTTTGCAGATTTGAAATTTTATTGCGCGTACGCCCTAAACTAAATAAGTCACTTGTAAATGTATTAACGGGACGGTAAATTGAATTAAAAAGAGTTTGAAACGGCGAACTAACGGTTGCTGAAACTTTTCGTAATACTTCACTTGGTAAATTTCCCCGCAAATCTAAAGTAATCAGTAAAAGCGAAGTGATGAGCAGAGCAATTAAGAAAAAGCGCGAACGAGCCTTATCATTGCTCATGTCCTCACCTCACTAAATTTTGCGAACTTTTCAAACCACAGAATTATTTCGGCTTTTTATCGGCGCGGTTCGGAGATAAGAACTTTCTCGAGAGCTTCAAACTCTTCGATACATCTTCCGGTACCCATTACAACTGCATGTAATGGATTTTCGGCAATATTGACTGCGATACCAGTCTCGTGGCGCAGACGTTCATCTATTCCATGAAGCAACGCTCCACCGCCGGTAAGTACGATTCCGCGATCCATTATGTCGCCAGATAATTCTGGAGGACAGGTATCAAGTGTGCTTTTCACTGCTTCGATAATTCGAGAAACTGGTTCTTCAATCGCTTTACGAATCTCTTCTGCAGTAACCAAAATTGTTTTTGGAAGTCCTGATACTAAATCGCGACCGCGAATTTCAGCATCTGGTTCACCAGCACTTGGGAAAGCAGATCCAATAGATATCTTAATTTGTTCTGCAGTGCTCTCACCTAGTAATAATGAGTACTCGCGTTTTACCCAAGCAATAATCGCTTGGTCTAACTCATCACCACCAACTCGAATTGATTGGACGGCAACAATTCCACCGAGTGAGATAACTGCGATTTCAGTAGTTCCTCCACCGATATCAACAACCATATTTCCAGTTGGCTCATGGATCGGAAGACCGGCTCCAATTGCGGCAGCCATTGGCTCTTCAATTATGTAAACCTTACGAGCGCCAGCGGCATATCCAGCATCTTTAACCGCTCTTTGTTCGACTCCGGTAATTCCAGATGGCACACAAACAACTAGTCGAGGCTTGGCAAAGTGGCGACGTTTATGTACTTTCTGAATGAAGTAACGCAACATCCGCTCAGTTGTATCAAAATCAGAGATCACGCCATCTTTTAGCGGGCGAATTGCCACAATATTTCCGGGGGTACGTCCAATCATTTTCTTAGCTTCAATTCCAACAGCAAGAATTCCACCCGTGGTTTGGTTAATTGCCACAACACTTGGCTCATTTAAAACAATTCCACGTCCACGTACGTAAACCAATGTGTTTGCAGTTCCTAAATCAATCGCCATATCGCGACCCATGAAAGATAAGTTAGCCGCCATAATTATTTTCCTCCAAAGAAAATTGCTATTTCTCGATTTGCTGATTCTGTCGAATCAGATCCGTGCACTAAATTTTGAACAACCTTTGTTCCTTGGTCGCGTGCTAAATCTCCGCGAATGGTTCCCGGAGCTGCAACAGTTGGATCGGTAACTCCAGCAAGTGAACGGAAACCTTCAATTACCCGTTCTCCTTCTGCGACCATTGCAACAATTGGACCGGAAAGCATAAATTCAACTAAAGGCTCAAAAAAAGGTTTACCTTTATGTTCTGCATAATGCTCTTCTAACAAAGCCCGTGTTGCATTCATTAATTTCAAATCGGTGATTTGATATCCCTTGGATTCAATCCGGGAAATTACTTCGCCGACTAAGCCTCGACGTACTCCATCTGGCTTAACGAGAATTAAGGTGTGCTCCACCTTGGTGCTGGACATGGGCGCAAGCGTATCGGCTCACCTTCCACTCAGACGAGCCCGGGCCGCCTCACCCTTTCTCCCCACCACAATCGCCGCGATCCAAAGGCCGGTATAGAGCGCTCCCATCGCGAACATCGCCGTGACCACAAAGCCATATGCGACCACACCAACCTGCAGTATTGAGCCAATAATCCAACCACTTTTGCGCTTCAAAAGGCCAGCGGTCAAAATTAAAAGTAACGCTAATGCCCCTCCAGCCCATAGCCAGATGGCGCCCACCGAACTAGTTGAAGACATGGCAAGTAGTAATCCAAATGAAAGAGTCAGCCCCTCCATCACTAAAACCGTTGCGCCCAAAATTCGCAAAGTAACTCCTTATCTATCTCTTTTAAGTAATGCGCGCGCAGCACCTGCGGTCACAACTGACCCAGTTACAAGTACTCCGATAGAAACATTTGGTTGGCTAGCTTTTTCAACGGCCTCTTGGATCGCAGCGGCAATAGATGGCGCCGCAGAAACGGCTCCTTCTTCAAAGATATCAACTGCAATTCGCTTTAAATCTTCGATTGGCATCGCACGGGGTGATGAGTTGCGCGTAACAATAATTTCATCGACTACTTTAGAGAGTTCATTTAAAAACTTAACGACATCTTTATCACTGAGAATTGCGACAACTGCTATGACCCGATCAAAAGTAAACTCTTCCGCTAACGCTTGAGACAACGCAATTGCACCGTGAGCATTGTGCGCTGCATCAATCATCACCGTTGGATTCCGGCGCATAATTTCAAGTCGGCCAGGAGATGACGCATTTGCAAAACCCTCACGAATTACATCGCTATCTAATGCATTTGAGCCGCCACCAAGAAATGCTTCAAGAGTAACTAATGCAACTGCTGCATTTGAACCTTGATGTCTGCCATGTAATGGTAAAAATATCTCTTCATATGTTCCACCAATTCCTTGAATAGTGAGTAATTGACCTCCAACAGCAAGGGATCGTTTTTCGATTCCAAAATCAAGTCCTTCACGGAGTGGAATCGCTTCCATTTCGGCAGCTTTTCGCATCAAAACTTGGGCCGCTTCCATTTCTTGATGTGCCATGACAACTGGCTTTCCACTTTCAAATATTCCAGCTTTTGTTTCGGCAATTTCAGCAATAGTTTCACCTAAATACTCTTGGTGGTCTAAGCCAATTGGCATCATGACAGCCACATCAGATGAGACAACATTGGTGGCATCCCACTCCCCTCCCATACCTGCTTCCAAAACTGCTACATCAATTGGCGCGTCAGCAAAAGCTGCAAAAGCGATAGCAGTCATAACTTCAAAATATGAAAGCGGTATTCCATTGCTATCGCTGCGTTGATCGATCAAATCAATATACGAAGCAATATCGTTGTATGTGTAATTAAAAAATGTCGGTGTTATAGGAGTTCCATTTAAAGAGATTCGCTCGAGAGGGCTTTCAAGATGTGGGCTGGTAAATCTGCCGGTCCGAAGCTCAAATGCTTGTAAGAGCGAGTCGATCATCCGTGAAGTACTAGTTTTACCATTTGTACCTGCAATATGAATTGATCGAAAAGTATCTTGCGGAGCTCCAAGAATATCAACGAGCGCTTTAATTCGATCTAGCGACGGCTCTATTTTACTTTCTGGCCATTTGGCATCTAAAACTTTCATAATCTGAATAAATTTTTCTTCTTCTCGTGCATCCAAACTTTTAGCCATTTTTTTATGAACCTGCTAAAGC
>Ga0208942_1001069_pt1 | contig 10226 bp, 13 predicted proteins | sample GreLakmeSU08MSRF_FD_187704 | JGI IMG/M metagenome (GOLD analysis project Ga0208942, IMG submission 187704) | Freshwater lentic microbial communities from great Laurentian Lakes, MI, USA - Great Lakes metaG SU08MSRF (SPAdes) | ecosystem: Environmental > Aquatic > Freshwater > Lake | place: Great...
CGCGAGGCTCCCCCGACCAGACAGGGGGGTAAATTTCTCAAAAAGCAGGTAAGTAGGGTTTTATTGGCATTGGTTTTGCACTCTCAACAAGCGTGCCAGAGTTGGGTTTCTGCGCCGGAATATTCAGGATTTATTCTTTGCGGAATTGTCGAGAAATTTGTCTGGTGGGCGACACCGGGTAGTTAGGTGAACAAGTGTTGCGTATTTCGACACACTTGGTACGATGTTCGCTAGTGCCCGCCAACGGAGAGAAAAAATGCCACGCAGTCTCACAGCCGACGAAGTGATGAAAAAGTGGGCCGAGAACGGTTCGAATTCCGCGGCCGCGGTACGCGCCGGCGTCAACGCGGTCACGGAAAGCCCCACCGCGAAGGCGGCGGCCCAGGTCGACGCATGGGTGGCGGGTGTCCAGCGGGCGAAAGAGAAGTACGTTACGAACCTCAACCGCGTGACCTTACAGGATTGGAAGAACGCGATGCTCGGAAAGGGCATCACCAACATGAGCGCTGGTTACCAAGACGCGTTCAACCAGCGCAAGTTTCTGCAGTTCATGCGGTCATTCCTCCCCTACGTCCGGGACGCGGCAAAGACGGTGCGGGCGATGCCAAAGGGCGACCGGGCGAAGTCGGTGGCGCGGATGGTGGCGATGATGGATGCGAATATCGCCTACGGCAAGCAGATCCAGGTGGCACCGATGCCGCGACCGGTTGGTGGCTGAGATAGGTAGTACTCCGGTACTACCCCGTACATGGTGGGGACAGCCAAACCTACGAATGGGCACCGTAGTTAGGTGAGTGAACGGCGTTCATCGCACCCCGTTCCGTCCCCACCATGTCCTACACCCCTCCGCCCGCGGACCTACCCACATGCACAATCTCGTAGCAATGTTCGCCAACGTGGCGCAAAACGCTAGCCTCACGAACCTCAGCCCTGTTACCGACCCGCTCATCACGATTCAGAACAGCCGGTTCATCTTCCCGTTCGATGTACAGATCGGCTGTCTGCTGGCAAACGTGGTGGATGGTTCGCGGTGTCGAATCAACACCCCGTCCTACCGGTCGGTGGCGCTCCCTGAGGTGTACCCCGTCAAGGTGACGGCCGGCAACGGGACGAATCCCCCGATTCAAGGGCCGATGTGGGATACGCTTCGCATCCCACGCAACGACGAGTTCGGCTTAGACGTGTCGCGGGCCGGTGCCGGCGCTGCCGATTGCTTCGCTGGGATCTGGTACGCGCAGGGTCGAACTCCCGCCCCATCGGGGCCGGTAATCACCCTCCGCGCAACGGTCACGATGACTCTGGTGGTGGGCAACTGGGTGACGGGCAATCTCACGTTCGATCAGTCCCTGCCCTACGGCAAGTACGCGATTACGGGCATGTCGTGCCAGTGTACTTCCGCCATGTTCGGTCGCTTGGCGTTTCCGGGCGGAACGCAGTACCGGCCGGGTGTGCCGGCTGTCGAGGTGTACGGCTCCTACATCAACCCCCAGGCGTTCAGGATGGGGAATTTCGGGTTGTTCGGCGTGTTCGATTCGACTGCGCAACCGCTCATCGAGATCATGGGGTACGCGGCGGGCGCGCAGTCGGCGGTGATTTTGCTCGATCTCATCAAGATCGGGTGAGTTGTGCATTGCAAAAAATGCGATTCGCCGTTCTTTTCGGTGCCGACGCCGGCACCGTCCTGGGCGGACCCGCGTGCTTCGCTGGCGCAGTGCGCGGTACGCATGTCCACAGTCTTCTGTGGTGTTTTCCCGGCCATTTCGGTCCTTGCGGCGGCGGCGGACCCAAAGCGCGTAGCAATCGGTTTCAGTTCCGGGCAAGCCGGCGCAGGGCTTTGCGGTGTGACAGACGACCCGACGCTAGACGGCTGGCGAATTGGTTCCCAGTTCGCGCAAGTGCCCCCCTGGTTCACCATTTTTGAATTTGGTCCTTTGGTGAATATGAATTGGTTTCTCTCAGCTGGCGCGTTCAGCGTAGTGGTCTACGAGATTTACAGGCTGCAATAGAGGTTTCCGCGTGACACCCAACAGCATCCGAACCGGTCGCGGATTCGACTCCCGCACAACCAGTGTCGCGGTTGGCAACGGGGACACCGTTACCATTGCCGCGGCCGATTCCGCGCGAGTTGCCGCGGCAATTGCAGCGCCCGGGAATGCATTTGCGGCGGCGCTTCTGGGTGTCACAATTGGCGAGAAAGTCGCCGGTGTCGTTGTTCCGCTGACGACGTTACTTCCCGGCCATCCCGCGTGCTACCTGTCCGTGGACAAGATCGGCACCGCCGTCATGGGTGAGTTGTTCGCGGTAAACCTCACGGGTGGTGCCGTAACCCTGGGTGTCACTCTGGTCCGCCAAATTCAACCACTGGGTGCCGAGTGATTCTCTCCACTGCGCAGACCGCGACCCTACAAAAGGTTCAAGCCGCGTGTAACCAAGTACTCCCGCGAATCGAGTATCTTGAGGCGCTCGCAAACGTCAATCCGGCGCTGCGCGAGCGCTCTAAGGAGCTTCGCGACCGCCGCGAGTATCTCACTCAACTCTCAACCAGCGCGCTTGAACTGAACAGGCAAGTTGGAGGTAAATGACCGTGGCAACCGACCGGAACATTTACCGTAAAGATCGAACCACGTCAGACGGCCTTTCCGCACCGACCACAGACGCAGACCTTCCTTGTTGCGACGACACCCAGGTAGGAGCAGAGGAGCAGCTGCCCCAGCGCGCAGTGGATGCGATTGAAGCGGCCGAAGCGGAACTGTCGCAAGCTGAGCGCGGTTGTGCTGAGGTGATGGAAGACCTATTCGATTCGATCACCGCCGAACTGGGTGCCGCCGAAGCTCTCATCAATTCGTTTGCGGACGAGCAAGTAGGAGCAACCGACCTTCTGCTAAGTGACGCGGAGACTCGCGCGGTAAAGGTACTGGCACAAATCGTTCAGGCGGCCGACCGCGAGTTAGAGCAGTGCGTGCAGTGGCTTCTCGATGTGGACATTAAACCGCCGTACCACCCCGCGGAGATGGTCTCCTACCTTCAGGGCGATTGGCTAGCGATGCTCACCGCGGCAATCCCCGCGGTCGGGCTGTCACTCTTGCAGCAATCCAATCCGACCACAGACTACGCGCTGCCGGACGACGAAACGGGCGGCGGCGGAGACTACGGGACAACTGCCCCGTCGTATCAGCCCACGTCAATGGCCTTTGCGCCCGCGCCAGTCACCACCACAACTACCACAACGTCGGGTGGCGATGAAATAACAGTAAACGTGTACCTGCCGCCGCCGCCGCCGCCCGAAGTAGTGGTTGTGTCGCCGCCGCCGGCACCGCCGCCGATGTTGGCCGGAGTACTGTCTCCAGGTGGGATTCAAACCGGCCTTAGTCCGTTTTCCGTTGGTCCGCGGTATGAGGTGGGGCCAGACGGAAAGTTTGGGCTTGTTCCGGTTGATCGCGTGGCACCAGACGGAAGAGTGATTCCAAGAGGTGGGGACGTTGAGCGACCTCGTGAAATGGGTAGTTCGCTTAATCAGCCGTATCCGGGTGAATTCGGCCAGCCCGTTCCCACCACTGGTACGCCGCAAATCAAACCTACGGGTTTGCCGTCGAAACTATTCACGCCATCGCTAGCGCCGGGCACGGAGCTGATGGACCCGGACGAAGCGGCAAAGTTTTCGAGACAGTACTATGACCAAAAAGCGTTTGAAGCGGCGGGCGCGGAGCATAGTCGACTAAACGCGGTGAACTGGAATTACGCGGCCGCGTGCGAGCAAGCTTCGCGACTAGCTAAAACCCCATTCGACAATACGGCACCACGGATTGCCGGTCCAAAAAAGTCGATGTGGCAATACTACTTGGAAGGGAAATTACATTGGTACAACTGGTTGGGCATCTTCAGCTGGCCCTTGTTTATCACCCTGGAAGTCAAGCAGCTTGCGGAAGCGTATTGGCAATCGCAAGCGGGTAAAGATCAGACCGCGGAAAGCGCAATCGCGCTGCTGGCGCAAGATACGGTTCTTGCCACACTGGGCCCGAACGCGGTCCCCAACAAAGTCGCCGCAACTTTTTTCGGCGCAAAGCTTGCGGCGGCAAAGTGGGTTGAAGGGAAAACGAATTTCCCGCTTGAATACCTGATGACTTCGGACAGGTATCTTTTCCAGTTCGCGAATCCGCAGGAACTCCCTAACCAAGTGCGCGTTGATGATGCGTATCTTGCGGGACAGATACAGTTACCTTTGTGGGAGTGTTGGACGAAGGCGAACGGAAATCTTCCGGACCCGGCAAAACGGGTGATGGAAGGTAACCAGACCAAGCCCGAATTGGGTGACCTCATCACCCTCTTCCGGCGCGGCCACATGACCTACCCGGACCTTGTGAAGCGAGCCCGCGACCGGGGCGTAATCGAACCCGCGTACCTTCCGGAATACCTTGCGGTTACAGTTTCTTTGCCCACAATGTCGGACCTTGTGTCCTTCATGGTGCGCGACGCGGCGGATGACGGCGTAGCGAAGCTTTACGGGTACGACACGGATTTCACGGAGAAGTACACCCCGCAAATCCAAGCCTGGGCAAAGTCGCTAGGACTTGACGAAACGTATTTCCGTTACGCGTGGCGGGCACACTGGCAGATTCCTTCCTACACCCAACTATCGGAGATGTTTCACAGACTCCGCCCAAACCGGGAAGAGTTGAAGGAATGGGATGAGCAAGCCAGCATCATCGGAGAGGTAGCACATGAATTAATCGCTGGACCGCGGCCGCGCGTAGTGACGCGCGAAGACGTGCGTGAAGCGCTGGAAATCAACGATTACGCGCCGGCGTGGGTACCCGCGTTGATCGACATAGCATACACCCCAATTACCCGAACGGACGCGGTGCGCGCGTACATGATTGGCGAGTTTGACGATGCCGAATTGGAAAGCGCATTCCTTGACGTCGGATACTCGCCACGCGATGCGAAAAGACTCCTGAAGTACCACGCCCAGGACCGCGCGCGGCGGCGGTCGAACGTGACGGGTACTTGGTCGATTCGCAAGATTACCAAGTACTACAAGGCTGGGTACATCTCGCGCGAAAAAGCGTCTGAACTGATGGGGCCGTTGACCGCGGACAAAGCCGAAGTCGATTCAACGCTGAATGCGGCCGACGACGAGTTGACGGCCGATACCCGCGCGGCGGCGGTGCGGGGAGTGAAGCGCGGAATTATGTCGGGGGAGCACAGCGCGGCGGAGGCGGTCGGGCTGCTCACGCGGTTCGGGGTCGGTCCCACTGTTGCCGACCGGATGCTAACGGGCTGGGTAATTGAGAGGGACACGCGCTACAAACGGCTGTCCGCGGCGCAGGCAACAGCAATGCTCAAAGATGGGTTGATCGGCGCGGAGGAATTTCGGAAGAGGATTCGGAATCTGGGATACGGCATTCGCGATGCGGACCTTATCACTGCCCGCGCGCTGAAACTGGAAGGGGCCGCGGATGGATTAAGCCCGGACGCGTTGGACAAGAGTATCGGAGAAGCGGTGCGGTCGCGGAAGAACGCACGGCTCCTCTCCGACAAGACGCTGACAGGGCGACTCCGCCAGCTGCTTGCAGAGGCGGGCCGCATCCAGGCCGAACTAGACGGTCGCGGGCCGCCGCCGCCGCCGACACCCGACCCGGAAGACGACGACGGCGGATAGTTTCTGTGCTATTCAGTCTGCGCGGTGCCGCGGGGTTACCCATCCATTGGCACCGATACGCACTCCATGAGAATCGATTGCCAACGTGCTAGATCGCTGGCGAACGCACACCCCGGCTGGCGCGGTGCCCGCTGGGCCAGCCACCGGAGCAAACCGCACGCAATCGTTGACCCGCGTCCCATGACTTGTAACTGTCGGGCGAGAGAATCCCGCGAGTGTCCACACGCCTCCCGCGAAGTAGTGCCGCGGGCCGAAGAACCGCGCCGCTCTGGCGGTTCCCACAACACGTAAACTTCCGGCGTGACCGCAGTGTTCCGTCGTGCGGTTGCGGATTGCAGCGTAACCCGAAGATAGAAGCCACATCCCGTCCGTGTCCATCGACACAACAGAAGTGAGGGGGCACTCATCTCTTATCGCTCGCATTTGAAGCCGTCCGTAAGCGGCAAGGTAGGAGAAGGCGGCGGTGTACGGACCCGCGCCAGTGACGTCCTTGACGTACTCCGAAACACACCACGCGATTGACCGAAACCGGGACGTTTTGCCCGTTGTTCCGCTCATTGTGTACCACTCTTCAAAGCCGTTTTGTGCGGCCACTCCTGGGCGTTCAATCCAACACCCTTTGCGCTGGGCCAGTTTCCCAGCCATGCCGTTTGCCATCGTCTTCGCCAGCAATTCCCAGGCTGGCCTACCTTTCGCGCGGGCGATTTCTCGCATTTCAATCAAGGCGGAGGCGGCTTCCCGAAACGGGGAGCCAAGATCGTAGAGCGACATCGCGTGACACTTGAGAACCTTTCCGTCGCCCTTTAGCCTGAGCAATTCGGGGCCGGTAAGGGTGGTGGTGAACCGACCGACCGGGTAGAGAATTCGGTCCCCTACTCGACAGGGATACTCAGGTGTCTCAGTCTCGATTGTTACCCGCGCAAGCACTCCCGCGCACTCCGCGTAAGCCTGGGGTTCTTCCTTCGCGCGGTCTTCGCGGTAGGACCGAAGGAACGTGGGAAATGTCATGTCCCGCAAGAGGGACGGGTACATTGAGCGCACGTCTACCTGAGTGAGGGGGCCCGGAATCGACCCGTAGGGAGAGGGTGACGGCGCTTCCACTTCATCCGTCTGGTAGTCCGCTGGCTTGCCGACGTCGCCGTAGTACCAAGTGCGCGCCGACCCACCGAAACATGCGTCGCGCTCCAATCGGTGACACCATTCGTTGGTGTGTGTGGAGATCGCCTTCGGTGCGATGTGTGTGCGGAGGATGCCCATGCTGAGTGAGCTTGCCGTCAGGCCGAAGGGCGCTTTGGCGTTCGCACGCCACCAGTCGCACAACTCACAGAAGGCTTTCAGCCAGAGTTTCGCTCGTTCCGCAGCTTGTCGGAGGATGGTGATACCGGGGACAGGAATGTACGGGTCGGTGTCCCACTGGTGCGAGAAGGCGGCGGCGGTACTCTCCTCATCGGCCGCGAAGAACTGACTGCACGACAGCCACACCCATCGGAGCTTGGCGCGCATGTAGTCCAGAATTGTGCAGCGCTGCCCAACGCAAAGGCGGCGTATCACGGTCACCGCGTCAGGGTCTGTGCCCAGGTCTTTTAGCCTGAAGTGGGTACCGGGACGAATCCACTTGACCGGGCCGCTGTCGATCACGTCCCAGACCCCGCCCAGGGCGAGAGACTCCGCGGCGTCCGGTGTGACCACATAGTTTCGCGCCCGTGGGTCGGCGTGCGCGGCCATCCAGTCGGCCAGTGCGGTTGGCGTCTCGCACCGCGCGCCGATCACTTCCGACCATTTGCCGCGCCGGAACCGCGAAACGCACACATCGGCACCCGCCCAGGTGTGGAAGGTGTCTGACTCCGTGCGCGCGCCGGATTCAATGTGTGGGTCGATTACGACGCTGAAGAGCACAGTCGGTGCGCTCACTCGCGTACCGGGTTTCAGGTAGTGTCCTGCGTTTGACATGGTGCTCTACTGCGTGCCCTTGCGCGTTGGGTCAAAGAAGGTGGCGGAAATTATCCATGCCGTAGGTGTGGGAAGTGGGCCGACCGCCGCGACCCTGTTGCGGTAACTGTCTTGTAGCGCGGTTTCTTCCCGGTAACGCGCCTGCGCCATTTCCGCGAGTTGGTTTGCGCTGCGTTTGTTGCGCACTTGGATGACGTAGCGCGTCTCAAAATAGCCTGTTGCGCCCGTCATTCTAAGGACAACTTGATACTCGTAATCCCCACTGCGCCGGTTCAGCACTGGCTTGTTGGGGAGCGCTCGCCGTAAGACGGCTGTCGGGTTGTCGGGGTCGGCGTTCATCGCGCGCCCCGCCGCATTCGCGCCGATTGCGCGGTTGACGGCGGCCAGCGCATCCTGTCGCGTGTAGCCTCCGCCGCCCGGTTGCCGCTGGTAAATTCGCGCGGCAAGTTGGGCCGGTGTTTCTGCCGCAATCCCGCCGCCGCGCCGGTTGCGGCGGACCAACCCCAGCGCGTGCTGGAAGACGAGATCAGCCTCCGCCCGTGTCAGCGCCATCGGAGGGTTCCTCCGAAATGACGTGCGCGAACTTGCCCGGAGGTATCCACTCCAAAGGTGTGCTGTCCGGCTCGATTCCCAGCAGTGCGGAGATCACTTGTACGCTTTCGTACCAATCCATCTTGTCGAAATTGTTCGTGAGCGAATCCATTAACCGCTGAAGGTGGGCCTGACACTTTTCCAGCGCTTCACAGCACTCCTTGAGCCCGACGATTGTGTCTTGTGCGAGCTTCTGTCGCATCCCGTCGATTGCCCGCTGGTAGACGCGTCCGTGCATGAGTAACCACGCCGACATTGACGGGACGAACGCGGGATTGATGCGATATTTTCCGCGCCCCAGGTACTCCATGAAAATGCGGAACTCGCCGTACTTTAGGGCTTTCTTCTTGTTTGCCATCGGTGAACGCTCCTGGTGGTGGTGGTGCCGTGCAGCTGCACGGCACCGGGTGTGGGACGAACTACGGGCCGAACAGGTGCCCGATCTCTTCCGGTGTCGGGTCGCGCTGGAAGATCACGCGCAGGGCCAGCGCTGCGTACTGAACCAAGCGCTCCCGCGCCTGTGCGGGCATCTCCTCGCCCGCCATCTCCGACCCGGAAAGGACGGCGGCTTTAATCGCGTCTCCGAGTACCTGAATGATGTTCAGGTTCGTGTTCAGTGGGATGGTGTCGTTCACTTGCTGGAACCTCCGTCGATGTACCACGCGATGAACCGCACCCCGCCCTCTTCCAGCTGGTTGAGCATGGCGGTTAGGGCTTTCTTCTGTTTGGTGTTGTTCAGCGGGTGGCGGTGAATCTGAAGCGTCCACATGCGGGCACCGTTGTCCCACCGCGCACCGACCTTGCGCAGCATTTCGAGGTTGGCGTAGGTGTTCCCGGTGACGACGAAGTAATCCACGCGATTGACCGATACCATTGGGCACTCCTTAAGGGTGAGTTGGCGTGAAGCCCAGGCCGACGCCGGTGCCGACCTGGGCGATGGGAAGTTACTGCGCTCCCATTCGGGACAGCTCTTCCGGTGTCGGGTAACTGTCGAGAAGCGCCGCAAAGATTGACCGGACCTCTTCGATGAACGTCTGGTGAGTATCGCTCACCATCCCAACAGGCGGCGTATCGGAGTTAAACGCGGCGTAGGCGGCACCGATCAGTCCGCCGATTCGGGCCGTCACCTCCGCGCGGGCGGCGGGGTCGCCAATGTCTCTTATCCGAATGCTCATGGGATACTCCCGCGTGGTGTGGTTTCGGGTGTCGAACTGGACCGCACGCAGATCGAGGTGATCGTCTGCGTGCGGTTCGCGTTTGGTCCGGTTGCTTTAGTCGATCTCATCCCACAGAGACGGCGGCGGCGGCGGCGGCGGCGGTTCCGCGCGGGCGGCGGCGGTCAGTTCGTCCGGTGGGCCGACACCCAGCCGACAGTGTTGGGCCAGCAGCGCAGAAGCTTCGCGGTTGAACGCCCTGTGTTGTTCCATCACGTCATCCCGGCTGTTGTCCAGGTGTGGCATGTGCGTCATGACGTAGGCCAGGAGTTGGAGCAGCTGTGGGGCGTCGCGGATTAGTCGGGCCGTGGCTTCCTGCTCAGGGTCGGAGCAGGTGTCGTATCCCACCTCCTCCGTGATCTGCGCTCCAGGTGTCGGGTTGATCGTGCAGATTGTCCGGCCGTCGTCGCTGTCGCTGTAGACCGCCAGTCGGGACTTCCAGCCCCAACTTGCGCAGGGCCCTTCGAGCAACCACGGACCCGGAGTGTGTTCCGACGTGTGTTCCAGACGCTGTAACCAGTTTCCCACGTTCTACCCTCTTGAGGTGATTGGACATCCCACCCAACCGGGGCGACCACTCGACCCGGCTTGATAAAGATACTACTCCACTGTGGTGAGGGTGGTAGATAATTCCGCAAGAATAATTTCGGTAATTATGGCATGGAATTAGATTGCTCTAAAGTTGAAACCACATCTTGCCTCCGCGCGTCAGGCGACTATGGGAGCGCCCCGTAGCACTCGCCGTGCCAGCCCCGCCCGCCAACTCACGATTTCGAACATTTACCCCCCTGTCTGGTCGGGGGAGCCTCGCG
>Ga0208942_1001076_pt1 | contig 10190 bp, 11 predicted proteins | sample GreLakmeSU08MSRF_FD_187704 | JGI IMG/M metagenome (GOLD analysis project Ga0208942, IMG submission 187704) | Freshwater lentic microbial communities from great Laurentian Lakes, MI, USA - Great Lakes metaG SU08MSRF (SPAdes) | ecosystem: Environmental > Aquatic > Freshwater > Lake | place: Great...
AGAACTTTCAGCAAAGGACGATACAATTTCAACTGAACACTGATCCAGCCCACATATTCCAATTGCATTTTTCGCAAGTAAGGGGGAAACCAAGGATAATCCTCCAATTCTTTCAAAAACATTTATTTAAATTTACAAATAATTCTGTTACATGTCTTCATTTATTCTTTTTTCTTTAGCAGGAGCAGCTATTTTGGTTGTTACACTATTAATTGAATTTTCCATTAGGAAAAATTGGGTGTCCTATTTTTTTGGAAGAAAGTTATTACATGTAATTGCGATTGGAACCACAGCAAGTATCATAGATATCGGTATTGAATCCTATAATCTTGGCATGACCCTTGTTGCAATAGGAATACTCTTGATAGGCATTCTCGTAAAATTCAAATGGTGGTTACAGCAAGAATCTTCATATGGTATTGCATTGTTTCCCATTTCACTTGGTGGATTATTGATGATTGGTGTTCCTAGCGTACTTGTTGGAACAGCAGCTTGGGTATTAGCAGTCAGTGATGCAAGTGCCGGATTGGTTGGTAGAAAATGGGGGTCACCCAAGTACAATTTTTTATCGGAATCTAAATCATACCAAGGTGCGTTGGCATTTTTTATTACTGCACTAGTTTGTATGTGTATCCGTTTTCCTGATTTGCATTTAGGATGGTGGGTCTTACTTTCATTATTACCTACATTAACTGAACTATTTTCATGGAAGGGGAGTGATAATCTTTTTCTGCCCATTTTTACTGTAGCATGGATTCAATTGGTATTGACCACACCTCATTTAGGGTCTTGGATTTGGGTATACATTACTGCAATTTTTATCCTCTTTCTTGCATGGTGGGTCATTTATAAAAACTGGTTGGATCAAACTGGTTGGTGGGCGGCAGTATGGGTAGCAGCTGTATTGTGGATGAGTGGGGGATGGAAAGCATTATCCGCCCCAGTTTTTCTTTTGGTGGCAGGATCCGTTTCAGGAAGATTATTCCGCTCAACACATTCTTCGGAAAAGAGAACAGCACAACAAGTATTTTCGAATGGATGGATTGGGGTGGTGTTATATATGTTATATGGATTAACCAATGAGTTTCATTGGCAACTACTTGCTTGGTGTTCTTTTGCAATCAGTATATGCGATACTGTAAGCAGTGAGGTGGGAACTGCTGTTGGTGGAAAGACATTTAATATCGCTAATTTTCGTGTGATGCAACCGGGCTTATCGGGAGGTATTTCTGTTGCAGGAACAGTAGGTGGATTTGTTGCATTATTATTATTAGCAGCTTGTTTGCATTTTATTATACCAGTAACAACATTTCAATTGCTGTGGGTGGTTACAACAGGAATGGTAGGAATGTTGGTGGATAGTTTCATGGGCAGTCGTTGGCAAGCTTTGTGGAAGCAGGGAAATAAATGGGTTGAATTTTACGATATTAATACGCAGTCTCAATTAGTAAAGGGCCTATCCTGGCTTGATAACCATTGGGTAAATTTTTTGAGTAATGGATTTACAATGATTTGCTCCTATTTATTATATGCACTTTTCTTTCTGTGATCTTACTTAGAGCGCTACATGAAAATCCAGGACTTACGTTAAATCTTGGGTCCTTTGTTATTTTTGCGTGAGGTTTCGAAAAAAAAGAGGCCCCTATTACTAGAGGTCTCCTTCGTATTTTTTTAACTTAAACTATTACTCACATTAAAAAATTATTTTGGATATTTAGCAAATCCATTCATAACTACAATCTTTCCATTTGAAACTCTGAATGCATCCTGCCATAGAACTTTTGTAGATTTACCATCAACTTCTAAATCAGCTTCGTCCCATATTAATACCCACTCCTCTCCATTATCAGCAACAACTGGTAATGAAACAAGTTGTTTGTAATTTATTATATTGAATTTTGAAAAGTTTATTTCTGCAAATTTAACCATGGAATCTTTACCATTTATAACTGTTCCATCATCCAAATTAAAAATTGCAGAAAATCGAAAAATCGTTCGAAGTAGAATGGGATCGACTTTTATCGTTTTTTAACTGAAAAAATCGTTCGAAAACGATTTTGATCGATTTTTTTTGGTTGAAATCGATTTCTGCTGATAATTGAGCATCTCTGGATGATAAGCGTTCTTCTGGTTAGTGGGTTGCTCCACAGAGCTGTTATGGGCTGGTTAATTTATTAAGTTCCAACCTTTTTTTTCTTCTTCTTCAGTTAAACCAAAGCATTTTCTAGCCTTAGTGATAAATTCAAATTCACTATCAGAGATATTAATTTTTTCGCCATTCACTGTATAATCACCGCCCCATGATCTATTAGACATCATAATCATGTAAACAATGACTTTCGCTTTCCATTCTTTGCCACAACCATTTGTAGCCTTCAGTGCTTCGTTAATGATTCCATCATATCCTATACTATCTTTCAGTGCTTTGCGCTTTTCAGCAATTTCTGTAAAGGAAATATCAATTCCTTCTGCCTTTTTAACCTTTTCATAATATTCATCTTCTAAACTGGATACTGTGTTACCATATTTTTGATCATCTGATGTAGTATCTGCTTGTGCAACTGCCCACAATAAGTGAAGCAATGCATCATGTTTATACATTTCTTGAGCCATTTTGATTTGATTTAATATTTTTCTCTTACACTTATGGATTTTCAGATTGCTCCCTGTTTTTAAAGTGGTTTTCTTGTCTCCACTTTTCTTGTCTGTCACTTATAGGTGGTTAGCCTCATCTTTTAACTGCTATGTTGGTAAGCTTGCCCATAAGTTGTTTATATAGGAAGGTTTCTATTTTCAAAAATACCTATTATTTTTATATATCCAGTTTTTCGTTTTCAGTTTATTTTGTAGCGATACGTTACCAATAATATAATTCAGCAATAAATCATTTAATACTCATTTTGTTTATCGATTATATTAGGTCAGGAATAAGTTTTATTTTTTGGATTTTACCAGTAGTTGATTAACAGTTACTTATCAAATCAGTTCCAAATGAAAATATTTATCTATATTTGAAGTGTACTAAAGATGGGGAGATTATATTACAACTAAACAACTATTATCTATTTTATCCAACAATATTAAAACTTTGAAAAAACATATACTAATTATTGGTATTGCCTTCTTAATATCTTCATGCGGAGATAAAAATGATGGCAAGCTTACGTCTTCTGATGCTGTGCCAGAAGCTGAAAATTCTTCTGTTAATATAAACGAACAAGCAAAGCCAAATTTAATTGTTATTCCTAGCGATGAATTATTGCAAAAATTTGGTATGCTTAAGCAAGAAAATGCTCAAGGAAAAACTATTTACATTAGAGATTTTAAAGGCTATTTATTAAAAGACCCAAATGCTAAATTTATTATTTCATCAATACAATCTGCTTTTATTAAAGTAGGGTTCCCTTTAAATGATTTAGAACAAACTTTAAAATCACTTGACGACCAAGAAATATTTGATGACGTTGATAACATACAAAAAGATTCAAAAACTATGTTGCTTTCAACAGCTAAACCTGATTTTATACTTGAGCTAAATTATGATTTAATAATAGATAACTCTAGTCGAAATATAAAAAAATCATTAACATATACACTTAAAGGAATTGATGCTTTTAGCAATAAAACTGTAGCCTCGGTTCAACAAACTGGTTTTGGTAAAGGAGAGGAAGATTACGATGCAGGTAGATTGATGAAAAAAGCATTAGATATAGATCTGAAAGATTTCACAACACAAATAAATTCTTTCTTTACTGATATTATTCAAAAAGGGAGAGAGATTACAGTTAGAGTAGCTATTGATAAAGGCGTAAAGCTTAGCATGGAAGACGATTGCTTAAAAAGTGATACATATACTGATTGGATAATTGATTATTTAAAAGCAAATTCTAAAAAAGGGGCATATAAAATGGACAGAAGCACAGAAAAAGAAGTGTTTTTTCGTAATGTTCGAATTAAGACATTAAATGAAGATGGAACACAATACAGTGCGTATGATTTTGCAAAAGACCTAAAAAAATCACTGGATAGAGCTTGTGGAATTAAATCTAAAAATAAAACGCAAGGTTTGGGTGACGCTTATATTGTCTTAAAAGGGATGTAAAAAATATTTTAATTATGAAAAAAACACTATTTAATATTCACATACTGTTTATAATTATTTTATCTGCCTTGATTTTTTCTTGTTCTAATCCTGAAAATGAAGGGTTTAATCCTAAAAAAGGCAGTGATATTTCAACAACTAATGATTTAGATTACGAAAAATTATTAGCTGAAAAAAAAGCAAAGTTTGATGCTGCACAAGGTTCAAACATAGCTCAACAAATACTTCAATTTGACGGTAAAGTAAAACTAACAATCATGTTACCTAATGATAAAGGTTTATCTGAAACTGAAATGAAACTACTTGAGGGTAAATTGATGAAAATGGTTACTACAAATGGTATAGGTGGTATTGGAGGCAATCCTCGATTTATTATTGCTCCAGTTGTTAATATTCTTAAAAAAGATGCTACAAGTACCGCACCAATAAAATACTCAATAAAATACGATGTTAATTTTTATGTTGCTGATATTCTTACAGGTAGTGTTTATGGTTCTTACGGTATGAAATTTTCATGTGTTGAATCATCTGAAGCAAGAGCATTTATTTCTGGTTTTGAAAATTTAGATGCTTCAGATATTGGGTTTCAGGAATTTTTAAAAAATGCTCAAGAAAAAATTATTAAGTATTACAATGAAAATGGGGATAAAATAATTTCAGAAGCTAATTCTTTATCCACTCAGAAAAAGTATGCTCAAGCAGTTTCTTTATTAGAGTCGATACCAATGGAAGCTAGTGTTGCTTATAAAAATGCGTCTAAAATAACACCTCAAATATTTCAAAAATATTTAAACAACAAATGCGAAATAGTGTTAGCTATGATGAAATCATCTTTAGGAACTTATAACGAAAAAAGCGCAGCTGGTTATAACGAAGAAGCAATGGGCTATTATAAAATGATTCCAAATGATGGTAAATGTAAAAAGGAGGCTGATGCTCTTTATATAGGTTACAAAAAAGGATTGAATCCTCAAAATATAAAAGATTGGGAAAAAGCAGACAAAGAATGGCAGCTTAAAGTTAGTCAACAAAATTCTGATAATAGCTATCGAGCATTACAAGAAGAAATGAAAGCGAAGATTGCGGTAGAAGGTAATATATGTTTACTTGATAAATATAAAAAAGATGCAGCTTATGATAACCTCCCATGGTTGCGCAAGCTTATTCATCTTGGAGACTATGACCCATTTGATGGGAATAAACCAAATAAAGACTGCAATTAAAGTTGGAAAAATGAAAAATCTAATCTATTTGTGTTTTGTTTGTTTAATCTCTTTTTCTAATTGTAATAGTAACCAATCTAGTAATAAAAATAAAAAACAATCATTAAATTTAGTTAATTGTAAGTGCAATTCTGTTGAAGATTGTCTTGATAAGAATGACTTTGAATGTGCTAGAATATATTGTGCGAAAAATGAATCTTATTGTGATAGAATAAAAATTATAGAAATAGAGAGCCTTTTTTGGCTTAATCAAAATGTATATTCTCGCTCAAAAGAAATAGCATTAGAAATTTTTTCTTTAAAGAAAATGGAAAAAATTGATATGAATAATTGGTATGCTGAAAAACTAGATGACATTATCAATGCAATGGTAAATGACGGAAAAGTTGTTGAGGCTGAGATAATTGCTACTGATTTCCCTTTAGAATTGGATGGAGATAATACTTTTAAGTTCAAATTGGACGCTTTAAATACTATTGCTGTAGGATATTCAAAATCCAATATGAAAAAGGAACAAATTAACGCACAAGGGAAAATAAAGGAATTACAAAAACTAAATGCTGAATCCAAAAAACAGAAAATAGATGCACTTCTCGATGGCATAGTTCAGCTGAAAAAAGATCAAAAATTAGAAGCTAAAAATATTCAAAAAGAAGTTATTGCACTTCAAACTAGTCTAAAAGATGAGAAAAAAATTTTACAAGATATAAGAAATGATTTTTATGTTTTTTCAAGCAGAAGAGATGATGATATAGAAAGACAAACTAGTGTAATTAATAATATTGAATCACAAATAGGAGAATTAAAACATATTTTAACAAAAGGAAATAATGACCAGATAAATAAAATGAAAGAAGAAATAAATAATTTGAAATCTAAAAAATGAAGCAATAGATACAAAAAACAAAAAATGTTAAATGCAAGTAAAATAAAGAATAATATTTAAGTGAAATTTAGAATATTTTTTTAATGACAACCTCAATGAAATAGATTATGGGTTTATTATCTAAAATAAGAAATGTACTCTATTCATCAGCAAAAGTACTTGGCGATGTAGATGCCATCAAAGGAGGTAAGGTAATAATGCGAGTAAAAAATCGAATTAAAGGAAAAATTGCTGGGAAAATTTTAAGAAAATTATAATACAACTTTCTATTATAATATTACTTTTTTTAAGTAATAAAAATAAGTCCAATTTAATAAATAATTTCTCTTAAACTATAGGTACTAAAAATGGGATGTTTGCCTAAACTAGGAAAATTTTTACTTTTTACTTTAATCACTATTATTATTTTAATGTCACTTTTATTTTTAATTAAAATCATTTTTAATCTACTTCTATTTTTGATTTAACCGTTGATGGCTATGATTCATTTTTAGAAGAGAGACGTCACTTGATGTCGAATAAAATAAGGGAATATTATTATGGGCTTTAGAACAATATGAGAAATTACGGCCAAGATTCAATTATATTGAAGCGAGTATAAAAAAATAAATACAATTATCATGGAAATAATTTGTAATGAATGTGAAAAATTTGGAATGAAATTTGAAAGTAGCCATTTAAATTCACCTCAAGATTTTATTGAGGGGAATCCAAATTCTAAAATTTGGATAATTGGATTGAATCCCAAAACAGATGGCAAAGAAGTTTTAAATCCAACTCTTGAAGATTTAAGAAATTTCAAACCAGATGACAAAAAGAAAAGTAATTACTTCAAAGATTTTAAAAAGGTTTCTGAAAAACTATATAATAAATGGGAAGGCAATGTAGCACATACAGATTTGGTAAAGTGTGGTTCGCAATCTTTTCCGCCTATATTAGACAATAAGAAGGGAGCTGAAATAATAATAAATAATTGCATGAGCAAACATCTTGAGTATCAAATAAAAAAATACAAACCTAAATTAATAATTTGTAATGGGGCTCCAACATCTTATGCAATTTTCAATAAATTCAAACCAATAGATAAGAATATTACTTCCCCTAAAGAAATTGGAGACTACAAAACTGAATACAATGGGCATACATTTACCGTGTTATTAACTGGCTTTATTGGTAGAATTGACGATTGGAGTAAAAGAAGATTGGGAATTGATATAGAAAAAAATATTGATGAATTAAAAATAGAATTATAATACTAACAAATCAAAAAATAATAACTATGGAAATTAAATCTTGTATTACAGATAAACCTATTGAAAAAAACAGTGAAGACAAACTGAAAATGTCTCGTTATAGTGCTGTATTATCAAATTTCATTAAGCAAGGTGATACGCCTTTAACAGTTGGTTTGCAAGGAGAATGGGGAACTGGAAAGACTTCAATGCTGTATATGCTATTAGAGCATTTTAAAAAAGAAAATATTGCAACATCTTGGGTCAATACTTGGGAGTATAGTATGTTTAGAAATCCAGCTGAAACTACACCAGCCATTTTAAAAGGAATGCTAACTAATTTAAAAATTAGTTGCGAAAATGAAGGGAAATGGACAATTGAAGCTAAATCCACTGATAACTATAAAAAAGTATTTAAATTTTTAGGCAATGTAGCCAATCAAGTTATTTCTAATCAAACAGGAGTAGATTTAAAATCTGCTTCTTCCTCTGAAGGAGCAATGAGAGAACAAGCTGAAATTGCAGAAATTAAAAAAGAAATTGAAAATATAATTACTAAATTAATTGACGACAAGAACAACGATTATAATAAAGTTGTTTTTCTTGTTGATGATTTAGATAGAATTCCACCAGAACAAGCCGTTGAAGTACTAGAAAGTTTAAAAAACTTGTTTGATGTGCCAAATTGCGTTTTTGTACTTGCTATTGATTATGATGTTGTTGTAAAAGGGCTAGAATCAAAATTTGGGAAAAAAACAGAAGAAAATGAACGTGAATTTAGATCGTTTTTTGATAAAATTATTCAAGTACCATTTTCTATGCCAACTGGAACCTATGATATGGGTAATTTACTTTCTGAAAAACTAAATTCATTATCTATTGAAATCCCTGATGATTTAAATGAGTCTTACACCAATGTAGTGAAATACACCATTGGATTTAACCCAAGAAGTTTAAAAAGATACATCAATTCATTTTCATTACTAAGAAATCTACGTAATTCAGATTTTCAAAATGATGCAACTGAATTTGGAGACAATGCCCCTGATGCAGAAGATGATTTGATTCTTTTTGCTATGATTGGGGTTCAAATTTCGTATCCTAAAATTTTTAGATTAATCACTCAAATGTCAGATATATATGATTGGGAAAAAGGTTTTGCAAATAAAAACAATATCAATTTAGACGCTGTAAAAGTTGATATTGAAAAATATGGAGATAATGATAAGTTAGATGAAGATTGGGAACAAATTATTTATGGCGCTTGCCAAAATGATGTGTATTTAAAATCTAAAGTGTTTAATATTATAGAATTATTCAACTTTTTAAGAAGCAAATTTGAAAATAGATCTGAAACATTAGATGAAAAAATTATAATAGCACTAAAATTTGCATCTATTACAAATGTTGATGATGATGTAAATGTAAAAGGTGTTATTGAAAAAAGAGGAAATAAAACTATTTTCTCTGACATTAAAACTAAAGTTGAAATTTTAAAACAAGAATTAATTACTAATGGAGCTAAAAAAGAAGGCGTTGAAATAAAATTAAAGACCTATCAAAATTTATTTGATGCATTTTTAGCATTGACAGAAGTAACGGGGGGGAAATTCACAATTTTAGGTAGTTATATTAAATTTGAAAATAACATTGTTTTTGGAAAGTTAAATAATCCACCTAAACAAACAGAACTTGTTTCTATTGAATTATTTAACTTAAAAGAAAATAGTAACTTACCTAAAGGAGTTCAATTGGATAAAGAAAATGGAAATCAAAAAATATTTAAGATTTCAAAAGAATTGAATATTGCTGAATTTAGAACGTTTTTAGCCAACAATTATAAGTAATGAAAAGTGTTGCTTTAATTTTATTTCTAACAATTATTAGTAAAGCTATTAATGGGCAACTTGTTAATATTGAAAACCAACGCATTCAATCTGATAGTGTACGAAGAGTTACTATATTCGACCTTCGTTATAATTATCAAAAAAATAATAATGAAGTACTATCTCAAATTAATTTTTCAGCAACTAATCAATATAAATCTAAAAATTTTAAAAACTACTATTTAATAATTGGGAATATAGACTATGCTATCTCGAATAGCAATGAACTTTCAAATTCTGGTTTAGTACATTTTCGGTATAATAGAAAAATCAACTCTAAATTGAGGATTGAAGCATTTACACAATACCAATATAACAAAATATTAGGGATTGAAATGCGAAACTTGATAGGGGCTGGACCGAGATATAAAATAAATAAATCTGAAAAAATAGTTTTTTATGCCGGAAGTTTATTTATGCAAGAATTTGAAAGAACAATTGATAACAATAAAATTATGAGTTTTCAAAGATTATCCAATTATCTCTCTTTTTCATTAAAAAACTCAATAAAATCAATTGAAATTTCTTCCGTACTCTATTATCAACCAAACATAAATTTATGGGCAGATTACCGATTAAATAGTCTAACATCTGTCGTGTTCAATATAACTTCAAAATTGCAATTTGTTAATTCTATTAATTTAGGTTATGATTCCTACGTTCCAAGTAATATTAGTAAAAAAAATACAAATATTTCAAATGGTTTAAAAGTAAACTTATAAATATGTGAATTTTCCTTTGTTAAAAAAATTTTTTGGATGACGAAGGACAAATGGGTGCGATTTATAAGGGGCTAGAACGTTTTGGGGCTTGGCGAAGTGGGGGATTAGAAGTACAAATGCTCAATTTAGCACTAATGCC
>Ga0208942_1001078_pt1 | contig 10183 bp, 28 predicted proteins | sample GreLakmeSU08MSRF_FD_187704 | JGI IMG/M metagenome (GOLD analysis project Ga0208942, IMG submission 187704) | Freshwater lentic microbial communities from great Laurentian Lakes, MI, USA - Great Lakes metaG SU08MSRF (SPAdes) | ecosystem: Environmental > Aquatic > Freshwater > Lake | place: Great...
TCATCTGATTTAAAATTAACCCATAGTTGTCCTAGGATTAAAGCCCTGCTATCAAAATCCGTTGATGGCATAATTTGTACCTTCCTTAGTTTCCTTGGCTGACTCTGCTATTGTCTGTAGTCTATTATACACGACATGAGGCTGAGACTTTGCTAGGTATTCCCCGACTAATTCTAAATCAACTCGCAGGTCAGAAATAGTGTTGCCTAACTTCATGGCTACCTTCTCTTCATCTGTGACTCGTCTGCTTATACGCATAGTTCTCCCTTGTATCTATTGTACCAAAAAGTGGGGGAAAGAGCAAGCCCCACGCCTGCTCTCTCCACCCGATAATCTAGGTGACCCAATACCTAGATTTGCCCAATTAAAACTGGTCGATAGGCTGCTATGAATAGGTCCCATTTAACATGAAGGTCGGAGCCCAGTTCATAGATAGTACTAGTATTGAAGTCGATGACTACAGTGGTGTCCCAAAACTCGTGTTCATCCACATTCACTGCATAAATTCCAAACCCTGTCTCACCCAGCACGGAGTCTTGAATAAGATAACTAATCATCATGCGGGTACCATATGAGGCGTCTGTCCACCTAGGCTCGGCATGCTGCAGGGCCATTGCTATGTCCCGCTGCCATTCATCCTCACCCCAGTGACTGTAAAGTACAACTGAAGGCTTAGTTAATGAATCTTTAAATACATAGTTGATCCGTGCACCCATTAGTCTTGCTCCTCATCTAGGTCGCCTTCGAAGTCAATTACTACCTTTACAACTCGTCCGTCTTGATTTGTCTTTATATAAACAGGATAGTAGCCGTCACCATAGCCTGTGTTAAATACAATTGCGCTACCAATTCCTAACTCCCCTGCGCCACTCGCAATAGTTGTAGCGCTGGCACCATGGTAAGAGTATTCACCTATTTTACCTTCTAGGTTCCACTCCTCGCCTTCATTTGTTTTCCATTGGTCAAGGTAGCAGGGGTCGCCCACCATTGCTTGGCCTGAGTCAACAGCAAAACTTCCTACTAAGGTAAGTTCATCTATTACATATTTTGTCATTTCTTATCCAATCCTACTAGGGTCATTTCTTCAAGTGTAGCACATTCTGGACATTTTTCCAAATCGTGCTCATCGAAAGCGTCTCTGATTAGATTATCAGGGTCTTCCGTTTCAGTACCGCAGTTCTCACAGTAATGCCAATTAAAACTAACTAAGACCTGAATGGTCGTATCAGGTGGGCAGGGTACCTCAGTGATAAAGTATCCTATTCTATTTACAAATCCCCAGCCACTCCATAGGTAGGAGGCGCCGTCGTCACCGTCTCCATACATCCAGATATTTTCAGGGGATTGAGATTTAACAAACTCTACCTCATCACCATAGGTCTCAAACATTGCTCCGTCAAAGGAGGCATTTGTATCTATATGATTATTGATTGGTTTGTATATGTCACACCATTCATCAAAGGTAAGTTCAATAAAGTTATTCACCAAGAATCTCCTTACGGTTCTTTACTTCTTCCTTGGCAAAAGCGATAGCATATGTTAGGGCATAGACTTCAGTAAGGGCGTCTAAGTATCCTGTAGCCTCTGTACGAGCCATTGAGTCCATTGCGTCCTCTGAGTATTCCTCTGCTTCAATACAACGGTCAAGGATTGATTCTGCCTCAACCATTAAAGTTTTAAGGTGGCCGTGCAGGATATCTGCTCCGTCCATACCAAGTTCTACTAATTTCATTAGGTATGGGTCAAGGTCTGTACTATTCACTGACTACCTCCAAATAATGCTTAGAGACATGAATGGCTCCTTCAAGGTAAGGAACAATGCTATCAGCACCGTCCTCGTTTTCCAAATCCTGTTCAAGGGATATGGCGTGTAGTCTGATATATTCTCTGAATGTATTTATGTCCATATATTAATTATACGGGTTGGAGTTGATTTTTACAACTTCACGCGGTGTGATGTTGGTCACAGGGAAGATAGGTCCCCAAGCGTCATCATAACTAATATAAGCCATCTTCCTACCACATGGGCAGGTCATCTCTACAGATCCCCTGGGGAATCCATAGTCATCCCTGGCGGTAAACTCAAGAAGAGCGTCACACTCATCAGGGTCACAAACAAATGTATATTTACTCCACATTAGTAGTCATCTCCTTCATCATAGTATGAGTCCTCAAGTTCTTCAAAGGATTCAGACCTTTCTTCATCCATAGTAAAATCGTACGCATGCTCCTCAACTTCAAGAGCCATGTCTGCTAACATATCTAATCCAAGAAGCATCTCTATCATTAGTCAAAGTACCCTTCTGCCCATAGGCCTTGTAAGAAACTAGATACTTCCTCTAAGCCTTTAGCAATACCTGAATTGCCCAATTGTTTAGAAGCAATGTTTACATTAGCAATCATCATATCTAAGTCTGATAGTTCATAACCTAACATAGTTCCTCCCAATACTTTGCAATGGTTTCTAATGTAATGTGTAGGTGGCAATCACAATCTTCTCCACCCATGTTTTCATGAAACTCAAAATGATTTAAGTTTTCATCATAGATATGGTCAACAAGTTCTTGTACTCTTAGGGTCATACATATTCCTTTTCATATGCGGGGAGTGATGATACTCTCAATTCTAGCACTTGGGTAGGGTATCTGTCAAGCAACCAGTTAAGAGCCTCTCCAGCAGTTTTAAAGTCGGTAGCCGTGTTGCTACTACCATACATCTGTACGGTTGCTTCCCAACAGTCAACACCACCAGGAGAGCAGGCATAGTTCATTTCATAGAGTTCTATTTTTAGGGTCATGTATTAATTATCGCAGAGATTGGGGGAAATGTCAAGTCGTTCGTAAAGATTTTTAGGTTTGACATTTTGGGGGGTTTTTATTCGTGTTCGTAAAGATTATTTTATTTGACATTTTTATGTCCGATTTGTACTAATTTGCACGTGGCGATTTTGCGAAGTGTACGGGACTTGAACCCGTGATCTCTACCGTGACAGGGTAGCGCATTAACCAACTATGCTAACACTCCATGCAAGCAGTTTAGAATCATGCTTAGGATTTAATTGTTATGCGAGTTGCATTACATTCTGTACAACTTTTAGCAAACGATTCTTTTCTGCATTGATAGCAGGGTCAAATCCTGATGCTGATGCAAGCATTGATTCATTAGAACCACCGCGAGCAGAACGATACCAATCAAGGCGTTCGGTTAGTGCATTGAAAGCACCCCAAGCAGAGCCAGCAATCATGCCGTTAAACTCACCTGTGTAAATATCATTGATTGAATCAATTTTATTTTCCCACTTTTTTAGTGAACCCTTAGCATCTGTTTCTGGTTTTGCATATGCAGCAAGAACAATGTCATTGAATTGTTTAGCATTGACTTCTTTTTCAATCATAGCCTTAGCCATAATATCAAATGCGTCCATGTAAGAATTAGCCATGCCAAGAGTTTGGCGAGCAATAGCAACCTTACCGCTTGCTGTTTGCGTGTGGCGAATCTTGAATGATTGCTTGATGCCATTCTTTTTCTTGATTGAGCCAAGAGCAAGATTGAGAGTATTAGCGCACACAACACGAACAGGTGTGATGCTTGCTTGAATAGCGATTGAGCCGTCATGTGATGTGTTGATAAGTAAATAAGTCTTTACCTTATCTGCAACACCGCTAGGGTCAAGGATAGTCTCGCGCTCTAGTGCCAATGCACCGAACACAACACGACCACCTTTAATTGAGCCAGCAGTTTCCCAACGACCACCACCGTCTAGGATATTGTCACCGAATGAGAATAAATCTTCATTCTGCATTACATGGTAACGCTCACCAACGACACCAAGAATGTCGGTCTGTGTTGTATCTGTAGGGTTAGTACGCAATACATATTGATAGTTTTTATCTGATGATAAATGAGTAGGGACTGTTAAATCTTCAAGACGAACATTCCACTTAGAAAGATTAGCAAGTGCTAACATTTCTGATGTAGTTTTTTCTTCTGTGAATACAGTACCCAATCCATGCCAAGCAGGTTCACGGAATGATGCAAATGATGCAACCCCGTTTTGTGTTTCCAAGTCATGTGCCATGAGTTTGTTTTTCCTTTTCTGTTGATTGTTTATACTAAGTTTAGCAGACAGGGCTGACAAAGTCAAATCGGATAGGCAGACAGGGGATAAAACGGACATTTCTTAAAGGTGATCTTAATCACAGCCTGTGGATAACCCTGTGGATAACCCCACGTGCAAATTAAACGGCAAATAAAAAAGTGAGCAGTTTTGCACAGACATGCTCAGGTCTTCTATTAGTAGCCCCCTACTAAATATCTATTCTATCAATTGAGGATGATAACCAAGAAATATTATCTGAGTTATATTGGACGGTATCAAAATCAATATCGTGAATTGTATTCTGTGCAGACTCTTCATCACGAGCATTAACAGTAACAGAGTACAACACTGTAACTTCAACTTCGAATTCTGTTGTTAATTCAAAGCCCATAATTTCAGCGATTGCTTCCGCCTGCTCTTCTGTTATGCTTTCATCTGATAATTCGCTAAGGGTCCATTCTTTCATTCCCTCAACCATACGGTTACGGTCTGCTGAATCGGAATAGGAGCGCTGAGTTACTTTTTGAATGTGCTCTTCTAAACTTGCAACACGCAGTGTTGCTTTGGCTAGCGAATCACGAAGAAATTCTTGTGTTTCGTTTATAATTGGTGCATATGTTTCTTGGTCCATAAGGGGCCTCTTTCTGTTAGTTGGTTAGTTTAATTGTACCGTTGGCCACTGACATTTGTCAATTACCAAGATGAGTTATAGTAGAATGAGAGATTATCAATTTCGGGTAGCGCAAAGATACGCCTCAACTGAGTAATAGTATTACTAATGTCCTTCCAATACCACTCATCAATATCTGTGCTACCAAAGAAGAATCCACCCTGTGGTTGTAGTAATGCTGGGTCTTTATTTTCAAGTGCGTGTTCGCAGATAACCATTAGTTCTGTTAGTTTATCTTGTGGAACATAGTACTCACCGCAGTTATCTTCGCCACCTTGAATATTTGTAACGAACCAAGAGTGTATCTGATTAGCCTTGCGCCAATAGGCACAGGTAACCTCTACGCTTGCTCCATACATATCTGTAGCGACATCTGTGAGTTGTGTTAATTCCATGAGGTCATTGAATTGTGGATAGACGGCTTCAGGTGAGTTATAGTTTAATTCATCATTGGCCTGTAGTGCTTTATAGTCAATTTTGGATAAGTGCTTTCTTGCGTTGAGATACATATCTAATCCCATTGGGGCTCCTTCTTGTTGGTTATATTAATTATACTATGAGGGTCTGACATTTGTCAATTTGCTGAGATCCTGGGGTAGATGGCGGTGTGCCGTTATGACTCAATACCCTTTGGTTAAAGGGTCACACTCTTACCTATGCCGTCGGAACGGACAGACCATCATTTAATTGTATGAGCAGTTTATCAACATACTCAGGTTGTTTAACTAAGGCGTATAAAGAGTTAGACTCCCCGTATGCCTATCTTGTTAAAGATACTGAGCGATTGCGTTGTAGGTTGAGGTATTAACTGTTTCCTCATCTGTCATCTTTAATAGACGAATTGCGTTTGAGATTTCTTTCTTTGACTCACGATAACTGTGCTGATGAATTGTCTCGAAATCCTTTTCAGGCTCTGCTGGGAACTCTCCCTCTTTCGTGATGATGTCAAAATCAACATTGAGAGTGTTGTTCCAGTTGCGATAGTTTGTGCGTAGGTTTTCAGCCTTTGAGAAGTTAGCAATAGCCCACTTACCAATTTCTACTTTCCAAGCCTCATAAGCAAGGGTGTGCTTTGCTTCTTTTGCGTTTTGTGTTGCGTAGTCTGCTTCTAGGGTAGCAAGTGCTTCCTCTAGTCCTGCGATTACTCGTACTGTTGGGATTTTTACATTTATTGCTTTGGCTCTTGCCATCTATTTATCTCTTTTCTTTTATGGGGTATTAGTTGGGGGTATTGAGTAGTTTTAATTCGTACTCAGGAATTAGTAATTAGATTACTTAGCCGTCCAAGTTGTGTAACGAGGTGTGCCATTTACATCTAACTTGACACGAACATTACCATTTGCTTGTGGGTTGATTTCTTGGATAACTCCTGTTACCTTTGATTTCTGTGTCGTGAAAGTGTCGCCGACTTTGTATGTCGCTGTTGCTACTGCCATTTTTTTCTCTTTTCTGTTTAGGGGTTGTGCTTTGGTTACACCTAAGTATAACATTTTGGTTGTAGAAATGTCAAATCGAAACCTAACATTTCTCACATTGTGAGATTACTTAGAGGTCTTGACCATAGCAAGGCGTTGTGCGCCATTGGCTAGGATTAAACTAACTCTCGTAACCTTATTAGACATTGGCTCGAAACTTGCGATACGACCTGTAACGCCTGTCTTGCTTGTTGTGAATAAATCGCCAATTTGATAAGTGTATCCGTGTAGTGTCATTTGGGTCTTGCCTTTCTGTTGTGGGGGTTTTGCTTATAGTATAATTTTAGCAGAAAAATGTCATAAATTCAAATCCTGGTGGGGGTTTGCGGTGTGTCCTTAATCACATCTTAAAGGCGTGTTCTAACTTGACAAATCAAAAGTTTTGCACGTGGCCCCTTTAATTTTTATTGATGGAAAAATAAAAGAATGATCAACCAAAATAAAAATATAACTTGAAGAGTGTCCATGTAAACTCATTTCTTAGTTGCAGAAAAAACTATGTCTGCTTTCGAGTATACACACAATCCGCAAGAAACGCAAGCGCTACCATTAGTTGAGATAAGTGGAATTGCTTTTAGATTTTCAGGGCACTTAGCACCAGGCTTACCAATCATTTCTTTCATGTCTGCTTGACCGATAGCAAAATTCTTAGCAAGGTATGCAAGACGAATGCCTTGATTATTTTTTAAGTCAACGCCAATTTTTACATTCTCACTATCAGTGCTAAAGTAAAGAGATAGGTTATCAATATTATTAAGGATAAGGGCTGCAGACTTAACACGAGTGTATACCCAAAATTGTATATCGGGATGATTAGCAATAATTACTTTCCAGGCATAGGTATAAGTATCATTGAAGAAGTCGCCGTCCCAGTGTATGCGGAATAACTTAGGCGCATTCTTTTTTTCACAATCTGCAATAAATTCTACAATCATCTCATCTAATAGAATGAGCATTGTGTCCATATCGGCATTGCGTAGCAATTCCCAATTGTGTAAGAGGTTGGCCCTTACTCCAGGGAAGACTTTTTCGAGTTTTCCTGCATAGCATACGCTTTCACATACGGTAGTGGCACCAGGACACGAGAAAGCCTTTCCAGCAGGCAATCCAAAGGTGTTAGCAATTGCGGCTTGCTTTCCATTTTTAGTGACAAGATTAGCGACCTTTCTATCATTAGAGCGTTTTAGTTTAAGTGTATTAGTAGTCAAGGCCTAGACTCATTTCTAGAGCAATGTCTTCATTATAGGTAACGGACATTTCTTCTAGTAAGCAATGAGTACATTTTTCTTCATATGCGTCAACCGCATTTTCTTTACATTCAGGGCAGGTTGTGGCATAGTATTCATCATAGAATTCATCTGCGATATTTCCCATGGGGCTATTCTCCTTTTTCGTTGTTTTTTAATTGTAGCAGTTCGGACTGACATTTTCTACGGTTGTAAGATTTCTTAGAAGGCACGGCAGAGGCAGCGTTGCTACGGCGTAATTCCATAAGCCTGCGTAATTCCTCGGGTGTTTTTTTCATACTTAATATTAGCATACAGGGGGTATAAATGTCAAATCTTAAACTGTGATCAATCTCACATCGGCGCCACGTGCATTTTTATGCGGGGAAGCACATAAAAATACTTTAGTGATTAGTCTTCTTCAAAGAATACATACCATTCAATAGTTTCATCATCAAATAAATATATATGACCTTCTTCGTTAAAATCATTCCTGGTGTAAATATTAAATCCATCTTCATTTTGTGTAAGAGTTTCAATAGTTACATATTCATTATCAACCTTAATTAGATCGCCTTCCATAAGTTGAGACGGCAATAAATTATCAGCAAATCTAAGTTCCATACTGTTTATTGTATCAGACATTTCAATCCTCATCTGCTGGTGTGATAAACCAATCCAAGTGGTGTTGTTCAATTATTGCCCATGCTGGTGCGACATTACTGCCTTTATATGATACGCCTTCAGGCATAGCAATTTCTCTATCATAGTCCTCATCATAGGCCGCATCTATTGCATCTATGCAAGGTTGTACCATGCTTAGTGGTACTGGTGGATAGTGATTACCCTGTAAGTGATATGCTAATTGTTTTTCTAAGTCTAACTCTGACTCTGCAAGTCCTATTGCTGTTACGCTTCCCATTATTTACTTACGACCTTTCGTCCTTCACGATAGAAAGTGCGAGTGTGCATTTTTCCATTTGGCTCTGATAAATTAACTGTTGAGTATTCATTTGCAAATCCCCAATCAACAATTTTGTTAAACTCTGTTACTGCTGAAAGTGCATTATCATAGCGACCAACCCAATTAGGTTCTGTTGCGCTATCATAGGTTACTGTTATTGAATATTCATAGTCCATTAGTCGTTCTCCTTAGTAGTAAATAGTGCGCCTTCATTAAGTAAGCCCACTTCCAAATTAAATAATTCATCGGGTGTTGCTTGTTCCAAGTCTATCCAACCTGCACCCTCATTGTCAATTCTAAAAATCTCTACATATCCCATTACTTATTAACCGCCAAACTGCGATAAGTGTAACCGCCATTTGTTTTGCGAATTTCAACACGATACGCTTCCGCGCCTTCATACCAAATTGCTTGCGGGTGAATTTCCGCTGAGATTATTTCTCCTGTTACCGAATTTGAACGATACATTTTTCCGATTAGTAAATCGCTTACATTATAGACATTTGCTGACATAGTGTCACTTCCTTTTTCTTTTTGTTATTAACTTTATCCTACCATTAGGGTCTGACAAATCTTGCTTATTTATTTTTTCTTACTATGTAAGTCTAGCCTATTAGTCATAAATTATCAACCTACTAGCGAGTAGTCTTAAATAATGAGACGCTCAGAGGGTGTGATAAAACTCACATCTTAAATTGCCCTGTGGATAAGCCTGTGGATAACTGCACGTGGAAATTTGAGCAGTTTAGATCATGCTCAGGATTTTTTTTAAAACGATGCTGCTAAAGCAAGTCCTAAAAACATATAGATAAAAACAACAAAAATTATTAGTCCTGTGGATATCCAAGAAACTATTAATCCCCATTTTGCTAATCCATGTCCCAATTGTGTTGGGTCTGCTTTTAATTGTTGACGGGCAATTGAACTAAAGACAAATCCCAACGGCCATGCAAAAAGTGCAGTAATGAGACCAATAACGGCCATAGTGTTATATTTTCCTGGTGCAGTTGCTATTGTTTCTGATGTCATTTTATTAACCTATTCTGCTAACGCCTGAGATGGCTTGTGATTGTGTGTATCCTTCAAATTCTAATTGTTCGACTAATTCTGAAGAAGAAAAAGGCATCATTAGAAGATAGTTTTTTGCTGCTCTGTATGCTTGTTCGTTATAGTCAACACTTAAAGCATCAACCGCAAGAGTTGCCTCTGATGATGAATAGCCTTCAAACTCTAACTGTTCAATAAGGCCACTTCTTGAAAAAGGCATCATTAATAAATAATTGTTTGCTGCTCTTTCTGCTTGTCCTTCAAATGTTACATCTGCAACAGTTGCGCTAATTTCTTCAATTGCTGAATAACTTCCTCCGCAAGCAGACAAGGTTAAGGTTAAAAATATTCCTGTTATTACTGTTATTACTTTTTTCATTTATACACCTTTTCTTAAGTCACGCACTGCAACTTGCAGTCTACGAATTTCTTTCCGTTGTTCAATGTTTTGTTTCCAAAATAAAAACATTACAGTAAAGCAGCCAAGCAATGCAATTATGATTGCAAGAATATCGGTAGGCAATAACATTATGCTGGCTCCATTTCTTTAACGCAGGCATCCCAAAATTTATTTTCATCAAATCTTGGATTGTCTGAAGCGAACCATTCGCTAAATTCAAAAACTAAATCTTGAAATGAGTGTGAGTCAATGCTATCTGTAAACTGATTTAGAATCTTTGCAGTTTCTACATAGTCTTTGCG
>Ga0208942_1001080_pt1 | contig 10173 bp, 10 predicted proteins | sample GreLakmeSU08MSRF_FD_187704 | JGI IMG/M metagenome (GOLD analysis project Ga0208942, IMG submission 187704) | Freshwater lentic microbial communities from great Laurentian Lakes, MI, USA - Great Lakes metaG SU08MSRF (SPAdes) | ecosystem: Environmental > Aquatic > Freshwater > Lake | place: Great...
CTGCAGGGTGCAAAAACAATGGTGTCGAAACACGCGATCTCGTTGCTGATTCACCAACCGGATTAATCACTTGATGAGTTGTGCTCGGGTAATAACCGCCGGTCACATATTTGAGCATGTCGCCAGCATTGATCGCCACACTGCCCGGGTCACACGGCACGTCGTGCCACTTGCCATCTAGGTCGCGCACTTGCAAACCAGGCTCGTTGGCCGCCGGCAACACGGTAATCATGTTGATATCTTCGTGGGCTGCCGCACGCACAGAACCAACTGGCTCATTTCCCTTCAGTGGCGGGTAATGCAAAATTCGTAAAAGCGTGCGCTTCGTGCCAACGATCATTTCGGAAAGTGGCATCGAAAAAGATTTGGAAATGCTGCTCGGCGTATTTGCTTCCACCCATGTCAACAACTCTGCAGCAAGCGACCAACCGGCTTGATACATGGCGGCCGCACTTGCAGACTCAACAGTTGGTTGACGACCCCACGGATACCAGTGAAAATACTCTTTGATGTCTGGAAGTGCTGCACCAACTGCTTGTTCGGCTTCTTCAAGCGGACGATATCCGTCTTGTCCACCTTCGCCTGGCAAGTAATCCCACTTGTTGCCTGTGCGAAAAAAATTGAGCCACTCGTTTTGCAATCGTTGCACCATGTCGTACTGCACGGGATGATTGGTGAGCACAGCAAAACCTGTGTCGCGCAACGACTCAGTGAAACGCTTTGGTGCATCTGGTGATTGGTAATCGACAACTGCGACATCCATAACAACAGCCTACGGACAATCAACGTTGGTCTAGTGTGGCTCGGTGGCCCACAAGCGATTAATCAATATTTTGCAGATCGCAATGGGTTTTCTTGCAGCTGGATACGGCGTCATGTTTACCATGCTCGATGACTGGCGCGATCAATTCGGCATTCAGGAAACTGGTCTTGGCATCATCATCGCCGCCGGATTTTTTACTTCGTTTGTAGCCCAATTGACTATTGCTCCGTTTGCCGACAAGGGTCATGCTCGGCGATTGATGACGTGGGGCGTGGCGGCCAATGTTGTCGGTGCAATCGTGATGGCATACGGCTCATCGATGACCGGCTTTATTTGTGGCCGCGTATTGATGGGCATTGGTGCCGGCATCGCAATCCCTGCCATCAAGCGAATTGTGATTGTCAGTGACCCAGAAAATATGGGAACCAATTTGGGTCGCGGTGTCGCCATTGAAGTCGGTGGCTTTGCGCTTGGGCCAATCATTTCAGCGCTCACTGTTGGCACATTTGGTTTAGCAGCGCCTTTCCTGATCATCGCAGCAATCCTTATCGTGATGGTGGCGTTAATTGCGCGCGAAGAGATCGAAGAAACTCCAGCCGAAGATCGCACCACCGAACGCTTTGCTATCGACTTGTTGCGCATCAGACCACTCACTGGCGCAATACTCATCGGAGTTGCGCTCTACGTGATGATCGGCGTATTCGATCCACTCTGGGTCGTGATGATGGACGACATGGGCGCTCCTAATTGGGTTGGCAATGCCGGCATTTCTATTTTTGGAATGCCATGGATATTGTTTGCAACTGTTGGCGGCACCATCGCACAAAAATATGGTCCGTTTCGTGTCAGTGCTTTTGGGCTCGCGCTTGGTGCTTTTTATATGACGTCGTATGGATTTATCGGCAGTCCATATTGGATGCTCGGCATCGGCGTCACTCAGTCGGCGCTCGATGCACTCACCGTCACTGGAACTGGTATCGCTGTTGCTCAAGTTGCCCCACCAGAGCGTCAAGCCGGAGCATCAGGACTACTCGGCGGAATCCAAACACTCACTGGCGGAATTGTTGCAATGACCGCAGGCATTGTGTACGAGCACTATGGCCGCCAGACCGCATTTGTTGCTACAGGCATCACTATGTTCACACTCGTGTGCCTCGGATGTGTACTGGTTGGACCAAAATATCTCCGACGACCAGCCAGTACGAGTGAAGTGGCTATCGCGCCATAGATTTACGGAATGGAATTTAGATACCTCGGCCGAAGCGGCTTCAAAGTCTCAGCAATTAGTTATGGCAACTGGATCACACACGGCAGTCAAGTAGAAGAAGATGCTGCCAACGCATGTGTCAAGCGCGCACTCGAACTTGGCATCACCACCTTTGATACAGCCGACGTTTACGCCGGCACTCGCGCAGAAGCCGTGCTTGGCCGCGCGCTTGCTGGCGTGCCACGCGAGAGCATCGAAGTGTTCACAAAGGTCTATTTCCCAACCGGGGGTGGCGTTAACGATCGCGGCCTGTCGCGCAAGCACATCATGCACTCCATTGATGCATCACTCAAGCGCCTCAATATGGATCACGTCGATCTCTATCAAGCACACCGCTACGACGTGGAAACACCGCTTGAAGAAACAATGCTCGCTTTTGCAGACATCGTTCGCCAAGGCAAGGCCCTGTATATCGGTGTGTCTGAGTGGGATGCCGATCAGATCACGCGCGGTGCAGAGCTTGCGCGCGAACTACATGTGCCGTTCATTTCCAACCAACCTCAGTACTCAATGCTGTGGCGCGTCATTGACCAAGAAGTCGTGCCAGCAAGCGAGCGCGAAGGACTTTCACAAATCGTGTGGTCGCCAATGGCACAAGGTGTGCTTACGGGCAAGTACCTACCTGGTCAACCACCGCCAGATGGTTCCCGAGCAACCGACGAACTGAGCGGCAAAAATTTCATTTCGCGTTGGCTCACCGATGCCACGCTGACAAAAGTGCAAGAACTCAAACCAATCGCCGCACAAGCAGGTATCACGATGGCGCAGATGGCAATTGCGTGGGTGTTGCAAAACAAAAACATTGCGTCAGCAATTGTTGGCGCCACTCGACCAGAGCAACTTGACGACAACGTGAAAGCCGCAAACATTGTGCTTGAGCCAGCAATCTTGACGGCTATTGACAAGGCTCTTGAAGGAATTATTGTCAGCGATCCACGACTGACCGTGTCACCAAAAACTCGCTTTTAAATTTTATTAGCCCTTCATTGGCGCAAAGGTTTCACCCTCGTAGCGCGCAATTTCGGCTCGACCAACAACGTGCCAGTGCACTTCGTCTGGGCCGTCGGCAAGTCGCAGCGTGCGCTGTCCGGCATACATGCGTGCCAATGGTGTCCACTGCGAAACGCCCGCCCCACCAAAAACTTGAATGGCTTCATCAATAATCTTGCAAACGCGCTCTGGCACCATTGCTTTTACAGCACTTACCCAAATGCGCGCCTCGGCATTACCAAGTGTGTCCATGGCTTTTGCCCCACGTAGCACCATCAATCGCATTGCCTCAATCTCGATGCGCGCCTTGGCGATCACTTCGGTATTTTTTCCGAGTCGGGCTATTGGTTTGCCAAATGCTTCACGGCTCAGCCCACGCTGCACCATAAGTTCGAGCGCACGTTCTGCTGCACCAATCGATCGCATGCAGTGATGAATGCGTCCTGGTCCTAAACGAACTTGGCTGATCTCAAAACCGCGTCCTTCACCCAGCAACATGTTGCTTGTGGGCACACGCACGTCAGTAAAACGCAAGTGCATGTGGCCATGTGGTGCATCGTCTTCACCGAATACACTCATCGATCCAAGAATCTCTACGCCAGGCGTGTCCATCGGTACAAGTATTTGTGAATGTCTGCTATGCGGTGGACCATCTTGGCTTGTTCGGAGCATGCAAATCATTATTTTGCAGCGGGGGTCTCCTGCACCAGAGATATAAAACTTCTCGCCATTGATGAGCCATTCGTCGCCGTCCTTCACTGCACGACACTCAAGGTTCTTGGCATCCGACGACGCCACGTCTGGTTCGGTCATCGCGTAAGCAGAACGAATTTCGCCGGCTAGCAGCGGCTCGAGCCAACGCTTCTTTTGTTCTGGTGTGCCAACACGCTCCAACACTTCCATGTTGCCAGTGTCAGGAGCACTGCAGTTCAAGCACTCTGACGCAAGTGGGTTCTTGCCTAACTCATTTGCGATATATGCGTAGTCGAGGTTTGACAAACCCTCACCTGTCTCAGCGTTTGGCAAAAAGAAATTCCACAAACCTTGAGCCTTTGCCTTGGCCTTTACCGAATTCAGCAATTCAAGCTGACCCTTGCCATATTGCCAGCGATCGGGCCGGCCTTCGCCGAGGCGGAAGTACTCAGCGGTGATCGGATCAATCTCATTTTGAATAAATGTTTTGACGGCTTCATATAACGGAACTGCTTTGGCCGACATGGCCAAGTTCATTGCGTCGTCTGTGGTTATTCCTGAGTGCATTCCGGGCTTTGGCATATCCCCACGCTACCCGTCTTGTCGATTTATCGACCTAGTCAGAGCGCCAAGTGCAGTTTAAGTGCTGCATCCATGCGTTCTTCCAGATCTGCGGTAAGGCGTCCCACACGCCTTCCAATTCGGCTAATCGCAACTGCCCGAATTTGTTCTATCTGTGCTTTTGAATCAACATCTAATCCTGTTATTTTGCGAGGCAGGTGAACCTGGAATGGATATACCTTCAAAATGTTGGAGGTGATCGGAACAACCGTCACAACCCCACGATCGAGCGCTTGTGTCGCATTGTTTAAGACATCATTACTTACAACTACAGCAGGACGCACTTTGTTGGACTCACCGCTGAGCGCTGGTTCCAAATTGACAAGCCGAATTTCACCTCGCAGCACGAGTTACATCCTGCGATACATCCCGGGATACATCAAGCGCATCCCACTCTTTACCCTCGATGCTGACGTTCCATTCGTCGAACGCTTCGGCATACATTTTCCCAAGATCGGCGCTCTTCAGTAGGCGCAATGCCCGCAGCAACACAGCCGACCTTGACGGATATAAGCCATCTTCGACACATTGATCAAGAAATAGACACTCGTCATCGGGCAGACTCACACTGAGCTTCATACCCTGCAATACTACCTAATTGCTACTCAGGTAGCAACCTGAGTTTAGGATTCGGAAAGGATGACGAGAGGTATCTCGCGCGATGTCTTTTCTTGATAGCCCGCGTACCCCTTATACGCTCCAGCAACAATTGGCCACATGCGTGCACGTTCTTCTGAGTTGGCTGTGCGGGCAGTCATGATTTTGTGAGGTGCACCTTTATATGACACCTGCACCTGTGGGGTCTCAAGCAAATTGAGATACCAAGCTGGGTGATGGTCGTCGCCGCCACGAGATCCGACAATCACAATCTCGCCGTTCTCTTGTATCGGCGAAGTCAACAAACAACTGCGCGGTTCACCACTCTTGCGACCAATCGTTGTCAGTTCGAGTACGGGCATGTTGCCTGCGGTCCAACCTGCTTTACCACGAGTGACGCCGAGGATGAGGCGGTGCACACCATTCATTGCTTTCAGCATTCTGTCACTGGGCATGAGCACCCTCCATTACATATTTTGGTTTAAACAATACGAAGAACACGGCTCCACCAAGGATGATACATATCGAAGAAACAAACAGTGGTTGGCTCGACGTAATGCCGCTGGTGATGTATCCAACCAAAATCGAGGCCGGCACTTGAGCAAGACTCGACACGCTCGAATAAATGCCCATCGCCTGACCTTGCTGCCCCATCTCTGCCGATCGACTGATCAGGCTCGACATATTGGCCATCGTTAAACCGTTAAATACGGTGAAGAAAGGAATGACCAAGTAGAGAAAATAGGAAGACGTTGTTGGAATAACGAAATATACGAGCATCATTGCGCCAAGGCCAAACATGCTGAACCGCAGCACTTTCCAGTCAGCAAGCTTTTTAGCAACTTTGGCTACCACAACGGCCTGCGATACCGCAATGAACAAACCGACGATCGCAAAATAGTCACCGATCTTTGCAGACGAGAAATTAAAGTTGTTGCGCAAGTACACACCAAAAAATGTGGTGAAGAACGTAAACCCGGCACTAAACAAAAAACCTGCCATCAACACAACTCGAAGGCGCTCTGATTTAAATCCAACGATCACGTTGCTGACCGCTTGGCTTATTTTGATCCGACCACCATGAAACTTTTCTTTCAATGTTTCAGGGAACATCGTCAGAATGCTTGCGCAGTTAGCGAGTGACAAAATTGCCGCAAACCAAAATGGTGTAGTTGCACCGAACCAGCTTGGTGTGTCAAACAAACCATAAAAACTTGTGTCTGGTGTGCTGAGTCGACCACCGAGATACGGCCCGATGATAAATCCGAGTCCAAATGCAGCACCGAGCAGGCCAAAGTTTTTTGCTCGGTTTTCATGCGTACTCACATCACCAATCGCGGCTTGCGCAACTGCCAAGTTTCCTCCCGTGACGCCATCGAGGGCGCGTGCAGCAAACAGCAGCGGAATATTTGCCGTACTGATGCCAATTGCAAACAGCGCGTAGCCAACTGCTGTTCCAAAAATAGAAAATGCAAGTACTGGTTTACGACCATGCCGATCCGATAACTGCCCAAGAATCGGTGCAGCAATAAATATGCAAAGCGGAAAAATCGCTTGCAACCAGCCAAGCATGATCAGGCCCTCCGTGAATGACCAGCCTTCGGGAGTCACTCGAAAAGGTGATCCGGGGCTGATCAACAGTGGGAAAACAGGAATCAATATTCCGAATCCGAGCAAGTCAATAAAAATAGTCAGAAAAATTGCAACCATTGGGTTCTTGCGCATCGTTGCAGAGTACTACCCACCCTCTACAGTTGCTCTGATGAAAGACATCTTTTCGCTCAATGGTCGTGTAGCACTCGTAACAGGCGGATCCCGTGGCATCGGTGCCATGATCGTCCAAGGATTTTTGGAACACGGTTGTTCACGTGTCTACATCACCGCTCGCAAAGCCGCACAGTGCGATGCCGCAGCAAAAAATCTCAGCATGTACGGCGAGTGCATCTCGCTCCCTGGCGATATTTCGACCCAAGCTGGCATTGAAACACTCGCTGCACAGATTGCTGAACGCGAAGAGACTCTTGACATTCTTGTCAACAACGCTGGCGCTGCATGGGGTGCGGCATTCGACGAGTTTCCAGAAAGTGGTTGGGACAAGACAGTCGACCTCAACTTAAAGACACCGTTCTTTCTCACCCAGGCACTCGCACCACAACTACGCGCTGCTGCAGCAAAGAATGGCCGCCTCGCCAAGGTCATCAACATCGCGTCGATTGACGGCATCTCTACCAATATGGAAGAGACATACCCATACGCAGGTAGCAAGGCCGGTCTCATTCACATGACGAAGCGCATGGCGTTGCGTCTCATCAAAGACGGCATTGGTGTCACTGCAATTGCTCCAGGCGCATTTGCTTCCGACATGAACAAGGTCGCGCGCGATCACGGTGATGCAATCGCAGCAGCAATTCCATCCGGTCGCATCGGCACACCAGAAGACATGGCTGGTGCTGCGATTTATTTGGCGTCGCGCGCCGGCGACTACGTCGTTGGATCAACCGTCGTTGTTGACGGTGGCGTTACCTACGCGCGATAACTCACTAGAACTTTTTATTGGCTTTTCTTATCAATGTTTTTCACATTGAGATAGTTGCCTACCGACGCACGCAACTTGACGATGCCGATGCCAGTTGTTGCACTCACCCAAACAATGTCATCTTGAGCAAGACCACATCCGCGTGCAAGATCTCGCTTGCGCGTCTCGAGCTGTGATGGTTTCACTTTGTCAAGCTTGGTAGCCACAACCGTAAATGGAATTCCATTTTCTTCAAGTTCACCCAATACTTGTTGATCTAATTCAGTGGGTCCAATCACTCCATCAACTAATGCAAAGACCATGACAAGTGACTCGCGATCGAGCAAATAGTTGGTGATCATGCTCTGCCAACGTTTGCGTACATTTCCTGGTGCTGCGGCGTAGCCATAACCCGGCAAGTCAACTACCGTGCCACCACCCGGTGTCTCAAACAAGTTGATCAACTGAGTGCGGCCAGGAGTATTGGAAACACGTGCGAGTTGCTTGCGATTGGCAAGCGCGTTGATCAGTGAAGACTTGCCCACATTTGATCTACCGACTACAGCAACCTCTATTGGTGACTCTGGAAGATCGCGAATATTGACGGCCGACGTTACAAACTCAAGTTGCAGGGGCCCGGACACCTATCTGAGTGTAATGATTCTTAAAATCATTAATTCTTAGCGCCTAAATGGACGAAGTCCGTTGGCGGGAACAGTTCCGAAAAGTCCACGCTGAAAATCATCAACCGCTTGTTGTAGTTCGTCTCTTGTGTTCATCACAAATGGTCCGTGTTGAGCGACGGGCTCATGAATTGGCTGACCACCGAGCAACATCACATCAAGCGCTTCGTGTGCCGATGCGCGAAGTGTGATCGAATCTCCGTCAACGAACACTGCAAGCTGGCCAAGTTTGATTTGGTGTGCATCTTCGCCAACGGTTCCGCTTCCTGACAACACATAAGCAAGTGAGTTATATGACGAGTCCCAAGGCAAAGTCATCTGTGCCCCAGCACTAAGAGTTGCATGTGCAACCACAATTGGTGTTTGCGTTGAGCCAGGTCCGTGATGACCTCCAAGGTTTCCGGCAATCAATCGCACAAGTGCGCCACCGTCTTCCGATGACAACAACACCACCTGATCGCCTTCTAGGTTTTGGTATGCAGGAGAAATCATTTTCAATTTGGACGGCAAGTTGACCCACAACTGAATTCCGTGAAACAAACCGCCCCTAATGACCAAGTCTTCGGGTGGAGTTTCAATATGCAAAATTCCACTACCAGCCGTCATCCATTGTGTGCCACCGTTGGCAATGATTCCGCCGCCGCCATGACTGTCTTGGTGGACAAATGTGCCGTCCATTAAATACGTAACGGTCTCAAAACCACGGTGCGGATGCCAATCAGTGCCACGCGGTTCGAGTGGCGCATAGTTGATCTCGCCCATTTGATCCATCATGATGAACGGATCGAGATCAGCTGTCGACACGCCAGCAAACGCACGACGCACAGGAAATCCTTCGCCCTCAAAGCCACTAGGTGCTGTAGTAATTGAGCGCACCGAGCGAGAGCGCTTCGACAATGCCGCACTAATGCGCGGAAGTGTCAGTGTGTCTGCGGTGACGGCTGGCATTTGAGTGCGCTACCTACTGTGGCGCATACGTCGACAAAAAGTTGCCGATGCGCCCGATTGCTTCTGTGAGATCTGTCGCCCAAGGCAATGTAACAATGCGTAAGTGGTCTGGTGTTGGCCAGTTAAAACCGGTCCCCTGTACTACTAATACATGCTCGGCTCGCAACAAATCGAGCACAAACTTGCGATCATCCGTAATCGGATACACCTCTGGATCAAGTTTTGGAAATACATACAACGCACCTTTTGGCTCAACGCACGAAACACCGGGAATCTTGCGCAAGGCAGTAATCGCGGCATTGCGCTGCTCGAGTAGTCGCCCGCCTGGCAGCACCAAGTCCTTAATACTCTGTCGTCCGCCAAGCGCCGTCTGGATCGCATGTTGAGCAGGCACGTTTGCACACAATCGCATGTTGGTGAGCATCGTGATGCCTTCGATATAACTTGTCGCGTGTTTACGCGGGCCGGTCATCACCATCCACCCAGCACGAAACCCTGCAAGACGATAGGCCTTCGAAAGACCACTAAATGTCAAAGTAAATACGTCTGGCGCAATCGCTGCAAATGTGGTGTGCACTGCATCGTCATACAAAATCTTGTCGTAGATCTCGTCAGCCATCACGATGAGGTTTCTTTCAATTGCAAAATCGGCAATCTCGCGCAAAATCTCGGGGCTATACACAGCACCTGTCGGATTATTTGGGTTAATGATCACTATTGCTTTTGTGCGATCACTGACTTTCGCCCTGATGTCGTCCATGTTCGGCATCCAGCCATTTGACTCGTCGCACAAATAATGCACTGGAATGCCACCCGACAAACTTGTCGATGCAGTCCACAGCGGATAGTCGGGTGCGGGAATCAATACTTCGTCACCCTCGTTGAGCAGTGCATTGAGTGCAACCGGAATAAGTTCACTGACGCCGTTGCCCAACCACACATCGTCTACATCGGTGATGTCAATGCCGCGTTCTTGGTAGTGCTGCACAACTGCAGTGCGCGCCGACAAGATGCCTTGCGAATCTGAGTAACCCTGCGAGATCGGTAAATTGCGCACGACTTCAACCAACACTTCTGGTGGAGTCTCAAAACAAAA